>Ga0075467_10000587_pt1 | contig 29373 bp, 20 predicted proteins | sample DEB08_DNA_9_FD_75067 | JGI IMG/M metagenome (GOLD analysis project Ga0075467, IMG submission 75067) | Aqueous microbial communities from the Delaware River and Bay under freshwater to marine salinity gradient to study organic matter... | ecosystem: Environmental > Aquatic > Marine > Coastal ... | reverse complement strand
GACCTGTTGTCCCGGCCAGCAGCCCGGACCGCTGGGAAGGATTTGCGCCAGTCTGGCGAAGCCCTGCTGAAAAAACTGGGAGATTGGGATGCGCTCCTGGTGCAGCGCAAGTCGAAAGCCTACGATGATGTGGAAAATTACCGCAATGGTTTTACGGCTGATTACCTGTTTCTGATCAACCAGACCGAAAGCGATATTCCGCGCGTGATCCAACCCGTCATTGATCGCCTGGCCGAACTCAATGTGACCTGGGCACAGCACCGGGCAGTAGCACGAACCCTGTTGGACGTAGAAGTACCCGCCTTGAACCAGCAATTGTGGCAAGCGGGCATGGGCGCTATCCGGTGGTAAGCGTGGGGCGGGTCATTAACCGTTGCTGAAGTCGATCTCGGTGTTGTCGCCGATATTGAGGCTCTGGCGCAGGCCCGTAATGGAGGTGTCGTTGCCAACTACCGAGCGCTGCAGCATCACTTCTTTGATGCTGGAGTAGTTGCCGATGATAGAGTCTTTGATGATGGCGTTGTCGATGGTCACGTTGGCGCCCACCGTGACGTGGGGTCCAATGATGCTGTTGATGATCTTGCAGTCCTGCCCAATGCTCACGGGGTGGATGATGATGGAATTTTCCAAATCATCAATGTCCTGGGAGGCAAACCCATCCCGGTCCAGAAAGGTGGCATTGGTCTCCAGGAGCACCTCCCGTTGTCCGCAGTCGAACCAGTTGTCTACCGGATAGATGTCAAAGAGCACGTCTCTTTCCACCATGCGCATGAGGGCATCGGTGAGCGGGTATTCCCCGTTGGTCTTGATTTCGCGGGTGATGTTGAACGATAGCGCATCCAGCAGGAGGTCGACTTCTTTGATCTTATACACCCCGACCATAGCCAGGTCGGACTTGGGAATGCGCGGCTTTTCGATCAAGCGGTGCACTTTGCCTTCGCTGTTGAGTTCCACTACCCCAAACTGGCGCGGGTCGGCCACTTTCTTGATGGCCAGACAAGAGTTGGGGTTGTTGACGATTGCCGTGACGTTGGCATCAATGATTACGTCGCCAAAAAAGATGACGATTTCATCGGCATCAGCAATGGCTTCCCGGGCGGTCCACAAGGCGTGGCCGGAGCCCAGGCGGTCGGTTTGGTGCACAAAAACGGCATCGAGCTGGGGGTAGTTCTCCTGCAGGTAAATTTCTATTTTTTCGCCCAGGTAGCCCAGGATGAAAACGAATTCTGTTACCTCTGCTTTGAGCAGCTGGTCAATGATAAAAGAAATAATAGGCTTACCCGCCACGGGAATCAGTGGCTTGGGCTGGGTGTAAGTCAGCGGACGTAAGCGCTTTCCTGCTCCGGCAACGGGGATAATAGCTTTCATAAGAGCTGCTTAATTAGGGGGGTGGTCAACCCGTCCAAGGTAAGGAATATATCTTTATTCGTGCCTTACTTTACCGCTTCGTACATCAATTGTGCATCTTCGAGTGAGAACAAATGGCTCATGCCGGTTTGGAAATTGAGTTCCAGGTTGCCCTGCAATTTTACAAACCGGAAGCCGTAGCTGGCGGTGCTGTCAATCATGGATTGGTAAATAAATCCGGCCACTTCTTCCGAGACAATTTTCCGAAAATAGCGATTGGCGCGGACATTCTGCAAGAGGTCATTCTTTAACCGGGCAATATCATTGGTAACGGCCGGGCTGTAAAACAGCTGGATATTGTAGTCGGCGCCACCTTCGATGGTCAGGTCTTTGAGCAAGGCAGAATTCAAACGGCCAATTTTGACAGCCGCTTCCGGCGGCGCCAATACCGAAACCGGTACGCCGTAGGGCAGCAAATCCAGGGGTTGCCAGCCTTTGACGTGCCCTTCGGGCGAACAACTCAGCATAAAAAATACCAGCAACAAACTGGGAATAACGGGAACAAATCGGGGCGTGGTTTTCATATTGGTTGCTATTGTGATGGGGAAATTAGAAAATTGGGGTTCTTTTACAACAAATCAAACGGTAAGAAAAGACAAATCATCGGATTCGCCAACAAATAATTTAAGAACGCCGAAAAAACGCCAAAAATGTCTTAAAAACTGTACTTTTGTTGCTAATTCTAAGAAAGTCAGTTTGAGCAGATGATCCAAAGCATTCACATCAAGAATTATGCGCTCATCGAGACGCTGGATATTCGTTTTCCCAAGGGGCTGACGATCATCACCGGAGAAACGGGCGCGGGGAAATCTATTATTCTCGGCGCACTGGGCCTCATTATGGGGGAACGGGCGGATACCAAATCCCTCTATGACCCCAGGGAAAAGTGTGTGATTGAAGGTCGCTTCCAGGTAGCAAGCTATGACCTGGAGGCTTTTTTTGCGGACAATGACCTGGATTACGAAGACGAGCTCATCATCCGGCGGGAGATTACGCCCAGCGGCAAATCCCGGGCTTTTGTCAATGATACCCCCGCCAGCATCAAGGTGCTGCAGCAATTGAGCGCCGTGCTCATCGATCTGCACCAGCAATTTGATACCCTCGATATTCACCAGATGAGCTTTCAATTGCGCCTGCTGGATGCCCTGGCCAATAACGGAGAACTGTTGCGCACCTACCAGGTGGGCTTCCGCGACTACCACCGCAAAAAACAACGCCTGCACCGACTGGAAGAACAAAATTCCAGCGCCAGCCGCGAATTGGAATTTATCCAGTTTCAACTCGAAGAACTGCGTGCCGCCGCCTTGCTGCCCAACGAGCAGGCCACGCTCGAAGCCGAGTTTTCCAGCCTATCCCACGCGGAAGACACCAAGCGGTCGGCGGCCGAAGCTTTCCAGGGGCTGTGTGAAAATGAGCAATCCATTCTGAGCCAGCTACAGGCGCTGACCCAGTCCTTGCAAGGATCCGCCAGGGTAGACGCCCAGGTGAATGCCCTCCAGCAACGCCTGTTCCTCGTGACCGAGGAACTGACGGATATTGGCGCCGACCTCGAGCGCCACGCCGATGCAACCGAATACGATCCGGCGCGCATCCTGGATTTGCAAACCCGGCTCGACCTCATCTACCGCCTGCAAAAGAAACACCAGGTAACCGAAATTGCCGAATTGCTGGCCATCCAGGCCGACCTGACCGAGCAGCTGGCCGGGATCGAAAACATAGACGAAGAGATCGCCACCCTCTCCGCAGCCGTGAAGACCGCCGAACGGCAGTTGCGCACCCAGGCCGAAGCGCTCAGCCAACGCCGCCGCCAGGTAGCGCCCGATTTTGCCAGCCAGGTAGCTACTACCCTGGCAGATCTGGCCATGCCAGCCGCGCAGCTGCTGGTTGACTTTCAGCCCTTGCCGGAATTGTCGATCGTCGGGATCGACGAAGTCCAGTTTCTCTTTACCGCCAACAAAGGCAGCGCTCCCAAGCCCATCAAACAGGTCGCCTCCGGCGGCGAGCTTTCCCGCCTGACCCTGGTGACCAAATCATTGGTGGCCAGCGCCATGGCACTGCCTACCCTTATCTTCGACGAAATAGACAGCGGTGTTTCCGGTGACGTCGCCCTCAAAATGGGACGTATCCTGCGCCAACTCAGCAGCCACCACCAGGTGGTCGTCATTACGCACTCCCCCCAGGTGGCCGCCCGGGCAGATGAGCACCTCTTTGTGTATAAAAAAGAAGAAGACAACCGAACCACCACCAAGGTCCGCGTATTGCTGACCGAGGAGCGGGTGCGCGCTATCGCCACCATGCTCAGCAAGAGTCCGCCCAGTGATTCTGCCCTGGAAAATGCCCGGGAACTCATTGGCTTTGGGTAAAAGCCCGCCCTTTTACACGTTTACACTTTTACACGTTTACCACCATGACAAAATCACTCTTCCTCTCGCTCTTCTCCTTTCTGCTCCTCTTCCACGCAGGCTGCCTCACTGGCCAGACCGAACCAGTAGAAGCCACCCTGTTGGGTACCTGGAACAAACCCGGTCTGGTGGGGTCCAATTCCTACAACAATACCTACAATGAAATTTGGGGGCTCGCTGTGGGCGGTCGGGAATATGCCGTGATCGGTTCTACGGCAGGGACCCATTTTGTCGACGTGACCGATCCGACGCTGCCCGTGGAAGCTGCTTTTGTGCCGGGGGCCGCCATGGGTGGGCAGATTATCCACCGCGATTATCACAATTACGGTTGCTACCTCTACGCCGTAGCCGATGAAGGCCAGAGTACCCTGCAAATTATTGACGTCAGCTTTCTGCCCGATTCGGTGTCGGTGGTTTACGACAGCGGTGAGCGCCTCCGCCGGGCACACAATATTTTTATCGATACGGCCCAGGCCCGCTTGTACTGCCTGTATGCTTTAGGCGGTGACGGCGTCCGCTATCCCATTCGGTTATTCGATATTTCCAATCCCGTGGATCCCGTCTACCTGGCCGATTACGGTTCTTTTGGAGGCCTGACCACCAACGCCGTGCACGATGCCTACGTGGATAACGGACAGGCTTTTTTGAAGTGTGGCAACGGCCTGGCGATGGTGGATTTTACCGATCCGCTCAACCCCCAGACCCTGGGTATCCTGCGGGATTATGTCTTCGCCGGTTACAACCACTCGGGCTGGCCAGCCAACGACGGCCAGCATTACTACCTCGCAGACGAAACCCACGACTACCCCATGAAGGTACTGGATATCAGCGACCCGGAAGATATGATGGTCGTAGGAACCCTGTCGACCCCCGGCCCAGTGATGGCGCAAACGATACCCCACAACCAAATTGTCGCCTGCAATTACTTCTACGTGTCCTATTACTACGACGGCCTGCAGATTTACGATATTGCCGATCCGGCCAACCCCCAGTTGGCCTATTATTACGATACCTATTCCGGTGCGTTTGACAACAATTACCGTGGGGCCTGGGGGGTGTATCCTTTTCTGCCTTCCGGCAATGTGCTGGTCTCCGATATGCAAAGCGGTTTGTTTGTTCTGGCCGGGCCTGGTGATACTTGTAGCGAGCGGGCGGCCAGTAGCTTGCCCTGTGGCCTGGTCAATGGTACGGGTGAACCTGCTCCGGCGGCGGCGACCCTCCAGGTTTATCCCCAACCGGCACGGGAGGTGCTGCACATTCAGTGGCCCCAGGCTGTCGGGAGCGATGAAGTCAGCATTTACCTGCGCGACCTGAACGGCCGCCTGGTGCACACTTTCGCACCCCGCCTACTGGACCAGCCGGCTACTGAACTGAGCTTACCCCGCCTGCCTGCCGGATTGTACCTCCTGGAGGTGCGTGGTGCCAGTGGACGAGTAACTACTAAGATTGTCATCCAATAGGTTAATTTCAAAATCGGGTAGCCAAACAGCCTGTTTTACACGTTAGTAACAGCAGTTAATGGCAACCATTCGTACACTGACGACAGCTTCATGACGCAACCGGTATTCATCTTTCGTACTTCTGCCATGCTGGCCTTGCTTAAGGTGGGTGGGGTGCTGATCGGGCTGTTGGCACTGGCAGTGGCCCTTCCCGCCCAACGGCCGGGAACCACGCTGCCCGGAGGGAATATAGGCAACACGGGCAATCGCAGCGGCTCATCCAGTAGGGGAGGCGCACAACGGGAAAGCGTGGCGGATACGTTTGGAGTCTTCGTTTTTCAGGTCGATAATCCGAATGAGGAGGTCGCCTACGTCGATTCGCTGCTCACCAATTTTCATCAGTACGATCCCACCCGGCAGCAGGATGATGACTACGCCAACCTGGGGGTGGTGGGTTCGGCACACCAACCACTGGTTTATACTGGCCGCGACCGCGGCGGATTTGACCTGGGTTGGCACCAGTACGACTTATACTACACCACGGGCAAGACCATGCCGTATTACCGGCTGCAACGGCCGTATACCAACCTGTATTTTACCCAGGGTTCGCAGCAGCGCGACAATATTATTCGGGCAGATTTTAGCCGCAATTTTGCCAATGGCATCAACTTCGTGGTCGACTACCAGGCCATTACCCAGGAAGGACAGGAAAACCAGTACCCCAACCAGCGCAACCAAACCCGGGCCCTGGCTACGGGGATGTGGCTGCACAGTAAAGGTGGGCAATACGATGGTTTTCTCAGCTACGCCGCCAACACCACCAATACCGAAGACAATGCGGGGATCATCAAACTACCTGAAGTAGGCGGAGAATTCAGCTCCCCGGCAACCACCGAGGTCCTCCTGAGCGACGGCAGCAGCCGCCATGCCCTGCGCGAGCTCATGTATACGCAGTACTACCGGTTTGGGGGGCAGACCGATTCTACGGGCCGGGTCGGGCGGGCCTATACCCTGTCCCACCAAATAAATTACAACCAGGCGACCTACCGCTTTTCGGACCCCCTAACGATTTCGGATACCACCTTTTATCAGCGCTTTTCAGAATTGTTGGTCGATGCCCGTGGCGCACGCTACCTGGTGGACCAACGCGGCCTTGAAAACAGCATTCGCCTGAGCACCTACAAGCTGGCGGCTGGCAATCGGCAGGCTGGCCGCCGCCAGCGCGATCTGCTGGAGGTAGGGCTCACCCATCGCTACAACAAGGTAACCCTGGAACCGCAGGATACCACCGTTGCCAACTTGTTGCTGACGGGAAAAATTGGCCTCCGCCCCGGCGAACGGTGGCGCCTTTCGGCCGAAGGCCTGTTGGCGTTGTGGGACCAGGCGGGCGATTTTCAGCTCAAAGGACGCATTGATATAGACTTGCGCAAGGCTGGGCAAATAGTACTCTTCGTTCGTAATCAATTGTATACCCCGACCTTATTGCAGGGCCGGTTTTTCCTCACGCAGCAGGAATTGTACCAAACGGATTTTCAGAAAACCTTGGAAAACAAACTGGGCGTTACTTATACCCTCCCGAATACGGGGGTCCAACTGGGGGGGCAGTACCACCTCATCAACAACTATATTTACTTCGACAGTACGTCGGCACCGCGCCAGGCGGGCCAGGCCCTGAGCATCCTGCAGTTGAGCATAGCGAAAGATTTTCACCTGGGCGCCTTCCAGGTGCTCAACCGGATCGTCTGGCAACAAACCGACGAAACGCTGCTGCGCCTGCCCGTTTTTTTTGGCAAACACAGCCTGGTCTACACCGGCCGGTGGTTCAAAGTGCTGAACGTCCAGCTCGGCGCTGATTTGCGTTACACCACCTCCTATAAGCCCGATTATTACAATCCTTTGGTGGCGCAATTCCAACTTCAGGATCGGCAGCAGGTGGATTGGTTTCCCAGCCTCGACGCGTATTTTAGTTTCCGGGTAGCGCGCTTTCGGGCTTTCGTCAAAGGCGAGAACCTGACCACGCTCTGGAATCCTACCAATCGCCTGTTCCTGACGGCTTTCTATCCTTGGCCAGCTGCAGCGTTGCGTTTCGGGGTAACTTGGCGCATGCTGGATTAGCAGCGTCGGCTGATCCGGTAAAAAGTAACCGGTTTTTGGCCGGAGATGTCGTTTTTGCGAGGTACCTTAGTGACTTGGACGAGGAGGGAATTGCTCCTTTTTTTGTCCAATAAGTAAGCGCAGGTTCCCCTTTTCTCCTGTGATTTTTTCTTATAAAACTGCCTTGTATGCTCCTTTTCTTTGGTTTGTCCTTACACGAAGGTGCTCTGCCAGCATCCACCGAACCCCTCAGCGGTTGTGTGTACCTGGGACCCCGGCAGTTGTTGTTGTGGCTGGAAAACCAACTGGGGTTGCGGATTCCCGAAACCGATGTGGAACACCTGCGGATCGAGCAGTACCGACAGGCATTGAAATATTATTTACAAGACCATCCCGAACCATTTTTTGCGGCTTCTTTTGCTGCCGACGACCTGGGCACGGCCGCTGCTTTGCTGGCGCGCCGCGATGAGTTGTTGCTGGCTGGTTGGGACTTTGCCCTGGCGCGTGTGCACACCGAACGCCTGCGGGTTCTGGCTACCATCGAAACCTACTGGGCAGCGATCGAACCCGCCCTTGGCCTTTATCCGGGTGAGGCAGACCGCCTGGTGGCCGTGCTGGCCCAGGTGCAGCGTATTCCTGCTTTTTTAAAGGCGCTGCACCTGTGTGACGAACGTTCCTTGTTTCCTCCTTTTTGGCAACGCCTGCTTCAGGCATTGGAAGCGGTGGGCGTGTCTGTTGTTTCTCCTCCGGCTCCGGCGACGGGAAAAGCCGGCACCGATCTGGCCCACTGGCAGGCTTTTCTGCGCGGCGAGCGCCCGGCATTGGCCCCTTTGCGGGGAGATGGCAGCCTGTTGTTGCTGGCCGCATTCCGCGAGACCCACCTGGCGGCCTACCTGGCGCAGTTGCTCCGGGCCAATAACCGGTTTCGCCCCAGTGTGCTCCTGCCACAAGCCAACCGCACCCTCGACAATGCGCTGATTATGGAGGGGCTGCCCAGTATGGGGGTGCCGAGTGCATCGCTGGCCCGCCCCAGCCTGCAGGTCCTCAAACTGGCTCCCGTTTTCCTCTGGGAACCCATCGACCCCTATAAGATCATGGAGTTCGTCTCCCTCTCGGTGAAACCGCTCGAACCCGGCCTGGCCCAACGTATCGCCGCTTTTCTGGCGGATACGCCCGGGTTGTTTTCTGACCGCTGGTACGGTATGATCCGCGATTATTTTGACCAGGAGCTACCCCTGCGCCTGCAGAAAAAAAACAAGCAGACGACCGAACAGGTACGCCAGGAATTCAACTTTTGGTTCAATCGGAAGCGGGTTGATAGCCGCTACGAGCAGATCGAGAAAAGCCAGGTCAAACAGATCTATGCCCACCTCCAGCAGTGGGCCGCCGAAGCAGCCAGGGAAGACGATGTGCCGACGTTGCTGGTGCTGGCCGCTCAGGTCCGGAAGATTGTGGAACTGTTGGATGCCTTACCCGAGGAACGCCTCGGCTACCTCGAACTGGAACGCATTGTCCGAACCATTTACGAACCCGCGCCCCTGCACTACCGCGAACTCCAGGCCGACCGCCTACCCGTGGTGGCGCATCCCGGTGCGGTGGTTGGGCCAGTGCCGGAACTGATCTGGTGGGATTTCTTCGAGCGGGAGCCGGATTACTTTTTTGCGCGTTGGTACCCACAGGAATTGCAGGAATTAAAGACCCTGGGTATTGAACCCGAAAGCCCGGACGACCAGAACCAACGCCTGGTAGCACAGCGCAAACGACCCGTTCAATGGACCCAGGAAAGGCTTGTTCTCTGCCAGCCTGCCAACTGTGATGGCCAGCCCGTGCAGCTACATCCCCTGTTGGGCGACCTGATGGCCGCATTTGGGGAGGACCTCACGGCCATCACCCTGCACATCGACCGGCAGGAAGTAGGGGAGGGCTGGCGCAAATCAATCCTGGTACTGCCACAAATGCAGCAGGAAACGCCCCGGTTGCTGAAGGCTCCGGTTCCCTTCCTAACGGTGGAACGCAGCCTGCTGGCCAGAGCAGAAGAGACGCCTACCAGCCTGGAAAGCTTACTCTATTACCCTTACCAATGGGTGTTTCGGCACCACCTCAAACTGCGGCAGTCGAGCATTCTCAGCGTGGTACAGGATATGCGTTTGCTGGGGAATTTGGCTCGCCGCCTCCTGGAAAAATTATTGGCGCAACAATTTACGGCCTGGAAAAAAGCTCAATTGGACGAATGGGTGACCGCAGAGATCCCCCAGCTCTTGCAAAAGGAAGGGGCCACCCTGCTCATGTATGGCCGCGAACCCGACCGGATAGCCTTTACCAAGCACATGAAGTACGCCGCCTGGAGCCTGATCAGCCTGCTTAAACAAAATGAATGGACGGTGCTGGCCACGGAGCAGGAACTCCGGGGCGAAATTGGTGCCCTCGCCATTAGCGGCCGCGCCGATCTGGTGCTGCAACGGGGGGCTGAACGCGCCATTGTAGATCTGAAATGGCGTGGAATAGGCCGCTATACCAATATGTTGAGTAGCGAGGAAGATATCCAATTAGCACTCTACGCCCACTTGCTGGACCCCGCCGACCAGTGGGCCCACACGGCTTATTTTATCATCGACCGGGGGCGCCTGCTGGTACGCAATACCCAAGCCTTCAAAGATGTGCAAACCGTGCAGGACGAAGTGGATCACCAGGAAGTATACCAGAGCTTGCTGGAACGCTTGCTCAATACCTACCAATGGCGCATCACCCAATTGGGCAAAGGCCAGATAGAAATTCGCTGCGAACAAACGCAACGGGAACTGGAAGACCACTATGGGGAGGAACTGCTCAACCTGTTGGAGATGAAAACAACCGATGCCTACTTCGACGACTACGCCGTATTGATTGGTCTGGTCAATTAAAAAGGCAACTGGTTGCCACCAACTGCCTGGAAGAACCATTCAGTAGGCAAACGATTCGTTTACTTACCTAATGGCCACGGCTTCCCCGCCGTTCTTCTTCTTTATCAGTGGAGACATGCCCCAATTCTGTTGTCAACCATTGGCTAAGATCACCGTACCACTCCAGGTAAGGAGACCAGGTGCTACAGCCGCCAGCTTTCGGCGCACACTGGGTTTTTTCCCATTGTCGACAACAGGCGGGGCAGCGCCCTCCTGTGCTGAATACATTCCAGGTATGACCACACAAGCATTGCCAGTGTGCTTCGCCATCAGGGTGCCATCCGCAATTTGGACAGCTGACCTCTTGATCTAACTTTTTCATGTGATTATGTTTGTTAAGCTTTATCAGTTGTCTTCTCCTGGTATGTCTTGCGATTAGATAAAGCCTTTGGCCGTCAATCGATGTCCCTTATGCTCTTATTACGATGATTACCAAATATTGTTCCAAAAAGGGTGGTAATTCTAAAAATTTTGAAAACTATTTTATTTCCTCCTCAATTAGTCGGCTAAGGGGGGCTTTTTCTTGAGGTAAGTATCCAGAAAAGACAAGATCCTGCTGTAGGCTTCCTGCTGGTTCTCTTTTTTTACAAAACCATGCCCTTCATCAGCTAACAGAACGTATTCCACGGGCACCTGGTTAGCCTTCACCGCAGCAACGATCTCATCACTCTCGACCTGGAGCACCCGCGGATCCTGGGCACCCTGTAGGACCATGATCGGATGTTGTACCTGCTCGGGGTGAAACAAGGGACTAATGTCGTGTAGGCGAACCGAATCGGCCGTGTTGGGGTCGCCCATTTCCTGGTACAGCGCATCTTTAAAACTTTCCCACCAGGGGGGGATGGAGCGCAGGGTGCGAATCCAGTTGGTGACCCCAAAGAGGTTGACCCCTACTGCAAATTCCTCGGGGGTATGCGTCATGGCCCGCATGACCATGTAGCCGCCGTAGCTGCCACCCAGGATGCCGATCTGGGTCGGGTCGATGTTAGGATGTTGGGCGAGCCAGGCCTTTCCGGCAATGCAGTCTTTGAGGTCTTCTTCGCCGTGGCGCTGATCGTCCATTTGGTAAAAGGTCTTGCCGTAGCCGCTGCTGCCCCGGTTGTTGACCGCCAGGACGGCGTAACCGTGGTTGACCAGGAATTGAAGTTGGGCGTTGTAACTTTGACGGGATTGTCCACCCGGCCCCCCGTGTACCCACACGAGCGCAGCTACCTTCTTCCCGGGGCTCGCCTGGTGAGGCAGGTAGTAAATAGCGGGTATTTTCAAGCCGTCAAAAGAAGGGAAACGAACCACTTCGGCCTGCACCAACTGTGCCGGATCAATGGCCGGATTGAGGGTGTGGGTCAGTTGACGAGCTTTACCACCGGGCAGATCGACGACGAAGAGGTCACTTGGCGAGGCCGAACTACCGGCGTAGAAAGCCATGCGGTTTTCGGCCTGGTTGATGGTTACCTGGGAAATGTCACCGCTGCCCAGGCCCGCTAGGTCAAGCGGTTGTTGGGTCTCCATGTCAATGACGTGGATGATGGTCTTGCCATCCGCGTTGATACCCGTAACCCGGTATTTTCCACCATGAGAAAAATAGGCGTAGCTGATGTCCCAGTCGGTAGATTCGACGGATTCTTGCTTGCCGGTCGCAATTTCGTAGCGGTACAGTGCGCTGAATTCTCCTACCCGGTCAGAAGTGTAGTAAAGATAACGGTTGTCGGGGCTATAGTCTTCAAAGCTGTATTTAGCTTGGGTGTCGTTGATTTTGGTTTCCCGCCGATCTTGCAGGTCGTACAGGATGAGGTCGGCATCGTTGGTGTTTACCGGCCGCACAATGGCCAGGTAGCGCTCGTTCGGCGATATCCCTCCGAAGTTGTCATTGGCGGCCATTTCGTGAAGCAGCACCGGCTCCAGGGTCGCCACCGGCACCTGGTAGATGTCCATGTACCGGGGGTCTCGTTTGCTCCAGCCGATAAAAAAACTTTGGTTGTCGTGGGCCCATCCGTACAGTTGGGCGCGGGCGCCTGGCGCCTCGGTAAGGGCCTGGATGTGGCCGTCGGGATGACGCACGTACAGCTGCCAAACCTCGTTGCCGTTGTCGTCCATTTGGAGAAGGATGCGCTCGTCGTTGGGGAAGTAGCTGAGCCCGTAAACCGATGAACTATCGGACTGGGTGAGGGCTTCTGGTTCACCACCCGCAACGGGAAGGCGGTAGGCATTGCGAATGCCCGATCGGTCGCTGGTCACCAGTAGAAAGTCGCCAGCAGGCGAAAAACTACTACCGATCACCGTTTCATTGCTCATGAACTACTCGATGGTATAGGTTGGAACAACATCGGCTTCCTGTACGGGCGCTGCTTTCCGGCAACTTCCCAGGAGTAAAATGGTTAGCAAGAGACAGGTTGTTGCAGCGTGCTTCATTGGAGGTGGATTGAAGAGTATGTAGGGACAAGCGCTTTCTATCAGATGGAATATTGAAATTAATTAAAATTTTAAAAAAAACCAGATTTAATCGGCTAAAAATAAAGCGATAAGCTGCTAAGAAGCTGGGCAGTTGGTGCAGCTGGAGGTTCGGCGTCAACGCCGGGTGAGCAGGGTGGCTATCTTATTGCCGGGTAATGGGGTGCAGATCGGCATAGTAGATGAGGTACCACTCCTGGCCATCTAATTTCGAAAATCGCCGCTCCATACCGTAGTTCCCTTGTCGGTGAATAATACTTTCGATGATGAGGTTGTCGCCGATCCGCGTAAATTCGGAATGGAACCCGCTCTGGTCTTCGTCGAAAAGCTGGTGGATTTGCCAGTCTTCTTTTTGCCAGCGAAAATCGGGGGTCTGATCTTCCGGTTGGGAAGATTGCCCCTGGAGTGGAAACAGGATATGGGCCAATTGGTACGAGCTATCTTCGTGAAAGCGCTGGAAAAAGGCGAGAAAATCATCTTCTCCCTGTTCGTCCTGACTGCCAGCAGAACAACTACTCAGTACCCCAAGAAAAAAGAATAAACTAATAAGATACCATTTCATAAGCAAGGTTTGTGTTCAGCAGATCGCTTACAGCGGCCCGGCCCCCGCCAGCTAGGTGGTTTTTTCCTGGTGCCAGGCCAATAAACAAGCCAGTAGTGCTTCCTCCGTTGGAGCCGTTGCCACCTGGTACTGTTTGATGCCAGCGGCCCGGAAAGCTAGCGCGGTGGTTGCACCAATGGCGATGAATCGCTGTTCCGGTTTGTACGGATTAAGCTGGCAGTAGGTTTCAAAGTTGAGCGGACTCGTGAAAATCAGGTAGTCTGCTGGCTGGAGGTGTACCGTGGTCAGGGGCCGGTTTTGATACACCACCAGGTTTTGGGATTGAATCAGGGAGCCCAGGTGCTGTTGTACCGATTGGCGGCTATTTTGAGCCTGCACGAAAACAACCCGTTGCCCGGTGGCCTGCCCGGCAAAGGCGCGGGCCACCGCTGCCGGTGAACCAGCTCCAATGAATGCCGGCTGCCAGCCTTGCTGTTCGAGCGCTTGTGCGGTTCCAGTACCCATGGCGGCTAATCGCAGTGGCGGCAGTGGTGCACCTATTTGCGCAGCAAAAAACTGAACTCCCCGGCGGCTGTAAAAAAACAGCCAGTCGGTGGGAGGCAGATGGGCAAACGCTACCGGTTCAAAAACCAACAGCGACTGAGCTTTAACCTCCCACTCGGCGCTTGCGACGAGCGCCTGGAAAGGGCTGTCGGCCTGCAAAAGTCTGGAAATAAATACCTTTGGCAAGGCTTCTTTATTCGTCTTCGTCGACACCCCGGTCGGCCACTACCGCGCCTTTTTCTGCTGCTGCCAGGGCATCGCTTTCGATCACATCAGCTTCTAAGAGTTGCACATTGGTGGCAATGAATTGTTGATCTTCGTTTTGGTCAAGGGTGAATTCGACCTTGTCGCCGACAAGCAAATCATTGAAATCGAGGTCTTTGACGCTGGTGTAGTGAAAAAACAGGTTGTTGGGTGGAAACTTGATGAAGCCGTAACCATTTTTCAGGCTTAAGATTTCACTGTGGTGAATCTCCCCAACGTCTCCCTGGTATTCTTCCTTCGAGGTTTCGGTCTTGGTGTTTTCCACATCCCCGTTGAAACTCGGATGGATTTTCCGTTTACCTTCTCCCGGCACAAAAATGTTGCTGATGACCGGGTCGTTGCGCCGCAGGCGATTATCGATGATCTCGTGCATCGGTATCGGGTAGGAGGCTTCTTCCAGGAGATCCTGGGAGGTGCGGGTCACCATTTTTTTACCCATGTCGTTGGTGAATTCAAAATCCCACGACAGGATCATCACCCGGGTACCCAGGGTATTGAGCTTGCGCACGAGCGGCAGGAAATCGCCGTCGCTGGCGATGAGTACGACCACGTCGAAATCCTTATAGACCGCATTTTCGTAGGCTTCGAGTGCCAACCACACGTCAATTCCTTTTTCTTCGCGGCGGCCATTGTTGCTCTTGAGTGGCAGGTAGTGCGTCGTTACCCCTGCCGACATCAGGATGTCGTCGAATACCCGATCCCAATACAATACAGCACCCCGCTGGTGGGCTTCCTGGGCGCTCAGGCGACCCCGGAAATAATGGGCGTCCACAATCTGGCACATGCTGGGGTTTGCACCTTCGACCGAAGCTACTTCTTGCTTGATAAAATTATGAAGCCCCGTAATACTCAAGCGTCTTTGCCGTGGGTGATCATAATTGTAGTAATTGCTTACGTGGAGGGAATAATTACCGTCGTAAAATACACCGATTCGAACCATTTTGTCTTGCATAACTAACTGATAACTTTAAAAATTTTCTATAAAAATAGGCTACACTGTTTTCAGCGCAGCAACGGTTTGTTCTGCCAGTTCATAACGGGTACTGGAAGATAAAGTGACCATTTTCAAAGGAGCAGAAGCATGTGCTGCCAATGCCACCCACACGTGGTAATTACCAATGGGGTCTTTTTCACAATATACGCCAATCGGCATCTGGCAGCCACCTTCCATCAGTTGTAGCACCTTGCGTTCTACATTGGTGCAGTCTGCTACCCCTTTATGATGTAAACGCAACAGCTTGCGCCTTAGTTCTTTATCTTCTTCGCGCACCCGGAACGCCAAAACCCCTTGCGCCGGAGCAGGAACAAATTCCCGGGGATCAAATTTGATGACGGAAAATTCATCCAGGTCAATACCCAGTCGGCTTATCCCCGCGCCTGCCAGCATGATGGCCGCAAACCCACCCTGTCGCAGTTTGTCCAACCGGGTAGGTACATTGCCCCTGATGTCGCGCATCTCCAAATCGGCACGGAAGTGCAACAACTGGGCTTTGCGCCTGGCGGAGGAAGTGCCGACAACAGCACCCGTGGCCAGCCCCAGGAACTTATCTGCTTGCAGGTCGTCTTTGCGGATAATCAGCCAGTCGGCCGGGTCTTCCCGATAGGATACCGCCGTTATGGTCAATCCAGGAGGTGAGGTCGTAGGTAGGTCTTTCATGGAATGTACGGCCAGATCGACTTCCTTGCGCAACAACGCGTCCTCTATCTCTTTAGTGAAAAAGCCTTTGCCTTCAATCTTATCAAAACTTAGGTGTTGAATTTCGTCACCACGTGTTTTGATGATATTGATGCTTGCGTTTAACCCTATTTCCTCTAATGCTTCTTTTAAATACCTGGCTTGCCACAAAGCTAACTTGCTTCCTCGGGTACCAATTTTTATTACACTTTTCAATTTTTTACGCAAATATAAGAATTATTTGATTCGAGCTTCCCAAAAAACCCGATAATATACCCGACATTATTGCTAGTACAGACTACTGACTTTTTATACCTTTGCCTTCATGCAATTTTCCGCACAAGAACTAGCAGCTATTCTCGGGGCAGATTTGGAAGGAAATCCTGAGGTAAAGGTGAATCGACCCGGTAAGATCGAGGAAGGTGGACCCGGTACCATTACCTTTCTGGCCAATCCGAAGTACGAGCCCTACATCTATACCACAACAGCATCCGTTGTCGTGGTGGATCGCCTTTTTCTCGCCAAAGGTCCCATTTTAGCTACCCTGTTGCGGGTGGATAAAGTGTACGAGTCATTTTCCCGCCTATTGGCATTCTACGACCAGGCCGTCCAGGCTCGTCCTCAGGGTATTTCTCCGCTTGCTGCGATCGACCCCACAGCCCGGCTGGCTGATTCCGTGGCGGTGGGCCGTTTTTCTACCATCGAAAGAGGAGCAGATATTGGCCCTGACGTGGTGATCTTCGACCAGGTCTACATTGGTGCGCAGGTTCAGATTGGTGCCGGCACCATTGTTTATCCAGGTGTACGAATCATGCACCAGTCCGAAATTGGTGAACATTGTGTCCTTCATCCCAACGTTATTATAGGAAGTGATGGTTTTGGCTTTACACCTAACGCCGAGGGGCTTTACCAAAAAGTACCGCAGGTCGGGAAGGTGGTCCTGGAGAATTACGAAGATGTTGGTGCCAATTCCGTGATCGACCGGGCCACTATCGGGGTGACCCGGATTGGTGAAGGGGTGAAATTGGATAACCTGGTACAAATAGGTCACAACGTTGATATTGGGCCGCATACGGTAATTGCTGCCCAAACAGGGGTAGCTGGCAGTACCAAGATCGGGCGCTATTGCCGCATTGGTGGGCAGGTTGGTTTTGTGGGCCACGTTTCGATTGCCGACGGGACCCAAATTCAGGCTCAAAGTGGCATTGCTGGCGCCATTGAAGAGTCGAATCAGGCCTGGTTTGGTTCTCCGGCAATGCCGTACCGCGATTTTATCCGGTCGCATGCTGTTTTTAAAAAATTGCCAGCACTTTACCGCCAGCTTCATCGACTGGAACAAGAATTGAATCAATTGCGTAAGCGCGACGAATAGCGGCTAAACCCCGGAAAAAGCTTATCTTCGCGCGATCTTTCAGTGGATTTCTTTTTATGAAACAAAAAACAATAAAGCAACCTACCAGCTTAGAAGGGGTGGGTTTGCATTCGGGTGCCGCCGTAAAGCTCACCTTTCAACCCGCAGTTGAAGATCACGGGATCAAGTTCCAACGAATGGATCTCGATGGTAATCCGGTCGTTCACGCCGATGTCGGCCGTGTTGTTAGTACCGAAAGAAGCACGACCATCAAATCGGGAGAAGCCAGTATCAGTACGGTTGAACACGTGCTGGCTGCGTTAGCAGGCCTGGAGATTGACAACATCCTCATTCAGGTCACTGGCCCCGAAGTACCCATCCTCGACGGTAGTGCGGCTGGTTTTGTAAAAGCACTCCAGGCTGCTGGAATTGTCGAGCAAGCGGCTGAACGGGAATATTTTATTATCGAAGAACCGATCATCTATCGCGACGAAGCTACGGGAACGGAATTGATGGCCTTGCCACACGACGGTTTCGAGATCGTGACCCTGATAGATTTTGGCTCACCCGTGTTGGGCCAGCAGTACGCTACCCTCAAATCTGTCGACAAGTTTGCCGAGGATATTGCGCCGTGCCGTACCTTCGTTTTTCTACGGGAACTGGAGATGCTTTTTGAACACAACCTCATCAAAGGTGGTGACCTCGACAATGCGATCGTTATCGCTGATAATGCCGTCCCTCAGGAACAACTCGACCGGCTGGCCATTAAGTTGGGTCGGCCCAAAGTAGACTTTGATGGCAAAGGATTACTCAATAACCTGGAACTGCGGTTTCAAAACGAACCAGCCCGGCATAAACTGCTCGACGTACTGGGGGATATCAGCCTGCTCGGCAAACCCATTCTAGGCCGTATTCTGGCTACCAAGCCCGGCCATACCGCCAATGTAGCTTTTACCAAACTGCTGAAGAAAAGTTTTCAAGAGCAGCGTAAATTGCGGGGCAAACCTAAATATGACCCCAATGAGGAGCCCCTGTTTGATGCCGTTAAAATTGCCGAATGGCTGCCTCACCGTTACCCTTTTTTGCTGGTCGACAAAATTATCGCCCTCAGTGAAAGCCAGGTCGTAGGCGTAAAAAATGTAACCTTCAACGAAGAGTTTTTCCAGGGCCATTTTCCTGGAAATCCAGTTATGCCAGCCGTCTTGCAAATTGAAGCCATGGCGCAGACCGGCGGCATTTTAGCACTTTCGACGGTCGAGGATCCGGGGAACTGGGATACCTACTTCCTGAAAATCGAAAACGCCAAGTTTAAGAATAAGGTCGTACCCGGCGATGCTGTCCTGCTGAAAATGGAATTGATTGCCCCCATCCGGCGGGGAATTTGCCAAATGTTAGGCACTGCCTACGTAGGGAACAAGATTGTGTCCGAAGCAGAATTGACTGCTCAAATCGTTAAGCGCCCCGATAATGAATAGCACCTATCGAGAACATACCATCGTACATCCCGAGGCGCAGTTGGGAGAGAATATTACCATCGGCCCTTTTACCTATATCGACCGTGATGTGGTTATCGGTGACGATACCTGGATTGGGCCTAATGTGACGATTTTCGCCGGTGCACGCATCGGCAAAGGGGTCCAGATCCACCCCGGTGCTGTCGTGTCGGGCTTACCCCAGGATCTCAAATTCCAGGGAGAAGAGACCACCGCTGAAATTGGTGACGGTACCGTCATTCGGGAATACGTTACCATCAATCGCGGAACGGCCTACGCCAAGAAAACAGTGGTAGGTAAAAACTGCCTCCTCATGGCTTATGCCCATATTGCCCACGATTGTGTGCTGGGCGATCACGTCATCCTGGCCAATAATGTCACCCTGGCCGGGCACGTTGTCATCGAGGATTGGGCTATCCTGGAAGGGCTGGCAGCCGTGCAGCAATTTACCCGCATTGGTCAACACAGTTTCGTTGCCGGCGGGTCATTGGTGCGCAAAAGCGTGCCGCCCTACATGCGCGCTGCCCGCGAGCCGCTCAGCTACGTAGGGGTAAATAAGATCGGGTTGGAACGCCGCAATTTTTCCCCTGACCAGATCAGACACATTCACGATATCTACCGCATCCTCTTCGTCAAAGGCTACAACCTGACCAAAGCCCTGGAGATCGTGAACGAATCCATTGAACCCAGCGCCGAAAAAGACAGCATTCTGGCGTTTATCGGCGCTACCAAAACGGGTATTCTGCGTGGGTTCAATCAGCTTAACGGCAGTGACCTGTATGAAGATTGAATTGCAGGGGGTAGGGAAGCGGTACCGCCGGGAATGGATCCTGCGCAACCTCCAGCTGGACTTGCTACCCGCCGGGCGGTACGCCATAACCGGGCCCAATGGCTCCGGTAAATCTACCTTGCTGAGGATGCTTTCCGGGCACCTGACGCCCACCAAAGGGAAACTTCGCTTTTCGCTCCAGGAGCGGGAGTTACCCATCAGCGAAGTTTACCAGCAGTTGGCTTTCGCCGCGCCTTACTTGGAATTGATCGAAGAATTTTCGCTGCACGAAGCCCTGCATTTTCACCAGGGCTTTCGCCCTTTTCTCGCGGACCTGGACGTGTCAGCGGTTATCGCCCTACTCGGGATGGAAAAAGTTCAGCAACTGCCCATTAGCCAGTTTTCCAGCGGCATGAAACAACGGCTCAAGCTGGCCCTGGCTTGTTGTACCGAGGCCCGCTTTATTCTGTTGGATGAGCCAACCACCAACCTGGATGTGCAGGGTGTCGCCTGGTACCACCAACTCCTGAACCAGTTCGCCCAGGATCGCCTCCTGGTGATTGCTTCCAATGTGCCCGATGATTACCGGGTTTGCACCGAAGAAGTGGCTATTTTGGACTACAAGTAGAAGCGAAATATTTTCGTTTTTATTCGATCCCCGGCGAATTCTCTTCCCTTTCGTTTCCTTACCCTCCTTCATTGTTTGAGTAGCAACCAGGTTTAAATACCTGTAAATGAGCTATTAAAGAAATAATAATACCAACTCAAAAAGTTAGGCACAATAATGGCATAGGTATTCCTTGTAAACGAGGGCAAAGGATCGATCGTTTGCGTTTTTGTATAGAAACCCAACCACTGCTTAAAACTGGAGCAGTAACATAACTTTGAGAAAACAGAATAAACTTCTGGTCCTTATTTCCAATTCAAGAAGGGATTTCGCACACATTTTTTCTGATCAAATGGCTTTTTTACGGCGTAGGCCGTGAATTAGCCTTTGTTCAAAACCCTTTTGGATGCTTATGAAAGTGGATAGGTTTCAAGACATGAACCAGACTATTAAAGGAGTCAGGAGGGAGTTTACCACCTTCGTGGCTTGCGGCCGGGGAATAGCAGAGAGCGCCTGGGTGACAGAACTGTTGCAGAGCAAGCTGTCGGGTACTCCTGTTCGGGCCTATTTTCTGGCCAAAACCGCCGAGTGGTTGTGGCCGCTGGCATCCCGTACCCAGCGCCTGCGCCGGCCAGCCCAGGAATGGCAAAAACTCCTTTATGCCCAGCTACCCTTTGTCTTCGAAACCATTATCACCATCCAGTACTTACACAACCAAATTCTGGATGGAAAATCAGGGGTTACTTCCCGGGAGCGGATTGCTCAAAATCTGTTGGCGGCCAATCTCCTCAAAGAACAACTGTACAGCTACCTGGAAGGTGAAATTCCCGCCTGGGCCCAGCCAACTGTAACGGCTACCGTGCGGAAGGTTTTCGTACAGGTTGATCAGGGGCAGTACCTGGAACAAACCTACAACACCTACGACGCTTTCCTGAAAGGAGCGTCGGACCTTCCTGCCAACTTACTTAGCCAACACGATCTCGCTGGGTTAGCCGCCTTTACGGCCAAACTGGAACGCGACCTGCCACCCATGTTGCATGGTCAACTCGCTATCTATTTTAGCCGTATTTACCTCACTTGTGCCAGCCTGTTCGTAGAAGCGAGTCGCCTGCTGGGAACCTTGCTGGGTGTTCCTTCCCGATCACTGAACAGCGTTCTGCAGTTTAGCTGCTGTTACGGGATCATGCGCCAACTGGTAAACGACAACGCCGATTGGGTGCCCAGTTCCTTCGGGTTGGCGACCAAGACCAAGGTGTCGGCCGATACCTTCAGCGATCTGCGCAACAGTACCTTAACCCTGCCCGTTATTTTTTTCCTCGCGGAAAATAAAAGCAGCCTCCTGCAACAGTTGTTGAATAAGCAAATGCGCTGGTTGCCTGAATTTGAAGGCGCTATTTTTCAGGAAATACTGGCCTCGAATGCGCTTTTCAAATCTATTCAAAATACCCGGATTATCACCGAATTGGCCCTGGCTTACCTGCCTAAACGAGAACCAGCTGCCGCTTTTCTGGCAGATACCTGCAACATTGCGGAATGTAATAAATTCCTGGCACCCTGTTTGCGAAATCCAGCTTACGCTGCTTACCGACGCACGCCCTATCACCAACATACCCGTCAGTTGATTCACCAACTGCGGGAACAACGGCAGGAAAAACCCGCTCCTGCTGGCGGTGTTTTGGCCCACTTTTTTACCCTGCCGGAGCGCAGGTCTGAACTGGCTGCGGTGGCCCGTTTGGAGGCTATCCTTTGGGAAACGCCAGCATTGGCCTGAATTTGCTGCGCACTTAATGGCCCGTTGGAAGAGATTACAGGAGCACCGGCGGAATTTATTGAAAATGACAACCAGCAATTATATCGTATTTTAATTCTCCTTTGCGGATTGTAATTATCAATTCCAGCTAATTGTTTAGTTTTGTAAGGATTGTATGCTTTTCAGCTGGCCTGTAGTTGGGCTACCAGGGCTGCTTCTGCTTCCTAAAGCTTTTAAACTTATCCTTATGACGCCAGTGACTGCTCTCCGAACCGAACAGTTAGCTCCACGAGAAGTCATTGCTTTTCCGCAGATTGACGAATTTTATGACATGCTGCAGTACCGGCTTAATATGTCGGTCAGCGAATTCATTTTCCCCCATCACTTTACGGTTTTTATTAATGCCTTGCCCCGGGATCGAACGATCTACATCGATCGTTATTCACACGTTAACCTCATCTATGGTGGCGTCAAGCGGCAGCGTAGTTTGCTGTGTGAACTGACGGGGAAGGCCCCCAATCCGGCCCTGGACCAATACTGGGATTACCTCGATCACACGGCCTTGAATAGTAATACTGCCGTAGTGAGCTCCCAATTGTACCAGGCTTTCAGTTCCGGCAACTACAAAATGTCGGATATTGAACAGGTAGGGATGGGACGGTTGAAGCAATATTTTGCTTCTATCCTGGATCCCAACCACAATGGCGTACCCCCGACTCCCCGTCAGGTAGCGGAATACCATATACTGCGGGAGTTTTTCAATATTGAAGCCGACTATTATTTTTCGGTGCCGCTGGTCATGTTTGGCGAATTTGATGGTGTCATGCACTTTGTGTATACCGCTGCCGATGCCCCCATTATCAAACCCCGGGCCATTGGCTCGGTTATCCGTTCGGCCAGCGCCATGATCGAAAGCCAGGTTTTGGAATGGGATTTGGTGGGGCGTAACCCCGAAAAGTCCAAGGCTATTTTGATGCCGTTGGAATCGGACTTTTACGAGCATGTCAACCGGAATCCTATTCTCCGCGAAATGCGGTTTCAAAACTACTACCGCAAGTACCTGGGCTTTTACCAAAAACGCATCCGGTTCAACGATGACGTTATTCACAGCAAAGTTTACCGGCCTTACCTCAAAGCGGCGATCACGGCCATCATGATCGACTCTTTTGCCCACAACGTGAGCGCCCACAGCCTGGTCGCCCTGAACTGGTGGTTCAAGCAACGTGCCGAAAACCTGCGAACGTACCGCTATCAACACCTGGACGAAACATTGGAAATGCGGGAATTGGTGGAAACGCACGTGCCGGAAGGTTACGAACGCGACCGGATATTTTCGTTGCTCAAACCCTGGATTACGGGCCTGTTTGTGCGCAATGCCGACCCCAACTATGACCTGGTCAACTTTCCTGGGCCGCTCGCGCGGGAAATTCAGCCCCTGATTAAATTTTTGATGCAGAAAGGAGCCTTCTGGAGTGGTATTTCCCGGGACAATCATTTTGGCGGTGAATCGGCTTCGGCTTTCGATGTCCTGTGGAACGATTTTATCAATAATCCACTCTACCTGGGTACCATTGCCAAGTCGGAGGATATCCACCGCCTTCGGTTTCGGGTTATTATTTACGAGCCTTTTGCCGTGGGTGAAGTGGATGAGGCCTTTCCTGAGCGGCGCCCAAAACGCCCCCTGGTGGACGGAATATTTGTCGAAGTAGACCTGAAAACCATGCGGGCACCGGTGATCACCCAGCCCAATGGCAAAAAAGGTTACCCCCTCAATAATATGGATTGCTTGTGCCTGGAAGAATATCCGGAACTGGAAGACATGAGTGATTTCGTTGCTCCGGGTGCTGATTATCGGGTCATCAAGGCCGCATTAGATGCTTGCCGGCTGTTCTTTCCGGGCGAGGTAGTCGGGCGGCACGCCTTTTTTACCCTATTGGAGAATAAGATCCGCAACGTCAAGCACTTCAAAGGAAATGCCCTGCGGCAAATGCAACAGGATGGCCTGGAACTGTGTATCAGTTTTCAGGAGCGCCCGGTAAAAACCGATGTGGCGGGTAATCGATCGCTCTATTCGGTAGGTGTTTGGCTAAATGGCGTGGTAAATTTGTGGCTGAAAGATGGCGAAATGATCCTGCAAAGCCGCTTCCTTAATGCCACCAAAGGCATTATGGACGAGAACTCCTTTGCACCTCGCCTGGGCGGAAGCTCACAGGATAAACTCTGCGCCAGCATGTTGTTCAACAACTATTTTCTCCACGTACAAAATGGGGATGGCAACGAATTGCGCGACCGCAGCGAGGACACCGAACGCGACGCGGCTTTTTATCCCTGGATCATTCCCGCCAGCAGCCCGCTGGATGACATGCACAATGATGTGGATTTCAATACCCTGGACCCTGCCGCAATGGCGCTGATCAAGCAACGTTACTGGCAGGACGAGGGTTACCTGAAAAAATATTTCCACATTTGGAAAGCGGCCGATATTCAGTGGATTGCTGACCCGGAAGACGCAGAGTTCATCTGGGACAATCTGGCACGGTTTAAGTTCATTGGGCTCAATGCGGCCAGTCCGGAGATGGAAGACCGCTTATTCAATCAAGTGCGCTCTAAAGGGGTGCTGCGGGTGATTAGCAGCGGTCTGGAACCTGATATATCCGGTGAGGCCGCTATCTATTGGGCTTACCAACGGTGGCTGCGCGATTGGATGGGCAGTGCTTCCCGTTGTATCCGGCTATTTGTCGATAATGCGAATGTGGGGCAGTTCGTTTATGATACCAGCAAGCCCGAGGCCATGCAATATTATCCCGTTTGGGAGTTGGCTACGACCCCGCCCGCTGCGGTAGGTATTAACCAGGATTTGCATATTGCCCATGGTGGTGATAGTGACAACCAGCAACTGCTGCGCTATCGCAACCACGGCATCTACGTCAAGTACTTCCAGTCGGAATTGGTGCCCCACGAGCTCTTGTCGGATAAAGCCAAAGTGCGCATGGCGGAGTTTTTTGAGGTGCTGGCTACGCGCATATATATTTTTGATAGCCGTGTTTTTTACCGGATCGGTAACGCAGAACGCCGGCAGACCCTCGCCCGGCAATTGCTCTTGCACATTTTTGACGAAACCAACCAAGAAGCTGAAAACAACGACTGGCTCGGACACTGGACCCAGCAGCGGGAGTGGATCATCCGGGAAAGCCATTTTTTGGTGCTCCACCTTTCTTTCATCGAAAAGATACTGGTTACCAAATACGGGGATCACCCTGATTTTGCGGACGAGAATATTGGACTCTTTATTCAGGAAGAAATTATGCCTTTCGTGACCGATAGCAGCGGGCAGGTACGCGAAAATTTCGTGTTGGTCATCACCACCGGACGCGGTAGAACGAAATGGTGGACTCGCCTTACCGAAGAAGATCATTACAGCCAATACCGCCGCTTCACCAGCTTCCGCCCGGTAGAATCGATTATCTCTGCGATCGAAGATGCCGTAAGTCGCCGCGACGATATCGAGACGAAATTCAACCTGGTGAAGGTGATGTTTGGTTCCTAAGCTTTGCCTATGCACGACCGAAAAACAATGGTCATCGTCTGGGCCTGGGCATCCCAGGGCCTGGGCGTGGGGAATTGGCAAATTGCCAGCGTAAACCACAAAGAAGACCTGGTGGTTTGCCTGGACTTACTGGCCACGACAGCCAGTATCCTGGAATTACAAGCACACCTGGAACAGTATACCCGTCAGGGAGGGACAGTTGTCCTTTTGCTGCACCGTCACCACGGCTATCACCAGGATCACGTGAAGACCCTGCTGGCCCTTCAGTTACCCGCCGATCACGGCAGTTTTCAATGCTTTCTCTTTGGCGAAGGCGCCGATGCGGTCTACCTGACGACCAACCCACGCGGACTATTAGGTACTGCTGGCACGTTTTCGGCCCGCGTAAATTTCGGCGGGCAGCAACTGGATGTTTCGGCCGTGGCGGATGCGGACCGCAAAGAACTGAAACCCGCTCATTTTAATTACGTGTGGCAATTGTACCAACTGGCGCTACGCCGCCGCATCTTCGAACTTCGGGAAGATTTGTTCAGCTACCTGGGGCAGTTTCTGCCCCGCCCCAATTTTGCCCCTGGCGAATTGTACACGCTGCTGTCCCGACCCCAGGATCGGCTGTTACTTTTGCGGTTGTTGAGTTTCGTCGGCCGTATCCGCAAGCATTCGGATTTAGCAAGGGAAATTCGTATCTTTGAACGGAACAACAACAACATACTTACCTTCGAAGATTGTGGCATTCAGTTGGAGGCAGCCTACGGGCCGCTGGCTGCCGAACAGCACAATGCTTTGGTCACTTTTTTACGGCAAAACCTGCTTGCTAGCGGGGAAGCAGTGCACGTCGTCGATTTGAGAAAACGGTTTGATGGGTTATTGTTGCAAATACCTGGACCAACCTATTTTTCATGAAGACCGGGCTTTTTATCGAAGGAGGACGACCATTGCCACCCGTACTGGCTGCCTTTTTTAACCGTGCGGGTTACCAGCTTGTTCCGCTCCAATTGGCGCAGGACACCTGGCCTTTTTTGGTGAAAAGCGCAGCTGCCCTGCTACTGATGTTGCCCGATTCGAGCCAGGGGATGTTTTTGTTGTCGGGGCAATTGTGGCACCGTTATTTATTAGATGAAGCGCCCGAATGCCAAGTGTTGTTTGCCAGTTACCAGGCGGTGAGCCACCCCAATCATTTGGACATCCTGGAACTGCCCACTGCACCAACCAATTGGATAGCACAGGCTTTCCCGGTAGGAGAAATGAAAAACCTGCCACCGGTAGAAGGTATGGATTTACAGGAAAAATTGCACCGGTTTTTTGCCGGGCACGGCGACGATAGCATCGTGGCCGTATTGTCGAGAATTCGCCTGGTGGTACAAATGGCCAGCCGGGAGCAGCAACGAATGAATACACCCTATCCGGAAATATTTCAGGAACTGGTGGCGCCAGCGCAATTGGATAAAAAATGGGCAGAATGGCGTAACCGGTGGATCAATTATTATCCGCTTTTTGAAAATACCCCCATCGCGGTTAAATTGCATAGCATTGCCAGGGCTGCTACCCAGGTGGAAGATTGGATGATGACGGGTGGCCGAGATGAAGAATCCTTAGTGAACGGAACAATTCTCCGGATCTTAAACGATATCCGGAAGGAACTCCAGCAGATCGAAAAACAGTATGTCGTCCAAAAATTATCATATCCTTATCGTTGATGATGATACCGAGTTTCATCAGCAGATTCGTTACGCTTTCCGCCGGCAGTTTTTATTCGCCGGCGCAGTAGAAGAACAACAACTTTTTCAGTTGTTGGACGGCCAGGAACACTATGATCTGCTTTTGCTGGATTTGGTGCTGGACGATTCCGAAACCAAAAAAGGCCTGGAACTCATCCCGGAACTGGTGCGCCGCTTTCCGCAATTACCGGTCATTGTCGTTACCGCCGACCGGTCGATCGATACGGTGGTGGAAGCGATGAAACGCGGGGCCAAGAATTTTCTCGTAAAAGATGATTTCGATTTCGACTACTGGCAGCAGAAGTTTACCGAAGTGATTGAGGGTAGCCGTTTACGGCAGGAGAACCAGGTGCTACGGGCGGAGGTCAGTCGCCGCCGGGCGCAGGAAAACGAAGCTTACCCCTTCATTGGGGAGTCGCTCCAGATTCAGGAAATCAAGCGCATCCTCACCCTGGTTTCAGAAGAGCCCGATATCACCGTACTTCTCACCGGCGAAACCGGTACGGGCAAGGAGGTGGCAGCTCGCTACCTGCACGCCCAGGGTGCCCGCCGGTTGCGGCCCTTCCAGGCCGTCAATTTGTCGGCCATTCAGGATACCTTACTGGAAAGCACCTTGTTTGGCCACAAGAAAGGCGCTTTTACGGGCGCTTCCCGCGACATGGAAGGTTATTTCAGCCAGGCCAATTCCGGCATCCTGATGCTGGATGAAATTGGCGATATCGACCAGAATATCCAGATCAAATTGCTGCGCTTCCTCGAAACCAAAATGATCCGGTCCGTGGGCTCAGACCAGGATGTTCAACTGGACGTCCAGGTGGTTACGGCCACTCACCGCAACCTGGCAGCGGCGGTAGCGGAAGGACGGTTTCGTGCCGACCTGTTCCAACGCCTCAAGGCAATGGTCATTGATCTGCCGCCCCTGCGCACCCGGTGCAACGACATTCCGCTGCTGCTCCGCCATTATTTTCAACAGGATGACCTGGACACCGTGCTCACGAAAACGGCCCAGGAAGCACTGCTGAACTACGATTGGATCGGCAACATCCGGGAACTCAAGAACGCCGTCAGCTACATGCAGCTGCGCGCGCGCATCCAGGACAAGAAACGGATTGACGAATACTGCCTGCCCGTAGAAATACCAACCCTGGCAGCTTTCAATTGCCGCCTTCCGTACATACAGGGGATTACTCCGGCATGATCTTGTCTCCAACGTCCCCGTATGGCGCTGGCAGGAACATCGACGAAGAACATGCACTCATCGACCTGGATCGGATTGAGAAATTGCTCATCCAGAAGAATAGTGTAAAAAAGGATGTCGCCCTGGCCATTGGCCTCGAGAACACCGATAACCTCCGCTATCGGATCAACAAGCATTTTGAAAAACATCCCCACCTTTTTGCCAACTTTCCGACCATCAGCCAAAGTTATCGCAGGATCGTGAAGTTGTAGGCACACCTACCCGTAGGGCAAAAAAAAAAGAGGGCACCAGCAGGGTGCCCTCGTGAGCTAATAAATTAGCTTTTAACTTCAAACGGGATTAAGAATCAGCTCCGAAGAGCCAAGTCGAAAAACTGAAAAGTACACTTAGGATAGATTGGATTCTATGTTTTCTCAAAGCATGTTCTTCAACATGCAAAAAAAAGGCAATAATATCTTTATCACGCATTGGTAATATACAACTGACAGTGTAAAAATCAAGCCATTTTTTTCAGAAAAGCCCGTTCAGGGTAAGGATGGTGTCTAACCTGCTGGTAATCAATTTGTTTGAAGGCCCCTTTTTTTAGTAGTAGCAGTAGCAGCGCTGGTAGCCTTTTGCTAAAATCGATTGTATTTCGTTTTTATACGAAAAAAAAACGTTTTGAACAGGAACGGGATAGCTCGGGTTCCATTTTTAAGGTTGTGAATTACCTGATCTCCAGAGGGGCGGGGGCAGGGCTTTTTAGCCAACAAGATTCACCAAAACCTTGAGTTTTAGTAAATCTAAGCAGCGCACTCCTTGGTGCACCGACCCCTAAGCAGACCCAGAATGGGTCGTATGTTTATAGCCAAGCGCATAGGGAAGGACGGTATGTTTAAAAGTGTAAAAGTTGGGCAAGTGTAAAAGTTAGTGCAGAGCGGGTATTGGACAGTCTATACCGCCTTAGCTGTGAGCCCCCAAAGTAGCCAACAAGATTCACCCGCTGGCATCGCAGTCACAGACTGCTGTCGATATTTATTCGTAGATAGAATCTACGAATAGCGGTACAACGGGGGAGTTTTAGCGATTTTTGCCTTTTCTCCCTTTAGGGTTGGGGCAAAAAAAGGCGAAAATTGCTAAAACGGTATTTATGAGAAAGCCCTTCATTTAAATAGTGGGCCCTTTGTT
>Ga0075467_10000586_pt1 | contig 29402 bp, 30 predicted proteins | sample DEB08_DNA_9_FD_75067 | JGI IMG/M metagenome (GOLD analysis project Ga0075467, IMG submission 75067) | Aqueous microbial communities from the Delaware River and Bay under freshwater to marine salinity gradient to study organic matter... | ecosystem: Environmental > Aquatic > Marine > Coastal ... | reverse complement strand
TTTCGAATCTGCTCGAAGGTCTCATCACTAACTGGATTGGAAAGATCCACACCGACAATCTCGGTGCCGATCGCGGGACATAAACGTCTTGTTTGCATGCTGCTACTCCTCCATCTTGTTAATTTTTAGGCAATACACTGGACGATAAATTAAAAATCACTCATTGTTGTACTGAATATCGAAATTTTCGGGGGCAAGTGTTTTGCGCCAACTTCAAAGCGCATCTGCATTAATTCTAGGTGCGGCCTTACACCTCCTTGCGACCTGCTTATTGAATAGAGCAGTAGCCCCAGACTGAAACCCAAACGCGAAGGCAGCCATGACCTCCCGATCCTTCATCACTCTGAATGCAATATCGTATGCGAGAAAATTTAGACCCCACTGTCAATGCTCGTCTATGATGATGCGTTTGACCGATGCGGTTTTTCCGCCTAAGTGCTCTGATGTCTCGCCCTTCAATACCTGAAATCTGGACCAGCGACTTTTACACCCACCCTTTGTTTGAAGGCCACGGAGCGGTATGCCGTGGGTTTGATGGGTGGCCCTCGCATGAACAGTTGACTGCTCAAGCAAAACAGCGGCAGGTGCGCAATCAGGTGGGGCTTGCGGTGGCGTTTGTGCCGCAAACCGAGCGTTTGAGTCAACGCGCCTACGAGCAACACATCGGCAAAACCGGTGAAGTGCCGACTCGATCAGAGAATTGGCATGATTTTTTGAATGCTTGTGCATGGCTGAATTACCCTCAAACCAAGGCGGCTATCAATGCGGTGCATTGCGCTCAGCCTCTGCAATCGATGCGCAGTCCAGCCTCGGATGCGGCGACCGTGTTTGATGAGAGTGGTGCGATTTTGCTGGGGCCAGCTCCCCGCTTGGCGCAATGGTTACGCGACCATGACTGGCAGCAAGCGTTCGTGACAAACCGCGCACTTTGGCAACAGCACCGCTTGTTTGTATTTGGGCACGCTGTCTTAGAGAAGACCCTTTGCCCTTACCCAGGCATGATCGCCAAGGTGCTGTATCAACCATGGTCTGCCATACCCAACACCCCAGCCGATAAGCCGCCAGAAGGGCTTGATGCGCTCGTGGCCAAGCGTTGGTTAGCCGGTGAGTTTGCGAATGCGGCAGCCCTCTTTGCCCTACCCTTGCTCGGTGTACCTGGTGTTGATCCTGCCAATGAAGACCCAGCGTATTACGAGAACATGCAGGTCTTTCGACCGGCAAGACTGCCGCAGGCCTTAACGTAACGTTATAACGTGGCCAGCTCAGCTTGCGTTAACCTTTGGGTTTCTGGCTCGAGCCAAGGTTCAGACTGTTTAGGGCTGACCTTTGGGTTTTCACCTGACATCTGCCATCCCTCAACTCCCATCACTTGCCACTAACTTGTGCATGGCCGCCCCCAAACGTCTGAGTGCGTCCGAACAGTCCATGCGATCAAGCTTGGCTTCAATCAAGCTGAATTGTCCGCGTCGGGCGATGGCCTCTGACAGTGCTTGCGTGAACTCACCATTGGTTTTAACCACCTCGCCGTGGCCGCTACCGAGCACCTCGGGTAGTTTGGCGAAGCGCCAGGGGGTGATGTCATTGAATTCGCCTTCCAGAATTAGTCGCTCGGTTAGATACCCGTCGTTGTTTAAGACAATCACAATTGGGTCATAGCCGTAACGCACGGCAACCGATAATTCCATGCCTGTCATTTGAAAAGCGCCGTCGCCCACCAGCACAATCGGGCGTAAAGTGTGGTCTGCAGCAGCCACACCAATGGCAGCTGGCACAGCAAATCCTAGTGAAGCGTAGTAACCGCACGCCACAAAATCCTTACCATCTTTAATCGGCAGGTCAATGGCGCCAAACAAAGCATCACCGGGGTCAGCAATCACCACCGTCTTGGTGGTGATCTCAGGCGCCAATCGGGCAAACAGGGTTGAAACCGTTAGCTTGTCAGTGTCAGTGCCCGCGGTAGCACCCGGCAAAGTCGCGATGCGCGGGTAGTTCGATTCAAAGCTGGTCTCGGGTTTGAGATCAGTGATGGCTTCGATAAAGTCTTTAAAGCCGACCTTTTCGTAGATGTGCCGACTGATGCGCAAGCTATCGTCAGTGGCATGCACCACCTTGGTCTGGTCCACTTGTGCTGAATAAACACCCGTGTCCATGTCACTAATGTGGGCGCCGAGCACCAGCAGGCAGTCACTGCTTTCAACGTAACTTGATATTTCCTCGCGACTCATGCGACCGGCAAATACGCCCATGAACTGAGGGTGTGTTTCATCGATGGCTGACTTGGACAGTAAGGTGGTGACCAAGGGAATGTTGTGGGTTTGGGCGAACTGCACGATCTTGTCCAGAAGACCGTGCCGTACGAGCTGAATACCAAGTGCAATGATGGGTCGCTTGGCAGTTTGCAGCATCTGGTCGACTTCGCGAATCGAGGCAGCGAGGTTCTCGGGTAGCGTCGGCAACATGTGCGGCATGTAGGGATTTGGCAGACAGTGGTCTGGCACCTCGACCTCAACGGCCTCAAGGTCTCGTGGCAGCTCAATGTAGCCGGGGCGCTTGTGTAGCAAGATCTGGGCAATGACGGCGTCGATTTGCTGGCAGGCCGTCAGTGGATTGTCGATCATGGCTTGTGCGCAGGTCAATTCCTGAAACACCTTGAGCTGCGAATCAAATGAACGGACTTTGTGATGGATCATTGCATGCGTTTGGCTCTCGAGGATTCCGGGTGCACCGCTGATGATCAAGACCGGCGATTGTTCGGCATACGCCTGGCCGGTACTGTTGGCTACTTTTAATCCGCCCACGCCGTAGGTGATGGCCACCACGCCAAAGCCACGTCGACGGGCATAAGCGTCAGCCGCAAATCCCGCACCTTGTTCGTCGCTTGTTGTGATGAGTTTTAAGGGCGACTTTTCAACGCGTGACATCCAGCTGATAATGAAGTCACCCGGGACACCAAAGAGGTGATCAGTGCCCGTGGCAAGCAGGCGATCGATGAGATATTGGCCGATAGAAGTTTTCATGGGGGAGGGGCGTGAGTTAAGGTAAGTGACATTGCCCCGTCAGCTCATTTTTCTAATAAGCCAAAAGAGACACGTGCGCCAAAGCGTTGCTTTATTCGATTTGAGTGTAATCGGGAGAATTATTACGCGGTGAGTTTTTTAAGATAAGTCATTTTTTGTTTAAGAAATCGACTTTTCTGTTAGTTCAACGTCTTGCCTAGCCTTAAGCAAAGCGTCCAATAACTCACCCTCTTCGTGTTCGATTCGATCGAGCTCAACCCGTCTTTTTGATCGGTTGCGTGGACCGCGCAACCGATCAAAGCCGAACATCAATCACTGATCAAGCGCCCTAGGCGGACCATGGTGGTACCAACCTTCCACTGCTTGGCCACGGCCGGCATGATCAAGACCGTGTTGTCATAAGGCGTGAGTACGGGGTTGCCGTCATTGTGTGCAATGACGGTGCCTTTCTTCTCGATGACTTCCAAGCCTTTGTAGGGCTCTGCAAACGTGAAGGTGGCGCCTTGAGCCACGATGGCGGTGGTGACTTCGATGACTTTGAAGTCGGAGGTGTGCAGACTTGGATTCAAGAACGATTTAACCGTTGCCTCATGGATCGTGCCCATTTCAACCAAGAACCGCAACATGGTTTCTCGTGCGACATCGACTGCCGACTTTTCCCAGTGCTGGCCACACTCAATGAGGATGGCTGTTTTGGGGTTTTTGGGGTCGGCAAACTGTGGGCGCTCAATCATGCGCAGGCCCGCGGGATGACCGGTGTCATACATCAAGTATTTGGGCAAACCCAAGCGCTTTGACATGGCCACGGCCTTGTCGGCACCTTTGTCAGTCACACCACAAACCATCAGGGCAGCGCATGGCTCACGCATCGAGTGGATATCAAGCAAGAAGTCGGCTTGTTCGACAAATGGCAACAGTTGGCGTGCACGCACCACTTCATAGGTGCTTTTGTCACTGTTCAAGTAGTCGTCAGCCCAAACGCGATTCATGTCTTCGTCGGTGTAGCGACTGATTTCTGGATTGTCCGGATCCCATCGACCAAAGGCGGCCAAGTTACCGAATGACAGGGTTAAAATACCAACCTCAGGCTTATAACCTTGAGCCAAAAACCAGTCCATGATGATGGCACCACAGATTTCATTACCATGAGTCAGTGCCTGAACCATCACATTGGGGCCTGGCTTTCCCGAATCAAATTGCCACACATAGTCAACACCAGTGTTGCCCTCTTTCCAGCGGGATATGTCGGGGGCTGTGATCTCAACGCCGAATTTGTTCATGTGCTTTTCCATAAAAACGTTAAATAATTGGGATGGTTTTTTTCTTGCTCAATGCTTAACTGGTTTTGTAAGTGACTCGTCTGAAAGGCGGCTAAGTCTAAGCCGTACCCCCATCATTCAAATGACAAGCACTCAAATGTCCTGGCGAGAGCTCTCGTAACGCGGGTACCTGTACTTGGCAGCGTGGCCCAGCGTTGGGGCACCGAGGATGAAAATGACAGCCACTTGGCGGGTTTAATGGCGATGGGATCTCACCCTTGATGCTTGAGAACCGCTTGTTGCGATTGCTTAAGCTCGGTACGTTGTCTAGCAGCGCCTGCGCATAAGGATGATTGGGTCCTGCAAAAATGACGTTTGCTGGCGCTGACTCAACCACGCGTCCCAAGTACATGATCACCACACGATCTGACAGGTACTTCACCACACCCAAATCATGACTGATAAAGAGATAGGTCAAGTTCAGATCTTGGCGCAGTTTCATAAAAAGGTTCAGGACCTGCGCTTGAATGGAGACATCAAGCGCAGCGACGCTCTCGTCGCAGACCAGGAACTCTGGATTAACGGCCAGTGCTCGGGCAATACCGATACGGGCACGTTGCCCACCTGAGAACTGGTGAGCGTATCGACGCATAAAAACAGGATCCAACCCAACACGTTCGAGAACCGCGGCCACGTGCTCATCGAGTTGCGCACGCGGCACAATGCCATGGTAGACCGGGGCTTCACCCACGATGTCACGCACGCGCATACGTGGATTCAAGGAGGCCATCGGATCTTGAAAGATCATCTGCACAGACAAAGTAGCGCGAGCCAGTTCTGCAGTGGTCATGGCTTTGAGATCTTTGCCTTGATAAAGAATCTGTCCTTCAGTGGGCTCATAAATACCCGCCACCATACGACCCAAGGTGGATTTGCCGCAGCCTGATTCGCCAACCAATCCCACCACTTCGCCTGGTTCAATGCCAAGTTTGACCTGATCAACCGCATGAACAACTTCAGGGCGATTTCGAGCACCAAGCAAATTAGCGATCTTGCCAGCGGTATCGACCGGTTTGGTAAACCGCTTCGAGACTGCCTTCATTTCAATAATTGAGGTCTGGGTCATGGCAGCTTAAACATCGGATGGTGTGGCCACAAGGGCAATCGTTGACACTGGGTGATGACAACGCGCCTGCCGTCCATTGCTGAAATAACGGTTCACTGGCGCTTCTTGGCGGCAAAGCTCTGTGGCATCACGGCATCGCGGTGAGAAAGCACAGCCCGGCGGCAAGCGACCTAACGATGGGGTCGAGCCTGGAATCTGATCAAGTGGCTGACCGGGAATAGCCGCTGATGGCAGTGAGCCCAAAAGGCCTCGAGTGTAGGGATGAAGAGGGTCGTCAAGGACTTCATTGACGAGTCCGGCTTCTACCACTCGTCCGGCATACATGACCGCAATCCGTTGCGCCAAACCGGCAACCACGGTTAGGTCATGGGTGATCCAAATGAGGGCAGTGCCCATTTCCCGACAGAGCTGTTGAATCTCGGCCAGAATTTGGCTTTGAATGGTGACATCCAAAGCGGTGGTTGGCTCATCAGCAATAATGACAGCCGGTTGATTCAACAAAGCGGTGGCAATCGCGACGCGCTGACGCATGCCGCCCGAAAACTGGTGCGGATAGGCTTTTAAGCGTTCGGCCGCTGCCGGTATACCAACCCTTTCTAAGGCTTGTTGCGCACGCGCCAGTGCAGCCTTTTTAGAGACGTTTTCATGGGCGAGAATGGCCTCTGTCATTTGCGTGTCGATTCGCAAAACTGGGTTAAGCGTCATCATCGGATCTTGAAAAATCATGGCGATTTTTTTGCCGCGCACGTGACGCAAGCTATCGTCATCCATGCCCACCAGTTCTTCGCCTTCGAGCTTAATTGAACCACCCACCACACGCCCTGGCGGATCGACCAAACCCATGATCGAGTAACCCGTCACCGACTTACCCGAACCCGACTCCCCCACCAAACCCAATACTTCGCCTCGACCGACCGTTAATGACACGCCATCGACTGCTTTGACCACGCCGGCACGGGTCATGAAATGGGTGGCCAAATCGCGGATTTCTAAAACGTGACTCACCACTATTTCTCCAGCCGGGGGTTGAGAACGTCTCGGATACGATCGCCCACCAAGTTAATGGACACGATGGTTAACAAAAGTGCCAAACCGGGGAACACACTAATCCAGTAGCGTCCACTCATCATGTACTGAAAACCATTGGCAATCAGCACGCCAAGCGAAGGCTCTGTTTGAGGCAGGCCAACGCCTAGAAATGACAAGGTGGCTTCAAGCGAAATCGCATGAGCCGTTTGAACGGTCAAAACAACAATCACGGGTGCCAAACAATTGGGCAAGATGTGGCGAAATATCACGCGGGTTTTAGACAAACCCAGCGATTGAGCCGCTTCGACATACTCTTTGTTGCGCTCAACCAAAGCCGTGCCGCGAACGGTACGGGCGTAATAAGCCCATTGCACGACCACCAAAGCAAAGATGATCTTATCCACACCCTTACCCAAAGCGGCTACCAAAATCAGGGCCACTAAAATTGTGGGCAGTGACAGTTGGAGATCAACAATACGCATGATGAAGGCTTCAACCTTGCCGCCTGCATAGGCTGCAATCAAACCCACGCACATCCCAAAACTAGCCGCAATCAAACCTGAGACCACGCCAACCATCAATGAAATACGAAGGCCGTACAGAATCGCTGAATACAAATCCCGGCCGACACCATCGGTACCCAACCAAGCGGTATACCCTTCCATGGTTTGCTCGCCTGGCGGAATGCGCGAATCCATCAAGTCGACGGTACCTAGGTCATAAGGGTTTTGAGGGGTGATCCAAGGGGCAAGGATGGCCGTGATGATGATGAGTAACAGCATCATCAAGCCAGTGACTGCCACCCGATCCTCAAAAAATGTGCGCACAAATTGACGCCATGGTGTTTCTTGCTTGACCAAGGCGGGTTCGACGGGGGTGGCAACTGTTGGATTTGATTGAATCATACGATTGTCCTTAGGCCTTGGCGCCAGTGATGCGCACCCTAGGGTCGAGCACGGAATACAACAGATCAACGATCAGATTAATCACCACAAACAACACCACCACCACCATCACGTAGGCCACAATCACTGGTCGATCCAAGCGCTGAATGGCCTCAAGCAATAGCTTGCCCATACCGGGCCAGGAGAAGATGGTTTCAGTCACCACCGAGAAGGCCACCAAGGAACCAAACTCCAACCCCAACACGGTCACAATTGGGATCATGATATTTTTTAAAACATGCACGCGGATGATGGTGCTTTCTTTTAAGCCCTTCGCGCGCGCAAACTTGACGTAATCCATCAACATCGCTTCGCGGGTACCCGCACGTGCCAAGCGGATCATCAAACTGATTTTTAATAGCGCCAAGTTAAACGCCGGCAAAGCAATGTGTTGCCAACCGTTAAGGGTGAGCAAGCTCGTCTCAAATCCAAATATCGATACCGTCTCGCCACGCCCTGAAGCGGGTAACCACCCGAGCATGACGGCGAACAACATAATGAGCATCAAACCAACCCAAAACGTTGGTAATGAAAACCCCAGAATCGAACCCGACATGATCATGCGTGAGCTGCGCCGATCGGGGTAAAGGCCGGCATACATACCGAGCGGCAAACCAAAAACGATTGCCATCAAGAGCGCCACAACAGCCAACTCCATGGTCGCGCCCATGCGGCTTAGAATCAATTGGATGGCTGGTTCACCATGCACAAACGATCGGCCAAGATCGCCTTGAAAGAGGCCTTTAACGAAATGAAAGAATTGTTCGATGATTGGCTTGTCTAGGCCAAGGGCAGCAGCCGTTTTTTCGATGGCCTCTTGATCCATCTCAGGCGAGATGAGCATCCAGATTGGATCGCCCACCACGTTCACCCCAAAAAATACCAGTACGACCATAACGGCAATAACAAGCGCTGCTTGAGCAAACCGCCGAATAAAGAAAGACAACATAGTTACGCGTTACGTTAAAACCCATCGACATAATCTACGGGTGTGAGTGACGCCTGCGTTCAAATTAAACGCTCAGACGGTTGGTTTCGAATCGCCCGCGTTACGGCACCGCAATGCCGTAACGCGGGCGAAACCCATGTGCTTCTTTCTGAGTCCTACTTTCTTCAATTACTTCTTTTTAATACCGCTAGGAAGCGTGTACTCGTCGGCTCGCGCTTCAACCGTGAAGTTACCTTGTGAGGCCCAGACGTTACGCTGAAAATGCACAGGGATGATGCCTAAGTCAGTAAACGCAATGTCAGAGGCTTCGCCCAACATAACGGCACGCTTTTTGTCATCAACAGTTGCCAAGGCTTGGTTAAGTTTGGCATCAAGCGCTGGGTTCGAGTAGCGACCGCGATTGGCAGCGCCCGAGCCTTTCGACTTGTCGTTTGTACCAAGCAAAGAGCGCAACGAACCAGACGTTTCACCTGTACCGGCACCCCAGCCTGCCATAATCATTGAGAACTCAGGTTGGCCGTTAGCACCCCTAGAGGCACGCGAGAAAAAGTTGCTTGGTGGCATGGTTTCAATTTCTACCTCTAGCCCCAATCGGGTGAACATCTGCGCAATGGCTTCGATGATTTGCGTGTCGTTGGTGTAACGACCAGCTGGGCCATGCATCTTCAGCTTAAAGCCATCTTTGTAACCCGCCTGCGCTAACAAAGCTTGTGCGGCTTTGAGATCGTATTTTTCGGGCTGCAAGGTTTTAGAGGTGCCAAAGAAGTTTTTGGCAAGCACTTGCTCTGCGGGCTCTGCGGCACCGTCCATGATGCGGTCAACAATCGCTGGGCGGTTGATAGACTTGGAGAGCGCTTGGCGAACACGCTGGTCTAACAGTGGGTTCTTGATTGGCGAACCGTCTTTGGCCGTGATGAAAGGGCTGGTTTCACGGAACTGGTCCATGTGCAGATAGATCACACGGTTTGACAGCGTGTCGGTCACATTGACGTTTTTCGTTGACCGCAATTTGGCGATATCAGTCGGTGGCACGTTGTCAATCACATCCACGTCACCAGCCAAAAGCGCCGCCACGCGGGTTGGGCCTGATGTGAGGTAACGGAAAGTTACTTCGCTCCAGTCAGGCTTGGGACCGTTGTAATTGGGGTTCAGAATCATGACCGTGCGATCGCCGGGCTTAAACTCTTTAAACTGGTAGGGACCACTGCCACCCAAACACTTCGCCGCATTGAAATCCTCGGTCGTCATGTTCTCAGCGCAATCCTTAGAGACAATCGCCACAACTGACAAAAACGTGGGCACCAGCGGTGCTGGCTTGGCGGTTTTCACGCGTAATGTTTTGTCGTCGACTTTCTCAAACGTCATGCCGTTGATGAACTGGGCAAAGCTTGCGGGTGAACGCGGCACGTTAGGCACGCGCTTCATGGTGGCAATCACGTCATCGACCGTCACTGTCTGCCCATTGGCAAATTTGGCGCCGTCGCGAAGCTTAAATTCCCAAGTCGTGTCATCGATTGGCTGCCAGCTGCTGGCCAAGCCAGGTTTCAACTCTTGGCTGGGGCCTTGGCTAACGAGTGGCTCGTAAACCTGGCGAACCAGTGAGTTGTTGGGACCGAGGTTGTGATAGTGCGGATCAATTGAGCTGGGCTCAGATGAAATACCGACACGTAGCTCTTGGGCTTGAGCCACTGTGGCACCCATCACTAGGGCGGAAAGAAGTGAAATAGAAAGAACACTACGCATTGGTTTCGACATGCTGTGACTCCTAAACGGTCTAAACAATAAGGTTAATTTGGCTTCGTTTCAGACTTTTTTATGACTTAGATTGATCCGAACGACAAACCAGACACTGACAACTCGGGATCTTCGCACTTATCATGCCAGGCGTGAACGCCAAAGACTCAGGAATTACCCTCGCCTCGGGTAAACCAGCGCTCAACAAGTTTGACCCAGTACGTCGCCCCTAGCGGCAGCAGTTCATCATTGAAGTCATATGATCCATTGTGGAGCATGCAAGGCCCCATGCCATGGCCTTGATCCCTGTGTTCGCCCATGCCATTACCGATCCAGACGTAACACCCGGGAACCTTCTCCAGCATAAAAGAAAAGTCCTCTGCACCCATGGTTGGTACCACACGAGACTCAACATTGTTCTCGCCAACGATATCTTTCATGACCGCAACGCAGAAAGCGGTTTCGCTTTCTGCGTTGCGTGTGGGCGGATACTTACGGACAAAGGACAGCTGTCCCTCACAGCCCATGGCTTGGCTGGCCGACTCGACAATCGCACCCATGCGTTGCTCAATGAGATCCAAAGTCTCGGTGCTGAAGGTACGCACCGTACCCATGATCTTGGCTTCGTTTGGGATAATGTTCATGGCACTACCCGCATGGATCTGTGTGATGCTTAAAACAGCTGCCTCGAGTGGGTGGCGATTGCGCGTGATGATGGTTTGTAAGGCTTGCGCAATCTGCACCGCCCCCATGATGGGGTCATGCCCCAAATGCGGCATACCGGCGTGTGCGCCTTTGCCTTGCACCGTGATCGTAAAAATGTTGCTAGAAGCCATAATGGGGCCTGGGGTCACACCGAACTCACCAACGGCCATACCCGGCCAGTTGTGCATGCCAAACACCGCTTGCATCGGAAATTGATCGAACAGACCATCTTCGATCATGCGCCGCGCCCCGCCATTGCCGCCCTCTTCTGCTGGCTGAAAAATCAAATAAACCGTTCCCGCAAAATCCAAGTTTTGGGAGAGGTAACGCGCCGCATTGAGCAACATGGCGGTATGGCCGTCGTGGCCGCAGCCGTGCATTACGCCAGCGTGTTGACTGGCGTGGGCAAACGCATTGGTCTCTTGCATGGGCAAGGCGTCCATATCGGCGCGCAGGCCAATGGCAGAGCCCTCTGTTTTGCCTTTCAGGATACCAACCACACCGGTGCTACCAAGGCCGCGGTGGATAGGAATGCCCCATTGGGTCAGCAGTTCAGCCACCCGATCACTTGTTCTCAATTCTTTGAAGGCCAACTCTGGATGTGCGTGAATATCTCGGCGCACCGCTTTGATTTCGTCTTGCCATTGAAGAAAGGGTTCAAGCAATTTCATAAAGGACCTTAAGCATCATTTCAATTGTTCGATCTTAATCCTTAATTCGGATTTGGCAAAAATGCCCCTTGCACCATTGTTTTTTTAGTTTCACCTTTCAAGGTTACTGAGTGACAGCCGTGAACCCCATCGCGATGGCCGCTGTCAGATTGGAGGTCATGGGCCAAGGGGTACGATGAATGGGTGCGTTTGGCAAAGCTGCTTTGCGCAAAATGTGTTGGTCAGTTTTTTAGGATGCGAGCCATGCGACTTTACGTCTATTACAAGTTTGACCCTGCGCTTAGCGACGACACGATGCAGCGTGCCCAAACAGTACAGACTCAACTGTTGGGGGAGTTTCTTGGGCTGACAGTGGCGTTACTCAAACGCCCAGCAATCGATGCCCAAGGGCTGACGACATGGATGGAGGCCTATCAGTTGCGGGCTGAAGACGAGGATCGCTTTAAGTCAAGGCTTAATGAATTGGCGCTGTCTTTTGAGTTACCCATGCCGCGCCAAACCGAAGTGTTTGTGAACGTGAGCTCTCAAGTGCCTGAATAACTGACAGTTAGTCGGGAATCACCACATCAACAGCGGCACCCACCACATCAGCGGTCACTTCTACTGTGGTGGCCACCACACTCACAAAAGCGTCTGCCACCGCCACCACGGCGCAACCCGTTTGGCTAAACAAGACAACTGAGAGCAATGACATTCGGATAGTAGGCAAGACGGTTCCGGTTTCTTAAAAGATGCCGAATTGTCGCACACGCCCTAAGATTTCTGACAAGCAATGAACCCCATGTTGGGTCATTCAATTACCCCTTGAAATTTTCTTAATTTTACCCAATAGAATCTTACCTTTGCTTAGGGATTTGTTTTTTAGAATTCAAACAAAACCCTATAGAATATGACGCAATTGCTTGATGGCAGACCCATCGCTGATGCGTGACAAGTGAGCAACCACCTGCATGGGAATTGGTGGGCTCATGTCCTCAAGCACCCGTAACTTGCCGCGTTGGATGTCATCCAAGACGATCGATCGCGGCACCCAAGCCGCCCCTGTTGAAGCCAATGCCATTTCGCGAAGACCAACAGCGAAGGCGCTTTCGCAAGCGATGGAGGCGTTTTCATGGCGCAAGACTCTGGGCAAAACGTCAGCCCATACCACGCTGCCAAAAAAGCTCGATATGGGGTAGGTCAAGAGCGGCAATGTATTGTTGCCTTTGTTTTTTTGCAATTTTTGTATAACGTCCGGTGTCGCCACCAAAACCATTTCGTCAGTTCCTAACGGTTTGCGAACCGACAGGTGCGGCAAGATGACATCGCGATTGCCTTCGGTCTCGTAAATCACCAGCATATCGACCTCCCCTTTCAAGAACATCGCCACACACGTGTCCATGTTCTCTGAGAGGACGCTGTAATTCAAGTTCTGCATTGAGGCAGAGAGCTTTTCAAGAAACCTCGGTAAAAAAGGCGTGACCAGCAAACTATGCTGCGCGGCCACTGACAAGCTGACTTGGTCGCGCAATGAAAACTTTATTTGGTTCCGCGCTTGGTACATCGCATTGACCAAGTTTCTTAAGGTTGTCTCATGCGCTTTGGCGGCAGCCGTAAAGCGAAAGGGCTTTTTACTGCGATCGACAAGCGCCACACCCAACCAAGCTTCAAGTGCTTGGATGCGACGAGAGAAGGCCGGTTGTGATAGATGCCGCAAATTGGCGGCAGTGGTGAAATTGCCAGCATCCACCAAGGCAAGGTAGTCCTCTAGCCATTTCAATTCCATACATTACCCCATCAAAAAACACCCATTGAATGCAAAAAACAAATGCTAAACCCTAAAAATAGCATTGGACAGCGGAAATGCACCCTGATGGAATGCGTTAAAACTATACAGGGAATCAACATGGATCTGACGCACTACCCCCGAATTCGTTGCGGCCACTGGCCAACGCCGCTGGAACCGATGCTGAATTTGTCTGCTGATCTCGGCGGGCCCGAGCTCTGGGTTAAGCGCGATGACTGCACCGGTCTGTCGACCGGTGGCAACAAAACCCGCAAACTCGAGTACTTGATTGCCGATGCGATTGCTAAGGGCGCTGACACCGTCATTACGCAAGGCGCCACGCAGTCCAATCACGCCCGCCAAACAGCTGCGCTGTGCGCCAAAGAAAAACTCACCTGCCATATTTTGTTAGAAGACCGCACAGGCTTTGAAGATCCCGCTTACCGGCTTAACGGTAACGTGTTGTTAGACCGTCTGCATGGCGCGACAGTGTCCTCGCGTCCGGCAGGCGCCAACATGCAAGCGGAAATGGAAACCTTTGCCGCAGGCTTAGAAGCCCAAGGTAAAAAGCCCTATGTCATCCCAGGTGGTGGTTCCAACCCCATCGGCGCACTCGGTTACGTCAATGCCGCGCTTGAACTGACCCACCAGCTCAATGAGATGGGTTTAAAGGCCACCCACTTAGTGCTCGCCACCGGTAGTTCTGGCACCCATGCCGGATTGGTGGCTGGTTTAAAGATTTTGAACAGTCCATTAAAAGTCGTCGGCTTTGGCGTGCGTGCCCCAAAAGAAAAGCAAGAACAAATGGTTTACGACTTGGCCTGTAAAACGGCTGCCATGCTGGGTCACGAAGGTGTGGTCAAGCGCGAAGACGTTTTTGCTGACTGCAATTACGTTGGCGCCGGCTACGGTCTGCCCACTAGCGCAATGGTCGAAGCCGTCAAAATGCTGGCTGAGTCCGAAGGATTGCTGTTCGACCCGGTTTACACCGGCAAAGGCTTGTCAGGCATGATTGACTGGATTAGACGCGGTCATTTCACCGCTGATGACACAGTCATCTTTTTGCACACGGGCGGCAGCGCTGCCCTATTTGGTTACCCAGAAACCTTCGAACTCGAAGGCTATGTCACTTAAGCAGCATCACTGAGGCAGTACCAAGACCAACCCTTAAAAGGAGTGCCCTCATGAAGTCCGTTACATCTTCAAGTCGTTTTAAGTTCGCTGTCTGTGCCATTGCAATGGCTGCCGGCTTTTCCATGGTGTCGACCAGTCAAGCACAGACAACCTTTCGTTTGTCGACGTACGTGAATGAAACCGATATCCGCTTCAAAGGCTTTCAAAAGTTTGCCGAGCTCGCCGAGCAAAAAACCCAAGGCCGAGTCAAAGTCCAAATTTTTCCTTCAGCCACTTTACACGGCTGGAGTGAAGGCGTTGATGCGGTGTTAGGCGGTGTTTCAGACATCAGCTGGATACCAGCTGACAAGCGTTTGGCCTGCTATCGCGTGACATCACTCTACCCAGCGCTGGTTAATCTCGACAAACAAATCGAGCTTGACAATAAATTTGCCGAACTCATCAAGCCCGAAGCCGCCAAAGCTGGGCTCGTGCCACTGATCAATTCCAACTACTCTTACGACCAAGAATGGTGGTTTAAGGGCGAAACCGCGGATATTTCAAAGCTTGACGGCAAATTGGTTCGCTCGATTGGCCCCTTGGTCTCGATGATGATTGAAAGCTGGGGTGGTAAGCCCGTCTTTATCGCACCCAAAGAGGTCTATCAATCAGCCGAACGTGGCGTGGTCGATGGCATCAACATGGGCGTGGCAACATACAGCTCATGGAAGCTCTGGGACGTGATGCCCTACATGGTCAATGGCACCCTCTTCTATGGCAACATCATCTACATGGTCAATAAAAAGAAGTTTGATGCACTGACCCCTGATGATCAAAAAGCACTCATGGCAGCAGCCAATGAGTCAGAAGTTTGGCTTAAGCCCCGCTACGAAGAGTGGGTTAACGAGCAAGTCGGCAACGCCGTCATGAAGGGTGGTGGTTCAGCCGTGTCATTGCCACTGAAACAACGTCAAGCGTTGGTCAGTGCAGCACAACAGAAATGGAACACCACTGTCGATCAAGACTGCGGTCCTGAGCTGTCTAAGAAAGTTCGCGCACTCTTCGATTCATACACCAACTAAAACGCAGTGAATTGCAGGTTGTGAACATTCGGTAGTGACTTTCACGCAGTAACATTTCTGGGGCTAGCGTTGATACTTCGGTATCATTGCCAGCCCCAGAAACACAGGATTCCCATGCTAAATCGTGTCATTCGTCTAACTGAACGCCTCACACGATGGTTTGCCGTTGTTGGCGGTGCCATCATCTTGGTGCAAATGGTGTGGATCAGCTACGGCGTTTATATGCGCTACTTTCTCGGACGCCCGGATGGCGTCGTCACTGAAGCCACCGCGCTGTTGTTATTTCCCGTGGCCTTCCTTGGATTGGCCTATGCACTAAAAGAGAACGCCTACCCCACGGTGACTTACGCTGTTGATGCGCTCAAAGGCAACGCAAAGCGTTGGCTTTTGGCCTTTAACTTTTCTGTGATGGTCGGTGTGGGGATTTTCTTTGCCTACGCGGCAGTCGATGCCGCCTTTAAGTCTTACGTGTCTGGCTCGGCCTCCGAAATCCTGCTCTGGCCTCGCTATATGTTCTGGATACCGAGTGCGCTCGCCCTTGTGCTGTTTGCTTGGTACGCATTTTTGCGATTATTACTCATCGTTTTGGGGCAAGCCCCAGAGCTGTCCGGTGTGCGTCAGGAGCCCTAAGCATGGAGTGGTATCAAGTCGGTTTGTCGCTAATGGGTTTGTTGATGTTGCTAATTTTTATTGGCCTGCCCATCCCCTTTGCGATGGCAGCCGCCGCGCTGCCTTTTTTATTGAGTATTCAAGGCTTATCGACTTCGTTGGTTAGCACTGAGTTGAAACTTTGGGGCGTTTGGATTGATTACATCCTTCTGTCAGTGCCGCTGTTTGTGTTCTTGGGCGAGTTGATCGGGCGATCTAATATTGGCCCTAATCTTTATCGTTTCATGCATAACGGCATTCCCGTTCGGGGCTCAGCCGCTTACGGCAGTATTGGCGCCTGTGCCGGCTTTGGTGCAGTCTGTGGCTCTTCGATGGTGGGCTCTTTAACCATTGGCGGGGTGGCGTTGCCAGAGATGATCAAGCTTGGCTATGACCGTAAACTTTCAAGTGGCGTGTTGGCCGCTGGCGGCACATTGAGTGTGCTTTTACCCCCGAGCTTAATCTTGCTGTTTTACGGCATTGTGACCGATCAATCGATTGGACGGCTGTTTATTGCTGGGGTCATTCCTGGCTTATTACTGGCCTCGCTTTTTGTGTTGGTGGTTGCCCTCTGGGCGAAACGCTATCCAAACGATGTGCCCGAAGCCGCACATGGCGTGAAATGGTCTGTCAAAGACATCTTATTGACAGTGGGTCCGGTGATCATCATCGGTGCCATTATCACCATTTCAATTTATGCTGGCATCGCCACACCCACAGAAGCCGCTGCGGTGGCCGCACTGGCGACACTGGTTTTGGCGCTGGTGGTCGGTGGCCTCACATGGCAAGGATTCATGGGCGCACTCATGGCCACCATGCGCACCATGGGCTACTTGGGTCTGTTGCTTTCAGCCGGTATTTTGTTCGGCTTTGTGATGAATTATTACCAAATCCCACAGCAATTTACCGCTTTCTTTTTGGGATTTGATCTCTCGCCCTACGTTGTGCTGATGCTGGTGATTGTGTTCTATATCGTCTTGGGTATGTTCTTGGAACCCGTGTCGATGACCTTCATCACGCTGCCCACGATTTACCCACTCATCGCCGCTTCAGGTTTTGATTTGATTTGGTTTGGTGTCATCTACACCATCACCATGGAAATTGCCGTGCTCACACCGCCGGTTGGCCTAAACCTATTTGTGATCCAAGGCATTGGACGTGATCACGTCACCATTGGCGACGTGATTAAGGGGTGTTTGCCGTTTATTGCCACCATGGTGGTGTTGTTAGCGATCTTGATCGCCTTTCCCCAAGTGGCTTTGTGGCTACCGGAGCTAGCCAAGTAAGGTTCAACGCATCAAAGCATTAAACATTGCTTTAACTTACGATACGGTACTCGGCTGGGGTACGCCAGCGGCCCCCGGCGCTGTCTTCGCTGACTGGCGTTGACCTATAAGCTCGGCCAACTGGTGAGCGGTGAAAGCTGAGAGTGTCCAACCCAGGTGGCCATGGCCGGTGTTGTAAAAAACATTGGGCACTTTGCCAGCACCCACACGTGGCAACATGTTGGGCATCATGGGGCGCAGTCCCGCCCATGGCACGCACTGCCGAGTATCAACACCAGGGAATTGACGCTCCACCCATTGCGTCAGTGGGCGAATGCGATCGGCTCGAATGTCCAAATCAAAACCATTGAATTCGGCAGTGCCGGCCACCCGGAATCGGTCTTGACCCAAACGACTGGTGACGATTTTTGTTTCATCATCCAAAAGGCTGACTTGCGGTGCAGCCTGTTGGCTCGCCAATGTGGTCAAGTTAACCGTAATGGAGTATCCCTTGACAGGATAAACATTAATCCGGTCGCCAAGCTGCGCGGCCAACGCACGACTGTGCACACCGGCAGAAATAACAATGGCATCAAATGACAATGTCTCGATAGGCTCATCAGCCTGGCTATGATGGCGCACACAAACAGAGGCCCGTTGCCCATCGGCGGCGACTGTCGTGACCTCTGCATCAGTGATGAACGTCACACCCAAGCGTTCGCAGGCTTTGGCCAACCCGGTGGTGAATTGATGAATATCGCCGGTGCTGTCACTATCGGTAAAAAATCCACCGTAATACTGGCCCTGCAAAGTGGGTTCAATGGCGCGCATATCGTTGGGTGTGACCGGACGCCGCGTTAAACCACCTTTGGCCAATAACTTCGAAACGCGAGCCGCTTGCTCAAAACCCGCCTTATTACGATAAATATGCAAGATGCCAGCAGACAGATGGTTGAACGCTATACCTTCTTCAGCGGCCCACGCCGACAGGTGTGCACGGGCTTCGATGGCCATACGAGTCGTGCTAGTGGTGTTTTGTTCATACTTAGGGAGAGCCGCGATAAACTCAGCCATCCAGCTCAACTTGTGCCAACTCGGTTTCGGGTTCATCAACAATGGGGCATCGGCTTTGAACATCCATTTCAACCCTTTGACCAAAGTGCTGGGATGATTCCAAACCTCGGCATTCGAGGCCGATAACTGCCCACCGTTGGCAAACGAAGTCGCCATGCCCGGGTAACGCTGTTTTTCAATGAGTGTGACGCGATGGCCTTGTTTGGCCAGCGCATAAGCTGATGTCACGCCGGTGATACCGCCGCCGATGACTGCGAAATGTGTCATAAAGATCCCCTGGACTCAACCCGTCAGAAAAGGTGCACGATCAGACCCTATGTCTGATGACGTGACCCCCTCTGTGTTGAGACCTGAGAGATTCATCTGGTAGGCACCAGACTTGCTCCTGCGGTGGGCGAATCGACGAAATCCTGCCGCTCTTCAGAGTGTGTTGTGACAGCTCGGTCCTTTTGCCTGAGAGTTTCCGGGGCGGTTGCTCCTTCGGCGCTGTGCTAAACAGTCTCTCCCGATGTGTCTCAATCATTTTACCGCCGATCATCACTAAACACCAAATAAGCACTCGCTCAGTGTGCTTTTAAGTTGCCTTGATTTGGGTCGCCATGTCCTATGATGGCGAACATGCCTTATTTAATGGTTGCGGTTGCTGTGGTTGGTTTTGCTGTGAGTGGTTTCGTTTTGCACAGATCCAGTTGCCCCCCATCAATTGACGCCGATTCGATTAATACCGACTCTCTTTGCCCTGACTTCATTCTTTTGTTTTGTCGATGACCAAACACGCTTCTGCCGCCAAATCCATACATCTAACAACCGACGACGGCCATGCGCTTGGTGGCTACGCCTGGCGGCATGTTCAGGTCGCCGTACCGCTGCGGCCAGTCGTGATCATCAACGCGGCGACTTCCGTACGCTGCCACTACTACACGCGCTTTGCTGAATACTTGTTTAACGCTGGGGCTGATGTGTTGACCTACGACTACCGCGGCATTGGTTTGTCGCGTACTGGATCCATCGAGCGTCTAGAGGCCGGGTGGATCGAGTGGGGCCAACGCGATTTTGAGGCCATACTGCAGTATGCGATTGCTAAGTTTCCCAACCAACCGATTCATGTGGTCGGCCATAGCGTTGGGGGGGTTTTGATTGGGCTGGCGCCTTCTAGCCACCGCATTAGCCGAGTCTTCACCATGGGTGCGCAGCATGCCTATTGGCCAGACTACTTGGCAGGTAAGCGTTTGGGCATGTGGCTCAAATGGCATTGCTTCATGCCCGCTGTGACGCGTGTTTTAGGCTATTTCCCAGGAAAGCGGCTGGGTTGGCTTGAAGACACACCGGCCGGCGTGGTGCGCGACTGGGTTGTCATGCGATCACATTTTTTAGACACCTACCGCCATCCCGGTGGCTCTTGCCGCCTATCTGATGCGAAATGCGAAACCTTGGAAGCGCGCTTTGCCTCGCTCACTGCCCCAACCTTGGCACTGAGCGTGACTGACGACCCCTACGGCACAATAAGGGGAATCGAAAGACTGCTCGAGCTTTACAGCGGTGCGCCACGGTGGCATCAACGCCTCACGCCAAAAGCACTCAACGTATCGGATATTGGTCACTTCGCCTTTTTTCATGCGCGCTTTGAAAACCAGTTGTGGCCCATCGCCCGCCAATGGCTTTTAGATGAAAGACGACCTGATCACGATCTTGCCAACGCCACAACATTAGGCGAAATCAAAGCATACCCACCGGTTTAAATCAGGTCGATTGGGTGGGGCTTAGGCCGTTGTTGGGTTAACCGTTGGTTTGTCTTTACCGCAGTGTCCATTTGGGTATAAAAACAAAGCTGTTTTAACTGCTGCCGAGTGTCACACCATGAGCCATGATCCCAACTGCCCTTTTTGTTGTCTTGCCGCCGAGCACTATCTCGACCAAAACGACGAGGGTTTTGTGATTCGGGATTTATTTCCCGTCAATCCAGGGCACACGCTCATTATTCCCAAACGACATGTGGGTTCATTTTTTGCACTGACAAGACAAGAGGTTGACGGATTGTGGCAGCTCATGCAAAGAGCCAAGGTGCAATTGGACAGTGAATTCGCCCCCATCGACTACAACATTGGGGTAAACGACGGACCCAATGCCGGTCAGACAGTACCCCATGTTCACATCCACCTCATGCCACGCTACGTCAATGACACCGCCGACCCACGTGGCGGGGTGCGCAATATCATCGCCGAGCGCGCGATTTACCGCCAACAGACTTAAACAGGATTAGTTTGATTTAAACCACCCAGGAAAACTCGCACCATGACTCAAGCGCTCTACCGGTTACACGCACACACCGCCGCCACAATGATCCGCGACGGCAAGCTCAAACCGTCCACCCTCATGCAGGCCTATGTTGATCGGGTGGCCGAACTTGAGCCAACAGTTGGTGCTTTTGAAGCGATCAATACCGAAGCCGCAATACAAAAAGCAAATGCGCTCGATAGGCAGACGCCAAAAGGGTTATTGTTTGGTTTGCCGATAGGGGTCAAAGACTTGATCGACACGGTTGACATGCCAACCACATACGGTTCGCCCATCTATGCCAACCACCAATCTGTTTCGGATGCTGTTTGTATCGTGCACACCAAAGCAGAAGGCGGGCTAGTGCTCGGAAAAACGGTTTCCACTGAATTTGCTTGGCGCAATGCCGGCAAAACAGCCAATCCACATCGCCTCAAACACACGCCTGGTGGTTCCTCGAGTGGTTCGGCAGCAGCCTTAGCTGCACACATGGTGCCATTGGCGTTTGGCAGCCAAACCTCGTCCTCGATTTATCGCCCTGCCTCTTTTTGTGGGGTGGTGGGTTACAAACCGAGCTTCGGCATGATAAATCGGGTGGGTGTCAAACCATTGGCTGACAGCTTAGATACGCTGGGCACCATGGGACATTGCGTCGCTGACGTCGCATTACTGGCCGCCGCCGCAGGTCGGCGGCATGACTTAGTACTGCCATCTGAGCCGATTGCGACGCATCCGCGTATTGGTTTATTTCGCACGCCCCAATGGGATCACGCTAGTGCCGAGACGCAAGCCATTGTCTTGGAATGTGCTGAACGTCTTAGTCAGTCGGGTATTCGCGTAACAACCGTCGATTCACCACCAGCCTTTGAGTCACTGCTGCAAGCACAAGTTACCATTATGGAGGCTGAGGCGGCAATGTCACTGAGTGACGAGTACAGTGCGCATCGCGATCAATGTTCAGAGCGTTTGGTCAAGGCCATTGAAAGGGGCTACACCATAGAGATCGATCGTTTGTTTGTTGCTCGCAATGTGGTGAGAAATGCGATTGCCGCCCTCGAGGAGATTTTTAGAGAAGTCGATGTGCTACTGTCGCCTCCCGCCGCTGGGGAGGCGCCTGAAGGCCTTGAAGCCACTGGTGATCCGATGTTCGGTCGGATCTGGTCCGCGCTAGGCAACCCCGGCCTGACACTGCCCTATGGTCATGGTGCAACAGGCCTACCCATCGGCGTTTTATTGACTGGCGCACGGGACCAAGACAGGGCTTTCTTGCACATGGCACAAACACTGGAAGCCAAACTGCGTCGTTAACCAGTGCCACGGGTGACAACGGTCGGATGCAATAGCTTGTTTTGAACAGCAACTCGACAAATGCCGCAGCAACTTCCGCCACCATTCAGGTCGCATTCGACGGCTTGTCTACCCATTGATTACGCCTTGCCCTTTCGCTCTTCAAAGTCAAGGGCCGCACAGCCTTAGGCTGAGGATAGGTATAGGCGACTCGACGCCGGCGTCCTGACTCTATCTGCAGTTTGTTGACAACCGCTTTGGCGTACTCATTTAAGTCGGGTGTCATCACATCCGAGCATTGGCGAAGCGGTTGTGCATAACGATCCAAGTTTGGCGTTCGATCACGCAACACAATACCAAGCGATTGCAAGGCCTGACACACCACTGAGAACTCAGTGGGTTCTGCACGTAACGCAGGCAACTGTTGGTAGATCTGAGTATCAGATAAAAACCCTCGGCGCATGCCATACTCAAGCAACTGCACCAAGGCCGCATGACCAACATCAGGACAAACAGGCCTAGGGATGGCGGGGCGCCTTAATCGGCGCTCTGGTTTGCCACACAAGAGCTTGGATAACATGACATGGCCACGGGCTTGTGCAATCATCGAGGCGGTCTGATTTTGAGTACTGGTCAAATCCACATCGGCACCAAAGCGCAAAAGCAAAAAACTAAGCGCCATCTGTCCGGTATCAGCAGCAATCATAAGCGCATTCATACCATCTGCGTTAAACGCATTAACCGGATAACCCTTTGACAGAAAAAATGACACGTCTGCCAACTCGCCCTCGCGACAAGCTGTTTCAAAAAAGATATGCATCTGACACTCTCACAAAAAAGTAATCGCGCATTGTGAAGGTGAAATGGATTGGCGGTTATCACCCCCGGTCAAAAGCATCCATGGGGGCAAGCCGCAGTTGGCAGATTAGATCTTAAAAAAACAAACGGCAAAATGACACTTTGGTGCTAACGACCAAACAAATCATTGAGTTTTTGGCGTGGATTATCGTCTTGAATTGATCGCTTCGGTGTGACCTGCGGGTATTCTTCAGCGACACGATCCTCAAAATAGCTGGCAGGATTGGGCGCACGCGAAAGTCGCTGAAAGATTTCTTCGGGTACCGGTCGAAACGCTGTGATGGTTTTGTTTTCCCAAGTCAGCGTTAGGCACTGGTCACGTCGATCATACGTGACCAGCCGAATGCGACCCGATGAAAAGGCTTGGCTCTGCACCCTTGATCCCAGAAATCAGGCCGTCTTTACCGCTGCAAACTCTTTGGCCACCAGCTCACAAGCGGCTTGGGTCACTTGCGCTGTGGTGGCTTTGCCACCAAGGTCGCCCGTATGCAACGCAGGATCAGCTGTGACGCGTTCTATCGCCCGCATAGCCGCTGCCGCCGCTACGGTCTCTCCCAAGTGTTCAAGCAACATCACCACCGACCAGAACGTGCCAATTGGGTTGGCCAGTCCTTTGCCCATGATGTCAAAAGCTGACCCATGAATCGGTTCAAACATCGACGGATAGCGCCGCTCAGGATCAATGTTGCCAGTGGGTGCAATCCCCAAACTACCCGCCAAGGCCGCTGCCAAATCACTCAAAATGTCTGCATGCAAATTGGTCGCCACAATCGTGTCCAAGGTCGTGGGGCGATTGACCATGCGGGCGGTGGCTGCATCAACCAATTCTTTATCCCAACGAACGTCAGGAAACTCCAGGGCCACTTCAGCGGCAATTTCGTCCCACATCACCATCGCATGGCGCTGGGCATTGGACTTGGTCACCACCGTCAACTGCTTGCGCTCGCGCGAGCGTGCGAGCTCAAATGCATAGCGAATGATTCGGGTCACACCAACTCGGGTCATCATTGACACGTCAGTGGCCACTTCGATCGGATGACCTTGATGCACGCGTCCGCCAACACCGGCGTATTCGCCTTCTGAGTTTTCTCTAACGATGACCCAGTCAAAGCTGCCTGGTTCGCAATGGCGCAAGGGGCTCACGATTCCCGGCAGAATTCGCGTGGGACGCACATTGGCGTATTGGTCAAAACCTTGGCAGATCTTTAAGCGCAGACCCCACAACGTGATGTGGTCAGGGATTTCGGGATCACCGGCTGAACCAAACAGGATGGCATCAGCATCACGGATTTCATTTAAGCCCTCTTCAGGCATCATCACCCCGTGCTTGCGGTAATAATCGCCACCCCAATCAAAACCCTGAAAAGTGAACGCAAAACCAGACTGGCAGGCCGCGATGGCTTGCAGAAACTGCTGCCCGGCAGGGATCACTTCTTTGCCGATACCGTCACCTGGAATGCAGGCAATCTGATAGTTTTTCATAAGTAGGGGGTCTCTTTATTTATTTAAACGAAGCCGTCAGTTTACTGATTTGGCGAGGATTGGCGAAGGACTCAAGATCTTGGCTAGCGCCATGAAAAAACTAGCGCTTAGATAAGATGCGCTTAGCCATGTCTGGGTCGACCATCATTTGGTAATAGACCACTGAGCAACCAATGGCTACCGGTAGGTTGGGATAGTGGGACTTGACGAAGGTACCCGCTAAGGCACCGTTAGAGACACCGCTTGCCAGCAACGCGCCGAGCATTGCACCACCATCTTTGGGCTCAAAGGCAGTGAATGCAAAGCGTTTTTCGGTGGCCGCGCACGCCGTCGAGGCCGATTCGTTGACCTGCGGGTAATAGAACAATCCAGCCAGCACAACAAAAAGCGCGATCAGCCACTTCATGGATTCACTCTAAAAACGGATACTGTCAGTATAGCGACCAGACAGCCGATTGGGTGGTGATTAACCACATCCCGATTGAGCGGTTAATTTTTGCAATTATTGTGCCGGCGCCACATCTTTGGATCGTGACCCTCAGGCACGAAGGCACAGGGATCGCTGTTGGTGTCGTAGCCACGCAAAGTGTTGTATCGCGCAATTTGTTGCGCCGAGAGCAGCGGTGGGGTCTCTAAGTGTCGCAACAAATGCACATAACGCAACTGGGCACGTGCGGCTGCCGATTCGGCAATAAGCTCTCGCAGGCGATCGGGCGAGAGGTTCCCTTCTCGAAATCCCGCTTCTATTGCCGACTCTGCAGCGATCAAGCGCTCACCGGCCTCAACTGCTTGGACTTTCATCTGGGCATGGATAACTTCAATGGCAGCGACTTGCTCAGGCGTTAATTCAATCTCTTTCTGTAGCTCCAGCAGGTGAGCAGGTCCCGGTACGCCATTCAATTCAGCCGCCAATGCTAACCCCCAGCCCGCCCCCGATCGCAGTTCCACCAGATCCGTTTCAGACAAACTTTTTATCTCGCGGTTTTGAAACCCCGCATAAGGCGAGGTGGTGCTCTGCGGTTTTGCATCAGCGCCGCTTGACGTCTTTGTTTGACCATGGCTGTGGCCATGTGTCTGCGCACCAACCGTCAAAGGCACGGCACTCAAAACAGGTAGCAGAACAAGCGCTAGGGTAGAAAAAAATCGCATCATGGTGAGGCCTAGAGGGATCCTGAGTTAAAGGTGGGTTGCAATCGTAAGACCATAAGAACAATAGACACTCGCTATAAATCACATCAAAGTATGGCACGCAAGGAATACTGCGCATATGATCTGAATCATGTTACAAAACTTGCCATTAACCCCCATATCCGACCTATTTTGCCAATCCGAAAGCCCGCCATATTCGGCTGGGCAAGTTTTGTTTCGCACTGGCCAACGGGTAGCGCAAATGTATTTGGTGCTTCAAGGGCGTGTCGAACTTCAGCGCCACACCCGACAAGGCGCTATATTAATACTGCAAAATGCTGGACCAGGCAGTATCTTGGCTGAAGCATCCGCTTACTCAAGCCATTACCACTGTGACGCTCAAGCCGTTGAACCGACGCAATTGGCTGTGTTGGCTAAATCCGCTTTTTTGGCCGCACTTGATAAAGAGCTACTCCTGGCACGTGCTTGGTCTTGTTTGCTGGCCAACAGCGTTCAGGCGGCACGGATGCGCGCCGAAATTCGATCCCTTTCTACAGTTGCCAGTCGCTTAGAGGCCTGGCTTGAACAAGGCAATGTCTTGCCACAAAAGGGCCACTGGCAATCGCTTGCTGCCGAGTTGAGCGTGTCGCGCGAAGCCCTTTATCGCGAGCTTGCACGGCGGCGCGACAAAGCACCGTCAATGTCAGTTAATTCTGTTAATTTAACCGTTACCAATCCACGCAGCACCACACCATGAATAAGCCCCTGATCGTCACTGCCCTGCCCCAAGAGCTCGCCAATCAACCCATTGATCACGATATTCCCGTGATCTTTACTGGGATCGGTAAGCTCAACGCCGCCATGGCGCTAATGGATGCGATATACACACATCAACCCACGATGGTGATCAATTTTGGAACGGCGGGTCGCTTGATGCCAACTGTCCACGGCTTGGTCGAAGTGACTGACGTGCTGCAACGCGATATGGCGGCAGAACCCTTGGCGCCACGAGGATCGACGCCGTTTGACCCCACGCCGAGCATTTTAAAGTCGGGCTTCAGCGGGGTTCGCTGTGCCACGGGTGACAGCTTCGTATCAAACACTGAGCCGTGGTTAACGGCACAGGGCGTTTCAATCGTTGACATGGAGCTGTTTGCTTTGGCGCTCATCTGCCATCGCAAAGGGATCGCTTGGCGATCTTTCAAATACATCACTGACGATACCGATGAAAACGCCGGCCAAGAGTGGGCCGATCAAATGCACCATGGTCGTGATTTGTTTCTCGCCAAGCTCACACAACTGATTGACGAACGCTAGAGTGGTGATCCTTTTAATCAGTGGTTTTTTAAAAGTCCCTCGAGACGATCGATTTCGCTGTAGATGTGCTTGAGTGCCGGTGTCACGATCGCCACAAAATGTGATTCGCGAATTCGGCGTTGAACCGGAGATGTCATCACATACCCGCGCGCGCCTTGATGCAACAGACCCGCTTGAGCTGATTTCAAGCTCAACACCGACCCTCTCGCTCGCGCTTTCAGCACCGCCACAAAACCCTCGTCACTGCCATCAGGCGCCATTCGCGACAAAGCGAGCGTGTCATCCCACCATTGATCAAACTCGTCTTGCAACTGTGCCGGCTGAACATCCAGATATCGGTTCACGTGACCCAATGACGACTGAACCGCACGCATCGATTGCAAGCCACCCTGAATCACACCAGCGGCCCATCCGGTTTGTAACAACACAAATTTGGCGCGGATCGAACGGATAAACGGTTGTGCTGGGTCAGCAATCAAACGATCTTCATCCACAAAATAGTTGTTCAAATGCAGTGCATACGTGCCCGTGCCTTCCATCCCAGAAAAGCTTGGGCATGTCTGCAAATCCACCGCGTCGTCAGCGCAATCGAGCAGAAACATCACTTCACGCGACAGATTGTTGCCCGAAGCGGCCTCAATTTGGGCAATCGCACCGCAGTAGTTCTCGGGCCCCAAATGGCTGACCCAAGGCAAACTGCCGTTCACCACGTAGCCACCAGCAACCGGTTTGGCATGCAACAAAAACGTCTCAATCTTGGCATAAGACTTCATCGGGTTAGACAACGCGGTACCACCCAAGCCAAACCCGCAGACGTGGTCAAGCAACCTTTCTTCGCGCAGATGCGTTGAGGCCGCTTGTTGCAGGTAAATCCCACACACGCCATGGCACCACATCAAGAAACCTGTCGATCCACAAACCTGCGAGACCTCTGCCATCGCCTTCAATGAAAGTGACATGTCGTCGTAACCATGTGGCGCTTTCAAATGCGCACTCATGGCGCCAGCACCAGCCAGCTCGCGCAAGAGATCGCTAGGATAAAATCCAGCGTCGATGTCGCCAGTCAAAGGGCTTAGAACATTGCGACTGATTTGACGCACATCAACGATCAAACTGTCGTGGGGTAATGCCAGATTGACTTCAGAGGCTTCTAAAACATCTACCGGTGCCATCTTGTCAAGGCTCCATTAAGGGTTTGGTATTAACGGGTCGAGATTTCAAAAGGGATGGGATTTCGCATGGTGTTTGCCACAGGTGAATAACGATCCGCATGGCGTACGATTTCTTGCAGAACTTCGGGCGAGGCATCACCTTCTACCTCAACACTGACACGTATCGCCTGAAACCCCATCTGCATGGGCTCTTTATCCAAGGCACCACCAGCGCCCCAAGCAGCGCTATTACCAATGTCACCTTCTAGGAAGAGTTCTAGCTTCGTGAGCTTGACATTTTTGTGGGTTGCCACCGCCGTGATACCCACCGCCAAGCATCCGCCCAAAGCACTCAGTGCCAACTCACCTGGGGCGGGTGCCGTATTCTCACCAAACAAATGCAAAGGCTCATCAACCACCACTGGCTCATGATCACCCACATAGCTCAACGAACGAAACTGGCCTTGCATAACCGTGTGAACCTTGTTGGTGCCACGTGACTGGGGATTGGCCAAACCTTTCTGTGCAAATGCCGCCAATCCAGCAGCATCGATTGGCTTGAGATGAACCGAGACAGTTTCACCATTGCCGGCAGGGGTTGCGGTTGCGTTGCTCTGTGTCATGCTGTTTTCCTTAATTGACATATCGATCTAAAAAATCCGTCTAACAAAAATCCCAAGATACCGATCAATACAATCGTGGCCATCAAAGCCGGGTAATCCAGCCGATCGCGCGTATCAAGAATGAAGTAACCCAAGCCAGCCGTGACACCCAACATCTCACAAGGCACCAAGACAATCCAGAGCACCCCAATGGCCAACCGAACGCCTGTCAAAACGTGCCCAGTGATGGCCGGCACGGTGATCTGCCAGAAAGTCTCAGAAGCTGAAGCCGCTAAACTTTTACCAAGCGCCTGCCAGCGTGGATTGATGGCACGTACACCAGCCATGGTGCTCAGCATGATGGGCCAGACGGCGGCAAAGGCCAGTAAAAAATATATCGGCCGATCGCCAATACCAAAAGCAATCACGGCAATCGGCATCCATGACAGGGGTGAGACCATGCGAAGAAATTGAAAGGCTGGTGACAAGGTAGCGTTCAGTGTTTGCGACCGACCGAGGGCCAACCCCAAGGGCACACCCACAGCCAAGGCCAGTATCAATGCCACCGCTACCCGCTTTAAACTCACGCCAATGTGCAACCACATGTTGTCGGCGCCGCCAAGCAATGCAAACAACGCCTGTAACGATGGCACGGGTGCGAAGTGAGCCACCAGGCTATTGGGAGCAGTAAACGGTACAGTTAACAGCCACCAAATCACCAGTAAAACGATCAAACCAAAACCGCCGTAGAACACCGACGTCAAAGTTTTTTGTTTGGCATTGATGTTCGCTAATCTACTCGGAACGGCCTTAGCAGCAGGCGGCACAGGAGAAAAAAACGATGACATGACTGATGTTTTACTCATGCTGCGATGACTTCCATGCGTTGCCAATCCAAGGGCTGACCAAACACGGCCGGCCC
>Ga0075467_10000584_pt1 | contig 29468 bp, 34 predicted proteins | sample DEB08_DNA_9_FD_75067 | JGI IMG/M metagenome (GOLD analysis project Ga0075467, IMG submission 75067) | Aqueous microbial communities from the Delaware River and Bay under freshwater to marine salinity gradient to study organic matter... | ecosystem: Environmental > Aquatic > Marine > Coastal ... | reverse complement strand
CCTCACTGGTCCCCTCGCAACAGCCAGCCGCGAACCCCGCCAGGCCCGGAAGGGAGCAACGGTAGTGGTTACGCTGTGTGCCGAGGTGTGGCTGGTGAGGGTCACCGCCATATTTCTTGATTACCTCTCGTTTTACCTCTTCTTTAAGCTTTTTCCGCTTGGGGTTCTTTGGGCCTGATGGATTGTGCCATCCACTCGAACCCAGCGATGAGGGATCTCAGATTCAGTTTTGGCTGCTAAATTAGCTGGCAGCGGATAGTCCCTGAGGGTGCCGATAGACCCTGACCATAGCCTTGCGATCGGTTCCATGGATGCCATTGTTTTCAGCGTTCGCACAACTTGCTGTCGCTCAGACAAATGCTCTCTCTTGCTGAAAATAATGTCATCCATAAGCGGGCCCTGATTGATCGCAAGGCTATGGTCAGGGCCTATCTAAATTATCACTACACTCTTTATTATTCTGAGCGAAGCCGAAGGAACTCTTAAACATCAAGCCGATCGTCAGATTCTCTGTCAGCTGCATGAGATCCCTCCACTGCGGTCGGGATAAATGCATTGTAGCGGGTTGAGATAGCAGCTTTGCAGCGGAGCAAAATATCCGCTAACCAAAATCACATTGTCAGTGCAGCCAAGTTTTTCGTGCTAAGCTCAAAACAGCTTAGGGACAAAGGGCAAAAAGGATGTTTAAAGGTGGTAAAGGCGGTATTTTATCCGTAGAAATAAATAGTGAAGATGTACTGTATGAACACTACATGGCATTTGTTCAGGGGGGCGGCGTATTTGTCCCGACAACAAAGAGTTATGAGTTAGGGGACGATATTTTCTTTCTGTTAAGTATCTATTTGCGCCCCGAGCCAATACCTATGACCGGCAAGGTGGTCTGGGTTACTCACAAAGGTTCCGCGAGTTTTAAGCAGGAGGGTGTGGGTGTTCAATTGAGCCCCGACCACGAAGAATTAAAAGTTGATATTGAACAGGCTCTTACGGGTACGGTACACTCTCACAAGCCTACACTCACTATGTAGTAATCAATCCTAAAAAAGACCTCTTACGCTATGCTGGTAGACTCTCACTGTCATCTGGATCACTTGGATTTAAGCGATCGAGAGGGCGGTCTCAACGGCGTAATCGACGCAGCTCAGGCTCGCGGTATCAGTCACTTTCTCAGTGTCGCCGTGGACCTTACCACCTCCCGCTCACTGATTGAGCTCACCGCACAATTTGATAACGTCTACTCCTCGGTGGGCGTTCACCCCTTACAGAAAATCCCACAGCCAGTGCCGAGTATCGATGAGCTAGTTGAGCTAGCCCAGCAGCCTCGCGTGGTTGCCATAGGCGAAACCGGCTTAGACAACTTTTACAGTAGTGAGACCATTGACTGGCAGCGCCAGAGTTTCGTTAATCACCTTTTAGCCTGCCAGGAAATCGCTAAACCAGTAATTATCCACACCCGTGATGCCCGGGAAGAAACCATCGAGCTGATGCGGAAACACTGTCCATCTGCCGGCGGAGTGATGCACTGTTTTACTGAAACCTGGGAGATGGCTCAACAGGCCCTAGAGTTGGGGTTTTATATTTCCTTCTCGGGAATTGTCACCTTCACCAATGCCAAAGAGCTCCGGGATGTTGCCGTAAAAGTCCCATTGGATCGTATACTAGTTGAAACTGACTCGCCTTGGTTGGCGCCGGTTCCCCACCGCGGCTCACAAAATGAACCTCAGTATGTTCGTGAAGTGGCCCAGTGCATGGCCGATCTCCGTGGTATTAGTCTCGAGCAACTAGCCAGTGCCACCACCGATAACTTTAACCGTCTTTTCCAAATACCTGCTTAGAGAAAGCCATAATGACCGATCTGACAAACACTGATACTCAGAGCTCCACTACAGCTCAGTCCAATTTTATTATTCGCACCTTCCCCGTGGGTCCACTGCAGTGCAACTGCTCAGTAATCGGCGATCGACTCAGCGGTCGAGCTCTGGTGGTTGATCCCGGTGGTGATGCGGACAAGATATTGGCGCTGCTAAAAGAGTTAAACCTTAAAGTGGTGGCGATCATTCACACCCATGCTCACCTGGATCATATTTTGGCCGCAGGTGAAATCAAAAACGCCACCGGCGCGCCGATCTATCTGCACAAAGGCGATCAATTCCTCTGGGATATGGTCGAAGAGCAGTGCGCTCTGTTTGGTGTGCCGACGGTGTCATTGCCAGAGCCAGACCTCTATATAACCGACGATCAGTCCTTCGACTGCTGTGGTGCCGTTGCCATACACACACCCGGTCACACGCCGGGCTCAGTGAGCTTTTGGTTTGATGAATACAAGACCTTAATTGCTGGCGATACCTTGTTTCAGGGCAGCATTGGTCGCACAGACTTGCCTGGAGGAAATTTTGATGAGATCAAACAATCCATCAGCCAGCGACTCTACACACTGCACGATGATGCGGTTGTGATTACCGGCCATGGCGCCAGCACGACCATCGGCACAGAGAAGCAGAACAATAGCTTTGTGCGCGGCTAAAATTAATCCACAGCAGTAACCTAGAACTGGGAATTACAGATGAAACAGCAACAGCTTTTAACCATGCTTGAACTGCAGAACGACATGAACACCAAGGTCCATGCTCAGTGGCAGGCGCAAAATTTTGAATGGTACCGCGCCATCTGGGTCGAATGTGCCGAGCTGCTTGATCACTGGGGCTGGAAGTGGTGGAAAAAGCAGAACCCAGATATTGGCCAGATCGCCCTTGAGCTGGTGGATATTTGGCACTTTGGCTTGAGTATTATGCTATTGAAGGGCGATTCAGCAGAATCTATCGCCGATCAGGTCACTGCTGCATTCGCTACACCACAGAAAACTGGCGACTTCCGCGTTGATCTAGAAGACTTTACCGAATACACCCTGTCTAGCAAAAGCTTTGACGCTGTGCGCTTTGCCAAGCTGATGCAGGGCATAGATATGGACTTTGAGCAGCTCTACGTCGGCTATGTAGGCAAGAACGTGCTCAACTTCTTCCGTCAGGATCACGGCTATCAGGATGGCAGCTACCAAAAGCAGTGGGGCGGTAAAGAAGATAATGAGCACTTGGTGGATATAGTGGCGCAGCTGGATACGTCAGCTAGCGACTTTAAAGATCAGCTCTATGCCCGCATGCTGGCCACTTACAAAGAACTCTGCGCTTAGTCCCAGGGCGCAACAGATGCCAGCAAACCATCGAAGAAGGGATTATTGCTTCTGAAAATGATCCCCATTAGTCTGGTAATGATGCATTTTAGCTGAGCATCCTTATAATAGCGGCCCGAAATGGAGCAACTAGTATGCTGCTCCACATTAGGCCTACATAACTTTCCCGGAGAACCATCTTGAAATCACCCGTTCGCGTTACTGTCACAGGGGCCGCAGGCCAAATTAGCTACTCTCTATTGTTCCGTATCGCCGCTGGCGAAATGCTTGGCACTGATCAGCCGGTTATTTTGCAAATGCTTGAGATTACTCCAGCATTGGAAGCACTGAAAGGTGTGGCCATGGAACTTGAAGACTGCGCTTTCCCACTGCTCACCGACATGGTTTGCACTGACGACGCGGCAGTGGCGTTTAAAAACACTGATTACGCACTCTTAGTGGGCGCCCGTCCTCGTGGTCCCGGTATGGAGCGCAAAGACTTGCTCGAAGCCAACGCTGCGATCTTCTCCGCCCAGGGCAAAGCGATCGACGCCAATGCGTCAAAAGACATTAAGGTTTTGGTTGTCGGCAACCCTGCTAACACTAACTCTTTGATTGCACAGCGCAACGCGCCGTCGATCAATCCACGTCAGTTTACTGCTATGACTCGTCTCGATCACAACCGCGCTCTGAGCCAAATCGCAGCTAAGACTGGCACCACGATCAATGACGTGACTCACATGACCATCTGGGGCAATCACTCGGCGACACAGTATCCCGATATTCACCAGACTAAAGTCAACGGCAGTGCTGCCATCGATATGGTTGATCAAGACTGGTACGAGAATGACTTTATTCCTGTTGTACAGCAGCGTGGCGCAGCGATTATTAAAGCCCGTGGTGCCTCAAGTGCCGCTTCAGCAGCAAATGCGGCTATTGCCCATATGCGCAGCTGGGCTCTGGGAACTGCCGAAGGCGACTGGGTTAGCATGGGCGTTTACAGCGATGGCAGCTACGGCATCACTGAAGGTCTGATCTACTCTTTTCCCTGTGTCTGTAAAGACGGCGATTGGCAAATTGTTCAGGGCGTTGAAATCAATGATTTCTCTCGCGCCAAGATGACAGCAACTCAGCAGGAACTGACAGAAGAGCGAGACGCGGTTCAGCACTTGCTGCCATAAGTGTTTTGTTAGACCTGTTAATGAGCAATTTAGAAGGGCCGTTTATTCTTCATTGAGTGAGCGGCTTTTTTGTAACTGTAGGTTTTGTTGTTTTTAGCGCTAAATAAGCTCTCAGGGACGCTTTTGCTGGTGGCTGGGACAATAAATTTGCTACAGTAAGCGACCTTAAAAACAGCCTCTTATTGGGAGAGAAACATGGCATTTTCTGAAGTTGGAACGCCGGCGAGTGATTTTTCGCTATTTAATCAGCGTGGCGAAAAAGTCAGTCTGGCGGACTTCCGTGGTCTCAAGAACGTGCTGCTGTATTTTTACCCCAAGGCAATGACCCCTGGCTGCACAGTGCAGGCCTGTGGTATTCGCGATAGCAAAGATCAATTTGCTAAACTGGATACAGTCGTTATGGCTGTCAGCCCAGACTCAGTTGATCGGCTGGTGAAATTTGAAGACAAGCAAGAGTTGAACTTTACGCTGCTCTCCGACGAAGATCATCAGGTTACTGAAAGCTATGGCGCCTGGGACATGAAAAAGTTTATGGGCCGCGAATATATGGGCGTGCTGCGTAGCAGCTTCGTGATTGGCAAAGATGGCCTGATTAAACATGTGATGGCGAAGGTGAAAACCAAAACGCATCACGATGACGCATTGGCCTGGATTAAAGAGAATTTATAATTCTTTGGTCAGGCTAAAGGACTTTTAACTTTAACTGCCAAGACGTAAGACTGTTGCGGCGCTAATACTCCAAGCTTAATTATTTAACCCTAAGGACTCTCTATGTTTTTTATTTCCAGTGCACAGGCGCAGACGGCAGCCGGATCTGGCGAACCAGGTATTACCGGATCGCTGATTATGTTTGGCGGACTCTTTATCTTTATGTACCTGTTTATTATCCGTCCCCAGCGCAAGCGTCAGAAAGAGCACACAGATCTGATTACCGGTCTGAGCAAGGGCGACGAAGTCACCATGACCAGTGGCATACTTGGCAAGATCGTTAAGCTTGAAGGTGAGTATGTAGTGGTTGAAGTGAATGATAAACTTGAGCTTAAGTTTCAAAAGTCCGCGGTTCACGCGGTGCTGCCAAAAGGCACTATCAAGGCGATCTAAGCTCGCAATCAAAAAAAGGTCGCTTAGGCGGCCTTTTTTGTAGCTGTCTTAACTAGCCTGTTGCAACTAGTCGCTTCAAAAAGAGTCGCTTTAACGAGAGTTATAAAATGATTAATTATCCAGAGAGACTCAATCTCGCCCAGACCCCGACGCCGTTCTATCCGTTAGAGCGACTGTCTCAGCAGCTTGGTGGACCGCGCATCTGGATCAAGCGGGATGATCTCACTGGTGCCGCTACCTCTGGTAACAAAATCCGCAAGCTTGAATTTCTATTGGCTGAAGCACTGGCCAATGGCTGCGATACCTTGATCACCTCTGGTGGTGTTCAGTCCAATCACTGTCGCTCGGTGGCACTGCTCGGTGCACAGTTGGGTCTCAAGGTTCACCTGTTATTGCGTGCTGATATTGAGCCTAAGCCGGTGGGTAATCTGCTTCTCGACCATTTGGCCGGGGCCAGGATTAGCCACTACAGTGTCGATGAATATCGAAGCCTGGATAAACTCTTTGCCCAGTGGGCAGAGCACTACGCTGGTTTGGGCAGCAAAGCCTATTCAATTCCTACTGGTGGCAGCAATGGCACTGGTATGTGGGGCTATATAGCCGCCGCTGAGGAGCTGTCTGAGGACTTTAAACGCAATGCCATAATGCCTCAGGCGATAGTTCATGCCACTGGCTCTGCGGGCACCCAGGCGGGTTTAATGCTCGGTTGCCAGCTACATCAGATCAACACTCGGGTAAAAGCCTATGCGGTGTGTGACAACGCGGCCTATTTCACCCGTAAAGTGCGTGACGACCTCGAGCAATGGCAGAGTCAGTACAGCCCAGAAACCGATATTTCTGGCCTAATTGCCGACACCTGCGATGACTATGTAGGCCCGGCGTATGGCGTTGCTGACCAAGAGGTCTTTGACGGTATAAAACAGGTTGCCGCTCTCGAGGGTATTTTGCTCGACCCGGTTTATACGGGCAAAGCATTCTTTGGCATGATGGAAGATATTAAAAAAGGTAAATTCTCTCACCAGCAGGGTGGTGATATCGTTTTTCTCCACACTGGTGGGCTATTCGGATTATTCGCCCAGCAGCACCACTTGGGCTATTAGCTCGCAGTAAAAATAATAATAAAAACACAAAGAAGGAACTGTTATGTTTGAACAAATCGTCGACACCATGAGAGAGGTCATCTGGGGTCCGGGCATGCTGGCACTGCTATTGGGAACCGGCATCTACCTATCAGTCGGTCTAAAAGGAATCAGTATCACCAAGATTCCCTACGCCTTTAAGCAGCTATTTAAAGGTCGCAAAGGCAGTGGCGAAGGGGAAATCAGCCCTTTTAATGCATTGATGACGGCGCTTTCATCCACCGTCGGCACCGGTAATATTGTCGGTGTTGCAACGGCCATCGCCCTTGGCGGACCCGGGGCACTTTTTTGGATGTGGTGTGCAGCCGTGATTGGCTTGGCAACCAAGTATGCAGAGGCAGTTTTAGCTGTTCACTATCGTGAGACCGATGAGCTAGGTAAAAAAGTCGGTGGACCCATGTACTACATCAAAAATGGTCTTGGGGCGAAGTGGAAGTGGCTGGGTATGTTATTTGCCTTTTTTGGCGCACTGGCAGGATTTGGATTGGCCAACACCGTACAGTCCAATGCCGTATCCCAGATCCTCGAGAGCAACTTCAATGTGCCCACTCTGGTGAGCGGTATTGTTATGTCGATATTGGTTGGCGTAGTTTTACTCGGTGGCATTAAGCGCATCGCAGAAGTCGCAGGCAAGCTGGTTCCGCTAATGGCGATTATCTATCTGTTGGCGACCATGAGTATTTTGATTCTCAATGCGGCGGAACTACCTGCGGCGGTTTTCTTGATAGTTGATAGCGCATTTAACGGTGCTGCAGCAACCGGCGGCTTCGTCGGCGCCAGCATAATGCTGGCTTTGCAAAGCGGCGTCGCTCGAGGCGTTTTCTCCAACGAATCTGGCCTTGGGTCAGCGCCTATTGCGCATGCCGCTGCTGAGACTAATAGTCCAGTGCGTCAGGGCTCAATCGCCATGCTAGGTACGTTTATAGATACGCTAATTATCTGCACCATGACCGGTCTTGTGTTAGTGGTTACCGGCGTCTGGGACGGTGAGTTATATGGCGCGGCCATGACGTCTGCTGCGTTCAGTTCACAGTTGCCATTTGGCGATATTATCCTGACCCTCTGTATTATCCTGTTTGCTTTTACCACCATGCTGGGTTGGAGCTATTACGGCGAGCGCTGTGCTGAATTTTTGCTCGGTCCCAAAGTGATCGTGCCATTCCGAGTTCTCTGGGTAGCGGGTATTTTTCTTGGCACCCAAATGAGTTTAGGTCTGGTGTGGAAAATGTCCGATGTGCTCAACGGCATGATGGCCATTCCCAACCTAATTGCACTGGTGTTCTTGGCGCCGGTTGTGTTTCGCCTGTCCAAAGAGTACTTTGCTGAAGAAGAGCAAGCTGAAAGCAACGCTGCGGCTGAAAAAGCATCTTAGAAGAGCAGGTTTTAAAAGAGATATGATATGTCTGAATTAAATGGCCCTAAACTGGTTATTGCGATTTCCTCCACCGCACTATTTGATATGCGTGAGAGCCATGAGATCTATGAAAGCCAGGGCGTGGCCGCTTATGCCAAATATCAGCGCGAACACGAGGATGATATTCTCGAGCCAGGAGAAGCCTTTCCCCTGGTGACCAAATTGTTGCGAATCAACGAAAAGCTCGGTGGCGAGCCAAGGGTAGAGGTGATTCTACTCTCTCGAAACTCAGCGGATACCGGTCTGCGGGTATTTAATTCGATTGCCCACTATGGGCTCAATATTACCCGTGCAGCTTTCTCCGGGGGCAATTCACCCTATAGATATGTCTCGGCCTTTGCCTGCCATCTGTTTTTAAGCACCAATGCCCAGGACGTTCGCAGCGCTCTGGACAGCGGAATGGCGGCGGCAACCTTATTGCCATCCCAGAAAAGCATTAGCGAATCCGATGAGCTGCGCTTTGCCTTTGATGGTGATGCAGTGCTGTTCTCAGATGCCTCGGAGCGTATCTTTAAAGAGCGCGGTCTAGACGCCTTTACCGCCAATGAAAAAGCCGAAGCTCGCATGCCGTTGGATGCAGGGCCATTTAAGAAATTCTTACAGACACTGCACTCACTGCAGGCTGAATTCCCCGTCGATGAGTGTCCGATTCGAACTGCACTGGTCACTGCGCGGGCCGCTCCAGCTCATGAGCGTGTTGTGCGCACATTGCGAGAATGGGGCATTCGTATCGATGAAAGTCTATTTCTCGGTGGGCTCAGTAAAGGGGATTTTCTCAAGTCCTTCGGTGCCGATGTATTCTTTGATGATCAGCAAGTTCACTGCAGTTCTGCCAGCGAGCATGTGGCCACAGGTCATGTTCCCCACGGTGTCGCCAATGAGCTTAGAGAGTAAAGTAGAGTAGGTAAGCGTGATTTAGGTGATAGAGCATTAAGTATGGCGGTTTTACGATCTCGAAAATATCTTCAGCTGTCCGACGCGGAGATACTTAAGCGCTATAAAGACCAGGCCACTGGTGAAGACCTGTACTTTCTTCAAGTTGAAATAGAGCAGCGCGATCTAGCTGAAGAGGCGGTGCAAGTATTAAGGGAGGTAGATAAAAAAGCGCGCCACTCGGTACTCTACTATCTTTTCTACGCGCTGATGTTTGGCTTTTTCATTGTTCGCTTCGGCAAAGATTTTATCTAGACTTTAATCCTTCCACTTCTTAGAAAATCGCAAACTTAATACCCATCCCTAACAGCAGGGTTGCTATTGCAGTCTGTAGTATATTACTTGGAATGCTCCGCGCCAGACGCGTGCCTAGGTGGATCGCTGGCAACGAGCCGATCAACAGACAGCCCAATAGCATAAAATCAACATTGCCCAGCCAGATCAGATGGCCAAGGCCTGCCACTAGCGTTAGGGGGACGGCGTGGGCTATATCGGTGCCAACAATCTTCAGGGCTGGCATATGGGGATAGAGCACCATCAGCACAGCGGCACAAAATGCCCCGGCACCCACTGATGATAGAGTGACAAAGACCCCTAAAAAGATGCCCACGAAGAAAATCACCGCGTCGTTATGACGGGCAAAAAAACCATTGCTAGTCTCTGCCTCTATTTTGACTGAACGTCGCAAGCGGCCATTGAAGAGGATCACAGTGGCGGTCAAAACCAGCATCACGCCGAGACTGCGGGTTAAAATACTCTCGTATTCGGATGAGTCACTGAACACTTGACTGAGAAATAGGGCGGTAATCACTGAGGCTGGCACACTGCCTAGGGCAAGCATACGCACGGTGCGCCACTGAATAGTTTTCTGCTTCTGATGACTGATAACACCGCCGGCCTTGGTAATGGCAGCATAGAGCAGGTCGGTACCGATGGCGACGTTGTAGGGAAAGCCAAAAAGGATCAGCAGCGGCGTCATCAGCGAGCCTCCACCGACGCCAGTCAGGCCTATTGCCAGACCCACAGCAGCGCCAGAGGCTATATAGAGAATCAAATCAATCATTGAGGATAACTGTCACTTGTAGGCCGAATAATTGTGCCACTCTAGCAAGCTGCTGGTATTCTAAGAAGGAATAGTTTTGTATATTTTTATAGCTTTATCGTATAGATAGAGGTATGTTTCCCAAAGAACTAATTATCGGATGCGGCCGCATATAAGGCGTAGTCGTCCCGAAATCGCCGAGGAAAACGCCATGAAGCTTCAACAACTGCGCTATATCTGGGAAGTCGCCCACCATGACCTCAATGTGTCGGCCACAGCCAAAAGCCTTTACACCTCTCAGCCGGGCATCAGCAAACAGATCCGCCTGCTCGAAGACGAGCTGGGTGTCGAGATATTCTCTCGCAGTGGTAAACATTTGACTCGAGTGACGCCGACTGGAGAAGAGATTCTTAAAATCGCCGGCGATATTCTACGCCAGGTGGAGAGCATTAAGCAGTTAACCCAGCAGCACAACAGCCCCAACAAGGGCAGCCTCTCTATAGCCACCACCCACACTCAAGCGCGCTACGCGCTACCCTCAGTGATCCAAGGGTTTATTGCCAAGTATCCTGAGGTCTCCCTGCATATGCACCAGGGCACGCCAGTACAGATATCCGAGAAAGCTGCAGACGGCACTGTGGATTTTGCGATTGCTACTGAAGCCATGGAGCTCTACAACGACCTTCTGATGATGCCCTGTTATCGCTGGAATCGCTGTATTTTGGTGCCGAAAAACCATCCCCTGGCGCAGCTGGCGGATCTGACCATTGAGGATGTCGCTGAACATCCCATAGTTACCTATGTATTTGGTTTTACCGGTCGCTCGCGCCTAGATGATGCCTTTAGCAAGAAGCACCTGGAACCTAAGGTTGTGTTTACCGCCACTGACGCCGATGTGATCAAAACCTATGTGCGCCTTGGGTTGGGTATAGGCATAGTTGCCCATATGGCCTATGACCCTGTTTTAGATACGGATTTGGTGGCCATAGAAGCAGGGCACCTATTTGAATCCAGTGTCACCAGTATAGGATTTCGCAAAGGCACTTATTTGCGAGGCTATATGTATGACTTTATTCATGCCTTTGCCCCGCACCTAACCCGCACTGTGGTCGATGAAGCAATGGCATTGCCGAGCAAGGAGGCGCAGTTAGAGTACTTCGCCAATATGAAACTGCCGACCTGTTAGAAAAGAGCACTTTATATTTGAAGGAGCAAGCGCCGGCAGCGGCAAGAGCTAAACGGCGTAAGTGAGGTCGGCCCTGTTAGAAAGCAGGTCTACAAAAAATCCAGATCCACGTCGTTCATAATTTCAGCAATCTCGTCTTCTTCGCGAGTCTCTGCATTGAGCACTTCTTTGACAAACTTAAAGTAGACTGTATAGATCACTGCAGGGGCACCGTCGCGTTCAACGATAAAGAATGGGGCGCGGTCAACGCCATGCTCTGTTGCCAGCACCATTCCCTCTGATTGATCATCTGATTCGTCGGCAACAACTGTGCGATCGATGCGTTCGAGCTGTCCTGCGGCGCGCATCTTCTCTTCAATTTCACCACACTTTTTGCACGGAGAACCATCGGCAAAGATTTTTTTGACCATGGTGATTTTCATACTTACCGCCTTTTGAGTGCCGTTACTTGCTGATATTTACGGCGTGCAGACCACATTCTTTCATGGTTGCTTCTTCCCACCACCAGCGGCCTTCGCGCTCGTGCTGACCTGGGCCAGTAGGGCGAGTGCAGGGCTCACAGCCAATGCTGACAAAACCTTCGTCATGAAGCTCGTTGTAGGGTACATCGTTGGCACGGATATAGTCCCAGACCTGCTTTGAAGTCCAGTTGGCCAATGGGTTGAACTTGGTCAGGCTGTCATCTGGGCGGGCAAAGGCTTTATCGTCCTGAATAGCCGGCACGGCAGCTCGAGTGCCTGGACTCTGATCGCGACGCTGTCCTGTGATCCAAGCATCAACGGTTAATAGTTGTTTGCGCAGAGGAGCAATCTTACGCACGCCACAGCATTCTTTATGGTCATCCTGGTAGAAGCTAAACAGACCTTTCTCTTTGACCAATTTTTCAACTTTTGCGGCTTCTGGCATGACCAGATCGATTTTAATGTCGTAGTGGTTGCGCACAGCTTCAATAAATCTGTATGTCTGAGCATGGAGGCGACCTGTATCCAGAGAGAAGACTTGGATGTCTTTGCGGATTTTGTATGCCATATCGATCAACACTACATCTTCAGCACCGCTAAACGAGATCGCAATATTGTCAAAGTTCTCAAGGGCATAACTGAGGATTTCTTGTGGTGACTGGGTTGCCAATTCACTGTCTATATCAACGATGTTGGTGATCGAGTTCATGTACGGTTTTCCGATAGGTTGCAAAGGGCGGCACTATAGCAAAAGCGACTAATTAGTAAAAATAATAAGAGGCTATAGGCTTATAACTTTTTATCCTCACGCAATGGCAATTGCGCAGGTCTGTGGAACCACGTAAAGTGCAGCCAAAATATAATCTTGGGAGTAATATCTGTGGAAATCGCATGTCTTGATCTGGAGGGCGTTTTGGTCCCCGAAATTTGGATCGCCTTCGCTGAAAAAACTGGTATAGAAGCGTTAAAGAAGACCACTCGCGACGAGCCGGACTACGATGTGCTGATGCGTTATCGCTTGGATATACTGCGCGAACACGGCTTGGGTTTAAATGAAATCCAAGAGGTGATTGCGACCTTAGAACCGCTGCCAGGAGCCATTGAATTTGTCGACTGGCTGCGCGAGCGTTTCCAGGTAGTTATTCTCTCAGACACTTTTTATGAATTCGCCAGTCCGCTGATGAAGCAGCTCGGTTACCCGACACTGCTATGCCATAAGCTTGAGGCTGCTGAAGACGGCACTGTTATCGACTATCACTTGCGTCAAGCCAACCCCAAGCGCCAGGCGGTAGTTGGGTTTAAAAGTATGTATTACAGAACCATCGCTGCCGGTGACTCGTATAATGATACAACGATGCTTGCTGAGGCCGACGCAGGCATCCTGTTCCACGCGCCGGACAATGTGATTGCTGAGTTTCCACAGTTTCCTGCGGTACACAGCTTCGCTGATTTAAAGAGTGAATTTATTCGCGCCAGTAACCGCGAGCTGAACCTTTAGATATTGTCTTTGATGGGCTTTAGGTTTCTAATGGTGATCCATAGGGTCGAGAGAAGATTGTCTTTGATATGAATAGCAAATCCTCCAGTGCAGACAGAATTCGTGAAAAGAAAAAGATTTTTCTCAATCGCGAACAAAAGATTATCGACGCTGCACTGGCGCTATTTTTATCCGACGGTATAGATCGCGTAACCGTGTCTAGCATTGCTGCCAAAGCCGGCATAGGCAAAGGCACGGTCTACAAACACTTCCTCACCAAAAACGAAATTCTTGTACGCATCATGCTCGACTACGAAGAGAGCATTACCCAGCGCTTGGCGGAAGGTATAGCCGACGCTGAAGCCGGCGAGTCCGGTGCCGCCGCTAAGGCCTACTTTGAGTCGCGCCTGGCCCGTCCGGAGCTAGATCGACTGGTTCAGCATTTAGAAGTCCGCTTGATCGATGCCTCAGATGTGGCTGCTCAACTGGAACAGTTGCATGCCATGCGTCGTTCCAATGAAGACTCTCTGAATAGCATGATCACGCGCTTGATTGAGCGGGGAGTGCTCGAAGATGTTCCGCCACACTATCATTACCTGGCTTGTTGGGCCTTGGCTCAGGGTGCTGTAGAGCTGTGCTTTAGTCGCAGCTGGAACTACCGCCTCGACAGCGCCGATCTGATGAAATTTATCACTGGAGTTGGTGTCACCATTGGCAACAGTGGTCAGTACCGCGATCCCAGCACCATTAAGTCGTCCGCTAAAACTCTCAAGTCGCCAGACTCCGGCAAGCAGTAGCACCGCCGGTGACTAATCAGTTAGAAACGCTATTCGCCGATTTACTGGCATCTCAAGACATCGCTTCTGCTTCACTTCCTCCTGTGCATCTGTGGAATCCACAACTTAGCGGTTGTATGGATATGATCATCGACCGCGAGGGCCGCTGGATCCATGAGGGCGGTGAAATTAAGCGTCCGGCAATGGTCAAGCTGTTCGCCTCAATACTGGTCCTTGAAGAGGGGGATTATTTTCTCGTTACGCCAGTAGAGAAGTGGCGGATTCAGGTGGAGGTTGCCCCTCTATTTGTGATTGCTGCAGAGCGGCAAACGCGGGACGGTTTTCAGGCTATCAAGCTCACCACTCACACCGGTGATGTGGTCATTGTTGACCGTGAGCATCCCATTTCTATGCAAGTCTTTCCCGGTTCTGCGGATCCGCTGCCATTGGTACTAGTACGGCGTAATCTACAGGCACTGTTAAGCCGCAACCTGTTCTATGAGATCGTTGACTGGGCAGCAGAGGCGAGTGATAGTGAGAGTCAATTCCTTAGTATTAGCAGTATGGGTGAGAATTTTATTCTCGGCAGTGTTTAGGCTACTCAAAAAGCGTCAATAAAAAATGCCCGCATCACTGATACGGGCATGTCGTTTTTTTGGCCAATGATCGAAGACAAACCCTCTTAGATAAATCTTCTTATACAAGCTTTCCAGCTTACATATTCGGGTAATTCGGCCCCCCAGCACCTTCCGGCACAACCCAGTTAATATTCTGGCTGGGCTCCTTAATATCACAGGTCTTACAGTGCACGCAGTTCTGGGCATTGATCTGAAAGCGTTGGCTACCATCATCGTTGGCCACCACCTCATAGACGCCAGCGGGGCAGTAGCGCTGCGCGGGCTCATCGTAGAGCTGAAGATTTTTGTTAATGGGCAGTTCAGGGTCAGCTAACACCAAATGGCAGGGCTGATCTTCCTCATGGTTAGTATTTGACATAAACACCGATGAAGCCTTATCAAAGCTGAGCTTGCCATCGTACTTGGGGTAGTCGATTTTAGGGCATTCGCTAGCGGGCTTCAGTGTCTCGTGATCAGCAACCTTATCTGACAGTGTCCAGGGCAACATGCCGTTAAAGATATTGATGTCGATAAAGGCATAAGCCGAACCAATGATGTTGCCAAACTTGTGCTGAGCTGGGCCAAAGTTACGCTGCATATGCAGCTCTTTATAGGCCCAAGAGTTCTTGTAGGCGTCTGCGTATTCAAGCAGATCGGTGTTTGCTGTTTCAGCCGCCAGGGCCTCGGCAACGGTTTCAGCCGCAATCATGCCAGACTTCATGGCGGTGTGACTGCCCTTAATCTTAGCGAAGTTCAGTGTGCCCGCGTCATCACCAATCAGTATTCCACCGGGGAAAGACATTTTTGGCTGGGACTGCAGGCCGCCTTTTAAGAGAGCTCGTGCACCATAGGTGATGCGCTCGCCACCCTGCAGATATTTGGCGATCTCGGGGTGGTGCTTATAGCGCTGAAACTCATCGTAGGGGCTGACATGGGGGTTGGTATAGGAAAGGTTAGTAATCAAACCTACGGCAACCTGATTGTCTTCAAGGTGGTATAAAAAGCCGCCACCCAGGGATTTGCTTTCATCCAAAGGCCAGCCCGCAGAGTGAACCACCAGGCCGGGTTTGTGTTGATCGGCTGGAATGGTCCACAGCTCCTTAATGCCAAGACCATAGTGCTGGGGCTCCTTGCCGGCATCGAGCTGATACTTGGCAATTAATTGCTTGCCCAGACTACCGCGACAGCCTTCTGAAAAGAGCGTGTACTTGCCACGCAATTCCATACCCTGCATATAGGACCCTTTCTGCTCGCCGTTGTGGCCAATACCCATATCACCGGTGGCAATGCCCAGCACTTCATTATTGTCGCCGTAGAGGATCTCTGCAGCAGCAAAGCCGGGGAATACTTCAACGCCGAGATTCTCGGCCTGTTCGGCCAACCAGCGGCACAGTTTACCGAGACTGATCACGTAATTGCCGTCATTGTGCATGGTTTTTGGTGCAAAGAGCCCCGGAACCTTGATGCGCCTGGTGGCGCCGGTGAAGACAAAAATGTCATCTTCAGTGACTGGCGTCAGCAGGGGAGCGCCCATCTCCTTCCACTCTGGAAAGAGCTCATTGAGAGGGGTGGGTTCGAAAACAGCACCGGATAGAATATGGGCGCCGACTTCGGAACCTTTTTCTACCACACAGACAGATATATCAGCGTTAACCTGTTTTAGTCGGCAAGCTGCCGCCAAGCCTGAAGGGCCGGCACCAACGATAACGACATCGTAATCCATAAATTCGCGTTCCACACTTTTTCTCCCAAGGCGTTAATAGTGACAGCTGTCATGTTACAAGCATCATATGGGCATAGCTATAGTGATTATTGATAACCATAATTTATAACAATGACCGATCGTCCGAGCTGACTAGCCGGTCGCGTTAGGCCGCGCGGTTGCTTGATTTATCAGGCCTAGCTAGGCACTATAACTGACTCGAAATTTGACCCCCCGCAGACCTGCAGTGCGGCGCTTCAAATCACTTATTTTATTCAGCCATGTGGAAGGAAAACCATGAAAGTATTGGTAGCTGTAAAGCGCGTTGTAGATTACAACGTCAAAGTAAGACCCAAGTCTGACGGCTCAGATGTTGATCTGGCCAATGTCAAAATGTCGATTAACCCATTCTGCGAAATCGCTGTTGAAGAAGCTGTGCGTCTCGCTGAGAAAGGTATTGCCACTGAAGTGATTGCCGTCTCAGTTGGTCCTAAGCAGTGCCAAGAGCAATTGCGCACGGCGCTGGCTCTGGGTGCAGATCGCGCTATTCTGGTCGAAACCGATGAGTCCCTCGAGCCATTGGCGATTGCCAAGTGCCTGAAAGCCGTTTGTGATGCCGAGTCCCCAGATCTTATTCTGATGGGCAAGCAAGCGATTGACGGTGATAACAATCAGACCGGTCAAATGCTCTCTGCGCTGTTAGATTGCGCCCAGGCGACCTTTGCCTCTGAGCTGAGCTTAGATGATGGCAAAGCGGTGGTTATTCGTGAAGTCGATGGTGGCCTGCAGACTCTCGAGTTGAGCTTGCCAGCGGTTGTTACTTCTGACCTGCGATTGAACGAGCCGCGCTATGCCTCGCTGCCGAATATTATGAAAGCCAAGCGCAAGCCACTAGATGTCAAGACGCCGGATGATTTGGCTGTAAGCATTGCTCCTCGTGTCACCTTGCTGGGTGTGGAATTGCCCGCCGAGCGTCAAGCCGGGATTAAAGTTGAAGATGTAGCCATGTTAGTAGACAAACTTAAAAACGAAGCAAAGGTGATCTCATGAGCATTTTAGTTATCGCTGAACACGACAATAGCAGTCTCAAGCCTGCTACCTTGAACTCAGTTACGGCAGCCCAAGCTATAGGTGGTGACATTGATATTCTGGTTATCGGTAGCGATTGCCAGGGTGCCGCTGAGCAGGCTGCTCAGGTTGCTGGTATTAGTAAGGTTTTGGTTGCAGACAATGGCGCCTATGGCCATCAATTGGCAGAGAATGTTGCACCGTTGATCGCTGAGGTGGGTGCTGCCTACAGCCACGTGCTGGCCACCGCCACTACAACGGCTAAAAACATTATGCCTCGCGCTGCTGCACTGATGGATGTCCAGGCTATTTCTGAAATCAGCGAGGTAGTCAGTGCCGATACCTTTAAGCGTCCGATTTATGCGGGCAACGTGATCGCCACAGTACAGAGCAGTGATGCAATTAAGCTGCTCACCGTTCGCGGTACTGCCTTTGACGCGGCGTCTGCTGAGGGTGGCTCAGCCACTATTGAAGCAGTAGCCTCGGCCCATGATGCAGGCAAGTCTGAGTTTAAAGGCGAAGAAGTCGCCAAGTCAGATCGTCCAGAATTGACTGCAGCAAAAATTGTTATATCCGGTGGCCGCGGTATGGGGAACGGCGACAACTTCAGCATGATTTACAGCATTGCCGACAAGCTCGGTGCTGGTGTTGGTGCATCTCGCGCTGCTGTTGACGCAGGCTTTGTACCCAATGATATGCAGGTGGGTCAAACCGGTAAGATTGTTGCTCCAGATCTCTATGTTGCCGTTGGTATCTCTGGTGCGATTCAGCATCTGGCGGGTATGAAAGACAGTAAGGTGATCGTTGCGATCAACAAAGACGAAGAAGCGCCGATCTTTTCGGTTGCTGACTACGGTTTGGTTGCGGATCTCTTTACTGCACTGCCTGAACTTGAGTCTGCGCTCTAATCAATTGCATTGTGCGCTGAGTTTAGTCGTAAAAAAAAAGACCCCGTTGGGGTCTTTTTTTTGTCTTGGGTTTTGAGTTGGCTATTCTGCCTTGTTAGGGTTTTTATTTTTAGGCTTTGTGTCTTTTTGCCCTTTATTCTGGGGCGTTGCATTTACCAGTTTGTTTAATTCAGCGCGGCGCTCTTCCTGGGGAAGGTTGCGTAGCTCCCTGAGAAGGCGATGGCGCTGTTTGGGCGGAATATCACTCAGTGCCTGGCGTGCATGAATCGCCTCTTTGCGTTCACTCTCAGACATATTCTCCCATTGCTGGCGCAATGCTTTGCGCTTTTCTGGTGGCAGTTGCTTAAACCGTCCGCGAGATTGCTTAAGTCGTTCGCGCTCCTCTGGTGAGAGCCGCTTCCAGCGATCGGCACCCTGTTTAAATTTTTGGTTTCCGACTTTGCGCAATAGACGATGTTGCTGCTTAGGCTTTAGCTGGTCCCAGTGGTCTGCCATGGGCGCCAGTAAACTGCGCGCGTCAGCCGGCAGGTCTTGCCAGGGTATCGATTCTTCAGCGTGCTGATCTGCCAGCACAGGCAGGGCGAAGCAAGCCAGTAATGACAGCAATGCTAATAGTGTTAGTCGCTTATTTTTCATCATTTGTCTCTTTAGTGAATCTTGGATTAGCTCTGCATATCCGCTAACCAATCATAAAATTCCAAGTCATCGTAAAGATCTATGCTTTCCTCCGCCAGTTCTGAGTAGTAATCATCTTCAATAATGTCTCTTTCTGGAGATATTACCAAGCCTGTGGGGGTATAGAGTATGGCGATCAGTAGGGCTGAGCCCAAAGACGTGGCCAGTGCCGGCCAGATTATCCAGCTAGTCTTTCGACGCTTTTGCTGCAGGGCGTTTTTACGTCCTTGGGCCAGGCGAAAGAGGTCTTCGCTGGCCGTGTCTTGTTCCAAGGCTACTAGCTGCTTCTGCAAGTTACGCTCTGTATTGCTATTCATGTCTGTACTCCTCCAGTGAGGCTCTCAGGGAATGTATGGCTCGGGAGTAGTGGGTCTTGACGCTACCCTGACTACAGCCCATAGTTTCAGCAGTTATAGCAGTGCTCATTCCGTCCCAGCAACGCAGCATAAAAGCTTGACGCTGACGGCCGGGTAGCTGGACTATAGCTTTAGAGAGCACTTCCATCTGTAACGCCCGGGCAACACTCTGATCCGGGGCATCGCTCTTGCGACCCTCAGCGCGGTCGATTAGATCCGCACCCTCATCGCCAACTTTCAGACCTAAACTGGCGAGACTAAAAAGCTTTTTTTTCACCGCGTTGCGACGATAGTGGTCGGTAATCTTGCGGTTTAAGATTCGGTAAAACAGTGGACGCCACTGGTCGACGCTTTTGGCGGAGTATTTCTCCACCAACTTGAACATAGCGTCTTGAACTATATCCAGAGCATCATCGCGACTCCCGGTGGCCATTCTTGCCATATGAAAGGCGCGGCGTTCAATGCTCTGAAGAAACTCGTCCATGGACACTTCATCTAAAGGCATAGCCAATAACCCAGGTGTTTTTTTATCGGCATTAGTTTTTTCAATATCAGTTTGCTCAACCCTAATATCCTCAGCCATGGCGCTATTGTTTTTGTCGCGGCCGTTGTTGATAAAGTTAGCCTCAACATAGCTGTCTTCAACGTTTGCCTGCTCCGTTTGCGGTTCCTCCACTAAAAGCTCCATTTGCGCAACTGTCAACTCGGGGTTAAGGGTAGTCATCATCTAAAAGATCATTCAGCAAGAGCATGGTGGTTACCCATTCTAGGTAATTATCGTCGTGCTGGTGATGGCTGTGTTTATGGGCTCGATGATAGCGTTGGTAATGAGTCCAGTAGCGTTCATGATTAGGAGCGTAATAATGTCTGCGCAGCGCTCGGTAGCTGGGGTGCTTTTGATAGATGTGAGGCCCACGCCAGTGCTGATAATTATTGCCGTTAAAGTAACTATAGGCAGCGATTCTCTGCTGATGTTTTGTGGCCAGCTTGTACTGCCTAATTGTCTCGGCGCGAGATTTTTTATATTGGTGTTTTTTGTTTATGTATTTTTTGTTTTGATGCTTTTCATATTGATGCTTTTCATATTGATAGTTTTTGTCAGCATGTTTTTTACCAGAATGGTTCCCGTCGCTATCTTTCCTGTGCTGGTACTTATAAAAGCTGCGATCGCTCGCTGCCCTGTCTTTATCACCCTTAGCCAGCGCCGTTGCCGGGAACGTCAGCAGGCTAACGCTCAGTGTCAATACGGTTAAAATTCTACCCACGTCTATCTCCTTATTTTCCTGTCGCTCTGTTGAACGGTGACAGAAGAGATTGGTTGACTGGCGACGGAGTTAAACTAGTAGTGCTATTAACACTATTGTCACTAACAATACTTAAAGGCTCAGGTCAGCCCAAATAGGGCAGTGGTCAGAGGGCTTTTCAAAACCTCTGGCCTCGGTGTCTATACCAGTGTCTGCGACTAGCTTCATCAGTGAAGGCGAAGCCAGAATAAGGTCAATACGCAGGCCGCGCTTAGGCTCTAGATCAAAACCTTTGCTGCGATAGTCAAACCAACTGTAGCTGTTGCTGCCGGCATTCTGCTCTCTAAAGCTATCGCGCAAGCCCCAATCGAGTAAGTTCTGTAGCCACTGCCGCTCTTCGGGTAGAAAGGCGCACTTGCCGGTCTTAATCCAGCGCTTGGCATTTTCTGGCTTAATGCCCACATCTATATCCTCAGCTGCGACATTCATATCGCCCATCACAGCTACCAGATCATCGGAATTAAAACTGCTCTCCAAATAGGCTAATAAGTCAGCGTAAAACTTTTCTTTGGCGGGAAATTTGGTTGGATGAGCGCGACTCTCGCCCTGAGGGAAGTAACCATTAATCACGTGTACTGTTTGGCCATTGATCGAGTATTCACCGTGAATCATGCGTCGCTGGGCATCTTTGTCATCGGAGGGATAGCCGCGGGTAATGGCGACGGCGGGGGCCTTGCTTAGCAGAGCAACGCCATAATGGCCTTTTTGACCATGAAAGTGCACTTCATAGCCGAGATCTGCAATCGCCTTATGGGGAAACTCCTCATCGCTGACCTTGGTTTCCTGAAGGCCGATAATATCTGGCGAATGCTGCAAAATCATAGTTTTCAGCTGATCTAAGCGTGAGCGCAGCCCATTGACGTTAAATGAAACGATTCGTGCTGCCATAACTATTTCTCGACTTTCTCAGAGTGCACCAACATGTGCTTGCTGGCGGGTTTTGCCTGCAGGCGAATTTGATCCGCTAGAATATGACCAGCTTCTTGGAGTATCGGATCAGTTTCCGCTATATCTTCCTCCTCTTTATCATCCTCAGCCTTGGCCTCCCCATCAGCTAGGGAGTCATTCTCAGAGTCGATGAGAGATTCAGTGCTTGGCGCTTTATCGACAATGCTTTCAATCTTGTCCTCAGCGTTAGTTTTGTCATCGCCTTCCGCTAAGGTCTCGTCATCATCCTCGGCTACTTTATTGTCACTTTTCCAAGCTTTTTGATCAGCATAGAGCTCAAGACCTTTTAACTTGCGGCGTTTATTCTCAAGCAAAAATCGCTGCTTATCCCAGTCGCGGCTCCGCGCTCGGCGCTTTTCAATATTTAGGGAAACGGCCTTTTCAGCGTCCCAGCTATTGCTCAACTCTAGTGTGTTAACCAGGTGCACAAAATCAGGGTCACTGGCGATACGTCGCTCATGCTCTGCTTTAAGAGCAGGAAAGTATTGCTTTACACCGGGCATGGGCTTAAATGGCACGCTGTGAATATTGTCCCAGGGCAGGGCGTTGTCTTGTTGGCTTTCACCCACTTCAGCTTTGTCATAGAGGGAGGGAAGTTCAATATCCGGTACCACACCTCGATGTTGGGTACTGTCACCGGAGACACGATAAAATTTTGATACGGTGAGCTTCAACTGACCACTGCTGAGACCGGTAACATCTTGCACTGTGCCTTTGCCAAAGCTCTGACTGCCAACCACTACAGCGCGCCCATAGTCCTGCAGCGCACCGGCAAAAATTTCTGAGGCCGAAGCGCTGAGACGGTTGATCAAAACCAGTAGCGGGCCATCGTAAACGGCACGCATCATTGCGCGCTGATCTCTAGATACCTGCTGGTAGGCATTGCGGATCTGCACCACAGGGCCCGTATCGATAAACAAATCGGTGAGCATGGTGGCTTCGTGGAGGGAGCCGCCGCCGTTATTGCGCAGGTCTAAAACAATACCGTCAACTTGCTCTTCACGGAGTTCGCCAAGTAATTTGTAGACGTCTCTAGTAGTGCTTTTATACTCCGGATCGCGTTTGCGATAGGCATCAAAGTCCATATAGAAGGCGGGGATATCGATCACCCCAAGCTTTAAATCGACGCCGTTTTGATTGATGTTGATAATTTTGCTCTGGGCGGATTTTTCTTCCAGCTTGACCTTGTCCCGAACAATGGCAATGATCTTGGTGCTGTCGGCAGAGTCGCTGCCGCCTTCAATCAATTCTAGTCTGACGACTGTATCCTTGGCGCCACGAATGAGACGCACCACGTCGTCAATACGCCAGCCAATCACATCCACAAGTTCTTCCTCACCCTGTCCCACGGCAATAATCTTGTCAGAGGCCTTTAAAATGCCCTGCATATCTGCTGGTCCACCTGGAATAACCCGTGCAACCTTGGTGTACTCATCTACGGTGCGCAGCTCGGCGCCAATACCTTCCAGAGACAGCGACATATTGATCTGAAAGTTTTCCGTGGTGCGAGGGGAGAAATAAGATGTGTGCGGGTCATAGAGGGAGGCTAGGGCGTTAGCATAGAGCTGAAAGACATCTTGGCTATCGCGCTGTTCCATCTGGGTTATCTGATTGGTAAAGCGCTTAATCAGTAGTTCGCGGGCTTTAACTGGTTCCTTGTCATTGAGTAGTAAGCGGATCATTGAGTCTTTGATGCGCTTGCGCCAATAATCACGTTGTTCTGAGGCGCTCTGCAGCCATTGGCGGTCTTCACCGTCGAGAACGATGGTCTCGTCAACGCTGTAGTCAAACTCATAGTCACTTTCTAACAGTTCGATATTCGCCTTTAGCTGCTCAAGCAGGCGATCGCGGAGACGATTGAACATCACAAAGCCCGGAGTTACATCTCCGCGGCGGGCCAAATCGTCTAGCTTGGTGGACCACTGATTGAACTCCTCAATATCAGACTGCAGGAAGTAGCTCTTCATGGGGTCTAGCATCTCTATATAGTTAGAGAGGTAGCGCTGGGAAAGTTCGTCGTTAATCTCCTGGCCGCGGTAATGACGGGTGGCGAGGCGATCGAGAATTTCACGATAGAGTGCGGTCTGATCTGACTGCTTTTCGATTGGAGCAATAGCTACAGCACTCAGCGAAAATGAAACAGTGAGTACGAAGGCGAGGATAGCGCGCAACATAATGGTTGTCCTTATCAGTGTGAAGCTAGTTTAGCAGATGTCGATTTAACTACTATAGACATCTTGTTGGTTAATTCGCTCATTAAGCTTGGTATTATCTGTAGCTGTAGAGAGGGCTCCACCTAGCTTCCCGCTATGTCCTCTAATCTCAATTAGTGGACTTTAGTGGACAGGGCCAAGAGAGGCTGATAAAGTCTGTTACAAGTTTAAATCTGAGAAACCACATCAATGTCCAAAGCCTTTAATGCCTGCCCACTGTTCGATGCGCACAAGTCTTTTGTACGTTTGCCAATGGCCATTAAGATGCTCGATGGTTATCCAGACTCAAAATTGTTTCTCGATAAGATCTGCAAACCAATCCCCGATGCTCGGGAAGACTTTCTCTACACCCAATCCTTTTTGAAAAGTTACAGCCGTAAAAGCGAAGCCACGTTTCGCGGTTACCGCAATGAGGTTGAGCGTTTATTACTCTGGGCCTGGACCATAGCTGGCAAAAGCGTTATCCAGCTCAAACGTCCAGATTTAGAGACATATTTCGATTTTGTTCACAATCCACCGGCAGCTTGGGTTGGGGATTCAGTGCAGGATCGCTTCAAAATAATCGGCGGAGAGTGCCGTCAAAATAAAAACTGGCGGCCATTTGCCGGGAAATTGGCCAAGGAAGACCGTAAGCAGGCAATGCTGGAGGGCGCCGATATCAAGGTGTCAAAAGATGGGCATACCCTGAGTCATGAAGCGATGAAAATCTGCTACTCGGCGGTATCCGCCTATTACGACTATCTCACCGATGAGGGCTATGCCTTTGGCAATCCTATTCCAGCGATTCGCAAACAGTCGCCCTACCTTATCAAAGGCGCCACCCAGAAAACCATTAAACGGCTGTCGGACCTGCAGTGGGACTTCGTTCTGGAATGTGCTGAGACCGCGGCTGAAAAAGATCCAATGCACGAACGCACATTGTTTGTTATCGCTACCCTTAAAACCCTATATCTAAGGGTCTCTGAGCTATCTGATCGTGCTAACTGGCAGCCGGTGTGGAAGCATTATTGGCAGGACAGCGACGGCAATAACTGGCTTAAAGTGCTGGGCAAAGGCAATAAGCTGCGAGATGTTTCAGTGCCGAGTGCGCTTTTTCCTTATATTGACCGCTATCAGCGTTATCGATCATCACTGAACTCATCCTTTGGCGTAAACTCCGCTCTGGTGGCAAAAAACCGCGGTTCAGGCGGTATGACCTCGAGGCAGCTGCGGCGCATTGTTCAGGAAGGTTTCGATCTGGCTTACGATAAAATGATGGCTGAAGGCTTTGGCGGTGAAGCCAAGGCGCTGCGAGAAGCCACAACCCACTGGCTGCGACATACGGGCGCGTCCCAAGATATTGCCACCAGGCCTTTAAAACATATGTCAGATGATCTTGGTCACGCCAGCATGGGAACCACTGATCAGATCTATATCCAGTCGGATATGAAGGAGCGCGCGAAATCGGGCAAAGGGCGTGACGTTTGATGCTTAAATATAAAAAGTATGTATATCAATACACTACATGATTATCTTTACCTTAATTGTCAGCATGGAACATCCTCTATTAGCGTGGATGCGCCCTGCCGGAGAACCTATCAGTGACAATCAAAGTTGGCATTCTACGAGCGGATGACGTCGCTCTTGAGCTGGCCTCAGAGTTTGGTCAGTACCCGCAGATGGTCGAAGATCTGGTGGTTGCCGCCAATCTTGCCCGTGGTGTTGATGCAAAATCCCTAGAATTCATCAGCTACGCCGTAAATCGACAGCAATATCCCAGCCATATAGATGAAGTTGACGCCTATATTATTACGGGCAGTAAAAGCAGCGTCTATGATCAGGAGCCCTGGATTAGGCGGCTTCACCGTTTTATTGAGTCCCTGCATGATAAAAGAAAGAAGACCGTAGGCATCTGTTTTGGCCATCAAATCATTGCTTCGGCGCTTGGCGGCAAGGTGCAAAAAGCCAGTGTAGGCTGGGGTCTAGGGGTCAAAGCGACCGCTCTTACTCAAGCGGCTGCGGATGCAGGTTTAAAATTAGACGGGGGCGATTCAAGTATCAATCTGCTTTATAGCCATCAAGATCAGATAACCGTGCCGGCACCCGGCAGTACTCTGCTGGCCTCAACCCATATCTGTCCTGTGGCGATGGTCGCAATTGGTCAGCATATGCTTAGCTTTCAGGGCCACCCTGAGTTTTCTCATGGCTATGCTCAGGCACTTTATAGCTTGCGCGAAAAGAACTATCCCCCAGCCACATACAAAAACGCCATGACCTCGTTACAAGAGCAAGAGCATGGCGCGCTGGTGGCAAGCTGGATTATTGACTTTTTGTCTAGCTAACCCTTTTCTCTTAATGTCTAGCTGTCAGCTGGCCACTACACCGTCAGCAGCAAGAACTCTCGCTCCCAGGATGAGATCACCCGATTAAACTCCTCGAACTCAACCAGCTTAATAGAGGTATAGAGTTGGATAAACTCGCTGCCAAAGATCTCGACAATATCGCTGTCTTCCTTGAGCCCGCGCAGTGCTTCTTCAAGAGTTCGCGGCATCTGCATCTCTTCGTTATAGGCGTTGCCTTGAAAGGGTTCGGAGGGCTTGATGCCCTTCTTAAGGCCAAGATAGCCGCATGCCAGAGACGCCGCAATGGACAGATAAGGATTAACGTCAGCGCCGGGAAAGCGATTCTCAATACGGTAATCCTTAGGAGCCGCGTCAGGCACACGCAATCCAGTTGTACGGTTATCAAAGCCCCAGTGTAGATTGATTGGCGCGGCAACCTCCCGGGTAAAGCGGCGGTAGGAATTAACGTTGGGCGCGAAAAAGCTCATTACAAAGGGTGTGTAAGTCTGCAACCCGCCCAAATAGTGATAGAACGCTTCACTGTACTCGCCATCTGGAGTGGCAAAGATATTGGAGCCATCTTTTAGTGACAGCACGCTCTGGTGAATATGCTTGGCTGAGCCGGGCTCCGAAGCCATTGGCTTGGCCATAAAGGTGGCGTAGATATTGTGCTTTAGAGCAGCCTCGCGAGCCAAGCGCTTAAAGGTAAACACCTGATCTGCAAGATCCAGCGGGTCACCGTGGATAAAGTTGACCTCCAGCTGCGCAGCACCAGACTCGTGAATCAACGTATCCAGGTCAAGACCCATGGCGTCGCTATAGCTGTACATGGTCTCGACAAAATCTTCGAACTCGTTGGCCGCATCAATACTGTATGACTGGCGCGCTGTTTCATAGCGTCCTGAGCGTCCGATGGGCGGCTTTAGGGCGGAATCTGGGTCAACGTTTTTCTCAATCAGATAAAACTCAACCTCTGGGGCTATAACCGGCTTCAAGCCCTCGGCTTCGTATAGCGCCAGAATGCGCTTAAGGACATTGCGCGATGAAAACGGGTGAGGCTTGCCGTCCTTGGTAAAGCAGTCGTGAATAATTTGTACTGTAGGCTCGTTGGCCCAAGGCACGCTGCGCATTGTCGAGGGATCCGGCTCAAGTAGCATGTCGCCATCAACTGTGCCCAGTAGCTCCCAGAAATCATCCGAATACTCACCAGTAACCGTCTGCGCCAAAATCCCCTCAGGTAGGCGACTATCCTCTTTAACAAACTTGTTGGCCGGAATAAATTTACCTCGCGCATTACCGGTAATGTCTGGCACCAGGCACTCTACTTCGGTGATCTTATTTTGTTTAAGCCACTCTTCCACTGATTGTTCCGACTGCATAAAGCACCTATCCACAGGTTGTATATAAGTATTAGGTTTACCGTGTATTTCGAATAATTATTCAATTAATGTTGAATTATTATTCGAAAAGATGGTAATGTCAATTTTTAATCAGTCTGAGCTCAAGTTTCCATGCAAGAAGTAAACTCTTACTATGCCCACAGCGCAGGCCCGCAAGCGGCATTTGCGTCACTACTAGGTGACCAGCGCGCTGACATCTGTATCGTCGGCGCTGGCTATACAGGCCTCTCTTCGGCGTTACATCTGGCTGAGCGGGGTTATTCTGTGATCGTTCTCGAAGCTGAAAGCGTCGGTTTTGGTGCCTCTGGACGCAATGGTGGGCACGTGGGTATTGGCCAGCGCCAAGATCAGTACTACCTTGAAAAGCAGTTTGGCGACGAGGTGGCCCGAGGTCTCTGGGATATGGGTTTAGAGGCTGTGGATACAGTTGAGCAGCTTATTCAAAAGCACGGAATCCGTTGTGATCTTAAGCGGGGTATTTTACATTTGGCACACCGCAGCAAGTATTGCCGAGAGCTTGAAGACGAGGTTGATCACCTTCGTGATCATTATCAGTTTGAGCAAATGGAGTATGTAGATTCAGGCGCCCTGCCCAACTTTCTTGATAGCCAAGCCTATTATGGCGCCCAGTGGGATAAGGCATCGCTGCACCTGCATCCGCTCAAATATGCCCAGGGCTTAGGCAAAGCTGCAGCAGAGGCAGGTGTAACCATCTGTGAGCAATCAAAGGTACTTAGTTATACTGAGGGTGACTCTATTGTTGTGCGCACAGCCAATGGTTCAGTGACGGCTAGCGAATTAGTGCTCGCCTGCAATGGCTATATCGAAAAGCTTGAGCCGCGCATCAACGGCTACATCATGCCGATCAATAACTTTATATTGGCCACAGAGCCCCTCTCTAATGACTTGGCGCAGTCTGTTAGTGCTCGGGACACGGCCATGCAAGACACCCGCTTTGTGATTAACTATTGGAAGCTCTCCGCTGACAATCGGCTTATATTTGGCGGTGGCGAGAACTATCGTCGAGGCTTTCCCCGCGATATCAAAGCCTTTGTGCGCAGATATATGCTGCAGATCTATCCCCAGCTAGAGGGTACCGCAATCGATTATGGCTGGGGCGGAACATTAGCGATCACCCTTAACCGCATGCCGCACTTTGGCCGTATTGGCGACAATATATGGCACCTCCAGGGCTACTCAGGCCATGGGGTGCCCACAGCCACCCTCGCCGGCAAGCTCATCGCAGAGGCGATTAGCGGCAAGCTTGAACGCTTTGATCTACTCTCCAGCCTACCTACCCGAAAATTTCCCGGCGGCACCCTCCTGCGCTGGCCCGGCATGGTCGCCGGGATGCTCTACTTCGCTCTTCGTGACAGGATTTAACCATGACTACTGTTCGACCACTGACGCCACGCAACGCTCCGATCCAGAAACGCGCCCTCGAGCGTCGCGCCAAAATACTTGAGGTTACCGCGGTACTGCTTGAAGAGGTGGGTCAGGATGATTTGACCACAATCTTGGTCGCTAAGCGCGCCGAGATGTCTGTAGGCACTCTGTATCACTACTTTCCCAACAAATACGCCATTCTCTATGCTCTGGCGGAGCAATGGCTGGGTGAGATCGATACTGTATTGCAGGAGTTAGAGGCCGAGCGCCTTGAAACCATGAGCCTCAAGAAGTTTGTCGATAAGGCCGTGGAACGAATGTTGCTGGCTTACACCAATCAGCGTGGTTTGCTGCCCCTGGTGCAGGCAATGTTTGGTGTACCGGAGCTAAAGGATTTGGATACGGCCCACGATGAGCTGATTATTACCTCTATGGCGCGTATGTTTGCCCGATTAGAAGTGGCTGAACGCCCCGCCGAGCTATCACGCCTCGGCCGTGGATTTCTCGAAATTAACCACGCGCTACTACTAGTGGTGGTTAATCAAAGTAAAGCGGACAGTTTAAAAACCCTGAACGACTTAAAATATGTCAGCCTATGTTTACTTGAGCGGGCAAAAAGTCAGTTTTAACTCCTGACTATTAACATTAAGTAAATTCCCTAAGATGCCGTTATTAATAGATATGTGTCTTAACGTGT
>Ga0075467_10000583_pt1 | contig 29474 bp, 21 predicted proteins | sample DEB08_DNA_9_FD_75067 | JGI IMG/M metagenome (GOLD analysis project Ga0075467, IMG submission 75067) | Aqueous microbial communities from the Delaware River and Bay under freshwater to marine salinity gradient to study organic matter... | ecosystem: Environmental > Aquatic > Marine > Coastal ... | reverse complement strand
TCCCATTCAATCGTCGCCGGCGGCTTGCCTGAAATATCGTAGGTTACACGGCTAATTCCGCGCACTTCATTAATGATCCTACTAGAGATATGACCCAAAATATCATAAGGAATATGCGCCCAAGTGGCGGTCATAAAATCAATCGTTTCAACCGCGCGTAAAGCAATAACCCAATCATAAGCGCGATTATCACCAACAACACCAACCGACTTAACCGGCAAAAATACAGCAAACGCCTGGCTGGTCTTTTCATACCAACCGCTTAGCTCCAGCTCTTGCATAAAAATTGCATCCGCTTCACGGAGAATATCGGCGTACTCTTTCTTAACTTCACCGAGAATTCTAACCCCCAATCCTGGGCCAGGGAACGGGTGTCGATTAACCATTTTGACTGGTAAACCTAGCTCAACACCAATTTTTCGTACTTCATCTTTAAACAATTCACGTAGTGGCTCAAGTAACTTAAGCTCCATGTGCTCAGGCAAACCGCCAACATTGTGATGAGATTTAATTACCTGAGCTTTACCTGTCGCTGAAGCCGCCGATTCAATAACATCGGGGTAAATTGTGCCTTGGGCTAGCCATTTTGCATTGTCGATCTTTTTAGATTCTTCTTCGAATATCTCAACAAAAACACGACCAATAATTTTTCGCTTTGCTTCTGGCTCATTTTCGCCCGCCAATTGGTCAAGGAAACGTTTCTCTGCGTCAACGCGTATTACTCTAACCCCCATATTATCGGCAAAGGTCTTCATAACTTGATCGCCTTCGTCTTTACGCAACAATCCGTTATCGACAAAAATACACGTTAGCTGATCACCGATGGCTTGATGTAGCAATGCCGCGACAACAGACGAATCTACACCGCCAGATAGCCCCAAAATGACATGATCCGAGCCTACTTTTTCGCGCGCCGTGTCTATTGCATCTTGAATGATATTGCTGGCTGACCAACTATTGCCACAAGCACAGATATCGTGGACGAAGCGACTAAGCAATTGGCCGCCATATTCACTATGAGTTACTTCCGGGTGAAACTGAACACCATAGAACTTTCGCTCTTCATCGGCGATTGCACACAAAGGTGCATTCCCAGATTTGGCAATAACCTTAAAACCTTCAGGCAACTCGGTAACCTTGTCACCATGACTCATCCAAACACTTTGAGATGCCTCGGTAATCAAAAGATTATCAGCACATAGATCAACATTGGCATGTCCAAATTCGCGCTTGTTAGAGTTTGAAACACCGCCACCCAACATCGCCGCCATACATTGCAAGCCATAGCAGATGCCTAGTACCGGCACACCCATTTCAAATATGCCTTGTGGCGCCCTCGGCGTATGATGCTCTGTAACAGTTGATGGCCCGCCAGAGAGAATAATTCCGCTTGGTGCAAACTCTTGCACCGTCGCTAAATCGTTGTCGTAAGCCCAGATTTCACAGTACACACCAAGTTCGCGCACTCGACGCGCAATCAATTGAGTGTATTGAGAACCAAAATCGATGATGAGGATCTTGTCGCTATGGATATCAGTCATTAGGCTTTTTCAACATGGTTTCTAACATAGTTTCAACAGATTTTGACGTCATTTCAACGTCGTTTTAGTGTTGTTTAAAATGATGTTACGCGAACAAGGTCGCGTTCATTAACTTCTGTAATTAGGTGCTTCTTTCGTGATGGTCACGTCATGCACATGTGATTCAGCCACACCGGCACTGGTGATTTGAACAAATTCACAATTTTCGCGCATCTCAGCCAAGTTTGCGTTACCGGTATAGCCCATACTTGAACGCAAGCCACCCATCAATTGATGAATGATATTGATCGCAGGACCTTTATAAGGCACTCGACCTTCAATACCCTCGGGCACCAGCTTTTCAGTCTCTGATTCATCCGACTGAAAGTAACGATCTTTAGAGCCCTGCTCCATCGCACCAATAGAGCCCATACCACGATACGACTTATAAGATCGCCCCTGATATAGCTCTATCTCGCCGGGTGCTTCATCGGTACCTGCCAGCAGACCGCCAACCATGACGCAGTTTGCGCCCGCGGCAATCGCTTTGGCAATATCGCCAGAGAAACGCAGGCCGCCATCGGCAATCAACGGTATGCCAGAGCCTTTAAGCGCCTGCGCAACATCGTAAACTGCGGTAATTTGAGGCATGCCGACACCGGCGACCATGCGTGTAGTGCAAATCGAGCCCGGGCCGATACCAACTTTAACCGCATCTGCACCGGCTTTTGCTAAATCTAAGGCGGCCGCTGCGGTGGCAATGTTGCCACCGACAATTTGAATTTGAGGGTAGGCTTTTTTAATCCTAGCCACTACGTCGAGTACGCCAACCGAATGGCCATGAGCGGTATCAACAACAATAACGTCGACTCCCGCTTGCGCTAGCAAGTGAACCCGTTGTTCGGAATCGGCTCCAGTACTCACCGCCGCACCAACACGCAGGTTACCGTTTAAGTCTTTCGATGCATTCGGGTGATCGGTGGATTTTTGAATATCCTTAACCGTTACCAAGCCTTTTAAGTGAAAGGCGTCATCAACAACCAGTACCTTTTCGATACGGTGCTCATGTAGCAAACTTTGGATTTCTTCCTTACTGGCACCGGCCTTAACCGTCACCAGCTTATCTTGCGGGGTCATTGCCTTTGAAACAGGCTCATCTAAGCGCGTTTCGAAACGCAAATCACGTCCAGTGACGATACCAACGAGGTTATCACCGTCGACTACCGGAACACCGGAAATTCTATGTCGGCGAGTAAGTGCTAGCACGTCACCGATACTGGTATTTGGCGACACAGTAATGGGGTCATTAATGACACCACTTTCAAACTTTTTAACCCGCGAAACATTTTTGGCCTGTAGCTCAGGCGTCATATTCTTGTGAATAACGCTAAGACCACCTTCTTGTGCCAAGCAAATAGCCATACGTGATTCTGTCACTGTATCCATAGCGGCAGATAGCAACGGAATACCAAGGCGTATTTCTTTAGTAAGTTGTGTAGAGAGGTCGACGTCTCGCGGCAAGACGCTCGATCTTGCAGGCGTTAAAAGGACGTCATCAAAGGTGAGTGCTTGTTTGATATTTTCCATCGCGGAATTATACGCATCTTAAATGAGATTTCAATCTTTGAGAGCCAGTTCGAAGGCAAAAAAGACGCTCGAAAGCGTCTTTTTTTACCAAACCGCAAACTACCCAACTGATTACTAGCTCACTTGCAGTAATTTCAGCGTGTTAGTGTGGCCGTCAACGCCGACCACATCACCGTAGGTGATCGCAACGTAATCGCCACTATTTAGATCAACAGCGGTTCTGACAAACTTAATAACGTCATTTAATTGCTCATTGCGCTCAGAACTATGCGGTAAATGGGCAGGCCTAACACCCTTGTACAGTGCCACACCATTTAGCGTCGCCTCTTTAGAAGACATGGCGACTAATGGCAGGTGAGTCTTAATGCGAGACATCCAGAGTGCCGTACTACCTGACTCGGTCAAGCATACAATGGCCTTAACCGCTTTAAAATGGTTAGCTAAATACATTGATGCCATGGCGATTGATTCGTCAACGTATTCGAATTCGATCTCAACGCGATGCTTAGAAACCTGTGTGGCAACGTGCTTCTCAGTGGCGATAATCACGTCATAAACAGTTCGAATCACCTCAATCGGAAAATCGCCAACCGCTGTTTCAGCCGATAGCATCACCGCATCAGCGTAATCGAATACCGCATTGGCCACGTCGGAAACTTCAGCCCGCGTCGGCACCGGCGAATCAATCATACTTTCCATCATCTGAGTGGCGACAATAACTGGCTTATTCAGGGTTCGTGCTCGAGCAACGATTTGTTTTTGATACGAGGTCACCGACTCAAAGCCAACCTCCACCGCTAGATCACCGCGCGCTACCATAACGCCATCACAACTATGAATCATCTCGTCAATAACCGCTTCAGACGCCACCACTTCGGCTCTTTCTAGCTTAGCAATCAACTTAGTTGAACAGCCTATGTCATCAAGTTTAGCGCGTGCGTCCAGCATGTCCTGCGCATTGGACGGAAACGACACGCACATGTAGTCAAGGTTTTGTTTGGCCGCGAACGCCATATCTTTTATATCCTTGGGTGTTAGCGCATCTTCGGCAAGCCCACCACCTTTAAGGTTTAGACCCTTGCGAGATGATAACTTGGTTCCAGCGACGACTTTAGTACGAATAGCATTACCGCTTACCGAGATAACCTCTAGCTGCACGCGACCGTCATCAAGCATCAATATTCGACCTGGGCCACAGCTTGCCGCCAAGGTGTCGCACAAATAACTAACGCCATCAACGCTGCCATCTTCATTAGCAATATCAGAGTCTAGCAGCAGCGGCTGCCCTACTTTTAAAGAAATATCCCCCCCCTTAATTTCGCCAATGCGAATCTTCGGGCCTTGTAAGTCGCCTAGAATTGCAACATTCTGCCCTAGATTCTTGGCTGCTTTACGAATATTGCTGATCGACTCACCGTGAGATTCATGTGACCCGTGCGAAAAATTTATTCGAAATACACTACAACCATTAACAATCATCTCCTCCAATACATCGACACTCGCCGACGCTGGTCCAACCGTGGCTACAATTTTTGTTCTATTAAGATTTTTTATTTTGTAATTTTCTTTCATCATGAGCCTGAGAAATAGAGTGTAAGTGAGTAAGTTGGCAGCAATATTGCCCAATGATGGCAGTCTATCGCAATAACGCATCATTGTATTGTAATTAGGTTACATTTATATGTCGACGTCACTCTGCTATGTGCCAACACCTATTTGTCTAATAACGTTCCTTTAGGCTTCAATATAGCCGCTAACAAGAAGTCGATAAAGCGTTAATTAAATGCGGCATAGGCTGTGCTAGAATCCGCAGATTAATCCCAATTTGTAAACTCAAGACAGTTTAGGAGTCCTCAATGTCAATTGAATTACCCGCTTTACCGTATGCCCGCAACGCCCTTGAACCGACCATCTCAGAAGAAACGATCGACTACCATTACGGTAAGCATCATAATTCTTACGTAGCTAACTTGAACAAGATGATAGAAGGCACCGATGATGCTGACAAGTCGCTTGAAGAAATCATTCGGTCAAGCAAAGGCGGCGTGTTCAACAATGCCGCTCAGATTTGGAACCATACATTCTATTGGAATAGTTTGTCGCCAAATACTGACGGCGCGCCAACTGGTAAACTTGCCGACGCGATCAATGCTGAATTTGGTTCGTTTGAGCAATTTAAAGAAAAATTTAGCGCCAGCGCGGCGAGTAATTTTGGTTCAGGTTGGACATGGTTAGTTAAAAACGCCGATGACTCACTTGCGATTGTTAACACCAGTAACGCCGATACACCAATCACCGACACCAGCGTAACACCGCTGTTAACCGTCGATGTTTGGGAACATGCTTACTATGTTGACTACCGCAATGCTCGTCCAGAATATCTAAAGAACTTCTGGAACATAGCCAATTGGGAATTTGCCGCGGTCAATTTTGCCGGCTAATTAACTAGCTACGAGAGAGCAAAACAGAAAAGGCCAGCTTTACGCTGGCCTTTTTTCTATCTCAGTATAGTTTGAGACCTCTGCATAACTCTTGTGCAAAAGGAAAATGAGAAAATATTTCCAAGATTTTTATCAAAATTGAGTGTAATAGCGAGCTATTGCGCGATGTTTTGGTAAAAGTCTTGGAAACTATTAGCCATTTTATCTTGTGCTAGAGTTATGCAGAGGTCTCAGTTTGCTAATTAAAAGCCGCCGCCAGTTTTAAAGCCACCTCCTCCACTCGAGCTGCCGCCGCCTCGAGGCATCTTGAACCCGCCCCCGCCATTACGAGGCTTTGGTAAATGCCAGCTCGACCCTCGATTTGATCGCCTTTGGCGACGCCCTTGTCGCATAATTTCACCGCCAATTATGTCGGCGATTTCACCAAGCCCTCCACTGCCAAAATCCGGTGTTGATGCGACCTGCCGATAACGCTGATTGCGCTTGATGACACGCCAAACATCCGCGCCCGAGACCACTCCTTGAGTAAACTGAGATAGCATACTAGTAATTAGAGCTTGATTACCAAAGCCAGATCTCACATCGTCAAAGCGCGAATTCTTAAAGTCACGTCTGACTTTTTCGAGCTCTTTAAGCTTGTTCAAGTTACTCTCGTGCAGCTTACGCAGGTCGGCTTGGTCCCCCGCAACATTCTCTAAACTATCTTCCAAGGTCTGTAATTCAATCACTAGCAGGTCATCGGTTGGCGACACGGTAGCACGGACATAATGGTGAATTGCTGTTAAATTCTGATGCTCTAACGAAGCTGAAATTCGCTGCAAGCAACGCTGAATATACTCATCTTCACCAGCGATAAAACGAGCACGTTGATCTAGATATTCATTCAACTTAGTTTCAACCGCCTCAATCGTATCGTCATGAGCATCTAAGCTTAATCGCAAGGCTGCCAATTCGGTCTCCAATCGTGCTGCACCAGCCACCTCAAGCGCATTGCGCTCAAGTTGTTGCAAGACAGCATGTTGTTGATCGGCGGCATCACCGACCACCTCAGCATGCAGACTTAAGCGCCTCGGAATCTCAACTAAATTCCAATAATTAACCCTAGCTGGAGAATATTTAATTACCCGTGCAACCCAAGCGTCAATCATGCGGGCGAACAAACCACCTTGATAGTCAGTGGTGCCGTAAGCGCGCTCCCATAAATACATAAAAAGCTTATCCGCTTGATAAGGCTCGGCTTTCTCAGCCATATCAGCATGCGCGCGTTGCATCTTCTGCTCTGCCTCCTCAGCCACTGACTCAGCTTGTTTAGCCAGTTCAAATTGCGCAATGTAAGCTAGATCCACTTTAAGCTGCTGCTGCACATGGCCTTCAATGTCGACAATTTTTTCAGAGGTTTGATTGACCGTTACAAGCAAGCCAGCTCGTTGCGTTTCGGCGTCAATAATTTGCTGGTTAGTGTTGTCGATAGTCAAATTGAGATCAGACAAAGCTCGTTCTCGCTCAGATAGGATTTCAGACGCCTGTTGATCCGCAGCGGTATAACTTGCATTTAGTTGTCCGCTTTCAATTTCAGTCAAGCGTATCCCGGCAATATCATTAATAAGCTTAGCTCGATGCCGCTGATTAGCGGCCATTTGAGCAGTAAGCTGAGCCAACTGGGCATCCAAACGCACAACTTCATTTCGAATAGTTTGTAGGCTTTGATCTATATTCTTAAGTGCTGAGGTTCCGCTTAACATGGCTACCACTCTGTAATCGTTGCGCCGCTGGTGGGGATACTAAACACAGGGTTTAGATAACCTAACTCTTTTTTACCGACTATATTTGCCTGAATAATGCCATCGTCGCGTTTATCTGACGCAATCTTGTAAAACGTCTCTTCATTAACTCTCAGGCCCCAGCTTTTCTTACGCGCTGCTTTGTTATTTTCTTGGTTGACAATAGTGAGCTCGAGCACTCGGTTATCGCTATCCACGGCCTCGACAATAAGATAGTAATTTTTGCCATCGGGGTTGTTCGGAGGGTTTCGCCAGACTCCTGAATTTTGATTCGGCTTTGAGATAACCCGAATAGAATAGTCTAAGCCTAGCTGAGATTTCACCGCTTGCATATTTGCCACCACGATCTCAGCCTCTGCATAGTTCTTTTGATCGATTGCTCGATACGCTTTGGCCGATGACGCCTTCGCCTGATCTATCACCGCTGAATTTTTAGCTACAGCAACGATGCCGGAAAACACACTATTAACCTTGTCCGGCAAGCTAGCTCTCAAATTGCGCTCGGGAAGCACCTCGCTGAAAAAATAATAACCATAGAATAAACAGGCAATAACCGCCAAAAAACCTATTGGCTTACCCCACCGTGAACGACTAACCCAGATATGAGCGAGCTTGGTTCGCCAACTGCGCTTGACCGGCTGGTACTTGAAGCGCTCTTGCTCAAGCGCATCAATACCCTCTTCCAGAACACGGTCAGGCACCTCTATACCCTGCGCCGCATATAGCTTGCGCAGTCGCGCTAACAAGCGTTCACGGCGCCCCTGCGAGTCTAATTCCCGCTCAGTGATGCTTTGCTGGTGACGCAGTGTATCAACTACATCCATCGCCGCCATTAGATCTTCTAGCGGCGCTTTTTCGCGTTCAATAACCATTAGCTTTCAACCACAGGGTTCAACCACAACTTTCGACAACGGCTTTCTACAAATACTTATTAGAGACCTCGTTAACACAAGTCTAGAGGTTATGCGACAATGGTAATGAGCTGCCTCGCTCAATAATCTTTGCCATGCGCTGCTTACCATCTTCCACCGATTCACGAATTTCCTCGGCATTTTTGGTCGACAACACGCGCATTTCTTCAATGATTTCACGTGAACGTTCCTGAAAGTTGACCACCGAATCAACTAACTTCTTAACCGCATCAGCACGAATGGTCGGGCCATAGCCCGCTCTAACCGCTGCCTCTTGCACTTTGCCACCGATATCGGCAAGGTCTTCTAAACTCTTAGAGACACCTTCTTTCATTGCCTCAAGCGTTTGTGTGCTCTCATGCAAGCCAAACAAACCGGTGAACGACGCTGTTAACGCGGTGAGTACAGACTCATTGGTGCCAAAGAATGTGATCGCTTGCTTATAGACACGCTCTTTGGCGCTATTGGTTTGCATTAAGCGGGCCATAATCACTTCTGAGGTGTTATAGCTGACCGTTAAGTTGTCGGAAATATCCTTAGCGACTTGATAGCGGTCTTCAGCAAACTGAAGAGCACGCATCTGTTCATCTCGTGACAATTCCAATTTGGCACGCGCCGCGAGATCATCGCCGTCGTAAGCCGCAACCGTATCATTAGCTTGCTTTAGTGCACCCTTAGACTCATTCCAAATTGCTTCGGTCTGCTTAAGCACATCCAAGGCAAAAATTTCCGATTGTTTTATCGCGCCTCTAAAATCTTGATAAGCCTCTAAAATCACTCGTTCGCGCTCAATTTGCTCGCGTGAGTCAGCCGCAACCTCTAAGTAAACTTGCTTGATCTCATCAAATCTAGAGGAAATATCACCTCGTGTTGCCTTCATCCAAATATTACTGATGCGTTCGAACGTATCAACTTTGCCATCTTCAACCTGACCGACCATTCGTTTGGCGTCGTCTCTAATGGAGTTGAAAGATTCGGTGATTTTCTCGTAGCGTGAGCCAACGCGCATTTCCGATACCTGCTCGCGCACAATGTCATTGAATACTGAGGCCTGCGATAAAGTGCGAGCGATGGCAATCACTTTGGCTTCATCAATGTCGGTTAACTTTTCTAAAAGAGAAACAACAGGAGCTTCGTCTACTTTGTCAGGCATCAAGCCTAGGTCACGAACTTGTGAAAGTGCTTTGTCGAGATAATGAAAAGTGTTGGCCATGGTTTCCCCAGTATTGGATTAAATAACAATTATTGTACAGTGAGACTTCAATCTGTGAGTTTCCATTTATCAAATTCACAAATGAAGGTTGAACTCACGACATTGCGGCAATGTCGCAGTAATAACCTACCTAGGTTAACAATAGTAACTCAGCAGGACTAATTCAAGTAACAGCGACCTCAGAGTATATTAAAAAACAATCATAAATCAGCTAAAAAATTAACAACAACAGCAAAATATTGCATTCTCGAGCGACCCGCCTTGCAGTATCATTCGCGCTAACTCAATGGCCAAGCGGGTTTGATATGCTTATCCACAATATCTGTGGATAACTTTGTGAACAACTATCACAAACACCGATAAAACCAACGGGCGAGGTGAATTGCTTATTTTTTAATCACAATAATTTATTGTTTAAAATCATGCACTTAAAAACCTTTTACTTAGTGGGTTAGCAATTATATAGGCTAACTCGCCTACAACCCCAATGCTGTGTACAACTTTAGTTTTCCACAGTGAAAACCAGACAAACGAACAAGAAAATGCAAACTATCGGTCTTTTCAAACGCCTACTCGTTATTCTTTATGATGGCTTACTGTTAACCAGTGTGGCGTTCTTTACCTCGGCACTATTAATGGGCTTGTTTACTTGGCTCGGTCCCGATGCGTTTTTTACCGCACCCGACCCGTCAAACCCTAATCTGATCGAGCGTAGTGACCTTGGCCGTATAGTTGGCGGGGTGATTGTTAGCATTAATGTTATCTGCGTTAGCTTCTTTTTCTATGGATGGTTCTGGACGCACGGCGGACAGACTCTAGGAATGAAGGCTTGGAACCTTTATCTAATCAAACCCGACGGTAAATTTATCGATTGGAAGACAGCATTAAAACGATATCTGGCTGCACTACTATCATGGGCTTTTGTTGGTTTAGGCTTTAGCTGGATTCTATTAGACAGCAAAAAACGAGCTTGGCACGACATATTAACCAACACCCAAATAGTTAAATCAAAGAAACAGGGCGAGAAAGATAAGCAGAAAAACTTAGCTCAGCACCGCGCGAAAAACGCGGCAAAAGGTCGCTAGCGTTAGAAGAATAGCGGCAAATTGCAGGCGAGATTTGTCGCTAGACGATTCGACGAATCATCACGAAACTGATTACCGCGACAAGAATTGTCGGCAAGGATGCACCCAACATCGGGGGTATACCAAACAAGGTTACGAAATAGCTAAAGGCCTGATTAGCAATGAAGAAGCCCAAACCGATCATTATTCCAGAGAATAAACTGCGACCTAAATTACCGCTACGTGCTTCTTTGAAAACAAAGGGTACAGCCAGTATCAGCATCACTAAAGTAGCGAATGGCGTGACAATTTTTGACCAAAACTCAAGCTCGTAAGTTGAGGTGTCTTGCTTATTCGAGCGTAGGTGGGCGATGTATTCTTGCAACTGCCAAATCGAGAGCTGTTCCGGCTTAACTTGGTAAATTTTGAGAATTTGAGGGTCCAATACCGTGCTCCAGTAAGCCGCAGACACTTCATCGGCCGCCGAACTTTCTTCGTTAATCATGGTGCGCCGTAAATCTTTAAGTAACCAACGGTCTTTCTGACCACTACCCGGTCGAGCAATTTGAAACTCACCCTCACGAGCGGTCGACAAAAAACGTAGAAAATTCTGATTATCGAACTCAAATATTTTAATGTTCAACAAGCGTAGCTGCTGGCCGGGCAAAACCTCGCCGATATTGACATAGGTGTTGTCATCCCGAAGCCAAACGCCAAAGTTCCCTTTGCGGCCACTATTATTAATTATCGACTCAGCTTTTACGTCTATCGCACGATCTTCAGTAAACGGCGACACAACCTCTCCCATAAACATCGAGACTATAGCCAGAATAATACCTACTTTAAGAACCGAGAATACAATCCGTTGAATCGAAATGCCCGCAGCACGCATCACAATCAACTCAGAATCTCTTGCTAAGGTAGACAGCCCGAGAATCGAACCAATCAGCGCCGCCATTGGGAACACCTCATACAAGGTTTTCGGAATGGTTAAAATCACGTATTGAATGATCTGCAATATACCGTAGCGTCCGCGATCCAAATCACCCAATTCGTCGATAAAGCTAACGAAGGTAAAAAGCCCGAGCAGTACAACAATGGTCACCATGATGTAACGCAGTAAAATCTTACCTATATAGAGGTCTAATATTTTCATAGCCGACTATCCTTTAACGCTACTGCGCCGTTTTAAACTAAAGTCAGGCATCAGTGGTAAATTGTAATTTCGACGATAAAGGCAGTAACCCGCTAAGATTAAATAGGTGATGTGAACCATCCAAATCGGCGTTCCTGTTGTCGCTTCACCCTTTTTGATTAGCGCGACCGTATACGCCAGCATGTTGGTGTACGTCAAATACACTAAAAATGCCATAACCATGCCGGTTGACTTCCCTCGTCGCGAATCGACATGACTCAGTGCGAGCGCAAAGATGGCTAATATTGGCAGAGTAAATACTTTTGCTACACGCCAATACCATTCGCTTTTGAGTTTCGGGTCGGTCGACTCAATAAGCTCACTATTTGGTCGTGCTCGAACCGGCAAGTACAAACGGGTTTGATTTTTTGGCTCGATTCGCAAAGCATACTTTTCAAAATCGACCACTCGATAGTCAGGGGAACCTGGGTTGCCCTCGTAGCGAGAACCATTGACCAGCACTAAAAATTGATCCTGTGTTTTTTCGTCTTCGGTTCGATACGCTGTTTTTGCAACCACGACGCCTTCGCGCTCAAACGACTTGCTGTAAACAAAAACATTCTCATAGTTTGCGGTGCCGCGATTATAGTTTTCAACAAAGTACACCGCATTGCCATCTTTAGCCTCAACAAAACGGCCAGTGATAACCCCCGACACTTCGTTGCTTTGCCGGTACTGTTGTTCCAGATTATAGCCTTTCGCTAACGACAGCGGCGTTAAGTAGAAGGAGAAAAAAGCAACTAGCCCCCCCAAAACCGCCACCAAGAAAGCCAGCGGCTTAAGAAAATGGAAAATTCCAATGCCGGCACTGGCAAGCACCGCCATTTCTTGATCGGAATACCAACGGCTTAAGACCATGATCAGCGCGATATAAAACATCAGCGGCAACATCACATCCAAATATGAAATCATTTTCAGCGTGACCAGACTCATCACGCCACCCACTGGAATCAGGCCTTCTGCAGCCTGACTTAAGAACCCCATAACTCGCATCACCAAGAAAATACTAATAATCACAAAGGTCACGGCCAAGGCGGTACGCAATACTTCGGTTATGAATGACTTGTTTACGATCATGGCTGAATTTGGCTTTTGCTGATTGCTTCGGCTGTGTAAGCGGGTTAACTTTCGAGCTATACTGTAGCTATATTCGTCACCCGAAATAAGATTAGTCGAACATTGTATCAAGCAATTGACTTAAATTGGCGAAAGACTAAATAAATAGATGTATAACTCTAAAGACCCAATTAAAACCAATAGGACCTGAACCGCAGATGAAGATTCAAGCTAAAGCCTCAAAAAATTACCAGCTAAAGACAGACTGTTTAGTTATTGCCCTGAAACCACTTAAAAAAATCAGTTCGCAATGCGCAGAATTGAATACGGCAACCGGTGGAGCAATTGCACGCTTGCAGGACTCGGGCCAATTTAGTGCCACCTGCGGCGAACTGGTCAACCTGATGATTCCAGAAGGTGTTGGAGCAAAGCAAATCATACTGCTTGGCGTTGGCGACAAAAAACTCGACACCGAGTCAGTGCGCGAAGCGCTCACCTCTTTAGCCACTAAGCTTAAATCTCTGAAGGTCGACGAAGCAACCTTCGAGCTAGATGCTCTGAATGCAAAGAGCAACGTCGAAACGGTCAGCCGGCATCTAGCAGAGGCACTAGGCGATACAGAATACCAATATATTAAAGCGCCAAAATCAGCACGCGGCGATACCGCAAACAAAGAATTTAAAGCCACGCTTTGGTGTGAAGAACGCAAGATGTTAAGCACGGCGAAGAAGGCTGCCGCCGTAGGCAGCGCGATTAATAACGGTAAAACATTGGCAAAAGACTTAGGCAACATGCCTGGAAACGTTTGCACGCCGAGCTTCCTGGCAAACCAAGCGAAGAAACTCGGCAAGTCGCATGGTCTTAAGGTAAAAGTGTTAAGCGAGAAAGATATGGCTGAGCTTGGCATGGGCTCACTATTATCGGTCAGCAAAGGCAGTCGCGAACCCGCTAAGCTAATTGTGATGGAGTACAAAGGCGCTAAGAACTCGAAAGAGGCTCCACACGCGCTAGTCGGTAAAGGCTTAACCTTTGATGCTGGTGGCATTTCATTAAAGCCAGGCGCAAAAATGGACGAAATGAAGTACGACATGTGTGGCTCTGCCAGCGTATTTGGCGCCATACTAGCCGCGGCTGAAATGCAGTTGCCCATCAACATTGTCGGCGTCATCCCAAGTTCAGAAAACCTTCCTGACGGCCTCGCAAACAAACCCGGTGACGTGGTGACCAGCATGTCTGGTCAAACTATTGAGATATTAAATACCGATGCCGAGGGCCGATTAATATTATGTGATGCACTCACCTATACCAAACGCTTCAAGCCTCAAACCGTTATCGATATTGCCACTCTAACCGGCGCGGTTATTGTCGCCTTAGGCCATCAAACAGCGGGAGTTATGGGCAACGATCAAGACGTTGTTGACGACCTAATCGCCGCTGGTGAGAAAAGCCTAGACCACGCGTGGCAGTTACCAATTAAAGAAACCTACAAAAAACAGCTTAAAAGTGACTACGCCGATCTGGCTAATATCGGCACACCTGGTGCCGGCACCATCACCGCAGCCTGCTTTTTGTCTTACTTCACCGAAGATTTCCGTTGGGCTCATCTAGATATTGCAGGCACTGCATGGGGCGGTTCGGTTGGCAAACGTGCCAGCGGCCGCGCGGTGCCGATATTAACGCAATACTTAATGGACCGATGCAAGTAGGCATAGCAGATCATGAAGCAGGTTGATTTTTACCTAATTTCTAATCGGGTTAACGACGCCAAATACAAGCTAGCCAGTCGGCTAGCCAACAAGCTACAACGCCTTAAGCAAAGCTGCTTAATTGTCACCGATAACAGCGAGGCGACCACACAACTCGATAGAGTAATGTGGTCGTTTAGTGACAGTAGTTTTTTGGCGCATGATTTAACTAGCGAGTCTAAGCCACAATCGTCGATTCAGATAGGTGACCACAACTCGATTACACCGCTGGTACTAGAACGCCAGCATGATGTGTTGATCAACCTATCGTCCGACATACCGATCTTCAATCATAGCTTCTCGCGCATTGCCGAAATTGTCGAAGCCGACGATGGCTCTAAGGCCTCAGCCCGCACGCGCTACAAAACCTACCAAGGCGAAGGTTTTCAACTGAAAATGCATAACATTGAACTGTAGCTGTATTAGTTGCAGTTTGTAACATTATTTAATAGCACCCTAGTTTAGCGCGATCTCGAATGAGATCGAGATCGCGTTTTTTATATCAGCTCACAAAATCCATTCTGTTCGGTCATTTACTACTGCATTGTGACGCCACAAAGCCGTATAATCGCCCTTTGCAGAACAACTATTAACGCCCGTCAGAATCCATCATGAGCAACGCGCTAGACAACCAATACCAGCCTTCGAAAATTGAACAGGCGATCTACCAACGCTGGGAAGCCAACGATAGCTTCGCGGCACGTGAGTCCGAGACCGCCTATTGCATAGCAATTCCGCCGCCGAACGTCACCGGCAGCTTGCATATGGGGCATGCATTCCAAGACACAATCATGGATTTACTGACACGCTACCATCGCATGAAAGGAGACCAAACGCTGTGGCAAGTGGGTACCGACCATGCAGGCATCGCAACGCAAATGGTGGTCGAACGCAGACTAGCAGTTGATGGCATCAGCCGTCATGATCTGGGGCGCGAAAAATTCATCGAGAAAATTTGGGAATGGAAAGGCGAATCGGGTGGCACCATAACCCGCCAACTTCGTCGTATGGGCGCGGCGATTGACTGGTCACGTGAGCGTTTCACCATGGACGACGGCTTGTCTAGCGCGGTACAAAACGTATTTGTACAATTGCATGACGAAGGCCTGATCTACCGAGGCAAACGCTTAGTCAACTGGGACCCAGTTCTGCACACAGCCGTTTCCGACTTAGAGGTTGAATCAACCGAAGAAAATGGCCACATGTGGAGCCTTCGCTATCCGCTCACCGACAGCCCGGATGAATATCTAGTAGTCGCAACAACTCGCCCTGAAACGATGTTGGGTGACAGTGCGGTTGCGGTACACCCTGACGACGAGCGTTTTAAGCATTTAGTTGGTAAGACCATTAATTTGCCGTTCACGAATAGAAAAATACCCATCATCGCTGATGACTACGTTGACCCAGAATTCGGTTCAGGTTGCGTTAAAATCACGCCAGCGCATGACTTTAACGATGCCGAAGTAGGCAAGCGTCACGATTTAGAAAAGATCAACATTCTTGATAATAACGCAGCGATCAACCTCGAGGGTTCGCCCTATCATGGTCAAGACCGTTATCTAGCGCGTAAAAATATCGTTGCCGACTTCGATGCCGCCGGCTTGCTCGAGAAAATCGTCGAGCACAAATTAATGGTACCTCGAGGCGATCGGTCGGGCGCGGTGATCGAACCCTATCTTACCGACCAGTGGTATGTGAAAGTTGCGCCATTAGCCAAAGAGGCTATTCGCGTTGTTGAAGATGGCGAGATTAAATTCGTGCCAGAAAACTGGAGCAACACCTATTTTGAATGGATGCGGAATATCGAAGACTGGTGTATCTCACGTCAAATTTGGTGGGGCCACCGTATACCCGCTTGGTACGACCAAGATGGCAATATCTTCGTCGCTTACTCAGTTGAAGAAGCCCAAGCCAAAGCTGGCACGGACGCGATTCTTACTCAAGATGAAGACGTTTTAGACACATGGTTCTCGTCTGCATTATGGCCGTTCTCGACCTTGGGTTGGCCCGAGAAAACACCTGAACTGGCTAAGTACTATCCAACCAATGTATTAGTAACTGGCTTCGACATCATCTTTTTTTGGGTCGCACGAATGATTATGTTCGGCCTCAAGTTCACTGACCAAGTGCCATTTAAAGAAGTCTATATTCATGGTCTGGTTCGTGACCAAGAAGGCCAGAAGATGTCTAAGTCTAAGGGCAACGTGCTTGATCCAATCGACTTGATCGACGGTATTTCTTTAGAAGATTTAGTGGTTAAACGCACTGCTGGATTAATGCAGCCAAAAATGGCGGCTAAAATAGAGAAGTCGACCCGCAAGCAATTCCCTGACGGTATTGAATCGTATGGCACCGATGCGCTGCGCTTCACCTTTGCTAGCCAAGCAACCTTAGGCCGAGACATCCGCTTTGATTTGGCTCGGGTAGAAGGTTATCGTAACTTCTGCAACAAGCTTTGGAACGCATCTCGTTACGTGTTGATGAACACCGAAGGCCACGATTGTGGGCAAACCAACGATGATATCGAACTGAGCCTTGCCGACAAATGGATAGTCTCGCGCTTACAACAAGTTGAAGCCGACGTATCGGCACAAATCGAAAGCTACCGTTTCGACCAAATGGCGCAAACCCTATACAGCTTTGTGTGGGACGAATATTGCAGCTGGTATGTTGAGCTAACCAAGGTCGTTCTTAATGACGAAAGCGCAACTGATGCTCAACGTCGTGGAACGCGTAGAACCTTGGTTCGAGTACTTGAAACAACGCTTCGTTTACTGCACCCAATTATGCCCTTCATCACTGAGGAGCTTTGGCAGAACGTTAAACCATTGGCAAACGCTAGCGAAGACACAATCATGAATTGTGAGTTTCCAGTTGCCGATGCAGCACTGATCGACCAATCATCGGTTGACGAAATGCGTTGGGTTCAAGCGGTGATAACTGGGGTTCGGAATATACGTGGTGAGATGAACATAAGCCCCGCCAAAGAACTGCCTATCTTGCTACAAGGCGCTGACCAAAACGCGCTAACTTGGATGCAAAACAACCAGGCTTATTTACTTAAGTTTGGACGATTTGAATCAATGCAAGCCGTTCAAGCTGGCGACGATTTACCTGAATCGGCTACCGCGCTGGTCGGCGATTTACGTGTACTAATTCCGCTTGGTTCGTTTATCGATGCGTCGGCTGAGATACAACGCTTAAACAAAGAGCTTGAGAAAGCCGAGAAAAACATTGCCGGTGTTGCTGGTCGCTTGAGTAATTCAGCCTTCGTTGATAAAGCGCCCGAAGCGGTTCTTAACAAAGCCAAGCAACAGTTAGCCGATGCCGAGAAAGCAAAGGCCTCGTTGCAAGAGCAAATTGAACGCATGCAACAGTTCCTTGAATCATAGCCTCAAACTAAATAGTCTTAAGCCAATATGATTCAGTTTGAAAATTTATCGATTCGCCGTGGCGAAAACATGCTCTTTGACGACGCCAGCTGCCAAATTCACCCAGGCCAAAAAGTCGGTCTAACGGGCGCTAACGGCTGCGGTAAATCGTCGCTGTTTGCGGTGTTACGCAACGAGTTGGTGATCGATACGGGCGATGTCAAAATACCCCGCGATTGGGTGATGGCGCATGTCGCTCAAGAAGCCCCTGCGGATAAACGACCAGCCATCGAGCATGTTTTAGATGGTGATACCGAATGGCGAGAACTGGACAGTAAGATTCAAAATCCAGACCATCCACGCTTTCTAAAATACCAATCTCGTTACGAAGAAATCGACGGCTACTCAGCACGTAGCCGAGCCGCTCAATTGATGAGCGGCCTTGGTTTTAAGAGTGCCGATATAGATAAGCCCGCCGAGGTATTTTCGGGCGGTTGGCGGGTTCGTTTAAGTGTTGCAAAGGCATTAATGTGCCGCTCAGATCTGTTGTTGCTTGATGAGCCGACTAACCACTTAGATTTAGACGCGGTGCTGTGGTTAGAGCGTTGGTTAAAACACTACACCGGCACACTGATTCTCATTGCCCATGATCGAGATTTTTTAGATCAACTCACCACTCATACGCTACACATAGAGCATCAAAAAGCGCAGCTTTACAAAGGTAACTATTCGGCCTTCGAGCGTATCCGGGCTGAACAACTGGCAAACCTGCAATCACAATTTGATAAACAGCAGCGCGAAGTTGCTCACATGCAAGATTTCGTGCGTCGCTTCCGAGCCAAAGCCACCAAAGCGACTCAAGCGCAAAGCCGTTTAAAAGCGTTAGAAAAAATGGAACTGATCGCGCCAGCCCACGTTGATTCTCCGTTTAGCTTTAGCATTCCTTCACCCGAGAAAAACCCTAGCCCACTACTTAGCTTGCATGAAGCCGCGGTTGGCTATGGAGATACTAATATTGTTGAAGGCATTGAGTTCTCAATGACTCCGGGTGATCGTGTTGGTCTAATCGGCCCGAATGGCGCAGGCAAATCGACTGTTATCAAGTTACTTGCCGGTGAGTTAAAGCTAAACCAAGGCAATTATCATTCATCAAAAGAAATCAACATTGGCTATTTTGCACAGCATCAAATAGAGCAGCTGCAAATGGATCACTCGCCCATGGAACACATGCAAATCTTAGATCGAGAATGCAACGGCGGCACAGCAACCGAAAACCAACTGCGCCGATATATTGGCAGCTTTGGTTTTAGCGGCAACAAAGCCACAAGCAAAGTAGCGCCATTCTCCGGCGGTGAAAAGTCACGTTTAGCGCTAGCATTAATCTGCTACCAGCGCCCTAACCTACTACTTCTCGACGAGCCAACCAACCATTTAGACTTAGAAATGCGTCAAGCATTAGCGGTTGCGCTGCAAGACTATGAAGGCGCAGTGGTGCTGGTCTCACATGATCGACATTTATTGCGGGTTAATTCGGATAAGCTAATTTTAGTCGCCAACGGTCGAGCCACTGAGTTTCAAGGCAGTGTCGACGACTACCCGAAATGGTTAGCCGAGCATAATAGAGGTGGCGCCCCTAACGATGACGCTGATAAGCAACAAGACTCGCAGCCGCAGAACACCGCAAGCGCAAAGAAAGAACAGAAACGAATTGACGCTGAGCGCCGAAAAGAACTGCAGCCGTTAACCAGCAAAATCAAACGTGCTGAACGAGTGATGGAAAAAGTTGGCGCCGAACGAAGCGCTATAGAAACTCAACTAGCCGAAACCGAATTGTATTCTGACGAAAACAAAGACAAGCTTAAAAAGTTACTCACCGATCAAGCCTACTTGCAAAAAGAACTCGATCAAGCCGAAGCCGATTGGCTACAGGCGACCGAAGCTCACGAAGAACTTTCACAGAGCCTTAAAGCCAGCGAATGAGCCTGAAAAATTTAAGTAATATCGTCATAATTGGTCGAGGCAAAGTCGGCCAAAGCTTGACGCAATTATTTAGTTCGCTCGACTACAGAGTCGACAATATCGGTCGCTCTAAGTCTAAGCAAACAGCCGCCGTTGCTAATGCCGATATAACGCTAATCTGCGTTAATGATGGGGCAATACAAACCGTTTGCCAAGCACTTGCAAAAAGCTTTAAAACTGGCAGCGTGGTCGCTCACTGCTCTGGCGCCTTAGACAGCTCGATATTAAGCTCGGCTCAGCAACAAGGATGCGCTGTAGCATCATGTCATCCGCTGAATACTTTCCCTAACATCACCCTATCATTGCAACGCTTCGCCACCACCAAGCACGGCAGCTACCTTTACGCCGAAGGCGACCAAGCGGCGTTAAGCACCCTACTGCCGCTATTCGAGCACGCCGGTTTTATCAACACACAGATAGACCGACAATCCAAACCACTGTATCACGCAGCCTGCGTATTCGCCTGCAACTATCTAAGTTCGCTGATGGATATGAGTTTAGAAACGGCCGCTAAAGCTGGCCTAGAAAAAGAACCGTTTTGGCTCTCATTGCAACCGTTGATTCAATCGACTCTGGAAAATATTAGTGCCCATGGAACCGCTGGAGCCTTGAGTGGACCAATCTCCAGAGGTGATAACGAGACAGTTGAATCTCACATGCGTGCGCTAGCAGAGCATTCTGACTCGCTGCAGATTAGCTATGCTGATCTTGGTTTGCGAGCACTGAAAATTGCGATTGAAAATGGTGAGTTGAGTGATGATGATGTTGATCGGCTCAGAGCGGTTCTTAATATCCGTGACGCAGAATGGTGCATGTGATTCCTGACCGGTTAAGTCGAAGTTTTAAGCTATGTCGAAATAATAGTACGCCTACGGCATATGAAACATATACTTCTTGAATAACTTATGAGTAACGCCGGATGGCCTTGCCTTCCGGAACCCCATGCACTAACCGTGTCAATCGAATCTGATACTTTTGGTGATACGGGCGAATATTCTTCAAAAAGCATGATCTCACCCAAGATTATTTGTACACTAGAGTCTAATTATTACTATCGCCGATTCATTATTGCATGGAGTGAAAATGACCGAATCAATTTCAATAACTAATTTTCTAGTTATTAAAAAAGCCAATGTTAACGTAAAGAAAATTAACGTGATTATTGGGCCTCAGGCTAACGGAAAAAGTGTTATTGCTAAACTCCTATACTTGTTTCATGAAACGTCAGAAGAGTTTGTAAATGGCATTAGATCTAATAAAACCAAAAGGGAACTAGACACAAAAATACTGGAAATGTTCGAAGAACGATTCCCTAAATACTCATGGGACGGCGGCAATTTTTCTATTGTTTATAATCTGGATAATACTGAGGTAAGCATTTCTGGTAAAACGAATGCCCGAGGAAAGACTAACCTAAAACTGTCTTATTCTGACAATCTTAAGAAGCTCTTTACTAGCAAGAAGTCGACTTATAAGAAAAAATTAGAGGAGGCAGACAAGGACCGAGGTAAATCTGCTGGGCGCCGCAACACAAGGTTCATTGAAAACCAGATATTTTACGATCTTATCCTTGAACAATTGATCAATGGCGAGTTAGGTCCATTCTTTTCACACTCAGTTTTTATTCCAGCATCTCGAACATTCTTTGCAAATTTACAAAAAAATATTTTTACTTTCTTGGCTTCAAACTTAGATATAGACCCTTATCTGAAAAATTTTGGAAGTGTTTATGAAAATTCAAAGCGATGGTATAAAGATAACCTTATTTCAAACCATAGAGACTTACAGGACAAACTACACTTAGCACTCGAAGCGGTAGTCGCCGGTGACTATGAGTACCATGATGAGCAAGATTGGATATTGTCAAAAGGAAAAAGAATTAACTTGGCAAACGCGTCATCAGGCCAACAGGAGTCACTCCCAATGCTCCTAGTCCTATGTGTTTGGCCGCTACTGCGTGCTGATGAAAATGGAGGGATGTTCTTTATAGAAGAGCCTGAGGCTCACTTATTTCCAACTTCGCAGTCGTACATTGTTTCGATCTTGTCACTTCTTTACTCCGAAGTGAAAACAAGTTTTTTTATCACATCACATAGCCCATATATTCTATCAGCACTTAATAATTTCATTTTAGCTGGAGATGCGATTAATGAAGGTAAGCTCACCAACGAGCAATTTATTGAGCTTAACGGTTTAGGTTTGCCTATTCAGTTTGAAGATGTCGCCGCTTATACGATTACCGACGGAATTCTTAAGTCCATTACTGATGAGGAATATCGTATGGTTGGGGGAGACATACTCGACGGGGTTTCAGAACACTTTGAAGATGTAATGAACAAGATACTACGAAGTGGCGAGTGATATCTAATGGATTATGCCAAATGCACAATAATGACAACAGATTCAATCGTCGTTGTTCGAGAAAATAGAAGTACATTTGAATTAAAAAATGATCGGAGAATTTCAATAAATAAGGTAAAAGTTGACGGGTGCTTGATTGACATGAATTCTGAAAAATGCGATTGGATTATATCAATTAGCTCACTTAATACAGCTTTGTTCATAGAGTTAAAGGGTTGCGATATTGACAAAGGCATATCTCAACTAAAGTCGACGTTACAACTAACTAATCAGAAGTTCAGAAATTACCAACGTAAATGCTATGTAGTCACTACCCGAATACCAAAGCATGGGCCGACAATCAGAAGGAAAAGCCTAGCATTCCATAAACAAACTAAAGCCACTTTAAGTGTCAAGAATATTCGAGCCACGGAATGCTGCTAAAATAAATGGAGAAAGGCCACTGTAGTAGTTGGAGGGCTATTAGCTGGACACCCATTCTAGTACCTAATGACCCTATAACACTGATATCGCTAAGCAGATTGAACATTTATATATTCTATTTAGATACCCTTAAAATCAACAAAATCAAACCAGACCTTCCTGTAATACACACCCAAGTACTGCCAGAACTACTCACTGTCTAAACCATAAATCAAAGGCTTAAGCCGCATCTGCATTAGTCTTTAAGTTTTCATCGAGTCTGACCCTTTCGATTATTCACTAGTTGCTAGTAAGTGACTTTCTCCAGCCAACATTGGCTTTCTGCCTTATTTACGTTTTAGATTTAACAGAAAGCCAGTTTTGGTAGACCCCTTTGGTAATCGGATGCTGATCTCATAAGGTACTCAAAAGTATTTCATAAGCGAGTCGATGCAAGGGTTCGGCCTCTTCATACTTGCCTTGCGCATTGAGGTTCATCGCCACATTGTTGTAGCTGCTCGCAGTAGAAGGATGCTCTTCACAGAGTACGCGCTGTTTGATTTCAAGACCTTTACGATACTAGGGTTCGACCTCTTGATACTTGCCTTGCGAACCGAGATAGTTTGCTACAAAACCCATAAGTGATTCAAAGACTGCAGCCCGTCCAAATCCGATAATCAAAAGCCTAGATGTAAACTCATCCGGTCACTAGCAAAATCAATGCTTAATGGTTTAAAAATCATTAAGCATTGAAAATCGACTATTTTTCAGTTCCCGCTTTCAAGTACCTATCTAAGAATTCAACATAGGCTTCAGATGCGGTAATGCGGTTCTTTTTAGCCCTGAAACCATGGCCCTCATCTGGGAACAATATGTACTCAACGGGCACATTATTGGCTTTTACCGCGGCGACCAGCTCATCGCTTTCAACCTGCAGGACACGGGGGTCGTTTGCACCTTGGATCACCATCAGCGGCTTTGTAATGTTCGCCGCATGGAAAAGAGGCGATATTCTGCGATGGCGTTCTTCGTCGGTCGCGGGGTCGCCCATCTCATCGTATAGAGATTCACGGAAAGACTCCCACCACGGCGGGATTGATTTTAATGTGCGAACCCAGTTGGTAACGCCGAAGATGTTAATGCCAACGTCAAACGAATCTGGTTCGAACGCGAGCGCCGCTGCGACCATATAGCCGCCGTACGAACCGCCGATGATGCCGACCTTTTCAGCGTCAACCCAATCTAGGCTTTCAAGGTATTTACGCCCCCAAATGATATCCTGCAAATCACCTTCACCGTGGGCTTTGTCATCCATGTGGAAAAAAGTTTTACCATAACCCGAGGACCCGCGATTGTTTGCACCCAATACCGCATAGCCGTGGTTTACCAAGTGCTGCACCATCGCACGATAACCTTTGGTGGTCTGACCTCCTGGGCCACCATGCACCAATACTAGCGCCGGTACTTTATTGGAGGCAGTCGCACCCTTGGGCTTATAAAGTATGCTTGGTATTTTTGTACCATCGAAGCTGGTGTAACGAATAACGGATGCCTCCACCAAGTCGCTCTGCTTAATCGAGGGGTTCAAGGCTGAGGTCAGGCGCGTCGCGCTAGCGCCGCTCTGATCTGTTGTAGAAAGGCCCGTTGTAGAAAGGCCCATTGTATAAACATCACTTGGGCTGGTGTCACCGTTGAGTATGAACGCAAGCTTAGTGTCATCCTGGGAAAATCGAGCATTTCTGACGTTGCCGATGGGTAACGGTGGCATGGAGACCTTCTTACCGCTAGCTAGGTCGCTGATGCTAACCTTGGTAACCGCGTCTTGGTTCACACCAAGGTACTTATATTTTCCAGTCTTTGAGAAGCCGAGGAAGCTTATATCCCAATCGGCGCTTTCATAGAGCGCCATTGTGCCGCTCTCGATGGAATAAGCCCATGCCTGATTAAATTCACCGTGCTCGTTTGTCGATAGCACCAGGTGCTTGCTATCCGGCGTGAAAGCGTATACTCCGTAAGCGATGTTGCCTTGATGTGCTGTAATCAGTTTTGCGGCTTCGTCACTATTTAAATCTTTTAAGTAAACATCTGAATCGGCACTGGTACGGGGCTTAGTCATCGACAACCAGCGTCCATCGTTGCTAAGCACATCAAGAGCCAAGGCATCGGTATTTTCAAACATGCTTCGGCGACTATAATCAGTTGCGTTGTAGGCATAAATATCAAAGGCTTTGGCATCGCGCTCGTTAGTAGCAACATAGAATTCGCTACCGTCCTCTGACCAGCCTTTGAAAGACGCCTTGGTTTTATCAGTCGGCGTCAAATCTCTTTCGCTACCATCAAGCTCACGCACCCAGACATGATTGAGTTCATCACCACCACTGTCAGCAGTAAATAGGATGCGTTTATCGTTTGGAAAGTAGCTAAGGCCAAAGTTCGCATTCGAGGTAGAACTCGTCAGCTGAGTGCGTTGTTTGCTTGCTAACTCGACGCTGTACGCATTAAATACGCCGCTTTCATCGCTGCTAATTAAGATAGAGTTGTTGTCTGGCGCATAGGCAAAACCGCTACTGGGTACCGACGAAAAGCTAGTGGTTTCAAAAAATGCTTCAGCGCTATATTTTTTTACTGCCTGCTCTTCTGCTAGCTGCTCTACTGGCGTTACAGACGCCTCAACCTCAGTGGTCGAGTTACTCGTGCTTGCGCGTTGTTCCTTATCAGCGTTATCGCCACACGCCACAAGCAATAGAACGATAAACGGCGTAATTAATAAAATTTTCATGATGTCCTCTCAAAAATTGAAGAAAAACAATATCATGATTTAGTGCCTATGAGTTAACCAAGGCACTGAAGTGATTAGCGCATTAGCCAGCCAAAGCAATAAACGCCAATCTAACGCACTGCCGGACGACTGCCCGAACTCGAATCCTGTTCCGAACGAGCTGGCATAACCGTCATATTTATCGCCAGAGAAATGCGTTGACGATCGCCAAGATAGGGTTGAACTTTGTGATACAGCCATGACGGAAATGCGATTAGCATTCCGTTTCTCGGTCGAAAAGTGGCCGTGTGCCCCTGCGGCTTGCCGTCTGATTCACGGAAAACAAGCTCCGACGAAAACATGCGATTCATAGGATAACGCGGGTCCTGAAACACGAGCTCTCCTCCAGCCTCTGAATCGTCAGGCCCATTGTAACCATCATCCACGTAATATACCGCTGACCAGAATGCCTGCGGGTGTACATGCCAATTATTCGATGCACCAGCTGCAGAGACGTTAGCCCAGATATCGGCCATCCATTCAAAGCGCGGTTTATCGACCATCTTCAGATCTTTTGAAAATCCATTACATATGCCGACCGCAAGCCGAGCCAAGATAGCTGTTGCTTCGCCGCCCCAACCAGCGTTCAGCATGTCAGGCTCCGATTGCCAGCCGTTAATATTCGAACGGCTGACGCCTGGGTTCTTTTGCATGTGTTCGAGCACCGTCGACTTCAGTTGACTATTTACTGCGTCAGCATCCGGCATTTCAGCAGTAACGATAGTCGTCGCAAATGCAGCCTGTGACGTTGCTTTTTGCGCAGCAGCCGCTAGCGCATCAATATTTGCTTGTTTCAAGATTTACCTACTCATAATATGTTTAATTCGACTTCGTCGACCTTTAATGAAGTCGAATAATAGTCCTTTGCTAGGCTCTGATAGATCAAGAGCCTAGCTTATTGTTCGAACTGCTTGTCCTATTTATTAACGCTCATATCTAAGGCTAAATCTTTAGCCGCCTTGACGCTCATCATTTCGATCAGGGTCATAGCATTTGAACCGCCATCGGCTCCAGAACCAGCGCCCATTTGTACTTCAGGTACCCATTTTTGTTTCTCGATAGCCGCTGCAAAGCGACCCATCACCGACTCGTATGTTGCAAGTTTTTGCGCCAGCGCACCATCTGCTTCGATGACCAAACGCTTGTAGGCACCGTCACCTTCACCACGCAAAATTTGCTCTTGCTTATATTCCACCGCTGCCAATTTCTTTTGCTCAGCTTCAAGCTTTTTCTGACGCGCTACTTCAACGTTTTTTTCGGCGGCAATAACGGCCACTTCTTTTTCTCGTTGAGCGTCGACTATGGCTTGCTCTTTGACAACTTCTTTCTGGTACTTGGCCGTCATCACATTGGCCTTACCCTGTTCTTCCGAGGTAATTGCGTCCTGCTTGGCGCGTTCCGCATTTGCTATCGCAGTAATAATCGCCATAGTTGCTTCACGTTTTGTAGCAATTTGCTGCAATGTTTTAGGTTCGAAATCCCAATCGGTTATCTGGAAACCATTCACATCAATGCCATAGTCGGCAAGGTCACTGTCTAAATGCACTGGCAAGCCATCACTTCCATAACTGATGACCGGAACGTTTTTAGTAACTTCCTTGCCGGTGCTCTCATCAACCGTAGAGATTTTCTCAAGCCGAGTTTGAAACTTACCTTTTGATATTTGTTGGCTTGACCATTGCGTAAAGATACTTCGCTTCTCAGCATACGCTTCCTCGGAACTCATCAAGCCGGCAGTGAGGTTCATACCCTCTTCGGTGACAGATTTAATTAACTTCTGTGACACCCCACGATTAGATCGAAACGCCTTATGCAGATGCAACATGGTGATTTCATCACCCGGCAATGTAAAACGTGCTTTGCCATAGACTGCACCGGTACCACCATCTTGATAGCGCACTGAAATACCCTTTTGGCTAATTGATGAGTCAACATCGGCTGAGCTTTTGTCGTAGTCAAAAGTTATAACGTCGTTGTATATTTCAGCGGTGCCAAACCATTGTGGGTAAATACCAGGGGAGAACTTTACATACAGTTTACCGGTGGGGTACTGCACCACCGTTCGGTGCCCGGCATTATTTATGCCGAATGCCATAAAAAGTACGACTAAAGCCCCTACGAATAGGACTCCGAATACGATTAATTTAGCGGGGATTCTTGTCATTACTTTGTTCCTCTTTATTGTTATTTTTTTCCGAATCTAATTCGTCCAATTCCGACCGAACATCGTCCTGTCGCGCTTTTTCTTCAGCGATCTCCAACTCAATATCAACTAATTCACCTTCAATAAAAGTTTCCCGTAACTCTTGTTCTTTTTTATCGCGGGTGAAATACCGCCTGAGCTCACGGACAAACATAAATAAGAAAAAGATCAGCGTAAGTAAGATGAATAATCTGAGCATTTGAGTTAACCCCTTAATCCAATTGATATCAGCGGATTCGAATTTTTGAAAATCAAAATCCTGCAATTATTAGTGTAATTTCTTCACTGAAATTATAACACTATTACCCCAAGCACTTATTAGATGATGCCGGCCAGCTCAATTTCAACGTTAACAATACGCTAACGGTAGCTAATAAATGCTTCGAACGAGAGAATCTGCCTGCGGTAAATTTCTTAGGCACTTTTTAAATAAGGCAAGACTTCAATCTAAATCAAAGTCAAAAACAGCTATCGAGAAACCGTACTCAGTAAACCGTTTTCGCGCAAATCTTCAATAATTCTCTCACCCAATAGAATTAGGTCTTCGCTTGTAACGGACATCAATTTCCCTGCATCGTAGTTGCCAATCAGCGCATGCAAGCCATTTCGAAATCTTGCTACTCGATCACGCTCCTCTGAATACAACACGTCTAACTTAGAAATCAGGGTATCCAATTGGAATAGGCAGAATTTTAAAGCAGTCGAATCATGGTTCAGCTGACCATCAGCGTTAATTTTTTGTACTGAGGTTGAGGCTATATTTGGCAGTACCATCTTGATGTTATCGGACACCTCAACTCTGAGCCGATGAGCAAGTGCAACCTTAATTTTGTAGGCGCGATATTTCGGGATGGCGACAATGATCAATGCAAATATGATCGCCACGCCGGCGAGGTCTAACCAGAAGTCTAAAGACAGGCTCATTCGATACCAAGGCCTAAAATCTGGCCGTTTATTTAAGTTAATGCTAAATTAGCGAAAGACTATAAGTATACCGCCACCGATTGAACAGTTTTATAGCCTGTGTGTTTATCATCGATTGATAAAATGGAGGTAATGATGATTAAGCTATACAGTTTTCTGCCAGCTTTAGTGGGTTAAAATTATTTCCCTCCAACTGCCTCCTTACAACGACCTCCATCAAACTGTCTCTTAGCGACCGACCGCCTACGACTATGTCACGGTCTATGCTAATAAAAAAGGCCTGATTAACATCTCGTCAATCAGACCCCTTATTAAAGACTATAAATTTACTTTATTGCTTGAAAGCCCGAATTGGCTTCATAGCCCTGGTTGGCATCACCAGACACTCTGATTTGCTTTAGCAATTTCATATCACCATCATCGTTTGATTCCGTTTGACTACTAACTAGCCCAGCAATAGGTCTTGAGAAAACGTTAACGACAACACCGTTATCAAATTCTGAGACGAAAATATATTCGGTTGCATCCTGAAACGAAAAGTTAAAAGGCGCGCCCAAATTACCGCAGCCAGGGGAACTGAGTGCCCATCGGAAACTTTTACTACCAGCCGACGAAGTAACTCCGCTGCTTTGCGGAGCAGCGACTGTGCAAGATGAAAGTGTAGACGAGCGACTATCCGAACCTTGAGTTACCGAGAACCTCGTACTCGAGCCAGGGCAACAAACCCCATTGACAACACTCCACTTAGGCAGTAACACCGCTGCTGGTTTTGGCGGATTTTTCTTAATCGCGGCTACAATCGCGGGCACAACATTTAATAACAAACCATCGTCTACCACCGGGTCAAAGATTCTGAGTGTACT
>Ga0075467_10000581_pt1 | contig 29491 bp, 34 predicted proteins | sample DEB08_DNA_9_FD_75067 | JGI IMG/M metagenome (GOLD analysis project Ga0075467, IMG submission 75067) | Aqueous microbial communities from the Delaware River and Bay under freshwater to marine salinity gradient to study organic matter... | ecosystem: Environmental > Aquatic > Marine > Coastal ... | reverse complement strand
CAGAACGGCAGGGGCTGCAATCATCGCGAGGCGTTTGAGTTCGGGTGTCACACGCGGCCAGCGCGGTGTCAGCGTAAAACCCGCTTGTCGCGCCCACCACCATGCAAAGGTGAATTGCGCAACACCCGTTACTGGCACGGTCCAAGCCAGTGTAAGCCCCATGTCCCAACCAAAGTAGTCGGCCAGAAACATAGCTGCAATGAAAATGAGATTCAGCAAGACTGGCACAAAGGACGCTTCGGTAAACCGGCCCAACGTGGTCAGCACGCCAGAGAGGAGGGCTACCAGCGAGATGAAAAGGATATAGACAAAGCTGATGCGGCCGTATTCGACCGCCAAATCAAACCGGGCGTCACCCACAAAACCGGATGCCATCGCCCAAACCAACCATGGCATTGCGAGGGTGCCGATCATCGAGAACACCACCAAAATGGCGCCCAATGCCGAAAACGCATCACGCGCAAAGCCGTGAGGGTCATCATTCGCTTCTAGTTTTTTGGCAAAGAGCGGCACAAAGGCCATGTTGAACGCGCCTTCGGCAAAAAAGCGGCGGAACATGTTGGGCAAGGAAAACGCGATCAAAAATGCCTCGGCCACTGGGCCGGTCCCCAAAAACGCCGCCATCATTACATCACGGGCAAAACCTACGCCACGGCTGGCCAGCGTCCAACCGCCAACGGTCAAAAAGCCGCTCATGAGTTTGATAGGCTTCATGTCTTTGCCCTTTCGGCACCATCAATGATGGCCTGTCGTAGTTTGCGCTCCAGAGCGTCTTGTTTGGTTTTGGTGTGCAGTTTCAGGCCAAACATGTCTTTGACATAAAAGCTATCAACCACTTGCGCGCCAAAGGTCGCGATTACGGCGCTGGCGATGTAGATGTTATTGGCCGCTAGAGTGCGTGTCAGATCATAGAGCAGGCCGGGACGGTCACGCGTATCAACCTCGATGATCGTGTAAATCTCGGACCCTTCGTTATCAAAGGTGATGTGGGTCGGAAACCGGAACTCGCGTTCGCGTTTTTTCACCTTATCGCGGTCGGCCAGCGCATCGCGGGCGACCACTTCGCCCTTGAGGGTCTTGCCAATCATGCCGCGAAGGCGGGGCAAGCGGGCGGCTTCATAAGGGCGGCCTTCGGTATCTTGGACCCAAAACACTGCCGTGGCCCAGCCATCCTTGGACGTGTAAGTGCGGGCATCCACCACATTGGCCCCCACAAGCGCCAAGGCGCCGGCGAGGCGGGAAAAGATGCCGGGATGATCAGCCAGCGCAAAGGCTGCGCGGGTCGCGTCACGGTCTGGGTCGGGGTGCAGGTCGATGCGGATTTCATCATCTGCGATGCCTTGGAGCAAGGTTGCAAACACCGCCTGCGTCTCGGTCGGTAGGCCTTGCCAATAGGGGGGGTAGTGTCGGGCGAGTTCTGCGCGGATGTCTTTTGGGTCCCAATCCACCAGCCTGTCTTTTAGCAGTTTCTTGGCGGCATCGGCGCGATTTTCGCGGTTCAGCGTTTCCATCCCGCTTTCCAGCGCTGTTGTGGTGTCACGGTAGAGTTGCCGCAGCAGCATGGCCTTCCAGTTGTTCCATGTGCCAGGCCCGACGCCGCGAATATCGCAAACGGTCAGTACACAGAGCAAATCCAGCCGTTTGCGGGTTTTCACCAGTTTGGCAAAATCGCGCACAGTGCGGGGGTCCGACAGATCGCGCTTTTGTGCCACATCCGACATCAGCAAGTGATACCGCACCAGCCATTCCACGGTTTCGCATTCCTCGGGGTTCAGTCCGAGGCGGGGCGCTACTTTGCGGGCGATTTGGGCGCCAAGGATTGAATGATCTTCGGGGCGGCCTTTGCCGATGTCATGCAGCAGCAGGGCGATATAGATCACCTTGCGGTTTACCCCTTCCTTGAGGATGCTGGAGGACAGTGGCAGTTCCTCGACCAGTTCACCCCGTTCAATCTGCGCGAGAGTGGAAATACATTGGATGGTATGCTCATCCACCGTGTAGTGATGGTAGACGTTGAACTGCATCATCGCCACGATCGCTTCAAATTCCGGAATGATCGCGGATAGCACGCCCAATTCATTCATTCGGCGAAGGGCGCGTTCTGGGTTGCCGTGTTTGAGCAAAAGGTCGTGGAAAATGCGCAGGGTTTCGCGGTTGGTGCGCAGATCATCGTCAATGAGGTGAAGATTGGCGGTGATGGCGCGCATGGCGACGGGATGGATGAGGTAGCCTGTGCGCAACGCCTCTTCGAATATCCGTAACAAGTTCAAAGGTTCGGTTTTCAGGTCGCTACCCGCGCCAAACACAATCCGTCCCTGCTCCAGAGCAAAACCGAATTTCAATGCTTTGCGACGGCGGAAAAAGCCAATCAGAGCGGGTTCGGATTTGGCGTGACGTGCTTCTAGCTGGGTTAGAAAGATGCGGGTCAATTCGCCCACGCGGGTAGCATGGCGAAAATAGTCTTGCATGAAATGTTCAACACCGCGGCGGCCTGCGCTATCGGTATATCCCATGCGGGCGGCCACTTCGACTTGTAGATCAAAGGTTAGCTGATCCATCGGGCGATTGGTGATGTAGTGTAAATGGCAACGCACATCCCAGAGAAAATTTTCCGCGATGGCGAAGACGTCGTATTCCTCTTGGGTCAACAGCCCGGCCTCTACAAGGCCCGAAGCGGTCTGAACCTCGTGCAGATATTTGCCGATCCAATAGAGGGTTTGCAGATCACGCAAGCCGCCTTTGCCTTCTTTGACATTGGGCTCCAAGACATAGCGTTGGCCACCTTGGCGTTTGTGACGCTCGGCCCGTTCGGCCAGCTTTGCTTCAATGAATTCAGGGCCGGTTTTGCGGAACAGTTCAGACCAAAGTTTGCTGCGCAAGTCACGGGCGAGCGGTTCCTCGCCAGCCAGAAAGCGGCGTTCCAGCAAAGCGGTACGGATGGTGATATCTTCGCGCGCGAGGCGGATGCAGTCGCGCACAGTGCGGGTCGAATGGCCGACCTTTAGTTTCAAATCCCACAACATATAGAGCATGGATTCAATGACCGACTCCGCCCATGGGGTTACCTTGTAAGGCGTCAAAAACAGCAGGTCGACATCGGAATGAGGGGCCATTTCGGCACGGCCATAACCACCCACTGCAACAACGGCGATACGCTCAGATTCGGTGGGGTTGGGCAATGGATGCAAATGGGTAGTGGCGATTTGTAGGGCTGCGCTAACGATGCGGTCAGTCAGCCATGCATTGGCACGGATCAATTCGCGTGCGGCATGAGGTTTAACGCGAAACGCCTCCTGCAGACGGCTCGCTGCCGCGGCACGCGCGGCAGCGAGGTGCTGGACCGCTATTGCACGCGCCTCGCGCCCGACGGGCCTATCGCTACCCGCGATTTCAGCGGTTATTTTGTCCATTACCGCCTGCACGTCGATTATCTGGTCTGGGGGCAACAGCAGATCGTCAAAGCCAAGTTGGGGCAGGCTGGGAAAGGGGATACCCGCCGCAGAAACGTCGGGTTTGTGTTGGGCCGCTTTGGTGCGGGGCATATAGGGTATCCGTCTTAAGATGTTGACGTCTGATAATGGGTGCTGGGTTAAAACCCAGCACCTCCAAAGCTGCGTGGGGCGGCATCAATGACGACTACCTGATTGTTGCGGATTTGCGCGATGGCAAGACCGCGTTCATTTGTGCCATCGCTTTGCAGGCGGAAAATTCCGTTTACGCCAACAAAGCCAGACCCTTGGGTCAACGCTTGCGCTGTCAATGCGCTCGAATTGCCACGCTTGACCAAGGCACCAATGGCTGCAATACCATCATAGGCCAACCCTGCGATAGGGTGCGGAGGTTCGCCAAAGGCTGAGATATAACGGTTCTGGAACTGCTGATACAAAGCCGGATCTGGCATTGCGAACCAGCCGCCTTGAACACCCGGAAGCGCCAATGTTGCTGTGGGGATATCCCAACGGGTCAAGCCAATAAACTGTGCCACCGACGGATCAATGCGGTTGTCGCGCAGCAATTGGGTCAACAATGGCAATGCGCCTGCCGTATCGGCCGTCATAAATACGGCTTGCGCGCCGGAACTGCGCACTTGGCTGGCAATCTGAGGGGCGGCCTGGACAATGCCGTTTTGCGAAAACTCATAGCCGACACGCGCCACGACTGAGCCACCGGCATTAGCAATCCCACGTTCAATCGCGGCCCGGCCAAGCTCGCCCGCAGGGGTGCGGTCATTCACTACCATGATATTGCGCTTGCCTTGCGAAACGGCAAAGGACGTCAAGCGGTTGGCAGTATTTTGAAAGGTTGGCCCCAGTACAAAGACATTGCCGCCGGCGATATCGGTGTTGTTGGAAAAGGACAGAACATTGATCCCGCGCGAGGCCACTGCAACCCCAGCTGCATTCGCATTTTGGGCGAAAACTGGCCCCAAAATGATCTTGGCACCTTCGTCAACGGCCCTGATAGCAGCTGCCTGCGCACCTTGGGGTTTGCCACCTGTGCTGTAGACGCGCAAATCAATCTTGACGTTGCCGAGATCGGCGATTGCAAGTTTGGCGGCGTTTTCAAGCGATTTCGCCAGAACATCATCACCCGCGGACCCTGACCCACTTGGAACCAACAATGCGACTGGAACGGGGGCGGACGTGTCAATCGAAGGCCCGCCTCCACCAACCGCGATGGGTTGACAGGCGGCCAAGGCCAAGGCGGCGGCGACTATGGCCGCTCGCGTCAAAGACTTGCGGGCAGTTCTTAAAAACGACAACATACGGGTTCCTCATTCCGGTGGTACAGCACACGAGTTAACCCTATGCGGTTCAGGGAATGAAGTAAACTTTGGAAGGGGCTTGATTGATGAGTTCTGAGTGGACAGACGCAGATGGCGTGGCACAAGGAGCAGGCGCGTTCCGCCCAGATCCGCGGCCCTTGGCGCCCGGGTTGTATTTCGTGTCGACCCCGATCGGGGCTGCACGGGATATCACTTTGCGAGGATTGGATATTTTGGCAAAAGCCGATGTGCTCGCCGCCGAGGATACGCGGACGTTAAAGCACCTGATGGAGATTCACGGGGTGGCGCTGGGGGATCGGCATGTCTTTGCCTATCATGACCATAATGGCGAGAGTATGCGCCCCAAATTGCTGCGTGCCTTGGCTGAGGGTAAATCCGTTGCCTATGCGTCCGAGGCGGGCACACCGTTGATTGCAGATCCGGGATTCCAATTGGGCCGTTCGGCAATTGCAGCAAATCAAACGGTTTTGGCAGCACCGGGAGCATCGGCCGTCCTGGCGGCACTGACAGTTTCAGGCCTGCCCAGTGATCGCTTTTTGTTCGCAGGCTTTCTGCCAACCCAAACAGGCGCACGCTTGAAGGCGCTGAAGGAGTTGGGAGATGTGCCTGCGACGCTTATATTTTACGAATCACCCAAACGCATTAACCGAACATTAGATGAAATGGTGGAGTGTTGGGGGGGGGAGAGAGAAGCGGTAGTGTGCCGCGAACTGACAAAACGGTTTGAGGAAGTCACGCGTGGCAGTTTGGCGGATTTGGTCAGCGCCTTTGACGGGCGCACCCCTAAGGGTGAAATAGTGGTTTTGATTGGTCGGGCGGTTGCGACAAAACTGGATGCGGCTGGAGTTGAAGAACGGTTGCGGATGCATTTGGTTAGCAAGTCGGTGAAGGATGCTGCCGCAGATGTTGCGGTAGAGCTTAACCTTCCACGCCGAGACGTTTATCAGCTCGCGCTGCAGATTAGCAAAGAAGGGGACGACTCATGAGCGGTTTGGTATCATATTGGGCAGGGCTTTCTGCCGAAGATGCAGTGGCGCGGCATTACGCAGATGCAGGTCGTGTGGTGGCGGCGTCACGGTGGCGTGGTGCTTCCGGCGAGATTGATCTGATTATGCGAGATGGTGCTGCGATTGTTTTTGTTGAGGTTAAAAAGGCTGCGACACATGCAGAGGCCGCGTTGCGGTTGACCAGCCGTCAAATGGCGCGGATCTATGCATCCGCGTCCGAGTTTTTGGCGGGCGAACCTGCAGGGCAAGCAACAGAAAGCCGGTTTGATGTAGCCCTGGTCGATTCCTACGGTCGGATTGAAGTATTGGAGAATGCTTTCGCGGGGTGAAAACAATCCGTGATATTGCATTGCAAGACGTTAAGGCATGCGGCAAGTAAGGGTATCACACAAGGGGATGCGCCATGAGCCTGAAAGTTGCTTTGCAGATGGATCCGATTGGATCCGTGAACATCGACGCGGATAGCACGTTTCGGATCGCTATTGAGGCACAAGAGCGTGGGCATTCGTTGTTTTTTTATACGCCCGATAAGTTGGCCTATCGTGAAGGCCGGATTGTCGCGCGCGGTTTCCCGATTGAACTGCGCCGTGAGAAAGGCAACCATGTCAGCTATGGTGATGAGGTCGAGGTCGATCTTGCCGATTTTGATGTAGTGTGGCTGCGTCAAGATCCGCCTTTTGATATGGGTTATATTACGACTACTCATTTGCTGGATATGATCCACCCTAAAACGCTGGTCGTGAATGATCCGTTTTGGGTGCGAAATTTTCCTGAAAAGCTCTTGGTGCTACGCTTTCCTGATTTAACTCCGCCTACGTTGATCGCCCGTGATTTGGCAACGATCAGGGCGTTTAAGGCCGAACATGGTGACATCATTTTGAAGCCACTTTACGGCAATGGCGGAGCCGGTGTGTTTCGTCTGGGGCCGGATGATCGTAATCTGTCGTCTTTGCACGAGCTGTTTTCCGGTATTAACCGTGAGCCTTTGATTGCCCAGAAGTTTCTGCCAGCGGTGGCGAAGGGTGATAAGCGGGTCATTTTGGTGAACGGCGAACCTGTTGGAGCGATTAACCGCGTGCCGCAAGCGGGTGAAACACGGTCCAATATGCATGTGGGCGGCCGGGCCGAGAAAGTTGAATTGACCGCGCGCGACCGTGAAATTTGTGCGCGAATCGGGCCGACTTTGCGCGAAAATGGGCAAGTTTTTGTGGGCATTGATGTGATTGGCGATTGGCTGACCGAGATTAACGTGACCTCGCCCACAGGTATCCAAGAGTTGGAGCGCTTTGATGGCACCAATACTGCTGCCAAGATTTGGGAAGTGATTGAGGCAAAGCGGGCTTAGGGCGCTGAAATTTAATATTTTTGGTTGTAAGTGCGCTGTTCGAGTATTTGGAAGGCGCAAGGTATGCGGCCGTGCTGTGCCTCGTACTTAAACTTTTGTGGGGAATGCGCCTACAGATAAAGGTCGGCGCTATTTTTCTTTTGGTCCAATTGCCAGTCGAAAACTCACGGCTTCGGCGACATGAGGGCTTCGGACATCCGAAGAATGATCCAAGTCGGCGATCGTTCTGGCGACGCGTAGGACCCGGTGATAGTCGCGCGCGGACAAGCCAAAGCGTTCGGCAACGCGGCTGAGCAAAGCTTTGCCGTCGGCATCGGGCGTGGCGATGTCTTCGAGCAGCGCGCCTTCGGCCTCGGCGTTCACGCGCACGCCTGCCGCAGCGGCGAAACGCTTGGTTTGTATCGCGCGCGCATCCGCCACGCGGGCCGCGATCAATGCCGAGCGGTCGCCGGTGCTGGGCAAATCCAAGTCGGTGTAGGCAACGGGCGGCACCTCTACCCGTAGATAAAAACGGTCCATGAGTGGGCCCGAAATCCGGCCCAAATACTCTTCACCGCATACGGGAACACTGGCACAGGCACGGGCAGGATCTGCCAAATAGCCACATTTACAAGGGTTTGCTGCGGCAACCAGCAAGAACCGACAGGGATAGCGGACATGGGCATTTGCGCGGGCGACGACCACCTCGCCCGTTTCAATCGGCTGGCGCAGGGTTTCTAGGACAGGGCGGGGGAACTCTTGAAACTCATCCATGAACAGCACGCCGTTATGCGCAAGGCTGATTTGTCCCGGTTTTGCTCCGCGCCCTCCACCCACGATGGCCGCCATGCTTGCTGTATGGTGGGGTTCGCAAAAGGGGCGTTGGCGGGAAATGCCGCCCTCGGACAACAGGCCCGCGAGTGAATGGATCATTGAGGTTTCCAGTGCCTCGACCGCCGAGAGCGGCGGTAAAATGCTGGGCAATCTTGCCGCCAACATAGATTTGCCAGATCCAGGCGAACCGACCAACAACAGATGGTGCCGCCCTGCTGCGGCAATTTCCAACGCACGTTTGGCACGTTCTTGGCCCTTTACATCGGCAAAATCGCGACCGTGGCTTTCTGGTTTGATCTCCCCCGCCTCGGCCGGGGTAATGGGGGCTTGGCCGGTGTAATGGCGGACCACCTCGCCCAGAGTCGAGGCGCCAAGCACTTGGGTGGCGCCAACCCATGCGGCCTCTGCTCCGCAAGCGCGTGGGCAAAGAAGACTGCGATCAGCCTCGGCTGCAGCCATCGCGGCGGGTAGGGCGCCGATGACAGGGACCAAACGTCCATCCAAAGACAGCTCGCCCAAAGCCACGGTGTTTTCGACCGCGTCGCGGGGAATAATTTCCAGCGCAGCTAGCAAGGCCAAAGCGATGGGAAGATCGAAATGTGAGCCTTCCTTGGGCAAATCGGCCGGAGATAGGTTGACGGTGATACGTTTGGACGGCAATGCGATGGACATTGACGCCAGTGCCGCGCGGACGCGCTCACGCGCCTCGGATACGGCCTTATCGGGCAAGCCGACGATGTTAAAAGCGGGCAAGCCGGCGGCGAGGGCGCATTGCACCTCGACGATCCGCGCCTCGACCCCTTCAAAGGCCACCGTGTAGGCCCGTGCGACCATCGCCCAACTCCTGTTAACTTTGGTTAATCAGTAGCCGGACAATGGTTTACGAAGTGTAAACGGTTCTCAGGAATTGCAGAGGGTCATGAATTTTGGCCATGCTTGGGGATCTGCTACTGTTTTGTCACGGCAAAAGGCGTTGCAAAAGCCCCAGATGCGGCCGCCCATTTCTATGAAATGGGTGACGGGTTTGCCGGAATAGGGGCAGGCCGCGTTGACGGCTGGGCCCGCGCTGACTGCGGATGCTGCAAGAGGCGCGGGGCCGGGCCATGGGCGGCGGATATATGGCCGGTCATAAAAGGGCTGATCAGCCCCATCCGCGTGGCCCATGGCGCGCCACTTCCGAAAGGACGGGTGCGCCAAATGGGCCGCGACATATCCTGCCGCAGCAGATCCCACCCTTAGATTGTACCCTGCAATACGGCCAGCGACGGGTACAAAAAACACATCCGCTGCCGAATAGTTGCCACAGAGCCAAGGGCCAGCGCTGCGGGTTTGTGCCCGCGCCCAAGACCAAAGGGTTTCAAGCCGTGAAACGTCGGCTAAAACCGCATCGGGCGCGTCGCAATCGGTATAGCTGACGCGTAGGTTCATCGGGCAGTGGTTGCGCAGCGCAGTAAACCCTGCATGCATTTCTGCCATAAGAACACGGGCTACAGCGCGGGCGCCGGGGTCAGTGGGCAACAAGCCTGCATCCGGATGGCGCGAGGCCAATTCTTCAGCCATTGCAAGGCTGTCGGGCACCACAGTTCCGTCTGGGCAGCGCATGGCGGGGACTGTCCGCGCAGGCTCAAATCGGGTCAAAAGCTGGGGCAATTCATCTGTGTACAGCCGCCCGGTCTGCGTTTTGACGGGAATGCCAAAGGCGTCAAACAACAGCCAGCCCCGCAGGCTCCAACTGGAATAGGCGCGGTCGCCGATGGCAAGATCATAGGTCATAGGGGCCTCCTTTTGGCTGATGTGAGGCAAACTAAACGCGCGAACCCGATAAGAAAAACGCTAGTTTGTGCGCTTGCCCATCAAGGAATGTGATTGATCTGGCCCGCCCCCCATGTGCCATCAAAGGTGATCTCGGTCACGGACAGATTGTCGATCTTATGGCTGAATGCCTCATAACCGCCAATGCCAAGTGCGCGTTGTACTTGGGTCAGAATCACGCCGAAATGGGCGACGACGATGACGTCCCTATGCCCCAAAAGACGGTCTACGGCGTTGTTCACGCGGGCACAAACGGCATCCCAGCTTTCGCCATTAGGCGGGCGGATGGACCCTGGTTCTTCCCAATAGCGGCGTATCAAGGCTTGATCTTTAACTTCGGTGAAATGCTGCAACTCCCAGTCACCAAAGTGAATTTCGCGCAGATCTGGGTCATGGGGCAAGCGAGGGCGTTGGCCCGTGATCGCATCGGCCGTGGCGGTTGCGCGGATCAGGGTAGACGAAATCACGGGCGCATCAGGCAAATGCGCCGAAAGCCGCGCGATGGCGGCGATATCGGACAAGTCGGCAGGCAAGTCTGACCAACCGACAAGCGATTTGGCATGGGTTGGCCCGTGCCGGACCCAATGAAATCGGGTTTGGGGAGAGCGCGTTTGTGGAAAGAGGGTCATAAAGTGCCTTTCAAAACCAACGGCAAGCCCGCAATCACAGCGATCACCGAGCCCGCCCTTGCGGCAAGCTGTTGGTTCAACCGCCCTTGGGCATCGCGAAACCGCCGGGCCAGCGCATTGTCAGGCACAATCGACCAGCCCAGCTCATTCGTTACCACAACCACAGGGGCGCGGCAGGTGGCTAGTGCAGAAAAGAAGGCATCGACTTCGGCGTCCAAATCAGTTTCGGCCAACATGCAATTGGTCAGCCACATCGTGGCACAATCGAGTAATACCACAGCATCTGCAGGCACTTGACTAAGGGCTGCACCGACATCGCGCGGTGCCTCAATCGTGTGCCAACCTTCGCCGCGATCATCCCGGTGCGCGTCAATTTTTGTCTGCATCTCGGCGTCCCAGACTTGTGCCGTTGCGATGTAGATGCGCGGGCGGCCGGACCCGGTCGCGATTTTTTCAGCAAAACGCGATTTGCCTGATTTTGCGCCACCAGTCACCAGTGTCAGGGCGGGAAGTGAATTTTTGCTCACGAGCTTTGATCCAATCAGTAGTGGCCTGCGTATAGATTACGAAAAGCAGCAAAAAGCTGAGAAACGAACACTTGGGGGTGTAGAATGGCACTGGCTGGATATAGCGACCAAACAATGTCGCGCCAAGCGATGAAGGCAGAACTTTTGGATGCCGAGACGGAATTGCGCCTTGCCTATGCCTGGCGCGATCAGCGCGATGAGGCAGCGCTGCACCGTCTGATCACAGCCTACATGCGCTTGGCGATCAGCATGGCGTCCAAGTTTCGCCGCTATGGCGCGCCGATGAATGACCTGATTCAAGAGGCGTCTTTGGGCCTGATGAAGGCCGCGGATAAGTTTGATCCGGATCGCGGTGTGCGTTTTTCGACTTATGCGGTGTGGTGGATCAAGGCGAGCATCCAAGACTACGTAATGCGCAACTGGTCGATGGTGCGCACAGGGTCTACCAGCAGCCAAAAAGCGTTGTTTTTTAACCTGCGTCGCGTGCAGGCGAAAATTGAACGTGAAGCGAACCAGCGCGGTGAAACGTTGGATGGACATCAGTTGCGCGCAATGATCGCCAGCGAAATCGGCGTTCCTGTGCATGATGTGGAAATGATGGACGGTCGCCTTGCCGGGTCGGATTTTTCGTTGAATGCCACACAATCGACCGAGGATGAAGGCCGCGAATGGATCGATGCGCTGGAGGATGACGGTGCGCAGGCTGCGGATGTTGTCGAAGACAGCCATGATCGGGCGCATCTGCGCGGTTGGTTGGTCAAAGCGATGAGCGATTTGAACCCGCGCGAACGCTTTATCGTCACCGAACGCAAGCTGCGTGACGAAAGCCGCACTCTGGAATCCTTGGGGCAAGAGCTTGGGCTTTCAAAAGAGCGGGTTCGGCAGTTGGAAGCGGCAGCCTTCGCCAAGTTGAAGCGCAGCCTTGAAACCCGGACCCGAGAGGTGCATCACTTTTTGTGATGACCAAAATCTTTACCCTATTTTCGGCCGTGGTCCTGATGTTCGGGAGTATGGCGCATGCGCAGCAAGGTGTCGGTGCGGATTTGCCTGCAACGGCACCGGCTGACGTGGTGATAATCGGCGAAATCCATGACAACCCAGCCCACCATTTGACCCAAGCTGACCTTGTCGCGCGGTGGAAGCCTGCTGCGGTGGTGTTTGAGATGCTTACCCCCGCACAGGCAAACGCGGCAGCCGGTGTGGACCGCGGCGACCAACACGCCATGGCACGGGCTTTGCAATGGGAAGGGTCGGGTTGGCCAGATTATGATTTGTATCACCCGATCTTTGCGGCGCTTGGGTCTGCACCTATTTATGGTGCAGCATTGGACCGGGCAACCGTTCGCCGCGCGTTCGATGAAGGAGCGGCAGCCGTCTTTGGCGCAGAGGCCAACCGCTTTGGCCTAACAAGACCATTGCCCGCAGGCGAGCAGGCCGCGCGCGAAGCAGATCAAATGGCGGCACATTGTGGTGCGCTTCCAAGTGAAATGCTGCCGGGCATGGTCGCCGCCCAACGTCTGCGGGATGCGGCATTCGCGCGCACTGCACTTGCTGCTTTGCGCGAAACGGGCGGCCCTGTTGTGGTCATCACAGGCTCGGGGCACGCCGACAAAAACCGGGGCATTCCCGCAGCGCTTGCCATTGCAGCGCCTGACATATCGGTGTTCAGCATTGGCCAGATCGAAGGTGATCCTGGTGAAGCCCCGCCGTTTGACCGCTGGATCGTGACCGCGCCTACGCCGCGCGATGATCCATGTGCTGCGTTTGCCAAGCCTGCACGCTGAACCCCTGCCATTTTCTGACCTTGTGCAAACCCCGTTCACCTCTGGCTTAAATGCCGCTAGGATGGCCGCGTAACCACAAAGAACGGACCCATCATGTTGGCAGGCAAGCGTATTCTTCTTGTGATCGGCGGCGGAATTGCGGCGTTCAAATCGCTCGACCTTATACGCCGTATGCGCGAGCGCGGTGCCAGCGTAACGCCCGTGCTGACCAAGGCGGGAGAGCAGTTTGTAACACCCTTATCCGTCTCGGCGCTCAGCGGGTCCAAACTTTATCGTGATTTGTTCGACCTGACGGATGAGGCCGAGATGGGCCATATTCAACTCTCGCGCTCGGCTGATATGATTGTTGTCGCCCCTGCCACGGCTGATTTGATGGCTAAAATGGCGTTGGGGCGGGCGGATGATCTGGCCTCTACCTTGTTGCTGGCCACGGATACGCCGGTGTTAATTGCGCCCGCAATGAATGTGCGGATGTGGCAACATGCGGCGACCCAGCGCAATCTTGCCACACTGCGCGGCGATGGAATTCGGGTCATAGGCCCGAATGATGGCGAAATGGCTTGTGGTGAATTTGGGCCGGGGCGCATGGCCGAGCCGTTGGAAATTGTGGCTGCGATAGAGGCGGGCTTTGCAAAAGGGCCGCTTGCGGGCAGGCATGTTTTGGTCACTTCTGGCCCCACGCATGAACCGATTGACCCAGTGCGCTATATCGCCAATAGGTCATCGGGTGCACAAGGCACTGCCTTGGCAGCGGCGTTGCGCGATTTGGGGGCAAACGTTACCTTTGTCACCGGGCCTGCCAGCGTGGCCCCGCCCAGTGGCGTAAGCGTTCAACGCGTGGAAACGGCTGCGCAAATGTTGGCGGCAGTGCAGGCGGCCTTGCCTGCCGATGCCGCAGTGTTCGCTGCGGCTGTCGCAGATTGGCGGGTGGCCAATGCTGCGGGTTCCAAGATGAAAAAGGACCAATCGGGCCGCGCGCCTTTACTAGAATTTGCAGAGAACTCGGATATTTTGGCGACTGTCTCGCAGATGGAAAACGGTCGTCCCGCCCTGGTCGTGGGGTTTGCAGCGGAAACTGACAATGTGATCGCACATGCGACCTCTAAACGTCTGCGCAAAGGCTGCGACTGGATTGTGGCCAATGACGTGTCGCCCAGCACTGGTATTATGGGGGGGGCTGAAAACGCCGTGACCGTGATATCGGATGCAGGCGCAGAGCCTTGGCCGCGCATGGGTAAGGCTGATGTGGCAAAACGCTTGGCAGACCGGATCGCGCAGGCCTTGGCAGGTTGATGCATTGCCTCGATGCCTGATGGATATTTGTGAACAGAAAAAGCGAAGGGTGCGGCGATGATCCCGGTGTTACGGTTTATTTGGGAAGATTGGGCCGACCTTGCGCTGGGCCTGCCGAAGTATGAGACCGAAGGGGCCGCTGGGGCCGATATTCGGGCGAACCTTGCGCCTGCGGATCGCGCAACTGGGGTGATGCTGGCACCAATGGCGCGGGTGATCGTGTCAACAGGCTTGCGGGTTGAAATTCCACTGGGGTTTGAGATGCAAATCCGTCCGCGCTCTGGCCTTGCATTGAAGTATGGGATTAGCCTGCCCAATACGCCGGGCACGATTGACAGTGACTATCGCGGGCCTTTGGGGGTGGCGTTGATCAACCTTGGGGCAGCCCCCTATGTCATCGCTCATGGCGACCGCATTGCCCAGATTGTGATCGCTCCTGTTGTTCAAGCGCAGTTTGAAGTGGTAAACGCTTTGACAGAAACCGCGCGGGGCGAGGGCGGTTTTGGCTCTACGGGGCGGTCATGATTGGGATCGTGGGGTTTGCGGCCCTTTTTGGTCTGAACCGCTTTGGCCCCCCTAAGCTGGCGGTTGTATTGGCCCTGATTTGGTGGGCGCTTTTGGTTATGGTGCAATCACCCCTGTTTCCACAGCCCAACCCGGTTGGCACGTTTATGGGCGGAAATTTTATCGGCTGGCTGATGTTGGGCATCTTGGCGGTGCCTGTTTTGGGCTATCGATTTGGCCTGCGACGTCTGCGCCGCACTATTGCGTCCAAGGTGACGGCACCGCCTGCCGCAACGGGGGCCTTTCGGCCCGTCGAGCTTGACCGCTATGCACGCCACATCATGCTGCGCGAAATTGGTGGGGCAGGGCAGCGCAAGTTGAAAGAGGCCAGTGTTTTGGTGATCGGCGCGGGCGGATTGGGTAGCCCTGCGCTTTTGTATCTTGCCGCATCTGGTGTTGGGCGGATTGGGGTTGTGGATCCTGATATCGTCGAAAACGCGAACTTGCAGCGCCAAGTCATCCATACGGATGACCGGATTGGGATGCCCAAGGTTCATTCGGCTGTGAAGGCGATGCAGGCGCTGAACCCGTTTTTGGACCTGCGCGCCTATGCCCGGCGGCTTGACGTAGACATGGGCGGCTTGGTTGATGAATATGATCTGATTCTGGATGGCACCGATAATTTTGACACGCGCTATTTGGTGAATAATTTGTGCGTGATTTCAGGTAAGCCTTTGATTTCGGCTGCTATTACCCAATGGGAAGGGCAGATTAGCCTTTATGATCCTGTACGCGGAGGCCCTTGTTTTGAATGCACTTTCCCGAACCGCCCCGCCTCCGGCATGGTCCCGACCTGTGCCGAGGCTGGGGTTGCAGCCCCATTGCCGGGCGTAATTGGGAGCATGATGGCGGTTGAGGCAATCAAGCATCTGACCGGGGCAGGGCAAACCCTGCGCGGACGGCTGATGATTTATGACGCGCTTTATGCCGATGCGCGGGTCATCGCTACAAAGCGACGAGAGGGGTGTGCGGCCTGTGGCAAGCACCTGTAATCTATTATCAAGGCGATAGATCCTGGATTGTGCGCTATACTCGCCGCGAACAAGAGGGTCACATGGGGCAGATGTTTGATAGCGTGAATTGGCTGGGCGTGGCGTTGGGGGCGGTTGCGTGCTTTCTGTCGGGTTGGTTTTGGTATTCGCCCAAAGGGTTTTACCCGGCGTGGAGCGCTTCGGCCAAGGTAACGCACCAACAGGGTGATCTGATGGGGGCGGCCTTTGGGTCGCTGACCGTGGGGTTGGTGCTTTACTCAATTTTCGTTGGCGTGATGATTGCGAGAGGGCAGCTTGGGCCGCTCATCTTTGGCATTTTTGCCTTTATCATCATGGCCTATTCCAACAATGCGTTCAAAAAACTGGGGGCTGTCAGCCGTTCGATTGATGCGGGCAGTTGGGCCGCATCGGGTGCGGTGATGATCGTGGTACAGCTTTTGCTGTAACTCTCTCGCTGGATATTTCCGGTGCAAAAGCCAACGTGGCGCAACCCTTTCAAACCGGAGCCTGAACGATGAAACTTATTGCTGCGTTTGGCCTTGTTGCCTTGCTGTCCGCCCCTGCCTTTGCCGCCGATCTGCCCGATTTGGCGGGCAAAGAGATTACGGTGGTGACCGAAAACGCCTATCCGCCATTGCAATTCGTCAAAGATGGGGTGGCCGTGGGCTGAGAGTATGACGCAATGGCCGAGATTGCCAAGCGGCTGAACTTAAAAGTCACCTACGAGAATATCAATTGGGACGCGATGATCCCTGTAGTGTCTGAAGGTCAGTTTGATATGGGCATGACCGGCATCACTATCCGTGAGGATCGCCGCGAAAAAGTCGATTTCTCTGAACCTTACATGCGCTCTGAAATGGTTATGCTGGTGCGCGGCGATGAGGATCGTTTTGCAGATGCAGCAGGCTTTGCCGCCAATCCTGATCTGCTGATGGCTGCGCAACCTGGCACAACACCTTTTTATGTGGGCGTTTACGAGGTGCTGGACGGCAATGAGGCCAATCCGCGCATCAAGATGTTTGAAACCTTTGGTGCGGGCGTGCAGGCCTTACGCAATGGCGATGTCGATCTTGCGCTAACCGATAGCACAGGGGGGCAGGCTATGTCGCGGCCAGTGATGGTAAGCTGAAAATCGTTGGGGATAAATTGGGGGTTGAGGATTTCGGCTTTATCTTACCCAAAGGGTCCGACCTTGTGTCACCTATCAATGCCGCGATTGCGGCGATGCAGGCCGATGGCACGATGGACACGCTGAACGCCACTTGGTTTGTTGACGCAAACGCTGGCGGTTGATGCGCTCCGCACCTGAAAGACCAGAATTTCCATGGTGGCTGCTAATCCTGATCGGGATTGGCAGCTATCTGTTTTGGCGCGTGCTGTCAGACGATTTGTATTCGCAAGTCCTAACGACCCTGTCCAAAGGTATCTGGACCACGATTATGGTCACGGTTGTGGCCTTTTCGTTGGCTGCCGGTCTAGGTCTGTTGCTTGCGGTGGCGTCCGGGTCGCGCTTTGCCGTGATCCGGCAGGTCGCACGGTTTTACATTGAGGTGGTGCGCGGAGTTCCGATCATTGTACTTTTGCTCTATGTCGCCTTTGTGCTGGCACCCGCCTTGGTCGATCTGTGGAATTGGGCCACTGGCGCGCTGGGCTTTGACCCCGTGCGCAGCCGCGATTTTTCCTTGCTGTGGCGGGCCGTAATCGCGCTGACCATCGCCTATTCTACGTTTTTGGCAGAGGTGTTTCGCGCAGGCCTTGCCTCAGTTGACCGCGGCCAGATAGAGGCTGCCGAAGCGCTAGGCCTTGGCCGTTGGCATACGTTCCGACTTGTTGTGTTTCCGCAGGGTTTTAAGATGATATTACCCCCTTTGGGCAATGATTTTGTGGCAATGGTGAAAGACAGCAGCCTTGTGTCGGTGTTGGGCGTCACCGATATCACCCAATTGGGTAAGGTTACGGCGGTCGGGAATTTCAAGTATTTTGAAACATATAACGTGGTCGCACTTATTTACCTGACGATGACAATCACCTTGTTACTTGCGTTGCGCCAGTTGGAAAAACGGATGCGACAAGGAACGGAACGCTGACCGCTATTCTTCCAACAGCAAATACAGCGCCAATATCGTCATTAGGACCCCGGCCAGAACGCCTAAAGGCGGCAGTCCACGCCCCAAGCCGATTTCCCAGAGGATGACCCAACAAGGCGTCAAATAAGTATAGGCCATCACTTTGGCGGCAGGCAGGCGCAGGCTGGCATATTGTAGCAAAACAAAAGTCATCGCACTGGACGCGACCGAAACATAGGCCAGCGTAATCCACATAATCCGCGGCATTGCTGCCCAATCGGTTGCCAAGAGCGCAGGCCACGACCATAGTGCCAGAATGACTGTCCCAGCCACCATCATCCCAAAACTGAACACCACGGCAGGCTCGCCTCGGTTCAGTTTGCGCACCATCGGCGCATAGAGCGCGTGGCTGACACAGCCCCAAAAATAGATCAGCTCGCCACGCCCGATGTGGAAATTGCGCAGCGCCTGCCAGTCCGCGCGGAAAATCACCCAAGCGGCACCCGCCGCACCGATAGCCAATGCTCCCCACATACGCGGCGTTGTGATCTGGCGCAGGACCAGCCAGCCAAACCCTGCCGCCATCAAAGGTGTCAGTGTAAACACGGCGGCTGCCGATACGGGCTCCGCAGTTTTCAATCCTTCAAACATCAGTACAAAATAAAGCGCAAGCAGTCCGCCCAACACCAAATACCGCCACGGGGCCGCAAAAGCGCTCCGTCTTATCCCTGTTGTCGCCAGAGCCGCGACACCGACAATTAGCCCTGCAAAGACAAAGCGTAGCGTGGTCATCGCAGCGGGGTCCACAAAGGGTGCGGCCATGGATCCCAGCGAAAACGACCCCGCAACCAAGGCCGAAAACGTCAGCATCGCCAGATGACCGCGCAAGCCTTCACGCCTATCGATATGCGTCACAGATGTTGCCATTCCAACGCAGCCTCTTTCAAACATGCCAGAAAACTTTGGACCTTCAGCGTGCGGTGCAAATCGACATGGGTGACCAGCCACAGGTTTGAGGACCATTCCTGGCGTGGCGGCATGACCTCAATTAAATGCGGAAATTGCGTTGCTGCGATGCGCGACATAAAGCCCAAACCCGCCCCCGCGCTGATCGCGTCATAAATCGGTGCAGGTTCGGCGGCGCGAAAGCTCAGCGCTTCGTCGGGGACAAGGCCGCGTAACCAATGATAAAACGGCGCGCGGCTTTCGGCATCATCATTCACCACAAAGCGGTGCTTTGGAAGGTCTGCGTCGGTTTTCGGTAGGCCGTGCGCTGCTGCATAGCTGGGGGCTGCGTATAGCCCATGGTTCAGAGGCAAAAACGGTTGGACAACATAGTCAGGTTCCGAAGGTGCTGCACCGGCACGCACCGCCACATGTGCCTCGCCAAAATCCAAACGAAACAAGCGCTGGCCCGTCAGGAATCGCACAGTCAAGTTGGGGTATTGCGATTGAAACTTGACCATCACGCCAGCCAGTTGATGGCTGATATCAGCGATAGAGGTGATCACCAATTCGCCGGAAACGGACTCGCCATGCCCTTTGATCCGGTTCGCAAGCTGGGCAAACTGATCTTCTGCACTCTTCGCAACCGCCAAAAGGTCACGTCCGGCCTCGGTTGCGGTATAGCCGCGTGCGTGGCGTTGAAACAGCTTTTCCCCCAAGCGTTTTTCCAGACTGTCTATATGGCGAATAACCGTGGCGTGATGCACACCCAAAACCTCGGCGGCCCCCGAAACGGTGCCCATGCGTGCCACCTGATAGGCGGTCTTGATCTCGTCCCAATTGTCCATCTGGGGCGCTCCTGCCAATTTTAGGCCCGTTTTGGGCGCTTTGGCATAACCTAGCGCTTTGGCGCGCGTGGTAAAAGCCGCTTTGATGCCAATAGTGGAAACGACTTATGTCATATGGCGCAAAGCGCATGGGACAGCACACTCTTGACTCTGGCCAACGCGCGGCCTATCAGCCCTCTCAATTCCCGGAAGTATTATGCTTCCGGTCCCAAGGCTTTTGCCGGGATCGCCATCCGTCAGCGCGTTGCGCCCACGGGTGTCGCCTTGCATTGGCAATTTCGCCGCCGGTCCCTATATCGGCATTTTGCAACAGCCCTTACGGAGGCAGCCCATGTTCGAGAATCTATCAGAACGCCTTGGCGGTGTCTTTGACCGGCTGACCAAACAAGGGGCGTTGTCGGACGCCGATGTCGAAACTGCACTGCGTGAAGTGCGCGTGGCGCTGCTAGAGGCAGACGTCTCGCTCGCCGTGGCGCGTGACTTTGTAAAGCGTGTGCAAACCAAGGCTGCGGGCCAGCAAGTGACCAAATCGGTTACACCTGGCCAGCAGGTTGTCAAAATTGTCCATGATGAGCTGATCAAGGTTCTGGCGGGTGACGACGAACCCGAAGCGCTGAAAATCGACAATCCGCCTGCGACGATCCTGATGGTTGGTTTGCAAGGCTCAGGTAAAACCACGACTACGGCCAAGCTGGCCAAGCGGTTCAAAGACCGGATGGGTAAGCGGGTGCTGCTCGCCTCGTTGGATACCAACCGCCCTGCCGCGATGGAACAGTTGCAGATTTTGGCCGCTCAAGTTGGCGTGGATAGCTTACCGATCGTCAAAGGCGAAACTGCCGTGCAGATCGCCAAGCGTGCCAAAACCCAAGCCTCGATGGGCGGTTATGACATCGTGTTTTTGGATACAGCCGGGCGTTTGCACATCGACCAAGTGTTGATGGACGAAATCCAGGCGGTTCGCGACATTTCTCAGCCGCGCGAAACCTTGTTGGTCGTCGATGGCTTGACCGGCCAAGATGCCGTGAATGTAGCGACCGAATTTGACGGCAAAGTCGGCATTTCCGGCGTGGTCCTAACCCGGATGGACGGCGACGGGCGTGGTGGCGCGGCCTTGTCTATGCGCGCCGTCACCGGCAAACCAATCCGCTTCGTAGGCGTTGGTGAAAAGCTGGACCAGCTGGAAACGTTCGAGGCCGAACGCGTGGCCGGCCGTATCCTTGGCATGGGCGACATTGTAGCGCTTGTTGAAAAGGCCCAAGAAACCTTTGAAGCCGAGGCTGCCGAGCGTATGGCCAAACGCTTTGCCAAAGGTCTGTTCAATATGAACGACTTGCGCGGTCAGTTGGAACAGATGCTGAAAATGGGCGGTATGCAGGGCCTGATGGGCATGATGCCGGGTATGGGCAAAATGGCCAAGCAGGCCGAGGCTGCGGGTTTTGATGATATCCTGCTGCGCCGCCAGATTGCGCTGATCAATTCGATGACCAAGAAAGAACGCGCTAACCCTGACCTGCTGGCCGCCAGCCGCAAAAAGCGGATCGCAGCAGGGGCAGGGCTTGAGGTTCAGGAATTGAACCGTTTGCTGAAGCAGCACAAGCAAATGGCCGATATGATGAAAAAGATGGGCAAGGGTGGGGCGATGAAAGCTGCCATCAAGCAGATGATCGGTGGAAAAGGCATGGCCGACCCGTCGAAAATGACGCCCGAGCAGATGGAAGAGGCCGCGCGCGGAATGAAGCAAGGCCTTGGAATGGGGCGCGGCGGCTTTCCGGGCATGGGCGGTGGCATGTCGCTGCCATCCGGCCTGTCTGGCCTGTTGAAAAAGAAATGAGCGGGGGACCAATGACCAATGACGTAACCCGTGCGGCGGCCCTGCTAAAGGACCACCGCGACAGCATCGACCGGCTGGACGCGATCCTTGTCTACACGCTGGCCGAACGGTTCAAACAAACCCAAGCCGTGGGCAAGCTCAAGGCCGAGCATGATTTGCCCGCATCAGACCCCAGCCGCGAAAGCCGCCAGATCGAGCGGTTGGAATGGCTGTCCAAAGAGGCCGATCTCGACCCCGAATTTGCCAAGAAATTCCTGACCTTCATCATTTCCGAAGTGATCAGGCATCACGAACAACTGCAGAAATAACCAGATCGGTGGGTTTCACCCACCCTACCCAAAACCTTAAGGAGACTACACTATGTCCATGAAAATCCGTCTTGCCCGTGGTGGTTCCAAAAAGCGCCCTCACTATTCGATCGTTGCGACCGACAGCCGTATGCCACGGGATGGCCGTTTCTTGGAAAAGCTGGGTACTTATAATCCGCTTTTGGCCAAAGATTCCGAAGACCGTGTAAAAATGAACGCTGAGCGCGTGCAGTACTGGTTGGGCCAAGGCGCACAGCCAACTGACCGTGTGGCACGTTTCCTTGAAGCGGCTGGCCTGCGCGAAAAGAAAGTACGCAACAACCCAAAGGCGGCTGTTCCCGGCAAGCGCATGGCTGAATTGACAGCGAAAAAGGCAGCCCGTGCGGCAGCCCCGGCAGCCGTTGAAGCCCCTGCAGAGCCAGCGGTAGAAGCTGCGGCTGACGCTGAATAATCGGCTAGGCCCGTGCAAGGCCAGTATGACAAGGCCTTTCAGGCCGAGTTGCGCGATTTGATGCGGTGGCGGCGCGATGTGCGCCGCTTTCGCACCGACGCGGTAGAGGCAGCGGTTCTGGACCGCTGCCTTTCTGCGTTTTCGCTGGCCCCATCTGTGGGTCTGTCTGAACCTTGGCGGGTTATTTCTGTTGAAAGCTCGGAAGCACGGGCAAAGGCCCTGGCCAATTACGAGGCATCCAATGCCGAGGCCTTGGCAGGCTATGGCTCTGATAAAGCCAAGCTTTACGCAGGCCTAAAGCTATCGGGTATGCGCGAGGCGCCGGTGCATCTCGCAGTGTTCAGTGATGATGGTACGGCCAAAGGGTCCAACCTTGGGGCGCGATCTATGCCTGAAACGCGGGCTTATTCGGTGGTCGGTGCGATCACCTTGTTTTGGCTGGCTGCGCGCGCCGAAGGCTTGGGGATTGGCTGGGTGTCGATCCTCGACCCTGTGCAACTTACCCAAGATCTTGATGTGCCAAACGATTGGCGGCTTATCGGCTATCTGTGTGTCGGCTGGCCCGAAACCGAAGAGAAAACCCCTGAATTGGAACGTGCGGGCTGGGAAAAACGTAGCCCCGCACTGTTTGTGGAGCGGCGATAATGGCAAACCCTGACTTGGACAATCGGCTGTGCGTGGGGGCAATCTCTGGCTCTTTCGGGGTTAAAGGTGAAGTGCGGTTGAAAAGCTTTTGCGCCGAACCCACTGCGATTGCCGAGTATGGCCCGCTGTTCACCGAAGACGGTAAGCGCAGTTTCAAAATTACCCTGACTCGCCCCGTGGCAGGCGGCCTTGGCGCGCGGCTGACGGGAGTTGAAACGAAGGAAGAGGCCGATGCGCTGCGCGGCACCAGCCTGTATGTGGGGCGCGACAAGCTGCCAAACCTGCCCGATGATGAGTTTTACCACGCTGACCTGATCGGGTTAGAGGCCCGCGATACCGGCGGCGTTCTGCTGGGCACGGTCACGGCCGTTCACAACCACGGTGCAGGCGATCTTTTGGAAATTGGAGGCGGTGGCAAGCCATCGATTTTGTTGCCCTTTACGCTTGCGACAGTGCCGACAGTGGACCTGACGGCAGGTCGCATCGTGATCAATATGCCCGAAGGGCTAGACTAACCACCGCTGACAGTTAAACGTTAACGCGGCGGATATTTTGGAGGCATAAAGTGCAAAACTGGCCACGATCAGTGCAAGCTGCGACAGCACTTTTGTATTTTGGACCTTTACTTGCGGGCTTGGGCGGCGCTGGCTGGGCGATAGTTCCTGTATTTGCAGGAATTTTTCTGGTGTGGCTGGTCGTCATGCGCCCACAGGAGTTTCCGCAAACCCTTTCTGATTGGACGCGATCCTAGGCGTTGGTGGCTGCCAGCGCGCGCATTGCGGTGCAACTGCTTCTTGTCTTGATATTGTTCGGTATCGGGCGCGGCATTGGCGGCGTGTTGGGCAGCCTGCCAAACATGCCTGACATGTTGCCAATAGGGATTTCCTTTTTGGCAATTCCTGTAGCGCGTCTGCTTTGGGATCCGCGCAAAGCAGGGGCGATGGACAAGCTGCTTGATGATGCCTTGGCAAAAATCGAGTCCAACCCCGCGCCTCTAGAAGGCGGCGACCGCGCCTATGCCGAGGCTGTCACCGCTCCCTTGAATGGTCTGTCCGATGACGTGACGGAGGCTGAATTGGAAAGCCATCTGTCGGCCCTGCGCGCCCTTGTCAATGAACCAATGACGTATGAGGTGTTACTCACGCGTGTTCAAACCAATGCGGCGTCACTGGCTGGCAAGCGCGCGCTCATGCTGATGGCCTCGGATACTGCAACCTTGGGCCGTATGGCAATGTCGCGGGTTCCTATGCAAGTGATGGATGTGCTTGGGACTGAGACTGCCTTGATCCAACGTATGGCCGAACGCCTTATTGCCGGGCTGCGCCAAGACCCGGATGTTTGGAAAAACTGCCCGAACATGGGTTTTTTGGAAGCTTTGCATGCGCAACATCCCACCATTAAACCTGCTATTGCCGCCTTGCAGGTTGAAATTTTGACCCAAGCCCCTCGCGACTAAGCCTCCGCCGCGCCCCCTTTTCGGCAAGCGCTGAACCAGATAGACAGCGCTGTATGAACGATAATGATACGCCAACACCCAAACAAAAATCGCATGGTCGCATTTCGGTGCAGACCAGCCTAAAGCCACGGGACCTGATGGCCGATGTGCGCGTGGCGGGAGCATGGCGGGCAAAGGTGATCACGCTGTTCCCCGATGCGTTTCCGGGAATTCTGGGTCTGTCACTTACAGGCAAGGCGCTCGATCTTGGCCTGTGGGCACTGGAAACCATTGATTTACGCCAGTTTGGCATTGGCAAACATAAAAACGTTGATGACACACCTGCAGGCGGCGGCGCAGGCATGGTTCTGCGCGCTGATGTCGTGGCAGCCGCCTTGGACGCGGCAGCCGTTGACACGCCAAACCGCAGCGATTGGCCCGTCATCTACCTGTCACCTCGCGGAAAACCCTTTGACCAAGCCATGGCGCGCCGATTCTCTGCTGCCAAGGGGATGACCATGCTGTGTGGCCGATTTGAAGGTGTGGATGAACGCGTTTTGCAGCATTACGGCATTGAAGAAGTGTCTTTGGGCGATTTTGTCCTAACTGGTGGCGAGATTGCTGCTACGGCCTTGCTAGATGCGACTGTGCGGCTTATACCGCGCGTGCTTGGGAATCAAACGTCCACCGAAGAGGAAAGCTTTTCGGATGGACTTTTGGAGTTTCCACAGTTTACGAAACCTAGTCGTTGGAACGAGCTTGAGATACCGGAAGTGCTTCAATCCGGCCATCACGGGAATATCTCGAACTGGCGGCAGGCCATGGCCGAAAGGCTAACAAAGGAACGCAGGCCTGATCTCTGGCGGGCTTACTGTGCGCAGCATGGTAGGGACCCGGTTGAAGACCAAGAGCAATAGGGCGGCATCATCTTCGTGGGCAAACCACGAGCAATTGAGAGGACCAGGTATGAACCTGCTCGCACAACTCGAGGCGGAACAAATCGCCGCCCTCGGCAAAACGATCCCGGACTTCAAGGCCGGTGACACGATCAAAGTCGGTTACAAAGTGACCGAAGGCACGCGTAGCCGTGTTCAGAATTATGAGGGCGTTTGCATCTCTCGCCGTGGGGGTGCCACTTTGGCCGCTTCGTTCACCGTTCGGAAGATTTCCTTCGGTGAAGGCGTAGAACGTGTGTTCCCGCTCTATTCCACCAACATCGACAGCATTGAAGTAGTCCGTCGTGGCCGCGTTCGTCGCGCCAAGCTGTACTATCTGCGCGATCGTCGCGGCAAATCTGCCCGTATCGTCGAAGACACCAATTACAAAGCCCCCAAGGCATAAGGAGCGGACCGATGAGAGATGGAATCCACCCCGATTACCACATGATCAACGTCAAAATGACGGATGGTACTGTGTTCCAAACCTACACCACCTGGGGCAAAGAAGGCGACCAAATGGCGCTGGACATCGACCCACTGGCGCACCCAGCCTGGACTGGCGGCAACGCAAAGCTGATGGATACCGGCGGCCGCGTTTCGAAGTTCAAAAACAAGTACGCAGGTCTTGGCTTCTGAGCCGCGCTGCAAGCGATGTTACCAGAACGCCGTCCCTTTTGGGGCGGCGTTTTTCGTTTCACGGCCAAAATGTTCGCTTTGTGCAAGCATGCTGTCTTGGCGCGCTATGGATATATGGGCTGCAGTTCCGTCACATGGTCTGAATATTACCAAAAGGGGCTTTCCCTTTGCCCGCCACATTGTCATTAGAAAAGAAGACAAACCCACGCTAGGCCTCAAGGCTAAAGGCCGGGGGAAAGAGGAACGCAATGGCGCATATTATCGTTGTCGGAAACGAAAAGGGTGGGTCGGGCAAATCCACCACTTCGATGCATGTGGCCACAGCCTTGGTGCGGATGGGCCACCGGGTTGGCGCGCTTGACCTTGACCTGCGCCAACGCAGCTTTGGTCGTTATATCGAAAACCGTCTTGCCTATCTGGCCCGGTCTGGTCTTGATCTTCCGACGCCAGATTACCGCGTGTTGCCCGACATTGCGCCGGAAACCCTAGCGCCCGGCGAAAACCCTTATGACGCGCGGCTGTCCGCCGCCGTCGCGGCACTTGAGGCTATGTCTGATTTTATCATCATTGATTGTCCAGGCTCGCACACTCGCCTAAGTCAGGTTGCCCACAGCCTTGCCGATACCTTAATTACCCCGCTGAACGACAGTTTCATCGACTTTGATCTGCTCGCGCGGGTAGATGCGGAAACCTCCAAGGTTATAGGCCCGTCAATTTATTCCGAAATGGTTTGGCAGGCGCGGCAATTGCGGGCGCAGGCCGGATTAAAGCCGATTGATTGGATCGTGGTGCGCAACCGCCTTGGCGCCCAACAGATGCATAATAAGAAAAAGGTCGGCGCGGCTCTTGAAGAGCTTGCCCGTCGCATCGGTCTTCGCGTGGCCCCCGGATTTTCCGAGCGCGTTATTTTCCGAGAGCTGTTTCCGCGCGGCCTGACCTTGCTCGATCTTAAAGATACTGGCGTCGACCAGTTGAATATGTCCAACCTTGCCGCCCGCCAAGAGCTGCGGGATCTGATGGGCGAACTTAGGCTGCCGGGCGTGAAGGTCGATTTTTAAACTTGGCAAGGCAGGGCAAAGCCGCCCCGAGGTTCCGATCGAGCCGCAACAACCGATTGGAAAAGCAATCCTCGATTTGGACTTGTCGACGGCGACGGTTGATAATCAAAATGCGGACGTTCGTCATAGCCGGAAGTGCTTTGCCGTGTGTTCGATAAGTTTTAGGGAGTATCGGGGCGCAAATAGGTCGGTAAAGCGCCAACACTAAGCGTATCGTCTTTCGTTTGATGCAAACCCAAGCGATCAGCAGTAAAAAATCGCGACTATTCTTCTGGTTCGCTCAGCTCAATCGCCAAGAACCTCTCAAAAGCATCAAGATTGACGGGTTCAAACTGGCCAAAGCCTTGCATCCAAACCGTGGTCGCGCGTAAAGCATCCGGTTCAAGTTTGCACCACTTTACCCGACCCCGCTTTTCCTGGCTAATCAAGCCGGCATCGGCCAACACTTGGAGGTGCTTTGAAATCGCGGCAAGTGACGTAGAAAACGGTGCTGCAACATCGGTCACGGCCATATCATCCTCCAGCAGCATCGAGAGGATCGTGCGGCGCGTGGGGTCTGCCAAAGCAGCAAAGGTAATGTCGAGTGTGTGGCCCATGCAGGATGTTGTGCAATGACGCTTGGTGATCGTCAACCAATTGGTTGAATATGCCAAAGCCCGCATTTTGGGCAAGCGCAGCCAGATCTGACACTGGAATATGTGCGATGAATTTAAAAAATATAAGTAAATCAGAGGTCTATGGTGAAGTACTCGCCTTTATGCCTGCTTGACTCACAGCGTGGGGGTGAGTAGTTAGGCAGCGACTGTTTAAGGGGCGTCTTTGTGATGACGGAAGAACCTGATGCGGCGCGACTAAAGGCCTTAGAGGCTCGCATTGCGCAGATAAAAGGTAAACCTGTCGCGGCGCGATCCGAGAGCGGTAAAGCATTCTCGCAGGGCGAGATGGCTTGGAGGATGGTGATCGAATTGGTCGTTGGCATGTTGCTGGGGCTGTCGATCGGGTTCGGGTTGGACTTTGTGTTCGACACGCGACCAGTCTTTCTGGTGATCTTTGCGCTGATCGGTTTTGCGGCAGGTGTGCGGACAATGTTACGAACCGCACAAACGATGGCCGTGGAGCATGACAAAACAAACGGGGACTCGCGCCCCGATAGCGACAGGGGCAACGATGTCTGAAGAAGCAAGCACAGGGTTCGCGATCCACCCGATGGACCAGTTCATCGTGAAGCCGCTGTTTGGCGGCGACCACATTGCGTTTTACACAGTGACCAACGTCACGATGTGGATGGCCATTGCGGTCGTGGTGATCGCGGTTCTGTTAGTGCTGGGTACCCGTCGCCGTGCTATCGTGCCGTCGCGCAGCCAGTCGGTTGCCGAGTTGATGTACGGTTTTATTCATAACATGGTCGAAGAAGTAACTGGTCACGAAGGGGTAAAGTACTTCCCTTACGTGATGACACTGTTCCTGTTCATCTTGTTTTCCAACCTTCTTGGTCTGCTGCCAATGTCCTTCACCACCACCAGCCACGTGGCTGTAACTGTGGTTCTGGCGCTGATGGTGTTCCTTGGTGTAACCATCCTTGGTTTTGTCAAAAACGGCATCGGCTTTTTGGGCATGTTCTGGGTCACCTCGGCCCCGCTGGCCATCCGCCCAGTGTTGGCCCTGATTGAGGTTATTTCTTACTTTGTTCGTCCAGTTTCCCACTCCATTCGTTTGGCCGGGAACCTGATGGCGGGCCATGCCGTGATCAAAGTGATCGCGGGCTTTGCAACGCTGGTTGTGGCCTCTCCGGTCGTGATCGGTGCGGTGACAGCGCTTTACGGGCTGGAACTGCTGGTGGCCGTCGTTCAGGCCTACGTCTTTACCATCCTGACCTGTGTGTATCTGCGGGACGCTGTCGGCGGCGCGCATCACTAAGGCCTTGTACCTAATCAAACTATCAACTCTTACAATATCCTAAGGAGCTTTCCATGGAACTCGAAGCAGCAGCACAATTCGCACAAATGGGCAAATTCATCGGCGCAGGCCTGCCAACTATGGGCCTTGGCGGCGCTGGCGTTGGCGTGGGCATCATCGCAGGCAACTTCCTGTCGGGCGCTCTGCGCAACCCTTCGGCAGCACCGGGCCAGATGGCAAACCTGTTCGTCGGCATCGCGTTTGCCGAAGCACTGGGCATCTTCTCGTTCCTGATCGCTCTGCTGTTGATGTTCGCAGTCTGATCCACGCTTTCTGAACTTTCGGCCGGGGGGGCATGATGCCTGTCCGGCCAAGTCTTTAAGATGCTGGAGAAACGACATGGCGACTGAAGCGCATGACGCTGCCGCAGGGGCCCACGGTGCTGAAAAAGCCGTTGGTATGCCGCAGCTAGATTTTTCGACTTGGCCGAACCAGATTTTCTGGCTTCTGGTCACGTTGGCCGCAATCTACCTTATCCTGACGCGGGTCGCATTGCCCCGTATCAGCGCTGTTCTGGCTGAACGCCGTGGTACGATCACCAATGATCTGGCCGCAGCCGAAGAGCTGAAACAAAAAGCGACCGAAGCAGAAGCAGCGTACAACGAAGCGTTGGCAACAGCGCGGACCGAGGCTGCCAAGATCGTAGCCGCTGCCCGTGCCGAGATTGAGGCTGATCTGGCCAAAGCAACCGCCAAAGCAGATGCCGATATCGAAGCCAGAACCGCCGTTTCCGAACAGCGGATTGGTGAAATTCGGGCCAACGCGCTGGAAAGCGTGACCGAAGTGGCCAAAGACACTGCCAAAGAACTGGTTTCGGTTCTG
>Ga0075467_10000578_pt1 | contig 29552 bp, 22 predicted proteins | sample DEB08_DNA_9_FD_75067 | JGI IMG/M metagenome (GOLD analysis project Ga0075467, IMG submission 75067) | Aqueous microbial communities from the Delaware River and Bay under freshwater to marine salinity gradient to study organic matter... | ecosystem: Environmental > Aquatic > Marine > Coastal ... | reverse complement strand
CATGCCTTTCGGGATGCGTGGTCTTTTTCGCGTTTGAAAGGATACGCGGTGGATGAGGATGTGATCCAGCTTGTTCGCCCAATCAGGGTTTTGATACTCGATGACACGCGCTCGGCCTGCTTGTTAATCCGCACGCTGCTTGTGCGCACTACTGGGGTCGAGGTCGCCGGCGAGGCAAACGACCGCTGTGAGGCGCGTGATCTGATCAAGCAGATATAGCCGGATGTTTTGATGCTTAATGTGAAAAAATGCCCCGGACAAACGGATTGGTGTTTCTGGAAAAGATCATGCGGCCTCATCCGATGCCGGTGGTCATGGTGTCGACGCCCACGGCCGAACAAAGAGAAGTTGCATTGCGGGCGTTGTCGCTTGGTGCGCTTGATTGCATTTTTTTTGAAGCGGTTTCAGCGCCGTAATTCGCGTTTCGCTAATATAGCTGACACCATCGTTATAGCGGCAGATACGAAAGTGCGAAAAAACCGGCAAAGCCAAGCAGTTGATCGACCATTTGAATCGCTGCTTAGTTGGTTTTGACGACGGCCTATCCGAGGCTTCGCTAAGGCGTGGTTACGCGATCTGGTAAACTACTTTTAATTTTCTAGATGTGAGATCAGGCCGATCAGTGCGGCGTAGTCATCTTCGACAACATGTACGGCGAAGTTCTGCATGAAGCCGGCAAAGCGGCCTTTGTCGCGGAAAGCGTCCGCAAAGCCGAAGGTTTGCATGTGCGGCGCAATGGCGCGGGCGACGCCTCCGACTAGGTAAAGCCCGCCAAACGGCAAATGAACCAGTGCCAGGTTGCCGCAGACTGTTCCAAGAAGGCGCACAAATGTTGCGACAGCAGCGGTGGCAACTTCATCATCACCGGTGTTGCAGGCGGCCATGATGTCGGCGGCGCTGCGTTCCGAGGGCGAACCTGCTTTGTTGGCGTGCCAGCGGTAGACGCGTTCAAGACCGCGCCCCGACAGCACGTCTTCAATTGCGGGAAAGCCGTGAGCGGTTTCGACAAAGTGGCAAAGCGCCAGGTCTTCTGCGGTACGGATCGGCAAGTTGGCGTGGCCCGATTCAGACGGCGGCACGAACCGGCCCTGCAGGGTGTCGTGAACGGGCGCAGCGTTGAAACCGGTGCCGACACCGATCACCAGACGGCTGCTGTGCGGCGCGGTTGCGGGGCCGGCGACCACATTCAACATGTTCGCGTCATCAATCAGACCAAGCGCGTGTCCTTGCGCCTGAAGGTCGTTCAGAACGGCGACCTGCTCTGCCCCCGTCGCGCGCGCGAGCGTTTCACGGTCGATGGACCAGTCAAGGTTGGTCATCACTCCACTCCCATCTCGCACCGGACCTGCGACCGCCACCGAGGCGCCGTCGATGTCGGTGAGGCCTTGATGCTCCAGATAAGCGCGCAACACGGTTTCCAGACCGGGGTAGCTTGCGTTTTTGAAGCGCTCAATTGTGTCGGATCGCAACTGCTGACCCGTCGCCAGTGCGACGCGGGTGTTCGTGCCGCCGACGTCGGCGACAAGCAAAGTTCGGGCGGGGGGCATAATTTTCATGGGCCGGGTCCGGTATGTTAGGTAGTGCGCTGTGCCGTGGTGTTAAGACGCTTTGGGGCGTTTCGGCAAGGGGCAGGGCGCATAGTCTATGAGCGCAGCTTCGCGGCCGAAGGTATTAGCGGGCCGGTGGATTGGCCGATTGTCAGTTCGGCTTCCATTAGGGTTTGCATGGGGCCCTCGTTGCGCAGACCTTCCTCGCGGCGGCGGATGATTTCGAGAAGCATCGCCGCACAACGCTGTCCGGCCTCGCGGACCGAAGATCGCACGGCGGTGAATAGTGGAACATCACCCGTATTGCGGAAATAGGACAAGTCGTCGTCGTGGATCACGATTGACACGTCCCGTCCAAACACAAGCCCGGCTTTGTTTATGGCACGACGCACACCAATGGCCGGGATGATCGAAGAAACCACAAAAGCGGTAGGAGGGTTTGATGTTGAGAGCATCCTGCGCGCGACTTCAAAGCCGTAGTTCTCAGTCATCTCATCATGGGCAATCAATTCCGGGTCCGCGGCAATACCGCGCTCCAATAGGGCGCGCGTGTAGCCGTCGTTGCGGCGGTGGGCGAAGTCCATCGTGGCAAGGCCGTTCAGCAGCGCTATGCGGCGATGGCCAAGATCAAGGAGAAGGCCGGTGGCGCGCTCAGAGGCGCGGCGGTTGTTTACATCAAGCCAGTTGTAGGCGCCGATGATGCCACTTGAGCGGCCATGCACCACGAAGGGGATGTCGAGGTCCTGAAGCATTGGGATCCGTGTGTCGGTGAGGGTAGGCGCTTGCACGATCAGGCCGTCGACGACCTGCCGGGTCGCGATATCGCGGTAAACGCGCTCGTGATCCGAATCAGCAACCACCGACAAAAGCAGGTCGTAACCGGCCCGAGAGTATTCCTCGCCTGCACCCGCAATAAAATCCGCGAAAATCGGGTTCACCATTTCATGCTTGCTGGATACCGGCACAACATGGGCGATCGTCATGGAACGCCCTGTAGCCAGGCTCTTGGCGCGTGTGTTTGGGCGATAGCTATGCGCCTCAGCTGCTTTGCGCACTTTGAGGCGGGTGGCTTCGCTGACCTCGGGATAGCCGTTCAGCGCGCGGCTGACAGTGGTCTGCGACAGACCTAGCTTTTCTGACAGTTGCTTCAAATTCATACAGCTGATCATTATCAAAGCGCTTTGAAACTTCAACCGTAGATACGAATAATCCCTATTATTCAGTCAAACACGACCTATTTGTTTCCGCGCGTAAATTTGCGGTCTTAGGAAATAAATGCGATTTTTACGACGTTTGATTGACATTTGAATAACGATCAGCGAAATTCGTGGCAGTCAAAGCGCTTTGGAAGTTTGGTGAAAAGCCAAATTAGCCCTCGCGTAACCCAACTTGTGCTTTCTGGGAGGAAATCAATGAAAAAGACACTTTATACCGGTGTGGCTGTCGCTGCATTGACGGCTGGCTCGGCATTTGCCGACGGTCACCTTACATTCACGCCTGGTGAAGGCCCCTTCAGTTGGGACAGCTATAGCGCATGGGCTGAATCCGCGCCTGACCTCAGCGGTCAGACCGTTACGGTCAGCGGCCCTTGGCTTCAGCCAGAAGATGCCGTCTTCCGCAGCGTGATCGCTTATTTCGCAGAAGCCACTGGAGCTGAAGCAATTTACACCGGTTCGGACTCGTTTGAGCAGCAGATCGTTGTGGACGCCGAAGCAGGTGCCGCGCCAAACATCGCGGTGTTCCCGCAGCCCGGTTTGGCTTCGGACATGGCCGCGCGCGGTCTTTTGACACCGCTGCCAGCTAGCATGGGCGACTTCGTGGCAGAGAACTATGGCGCGGGTCAGTCCTGGGTTGATCTGGGCACTTTTGCAGATGCCGACGGCAACGATCAGTTATTTGGCTTCTTTTACAACGTCAATGTGAAGTCGCTTGTTTGGTTCGTACCTGAGAACTTTGAAGATTCAGGGTACGAAGTCCCAACAACTATGGAAGAGCTTCGTGCGTTGACCGAGGAGATCGTGGCAGACGGCGAAACACCGTGGTGCATTGGTCTGGGTTCCGGTGCGGCGACCGGCTGGCCAGCAACCGACTGGGTCGAAGACATCATGCTACGCACACAGCCTGCTGACGTCTACGACGCTTGGACAACCAACGAAATTCCGTTCAACGACGCGCGCGTCGTTGCGGCGATCGAGGAGTTCGGTTGGTTTGTTGGGGACGACGACAAAGTTGCCGGTGGCGCCGGTGCAGTTGCATCGACCGACTTCCGCGACAGCCCAAAGGGTCTCTTTTCAGCGCCAGCGCAGTGCTACATGCACCGTCAGGCTTCGTTCGTGCCCGCTTTCTTTCCTGAAGGTATCGAGTTCGGTGAAGACGTAGATTTCTTCTACTTCCCATCTTACGCCTCCAAGGACCTGGGCAACCCGGTTCTGGGCGGTGGCACAGTGATGTCGATCACGGATCCTTCGGATGCGTCTAACGCGCTGATGGAATTCCTTCAGCTGCCGCTGGCACACGAAGTATTCATGGCACAGTCGGGCTTCCTGACACCGCACAAGGGCGTCAACCTGGACGCTTATCTAAACGACGCGCTGCGCGGTCAGGGTGAGATCTTGATCAACGCAACAACCTTCCGGTTTGACGGTTCTGACCTGATGCCGGGCGGCGTTGGCGCAGGGTCGTTCTGGACAGGGATGGTCGACTACACAAGCGGCAAGGACGCCCAGACTGTTGCTGACGAAATCCAGAAAAGCTGGGACGCTCTGAAGTAATTGCGCTTTCATAAACTCGAAGCCTCCGGCCAACGCGCCGGGGACTTTCAGATACGAAACACAATAAGAAAACTACTTTGCTGAAACAGCGTTAGGGAGGGGTCCGATGAATCCGGCATTACTGGGTCTCGTGACAATTATCGTCGGTGTTGGCGGTTGCCTTGGGTACTTCTACTTTTCCAATATGATCCTCGATAAGTTCATCTTCCCGGCGACGGGACCGAACAGAGGTCGAAACATCAACCGTGCCAATCAGGTTCGTCCTTGGTTGTTCCTGTTTCCCGCAATTTTCGCGCTTGGGCTCTATCTTGCATATCCGGTGTTCGAGACGCTTCGTCTGTCTTTGACCGACCGGTCGCAGGATGATGCCTTTGTTGGCCTTGCGAACTACCAGCAGATGTTCTCAGAAACCAAATTCTGGGAAGCCATGCGCAACAACATGCTGTGGCTGATCGTTGTGCCTGCGGCCTCGACCGCGTTCGGCCTTCTGGCAGCGCAGCTGACGGACCGTATCGCCTGGGGCGCTGCGGCGAAGTCAATGATTTTCATGCCGATGGCGATCTCGTTTGTAGGCGCGTCGGTGATCTTTAAGTTGATTTACGACACACGGCCGGAAGACCAGAACCAGATCGGCGTTCTGAACGCAGTCTGGCTCCAATTTGAAGGCGGCGCGGGTTCGTTCATGTTCCTGAAGCTGCTGCCGCTTTTGATCGTTGCATCGTTTGGAGCCATCGTAGCCTATGTCGGCTATATTCTGCTAAAGCCATTTATCACTGCAGGCGAGAAGCCCGGCGGCGCGGGCTTTATCGTGGTACGCCTGATTGGTATCGCTGTGGCGGCCTGGCTGGTTCTTACGTCCATTGGATCCTTGTTCGGGATCGTGACGACGACCTTGCCGTATGGCGAGCCGCAGACCTGGCTGACGTTGCCGTTCTATAACAGCTTCTTTCTGATGGTTGTGTTGATCTGGATCCAAACAGGCTTTGCCATGGTGATCTTGTCGGCAGCGCTTCGCGGAATCCCTGAAGAGACCATTGAGGCCGCGGTTATCGACGGCGCAAACCCGTTCCAGATCTTCTTTAAGATCAAGGTTCCGCAGATCATGCCGACGATTGTCGTGGTCTGGACCACCATCACCCTGACGGTTCTTAAGGTCTTTGACATCGTGTTCGCGATGACCAACGGCCAGTGGGAAACGCAAGTTTTGGCGAATTACATGTTCGACAAGTTGTTCCGTGCGAACGACTGGGGCGTTGGTTCGGCCAGTGCAATCATCATCATGTTGCTGGTGTCACCGATCCTTATTTGGAATGTGTACAACGCCCGCAAAGAAATGCGCTGAGGAGGCTAGAGGTTATGAACAGTATAGCTGGTACCAAATCGAGCCTCACTTGGGCAGTTCACATCTCGGTGGTGTTCCTTGTTGCCCTTTGGATGTTCCCGACTGTGGGTCTTTTGGTGTCGTCGTTTCGCACGACGGATCAGATCTCGTCTAGCGGTTGGTGGAAATCTATGTTCCCGACGGAGCAAACTATTCAGTTGCGTACAGGCGGCGCATCTGCGGCGGTTCAGGACGGCGGCCTCTACGTGGTCGAGGGAAACATCTTGACCGACGAAGGGGGGCCGGGCACTGGGTCTGAACCGGTGGCTTTCGGTGTCTCGTCGCGCGAAATCGGCGCCTTTCAGATCGGCGATACCGCCGAGTTTTCGGATGGTGCGGAAACCCTGACGCTGAACGCTGACGGGGCCTACCGCTACACAAGCGTTGAAGAACCGGGCCGTCGTGGTCAGCGGGTCTTTTTGACGGCTGTTACCCCGGCTCAAGCGACGCTTGATAACTACAAAACGATCCTGTTTAGCGGAACCGGTCAGGATAATATGGCCAAGGCGTTTTTCAACACGATGACTGTCACAGTCCCGGCGACGATCATCCCGATCGTCATCGCAGCTTTTGCCGCTTACGCATTGGCGTGGATGGATTTTCCGGGCCGCGCCCTGTTGATCGCTTTAGTGGTGGCGCTTTTGGTGGTGCCGTTGCAGTTGGCGCTTATCCCGCTCCTAAGGCTCCATCTGGGGATCGGCATAGGAAAGGGGTATCTTGGCGTTTGGTTAGCCCATACAGCCTTTGGTCTGCCGCTCGCGATTTACCTCCTCAGAAACTACATGGTCGGTTTGCCGCGCGATATTATCGAGAACGCTAAGGTTGACGGCGCGACGGATTTTCAAATCTTCACCAAGATCATCCTTCCTCTGTCTTTCCCGGCGCTCGCGTCCTTCGCAATCTTCCAGTTCCTGTGGACATGGAACGATCTGCTAGTCGCAAAGGTGTTCCTGATTGACGCAACTGGTTCCACCACGGTGATGACAAACCAGATTGTCGAACTTCTCGGGACACGAGGCGGCAACTGGGAAATCCTGGCGACGGCGGCCTTCGTGTCGATTTCGGTGCCTCTTGTCGTGTTCTTTGCGATGCAGCGGTATCTTGTGCGCGGCCTTCTGGCCGGTTCCGTCAAGTAGGGTAGGGCAAAGACATTGGCCTTTCTTGACCCTTGGGTTGCGGACAAAACGCAAACTGCCTCCGATCCTGATTGGTGGCGTGGCGCGGTGATATATCAGATCTATCCGCGCTCGTATCAAGACAGCAACGGCGACGGCATCGGCGATTTGTCGGGCATTATCCACCGCTTGCCGCATGTCGCATCGCTTGGTGTGGATGCAATCTGGATTTCGCCTTTCTTTACGTCACCGATGCTTGATTTCGGGTATGACGTATCGAACTACCGCGACGTAGATCCGATGTTCGGCTCTCTTGGTGACTTCGATGCGCTGTTAAGCCGTGCGCATGAGTTGGACATCAAGGTGATGATTGACCTTGTGCTAAGCCACACGTCAGATCAGCACCCGTGGTTTCAGGAAAGCCGGTCCAGCCGCGACAATCCCAAGGCAGATTGGTTCGTCTGGGCGGATGCAAAACCTGATGGTTCGCCGCCGAATAACTGGCTTTCGATCTTTGGTGGATCGGCGTGGGAATGGGACGGTCAACGGATGCAGTACTTCCTGCACAACTTTCTGACCCAGCAACCCGACCTGAACTTCCACAATCCGGATGTACGCGCCGAGTTGTTGGAGGTCACGCGGTTTTGGCTTGATCGTGGTGTAGACGGGTTCCGGCTTGATACGGTGAACTTCTATTTCCACGATGACGAGCTGCGCGACAACCCGGCACTGCCTGCAAAAGAACGTTCAGACAAGATCGCGCCGTCGGTAAACCCTTACAATTTTCAGGATCATCTCTACGACAAGTCACGTCCCGAAAACCTTGATTTCCTAAAGGCCTTTCGCGCCATTCTTGATGAATACCCCGCGGCCACATCGGTCGGCGAAGTGGGGGATGCACAGCGTGGGGCCGAAATACAGGCGTCCTACACATCGGACGGCGACAAGATCCATATGGCCTATGATTTCGATCTGTTGTCGAATGCCTATCCAACTGGCACCCGCGTAGCCGAGATCATGGACAAAGTGGCGACTGTGGGGCCGGATGGCTGGGGGTGTTGGGCCTATTCCAACCACGATGTGGTGCGCCATACCTCGCGCTGGAACCTTAGCGGTGAAGCGCATCGGGCCTATGCGGCGCTGTTGTTAAGTTTGCGTGGCACAGCCTGCCTGTATCAGGGCGAAGAGCTTGGCCTGACAGAGGCCTATGTTCCGTTTGAGGAGCTTCAGGACCCTTATGGCAAGCGGTTCTGGCCAAAATTCAAAGGCCGCGATGGGTGTCGTACACCTATCCCGTGGAGTTCTGACCGCATTCATGGCGGCTTCTCGGATGGTCAGCCCTGGTTACCTGTCGCGATGGAGCACGTGCAAAACGCGGCCGACACGCAGGATGCGTCCGATACATCGATGCTGAATTTCTACCGCGACCTCATCGCATTCCGCAAAGGCTACATGGCTTTGATGAAGGGTGAGTTCGACTTGGTAGAGGCACGTGACGATTTCATCTCGTTTGAGCGACGCCACGGCAATGTCCGTATGTTCTGTGCGTTTAACCTGTCTGACGACGCATGCGGGGTCACGTTACCTGACGGTGCTTGGTCGATTGAACACGATGCACCCTTCACCGCCGCCGAACCTGGCGCGGATGGAGATACAAAATTACCGGCTTGGCAGGCACTTTTTGCCACGGCTCAAGGATAAAAGAGGGAGGGTACTATGGCTGATCTTCTGCTGACAGATATCGCCAAGTCATACGGAAGCGTTGAAGTTCTGAAGAACATCAACCTCGACATCAAGAAGGGCGAATTGATCGTCTTTGTCGGACCGTCGGGCTGTGGCAAGTCGACGTTGCTGCGCATGATTGCAGGGCTTGAGAAAATTACGGGCGGGGAATTGCGGATCGATGGGCAGGTCGTCAATGACGTGCCCCCAAGCGAGCGTGGCATTGCCATGGTGTTCCAGTCCTATGCGCTTTATCCGCATATGACGGTGCGCGAAAACATGCAGTTTGCATTGAAGATCGCTAAGAAATCGCCTGCTGAGATTGAAGAGCGGGTCGAGAAGTCTGCGAAGATTTTGCAGCTTCACAACCTTCTGGATCGCCTGCCTAAAGAGCTTTCGGGGGGTCAGCGTCAGCGGGTTGCCATTGGGCGTTCGATTGTGCGCGACCCAAAGGTCTATTTGTTTGACGAGCCTCTTTCGAACCTTGATGCAGCGTTGCGCGTGGCGACCCGGATCGAGATTGCTCAGCTGAAAGAGGCGATGCCGGAATCGACTATGGTCTATGTGACCCACGATCAGGTCGAGGCGATGACGCTTGCGACGCGTATCGTGGTGCTTGCCGGTGGCGGCATTGCGCAAGTCGGTAGCCCGCTGGATTTGTACGAGCGCCCTGAGAACGAGTTTGTCGCACAGTTCATCGGATCACCTGCGATGAACCTGATGCCGGGCAAGATCACCGGTACGGGCGAGCAGACCACGATCGAAGTCGATGGCGGCGGCATGGCGGTGTCGAATTATCCGTCCTTGCCCAAGGATATGGGTAAAGCGGTCAATATCGGCGTGCGTCCTGAGGACTTTGTGGCGACACAAGGCGACCAGCAGCGGATTTACCGAGGCAAGGTAAACATTACCGAAGCGCTTGGCGAAGTGACGCTTTTGTATTTTGAGCCACAAGGCGAGAATGACCCCGTGATCGGAAAATTAGCCGGTATTCACAAAGGTTTACGCGGCAACGAGGTCGAGCTGACAGCGGAACCGGCGAAGGTTCATGTGTTCATGAACACCCAGTCGCTGTTGTACCGTGATCAAGAAATCAAGAATATTGCGACCAGGGGTCACTAGGGCTGCTTTTGCGCTTTTCGTGATTGACGGCTCTGCCATTTGGTGGGGCCGTTTTTTTGATTGATTGAGGGAGTAGGTGTGCTTTGAGCTTATTCTGTTGAAGAACTCGATTGCCCGCCCGAGGATACCTCAAAGCCAGAACTCTGTTCTCAGTCGCCGCCGAAATGTTCGCCACTTTCGGCCCGTTGCGGTATGGCATGAACGTTGTTCTCGGATTTATCCATGCTCTGTCCCTGCTAGGAGTTTTTCAAAAGAATAAGCTCAAAGCAATGTTTCAAAATTCGAGAATTCGAATTGAGTCATGTGACATTCTGAGGAAAAGCCTCTTTAGCTATGCTTGATCCCGAAGTTAAGTCACTCGACTGGTCGGATGAACTGGCAAGAAATAAAGCTGGGCCGAAAATGCTGGCAACGACGGCAACAATCGGTCATCGCGCAGAGTAGGGCGGTGATCTATTTCAAGTAAAGATTTGCAATTCTGACGGGCTCACTGCGGAAATCGCCCAGAGCTTATTACTCTGGCCCAGGGGAATGCGGACTTTGGAAACGATTGAACCGGATCGTGTCAAATCCGCAGTTCAATCTCTTGCGGACAACTTCGATCGCTCCGTGAACTGGGTGGTTTTTTCAGAGCGCATGAATCGTTTTCCGCTTTGGGAGTTTGAGGACTACAAGGACTATCAGGGCATTCTTGATGTTCGATGACAAATTTGAGGAACGGCAGGTTTTCCGCAAAGCGAACCTTACCTACCAATGCCAAGCTTCCCCCGCCAATCATGCGTTGGCGCATATCCCAACAACTTCCGCGCCTTAGCGTTTGAATAGAACGTCTCACGGTCCGCGATTTCCCCACGCAGTTCGACGTTGCCGTAGAACTCGGCGATCAACTCGGCGCTGGTCATATCAACCGAATGCCCGGCACTTGAGACGTTGAACACCTCATAGCCCAAGCCATCCGTGGCCAGGGCGCGGTCGATGAAATGGCCCAGATCGCCGGTTTCGATGTAGCTGAAGAAGTTCCGCAAACGCTGTGCCGGATCCGCAATGAAATCTGGGAACCTTTCGGCGTATTCTTCGGCGCTATGACGTTGTTAAGCCTGAGGCCATATATATCAATACCAGAGCGGCGTTGGAACGATTTGGCGGCAACCTCGTTGGCAACTTTGGACATTGCGTAGCTGCCTTCGGGCAGGGTCGGGTGATCCTCGTCCAGCGGCAGGTAGTCCGGCTGACGGTTGACGTCGGAAAAGCAGATGCCGTAAGTGGTTTCGCTTGAGGCGAATAGCACCTTTTTGACGCCGGCTCGGATGGCCGCGTCTATGACGTTGTAAGTGCCGATAGTGTTGACGCGATAGCATTCGCAGTCAGGTACGATCATGATCCGTGCAATGGCGGCAAAGTGGATGACAGCGTCGAAACCGGACATGCCTTGGCCCATGCCAAGCGCGTCGAAGTCCGCATAAGAACACATGACGTCGTGCATGTGGCCTGCGTCAGTGATGTCGTCGATGCGGTTGAAAACGCCCGGGACAGCGCAGGGCGCAAGATCGACGTTCAGCACTCGATGTCCACAGGCGATCAGGTGTGCAATCACGTGTCGGCCCGCTTTGCCCGCCCCACCGATTACCAGAATGCGCATGCTGTTTCTCCCCCTTTGCTTTCTCTCGTATCTAGCCGGGTGGGATCGGGGCGTTGAGATGAAAGCCATTGCATCAGACGCGTGGATCGGGTGACCTGCATTAGTAAGCAAGGAGGAGAACGCGTATGCCCGTCCCAACCAATCCGATTAAAACTGGCCTGAATGAGGGGCGTCGCCAGATGGGCCTTTGGATCGCATTGGCGCATGCGACGTCAGCAGAGATCGCGTCGCGAGCGGGGTTTGATTTCTGTCTGATTGACGGGGAACACGCGCCTAATGATATCCCGCTGGTGTTGGATCAGGTGCGGGCGATCGGCAACGGATCAGCTGCGGTCGCCGCACGGGTGCCGGTTGGTGATACCCGGATTATCAAACAATATCTGGATCTTGGCATACAGACGCTTGTTGTGCCGATGATTGATACAGCAGTACAGGCACGCGACATGGTAAGCGCGACGCGCTATCCTCCGGATGGTATTCGCGGCGTTGGTGCGGCGATGGCGCGGGCCTCAAATTTTGGCGAGATAGCAGATGTTACGACCACCGCGAACGCCCAGATTTGTCTGTTCGTACAGGCCGAAAGCAAGAAGTCGGTCGAAAACATCGACGAGATAGCAGGCGTGGACGGTGTGGATGGTGTGTTCATCGGCCCGGCCGATTTGGCCGCTGACATGGGGCTTCCGGGTCAGACCGGTCATGCGGAAGTGCAGGCTGTGGTGAAGCATTGCTTTGATCGCATCCATGCGGCGGGCAAGAAGGTTGGCATCATTGCTTTTGACGATGCTCAGGTGCGCATCTACGTAGACAACGGCGCGGATTTCGTGGCCGTGGGGGGGGATACCGCGCTTTTGGCTAAAGCAATCCGGGGCGCTGCGGCGTTTGCGGACGAACTTCGCGCGCTTTAGGACGCAAAATATAGCCTGAAAATGGTGCGTCGGCACAAATAGGGCTTTCCGAACGCCTCAACCCATGCGATATGGACGCGCCAAACGAACCCTCCCGAGGAGTGACCCCATGGAGATTCGCGAGGCCCTGACCTTCGACGATGTTTTGCTAGTTCCAAGCGCGTCCAGCGTGCTGCCATCGACGGCTGATACCCGCACGATGGTGACAAGATCCATCGCAATGAACATCCCGCTTTTAAGTTCTGCAATGGACACGGTAACCGAGGCGCGCATGGCGATTGCCATGGCACAGGCCGGTGGTATCGGCGTCATCCATCGCAACCTCGATATCGAGGAACAGTCCCGCGAAGTGCGGCGTGTGAAGCGATTTGAAAGCGGCATTGTCTATAATCCGATCACTCTGACACCAGATCAGACCCTGGCGGACGCCAAGGCGCTTCAGCAACGCTATAATGTGACCGGCTTTCCGGTGGTAGATGCCTCGGACCGCGTCGTCGGGATCGTCACGAACCGCGATATGCGGTTTGCGCAGGATGACAAGACGCCCGTGAAGGCGATGATGACGACAAATAATCTGGCTATCCTGACTGAACCCGCCGATCTTGATGAGGCCCGCAGCCTGATGCAGGCGCGCCGGATCGAGAAGTTGCTGGTAACAGACGGACAGGGCGTGCTGACCGGCCTTCTGACGCTGAAAGACAGCGAGCAAGCCGTGTTGAACCCTCAGGCGTGCAAAGACCACCTTGGCCGTCTGCGTGTGGCTGCCGCGACGACTGTGGGTGATGCAGGCTTCGAGCGATCCGAGGCCCTTGTTGATAGCGGCGTTGATATTATCGTGATTGATACGGCGCATGGACATTCCGAAGGTGTGGCCCGCGCCGTGACGCGGGCGAAGTCTATATCGAACGATGTCCAGGTTATTGCGGGAAACGTGGCGACGGCAGAGGGCGCACGCGCCTTGATCGACGCCGGTGCCGACGCTGTAAAAGTTGGCATTGGCCCCGGATCCATCTGCACCACGCGCATGGTGGCTGGTGTAGGTGTGCCACAGTTAACAGCGATCATGGACGCGGTTTCGGGCGCCGGAGGCGTGCCGATCATCGCCGATGGTGGCATTAAGTATTCTGGCGATTTTGCCAAGGCAATCGCGGCAGGCGCGTCCTGTGCAATGGTCGGTTCGATGATGGCAGGAACTGACGAAAGCCCTGGAGAAGTCATTCTATATCAAGGGCGTAGCTTTAAGAGCTACCGTGGAATGGGGTCCCTTGGGGCGATGGCGCGCGGGTCAGCTGATCGGTATTTCCAAAAGGATGCGGCTAGCGACAAATTGGTGCCCGAAGGCATCGAAGGTCAGGTGCCTTATATGGGCTCGGCGTCTGTCGTAATCCATCAATTGATTGGCGGGCTCCGTGCGGCAATGGGCTACACAGGTTGCGAAACTGTTGAAAATATGCGAGAAAACTGTCGGTTCGTGCGAATAACTGGCGCAGGGCTCAAAGAGAGCCACGTTCATGATGTTCAGATTACGCGTGAAAGCCCGAATTACCGGTTTGGTTAACGGGCGATGAGGCAACATTTGGCAGGCGCTCTCCAAGGTGGAGGGCGGCGTATTTGTGTGAGTGTTGCGAGGGGTCATGGCAAAACGGGCGGCGGAACCGGTTACCGGTCATAATGAAGTAGTAGAATTGAACAACGATGCGCGCTGGCAGGCGCGTCTCGATGAAGCACGCGCACGTCGTGCAGAAGCGCTGAAACAGCAGGGCCTCGAAGATAGGCCCAAGCGCATTCCGCGCAAGCCCTGGGAAGAAGAGGCAGAGACCTCGCTTGCTGCCAAAGAGCACCAGCGTGCGCTTGATGACGATGGGCTGGATTTTCACGACCGCATGAATGCGCTTCAAAAAGTGCTAAAGGACAAGCGTCCCGAGCCGGTTGATCCTCGTTCGGTAGCGGTGCCACCCGTGCCGGATCATGCCCGAAACTGGTCTTCGGAAGCGGAACAGCTTCCAACGACACCAGCGATTGAGCCCGAGGTTGAGGCCCCGAGCATTGCAGTAACGTCGCCGGTTGTAAAACCTGTAAAAACTGGCCCGCCGATTGATAGTTTGTTTGATGATCCGAGGTTTCTGGCACCTGATCCCAAGCCAAATACACCGCTTGATCGCGAGCTGGAGTTCGTTCCAATCTCGGATCTCGTGGACCCCATCTCGCTTGCGCGTCCAAAGACCAAACGCCGCCCGTGGCTGAAGGCTGCAAACGAGCAAAACACGACTCTCACATTATCCGAAGAGGCCGCGCAGTCTGTGCCTGCACTTTCAAAGGACAAGCCCGCCGGCATGCCGTTCTTTTTAGGTGTCGGTCTTGTGGCTCTGGTGGCAATGCCTTTCTTTACTCTTTTGCCCCCGATGTCGCGCGGCCCCGATGCTTCGGTGACGCCCGCGTTTGGCCTGCAGCCAGCATTGGGGATCACCGCTGCAATGGTCGAAGTCCCGGCCCCGACCCAATCTGGGGAGTTCGTGCCGACCTCAAGCTTGGCACCCCATGGCCCGCTGGCTTTGAGCGATCCACGCCCGCCAGCATTCTCAAGGACGTTTCCGGCGATTGCCACAGCGCCTTTGTCCGAGATTTTCGTGATGCCTGAGGTGTCGCGCGCGGTAGACGCTGATGTTGCGCTGTTTGCACGCGCAGTGTTGCCGGACATTCAGGTGACCCAAGCGATGTGGGAAGCCGAATTTGGTGTCGGCGCGAACGCTGGACAACTTCCCGGTGTGCTGGCCCCAGTTACTTCTGCGAAACTGATACCTGTGCCACGCCCCTAAGGCTTGCGCGGAGAGGTGGCATTTGACACACGCCAAGGCGCAGGTTTTCATAAGGAGCACAGGGCATGACACCGGCAGCACGCGTTCAGGCGGCAATCGAAATCCTAGACGGGATCCAATCGGGGTCCCCTGTCGAAAAAGCTTTGACGGGTTGGGCTCGACACAGCCGCTTCGCGGGATCAAAGGATCGTGCTGCGGTTCGTGATCATGTTTTTGGTGTCTTGCGCTGTAAGCGGTCCGTCAGCTGGCTTGGTGGGGGTGAGACTGGTCGCGACTTGATGTTGGGCGCTCTGCGGGACGCTGAGGTTGATCCGTTAACCTTGTTTAATGGCTTTGGGTATGGGCCTGCCCCCTTAAGCGACGTTGAACAGGCTCAAGGGGCTGAGGCGTGCGACGCCCCCGATCCGGTGCGCCTTGATGTTCCGGACTGGCTTTGGTCGCATCTTCAGCGCAGTCTTGGAACAAAAACCGAGGATGTGCTTGCGCTTTTAAGGCATCGGGCACCTGTTCATTTGCGTGCAAACACTCTTGTTACGGATCGTGACGCGTTGTTGTCGCAACTCTCAGAGGACGGCTATGATCCTAAGACCACGGATTTGACTCCGACGGGCGTTGAAATTGGCGGCGCGCCACGGGGTTTGACCGCATTGTCCCGTTTCGCAGATGGTTGGTTCGAGATGCAGGACGCGGCCTCGCAGGCGGTTGTGGATCGTCTGGCCACTTATCTGAAAGATGCGGATGTGCTGGATTACTGCGCGGGTGGTGGTGGCAAAGCTTTGGCGATGGCGGCCTACCGTCCCAAGCACATTGTCGCCTATGACACTGACGCCAAGCGCATGTCCAATTTGGCTGAACGTACAGACCGCGCGCGCGCAAACATCGAGGTCGTAAACTTAGTGTCCGGCCTTTTCGACTTGGTTTTGTGCGACGCGCCTTGTTCTGGAAGCGGAGCCTGGAGGCGCCAACCTGCCGCAAAATGGGACCTGACACCCGAGTTTCTAGCGATGCTTCAAGGCCTACAGGTGGAAATACTGAACACTGCGGAAGAATTTGTCCGTCCAGGGGGCTATTTGGCCTATGTGACCTGTTCGCTGCTAGACCTTGAGAACGACATTTCGGTCGATGCTTTTCTTGCAGAGCATCCCGGTTGGAGGAGCGTCGAACGCCTTGTGTTGACGCCGCTTGATGGAGGGGATGGGTTTTACCTTAATGTTTTGCAGCCCCCCGCCGCGACCTTTTCTTAAGAGTTTCGCCTGAATGTTTAGAAATGGTTTTCTACTTTAAACGATTCTGAACCGGTTAGATTCGGGATCGAGATGCAGTGTGCCAGACATAACGACACATGACAGCGAGGCCCCGTTTATTTTGGAGGTGGTGCGACCGTCCCCATTGATCGTGCTGTCGGCCTTCACATTAATGCTGGCGCTTGCCGGCCCTCATGGGGCGCCAATGATCGTTGCGTTGGGGGCGGTGCAGGGTTCTAGGCCGCCTCTGTCATCCTTCGGTTACTCGTGATTCGGGACGTTTGCGGGCGCGCGATATCGTCAATGTTGCCCATGTGAATCCGGCTCCGGTGATTCCTGGTGATATGACCGGGCGACTATTGGGCCTTGCAGACTGTTCTGGCCACGCGCAGGAAGATATTTCGACTGCAGAGGGCCTGATCCGTATTAGGGCGCATCGCACCGCCCCTCTTAATATTATTTGGCACATTGAAATTATCCCAAAGACGCGCGGGCAGCATGGGACAGGATCCACTGACGTAGCAACGTCGGGGATGCGACCTGAGCTGCGATGTCGCCGGATGTTCTGGATGGGCTACCGGCGTCGATCCTCAAGATTGCGCTGGACGGGATGGTTATTTCGGACAACACATCGGCTCAAAAACTATTTCCCCTAGGGGCATAGGATACGCCAAAGAAAGCCTCGCAGAATATTAGTGCCGCGTACCAAACTCGGTGTTTTTGCCAAAGCCGTTTTTACTCAACCAGTTAACGAACTTCGTCTACGATTCATTATGATAGCTCCGTCATGCCGACAGGTATAGTAACCTCATCTTGACCTCAAACTTTGATACATCTTGAATAAAGTTGTTGAAATGTTCTCTTTTTGGTCTCATACACAGACAGAAGAACAAGAAGAGAACACGAGGATCGTTGCTGCGCGCGCGTGGCTATGAAATAAGGATACAGGACCAATGGCAGCGGCAGAACTTCTGAAAATGACGGACAAGAAAGCAAGCGATAAAGCCAAAGCGCTCGATTCGGCGCTCGCACAGATCGAGCGGCAGTTCGGCAAAGGCTCAATTATGAAGCTTGGCGGCGAAAACTCACTGCCGGAAATCGAGTCGACCTCAACTGGTTCGCTCGGCTTGGACATCGCACTTGGTATTGGCGGTCTGCCAAAGGGCCGGGTTATTGAAATTTATGGCCCGGAATCATCGGGTAAGACAACGTTGACATTGCACTGCATTGCCGAAGAGCAAAAGAAGGGTGGCGTCTGTGCCTTCGTCGATGCCGAGCACGCGCTTGATCCACAATATGCCAAGAAGCTTGGCGTGAACCTTGATGAACTTTTAATCTCGCAGCCGGATACCGGGGAGCAGGCGCTAGAGATTGTCGATACCCTAGTGCGCTCTGGTGCGGTCAGCATGATAGTTATCGATTCGGTTGCTGCATTGACGCCAAAGTCCGAACTTGAAGGCGATATGGGCGACAGCTCGGTTGGCGTTCATGCCCGTCTGATGAGCCAGGCCATGCGTAAACTTACCGGTTCGATTTCGCGTTCTAAATGCATGGTCGTGTTCATCAACCAAATTCGGATGAAAATCGGTGTCATGTTTGGCTCACCAGAAACGACGACGGGCGGTAATGCACTGAAATTCTATTCATCTGTGCGTCTCGATATCCGCCGCATCGGTGCGGTCAAGGACCGCGACGAAGTTGTGGGTAACGCGACCCGCGTGAAGGTCGTGAAGAACAAAGTCGCCCCTCCGTTCAAACAGGTCGAGTTTGACATTATGTACGGCGAAGGTATCTCAAAAACAGGGGAGTTGCTCGACCTCGGTGTAAAGGCCGGCGTCGTCGAAAAGTCGGGTTCCTGGTTTAGTTATGGTGACGAACGTATTGGTCAGGGCCGTGAGAATGCGAAGGTTTTCCTGAAAGAAAACCCCGATATAGCCTGGGCAATCGAAGATCAAATTCGTAGTGCACATGGACTTGATTTTGACGAGCCGAAAGTTGCCAAGGCAAGTCCTGCCAGCGATGATGACGGGTTGATTGAAGCCTGATCTGACATATGATTCTAAGAGGGCCGACGCAAATGCGCGGCCCTTTCTGAGTCAAAATCTTGCGAGATTTTCTTCTCAGAATCTTAGTCGTCGCCGCGCCTGGCGACTGACGTCGACAAGGTTATGAGGCCCGGCTCGATCACTTCGGCGTAAACACCGCCATGCCCACGCACAGCAGAATAGCCGCCGTGGCCAAATACTTCTTCCATCCGCGAACAGGGCGGGCAGGGCCCATGAACGAACAGGACACATTCGCCGATCCGGACATGGGTTTTGCGAAGCGCCAGTAGATTGATACCGGTCACGAGTATATTGCGACGCAGGTCGGCAGCTGCAACGGTAACACCACCCAGAAACGCTGAAATAACGGGAAGGTGCTCGGCCTGGATCAAAGTGACCGCGCGCTTGCCAGCGCGTGCATGGTCGCCGTCCAGGCCATCCAATGCCACGTACACAGCTTCAACAGTCGATACCGTGGCACGCCGTTCAGAACGGATAAACAGCCCCGTGACACGCCCTTTTGATCCATGGCGCGCCATCATTACGCCAAGTTGGCCGCCAATCAATCGGTGGTCTCGATGACCATAATTTCGCGTTCTGATGCTTCTTTGGCGATCTTGACAGCCTCTTGATACCGAGGGTCATTATAGGCGTTTTCGGCAGCTTCGACGCTTGGGAATCGCGCCACGACGTTGCGTCCACGTTCCCGACCTTCAAATTGAACGAATTTTCCGCCGCGTGCGATAAAGGTCCCACCATGTTCGGGGATCACCACGGACGCGACCTTGATGTATTCCGCATATTTTTGGTCGTCGGTCACGTCCACATGTGCAATCCAAAGAGCGCCCATTTAGTCCTCCAAAACCTTTTTTGCCGCGGCAATCGCGGCCTCTGCATTGTCAGCTGACGGGCCGCCACCTTGCGCCATGTCAGGGCGTCCGCCACCGCCCTTACCACCAAGTTCGGCGACCGCAGCCCGAACAAGATCGACGGCCGAAACGGTCTCGACAAAGTCCGAAGTCACACCCGCCGCAACGGCGGCTTTACCGCCGGTATCTGCGATCAGAACGACCACGCCCGAGCCAAGCCGCGCTTTGTGGTCGTCGATCAAGGCTGGCAAGTCCTTGCCTGAAACACCCGTGACGACCTGCGCGATGACTTTGATATCATTCACTGTTTCGGCTTCGTTTGTGTCGCCGCTGATGCCCATCGCAACTTGGCGGCGCAAGTCGGCAACTTCGGATGCAAGCGCTTTGCGATCGTCTTGAAGCGCCTTGACGCGGTCTATGACCTCACTTGGCTGAGCTTTAAGCGCATTGGCGATTGCTCCAAGTCGGTGATCTTGTTCGCTTAGATATCTGAATGCGGCTTCCCCGGTCAGGGCTTCAATCCGGCGTACCCCAGCTGCAGACGCGCTGTCGCCAAGGGTCACGAACACGCCGATGTCGCCGGTTCTCCGAACGTGCGTGCCGCCGCAAAGTTCTATCGAAAATGTGTTACCGTCGGCCCCTTTGCCGGTGTCGGCTTCGCCCATCGACACGACCCGCACTTCGTCACCGTATTTCTCGCCAAAAAGTGCTTGCGCGCCGATGCCGCGGGCTTCGTCCGGTGTCATGATGCGGGTATGCACAGGAGCATTTTGTCGGATGAAGGCGTTAACGTCGCCTTCAACCCGCCTTAACTCTTCAAAGCTTAGCGCTTTGTTGTGGCTGAAATCAAAGCGCAAACGATCGGGAGCATTCAACGAGCCGCGCTGAGAGACGTGATCGCCAAGAGCTTGGCGCAAAGCCTCGTGCAAAAGGTGTGTGCCAGAGTGGTTCGCGCGGATTGCGCTTCGACGGGTATGGCTGATTTCAAGCTGAACCGCGTCGCCAACTTTAAGACCGCCTGACTGCGCCTTGTAATAATGTCCAAAAATTGCTCCGGCGGCGAAGCGTTGGCTATCGGATACCGCGCCGCCGTGGTCGTTATGTTCGAGGTTGCGAAGATATCCCTGATCCCCAACCTGACCGCCGCTTTCGCCATAAAACGGGGTCTGATTCACGACGACCCAGCCGCTTTCGCTTTCGGCAAGAGACTTCACTGGATCGGAGCCTTTAACGATTGCTAACACGACGCCCTCTGCAAGCTCTGTGTCATAGCCCAGGAATTCGGTCGCGCCGTGTGTTTCGGCAATGTCAAACCAGACAGTTGCGTCTTTTGTTTCGCCAGATCCGGACCAGGCGGCGCGTGCTTTTGCCTTTTGTTCAGACATGGCCACATCGAAGCCCTCGGTGTCGACCGACAGGCCCTTTTCGCGCAAAGCATCCTGAGTCAGATCAAGCGGAAAGCCAAAAGTGTCGTACAGTTTAAAAGCGGATGCTCCGGGAAGGTCAGCGCCTTCCGGAAGTTTTTCAAGCTCGTCGTCCAGAAGCCGCAAGCCGCGATCAAGCGTTTCAAGAAACCGGGTTTCTTCGAGTTTTAGTGTTTCTTCGATCATCGATTGCGCGCGCCCCAATTCGGGATATGCATGACCCATTTCACGGACCAGCGCGGGCACCAGACTGTGCATCACAGGACCTCCTGCGCCAAGGAGATGCGCGTGCCGCATGGCGCGGCGCATGATCCGGCGCAACACATAGCCACGACCTTCGTTCGATGGCATGACGCCGTCTGCAATTAGGAACGACGTTGAGCGAAGATGGTCAGCGATCACCCGATGATGGACTTTACCGGGGCCGTCGGGGTCAGTTGACATCGCGTTCGCGGTCGCTTCGATCAGGGCACGCATCAGGTCCGTGTCGTAGTTGTCGTGCTTGCCCTGAAGAAGTGCGCCGACGCGCTCCAGACCCATACCAGTGTCGATGGATTGTGCGGCGAGTTCCTTGCGCGAGCCGTCCTCGAACTGCTCGTACTGCATGAAAACAAGGTTCCAGATCTCGATGAAGCGGTCGCCGTCTTCGTCTGCGCTTCCCGGAGGGCCGCCCCAGATGTGGTCGCCGTGGTCGTAAAAAATCTCGGACGAGGGCCCGCAAGGCCCCGTTGGTCCCATCATCCAGAAATTGTCGTCTGTCGCGATCCGGATAATGCGATCATCCGACAATCCTGCGTATTTCTTCCAGATGTCGGCGGCTTCGTCATCGTTATGGTAAACGGTGACGAGCAGCTTTGATTTGTCGATTCCGAAGTCTTTGGTCAGCATGTCCCACGCGAAGGGAATGGCGTCTTCTTTGAAGTAATCGCCGAAGGAAAAGTTGCCGAGCATCTCGAAGAACGTGTGGTGGCGCGCGGTATAGCCGACGTTGTCGAGGTCGTTGTGTTTGCCGCCTGCGCGCACACAGCGCTGCGATGTTGTGGCGCGTTTGTAGTCGCGGTGTTCGACCCCGGTGAAGAGGTTCTTGAATTGCACCATTCCCGAATTAACGAACATTAAAGTCGGATCGTTTCTCGGAACAAGCGGCGAGCTGTCCACGATTTTATGTCCGTTTTTTTCAAACGAATTCAGAAAGGTGGAGCGGATATCATTCAAGCTGGTCATGGCGCACACACGTTTGTCCAAGGGCGAGGGCCGGGATACAGCCTTCGCCTCTGTCCGTAAAGCGCGATTGAGCCGTTAAGAGCCCTTAAGACACGCTACGTGATGCTCGTTTGCGTTCGTGCGGGTCCAGATGGCGTTTGCGCAGGCGAATTGCGTTGGGCGTGACTTCGACCAATTCGTCGTCGTCGATATAGGCAATGGCCTGCTCCAGCGACTGGGTGATCGGTGTTGTCAGGCGCACCGCTTCGTCCGTGCCAGAGGCGCGCACGTTGGTCAGCTTCTTGCCTTTCAGCGGGTTCACTTCCAGATCGTTCTCGCGGGAGTGTTCGCCGATGATCATACCCTGATACAGCTGCTCTTGTGGACCGATGAACATTCGGCCACGATCTTCAAGGTTGAAGAGCGCATAGGCAACCGAAACGCCGGCTTCCATCGAGATCAGAACACCTGCACGGCGTCCCGGAATTGCGCCTTTATAGGGTGCCCAGCCGTGAAACACGCGATTCAAAACGCCTGTTCCGCGGGTGTCGGTCATAAACTCACCGTGGTAGCCAATCAGGCCGCGCGATGGGATCAAGGCAATGATGCGGGTCTTGCCAGCACCAGCGGGCTTCATTTCCGCCAATTCACCCCGGCGTGGTCCGGTCAGCTTTTCGATCACCGCGCCAGTGTAGTCGTCATCCACGTCGATGGTGACTTCTTCGATCGGTTCGTTGTTTACGCCGTCGATCTCACGCATCAGAACCTGTGGGCGCGAAATTGAAAGCTCGAAGCCTTCGCGTCGCATGTTCTCGATCAGAACACCCATCTGCAATTCACCGCGACCGGCAACCTCGAAGGCTTCACCGCCGGGTGTATCAGAGATTTTGATTGCGACGTTTGTTTCAGCTTCTTTCATCAAGCGGTCACGAATAACGCGGCTTTGTACTTTCTTGCCATCACGTCCGGCAAGTGGGCTGTCGTTGATTCCAAAAGTCACAGAAATCGTTGGCGGATCAATTGGTTGCGCGGGCAGGGCGTCTTCCACGGCAAGGGCTGCAATGGTGTCGGCTACAGTCGCTTTGGACATACCCGCAATTGATACGATGTCGCCAGCCGAGGCTTCATCGATTGACTGCTGCGACAACCCGCGGAACGCGAGAATTTTCGACACGCGGAATTGTTCGATCTTTTCGCCGATGCGGCTCATGGCCTGCACGGTTGCGCCGGTCTTAAGCTTTCCTGTTTCGATACGACCCGTCAAAAGGCGCCCAAGATATGGGTCAGCGCTAAGTGTCGTGGCCAGCATACTGAAGTCCTTGTCGACGGACGTTTGTTGGCGTGGACGCGGCACGTGATGAACGACCAGATCAAACAACGCGGCAAGGCCTTTGCGTGGGCCTTCAAGCGAGGCATCCGCCCAACCAGCGCGTCCCGAGGCATAAAGATGTGGGAAATCAAGCTGGTCTTCGTTGGCATCCAAAGCGGCGAACAAGTCGAAGACTTCGTCCAGGGCGCGGTCGGGTTCCGCATCCGGCTTGTCGACTTTGTTCAGCACGACAATCGGGCGTAGGCCCAGCGCCAGCGCCTTTGAGGTTACAAATTTGGTCTGCGGCATCGGGCCTTCGGCGGCGTCCACCAGCAAAACAACACCGTCAACCATCGACAGGATCCGCTCGACTTCACCGCCGAAGTCAGCGTGACCGGGGGTGTCGATGATATTAATCCGTGTGCCCTTCCATTCGACCGAGGTACACTTGGCAAGGATGGTAATCCCGCGCTCTCGCTCGAGGTCATTGGAGTCCATCGCGCGCTCTGCTACATCTTGGCCTTTGCGGAAAGCGCCGGATTGCTTGAGAAGCTCGTCGACCAGCGTTGTCTTGCCGTGGTCGACGTGCGCGATGATTGCGATATTTCTAAGGTCCATGATCTCTCTCGGGGTGGCTTGGCGCGGCCTTATCGTGCAGTCGCAGCAAAGGCCAGCAGCAATCGGTGTTACCGTGCGATATAGCGGTCGCCCCGGTGATTGACAGCGACAATCAGGTTGACCACGACCGCGCCCAAAAGCGACCAGATGACCAGGTCCCATTGCAGGACGCTAAAGGCCGCCAGAAACAAGAGGGCGTCAAAGGCAAGTTGTGTCCAACCTGCTTGGATCCGCAGGCGTTCTTGCAGGAAAAGCGCCAATACACCGATGCCGCCAAGCGAGGCGCCGTGGCGGAACAGAACGATTAATCCCATCCCGATCAGCGCGCCAGACAGGGCGGCTCCAACAGGTGCAGACAGATGACCAATGACAATTGCGCCGGGCAAGACCTCGGTCATCGCCGACAAAACGGCGACAGCAATAATGCTTTTGACGGTGAACCGCGGTCCCATCCGGAACCAAGACAATCCCCAAAACGGCAGGTTGACCAGAAGAAAGACCAAACCAAGGCTCTGGCCGGATACATAAGTCAGCAGCACAGCAAGCCCTGCTGTTTGTCCGGTGATCAGTCCCAGATGCGTCACAAATTGCAGGCCCAGCGCGCAAAGCGCCGTCCCTAGCAAAAAGGCTTGGGCATCTTCGAGAAGACTGTGGTTGATCTTTGGCTTATGCGGCTCACCCATAGCTCGCGTCATGCATCTCATGGGTTACGCTGTCCAGCTTTCAGATCAGGCGGCCGAAGTGGCAAGTGCGCCCACCAGGTCGGCCAAAGTTGCAACTGCGGCCATCAGGCGGTCGTCATCCACGGTCAAAGCAACGCGAAGGTGTCCTGCCGCCGCCGCCCCAAAGCTTTCGCCCGGCATGACCGCAATCAGATTCTGATCCAGCAGACGATGCGCGAAGTCTTCGCCGCTAAGACCCGTCCCGCGGATATCAAGCATCAAGTACATCGAGGCGCGCGACGGGACTACAGAAAGCCCCCGCGCTGCAAGATACCCAGCGACCTTCGCGTGCCTGCGCTTAAACGGCGCCGCGATACGGTCCTCAAATCCTGCGCCTTGCTGCAATGCAAACAATCCGGCGTCCTGAATAAATCCGGGAACGCCGTAAGTGGTGTGTGTCGAGAGGTTCTCGACGTGTTCCATCGCCTCGGCCGGTCCAACCAGCCATCCAATACGACTACCGGTCATTGCATGGCTTTTCGAGAGAGACCCCGCAACAAGCGTGCGCTCGGCCATGCCCGGAAGCTGGCGCGGCGACAAGTGTTCGCCTTCCCAGATTTGCGTGTCGTAAACTTCGTCCGAGATCACCCAGAGATCATGGGCTTCTGCGACTTCAGCAATCGCTTCCATCGTATCGCGCGAATAGACCACGCCTGTCGGGTTATTCGGCGAATTGATCAAAAGCGAACTGGCTCCGCCGGCGGCGACCGCAAGATCGGCTGCATCGGGTTGGAAGCCCGCCTCGGCCCGTGCAGGGATCGCCTTGGCAATTGCACCGGAGCCGCGGATCGTACCGGGATAGGTCGCGTAATAGGGGTCTATGAACAAGGCGGTATCGCCCGGATCGCAGGCCGCCGTATGGGCTGCGAACAACGCGGACTGAGCACCTGGTGAGACTATAACGTTTTCAAGCGCGGTTCTGACACCTGTACGTTCCTGAACGCGGGCCGCGATGGCGTGACGCAAAGCGTTCGTCCCCGGCAGATCGGGATACCCCGTATGTCCGCCCAGCGCGGATCGATGCATTGCTTCAAGTATTTCGGTTTCTGTGCGCCGGTCGTGCTCGCCTATCGTCAGCTCGACCACATCGTGACCGTTTGCCTTCATGGCGCGTGATTTGCGCAAGATGTCCCAACCGTCGGATCCCCCTCCGGTCAGCCCTGTGATGCGTGTTGAAAGTCTCATGTCCCGAATGGGCAGATCTACGACGGAAAAGTCAAATGAAAGGTCTTTAACGCCGCCTTCAATTTTCGTGACGACCGGCGTCCTTACACTTTCAAAAATACCTCGGGGAGCGTGCGCTAGCGTGTTTGGCCACGCCCCAACCACCCAAAGGCCAAATGGACGTCTTGAAAATCTTTGCAAATAGCGGACCTTCCGCCTATACATCCTTTCATGACAAGGACCCGTTTCCTCATTGAGTGTATTATTATCGCCTGACATCCGTCGCGCGGACTGGTCCCTTTTCTATCCATCATGACCTTGCTAAAGCCCGCGCGGGATCGTTTCACGCCCTAAGGACTTTTGCTTATGACTAAGATCACGCTTCACAACACGGCCACGCGCCGAAAAGCGCCATTCACGCCCATCGATGATAGGAATGTGCGGATGTATGTCTGTGGGCCGACGGTCTATGACCGCGCGCATCTTGGCAACGCACGCCCTGTTGTGGTGTTCGACGTTTTGTTTAGGTTGCTGAGACACGTCTACGGGGCCGATCATGTCACCTATGTGCGCAACTTCACCGACGTGGACGACAAGATCAACGCAACTGCGAAAGCGCGCAAAGAGGCTGGCGCCGTAGGCAGCCTCGAAGACCTGATCCGCGCACGATCGGATGAAACGATCGCATGGTACCTTGAGGATATGGCGGCCCTTGGCACGCTTGCTCCGTCAAAGATGCCGCGCGCGACCGAATGGATCGCTCAGATGATCACGATGACACAAGGGTTGATCGACCAGGGCAATGCCTACGAGGCCGAGGGCCACGTACTGTTCCGGGTTCGGTCTTATGAAGACTATGGCGCGCTTTCAGGGCGGTCTGTCGATGACATGATCGCGGGCGCGCGGGTTGAGGTTGCGCCCTACAAAGAAGACCCATTGGATTTCGTTTTGTGGAAGCCGTCGGACGCAGACACGCCCGGATGGGATAGCCCTTGGGGTCGCGGGCGTCCGGGCTGGCATATTGAATGTTCGGCAATGGCGTACGAGTTGCTGGGCGGGTCTTTCGACATCCACGGCGGCGGCAATGACCTGCAATTCCCGCACCACGAAAACGAAATAGCGCAATCGCGTTGCATGGGGCATGGCTTTGCCAATGTCTGGTTGCACAACGAGATGCTTCAGGTCGAGGGCAAGAAGATGTCCAAGTCTCTGGGCAACTTCTTCACTGTGCGCGATTTGCTGGATCAGGGCGTGCCAGGTGAAGTGATCCGGTTTGTGTTTTTGTCGACGCATTATCGCAAGCCGATGGACTGGACCGAGAAGAAGCGCGACGAGGCCCGCAAGCGGCTTGTTAAATGGTTCAGCAAAACCGATGGCGTGGTCGCGGCAAAAGTTGTGCCGAACCGGGTTGTTGATGCTTTATCCGATGATCTGAACACGCATCTGGCCTTGTCCGAAATGGAAAGCCTCAGTGCGCCCTATCTTAAGGCCGCAATGCGGCTGGTTGGTTTGCCGGACGCCGAGGAGGTCGACTGGTTCCGCGGAGAAGTTGAACAAGTCGTCGGTGTCATGCACTCTGGTGGGGAAGGTTTGCAAGACGCTCAATCCCTTCTCTCTGACCTTCTTGGCAAGTGGGAAGACCTGCGCGCTGCGAAAGACTACGCGGCAGCGGATGACCTGAAAAACAGTCTTGAAAAAATGGGAATTTCAGTTCGGGCAACGGGACGGGGACCAGAAGCGAGCCTCGCGTCAAATGCCACGCTTGATCCTGCCAAACTGGAGGCCCTGAAATGATTCGAGAACGGCTCTTTCTTTTCGACACCACGTTGCGCGACGGCCAGCAAACGCAAGGCGTTCAGTTCTCCTCGGACGAGAAAACGCAGATCACCAAGGCGCTTGATGATCTTGGGCTCGACTACATCGAGGGCGGCTGGCCCGGCGCAAACCCGACTGACAGCGCGTTCTTTGAAACGCGCCCGCAAACCCGTGCGACCTTTACGGCTTTCGGGATGACCAAACGGGCAGGGCGGTCTGCTGCGAACGATGACGTTCTTGCGGGTGTCCTGAATGCCAACACGCCAGCGGTTTGTATCGTTGGCAAAACGCATGACTTCCATGTCGACACCGCCCTTAATATCACGCTTGAAGAAAACCGCACCAACATCTCGGAAAGCATCGCTCATCTCGTGGCACAGGGGCGCGAAGCCTTGTTTGATGCTGAGCATTTCTTCGACGGCTACAAAGCCAACCCCGATTATGCGCTGGATTGCCTGAAAGCCGCCTATGATGCGGGCGCGCGTTGGGTGGTCCTATGCGACACTAACGGTGGCACGTTGCCAAGCGAGATGGGCGAGATCACTTCACAAGTGATCGCTTCAGGCATCCCCGGCGACCATCTGGGCATCCACACCCACGACGACACAGGCACTGCAGTGGCCGGCACGCTCGCGGCCGTGGACGCAGGCGCGCGCCAGATCCAGGGCACACTGAACGGTCTCGGCGAACGCTGTGGGAACGCCAATCTTATTACGCTGATCCCGACGTTGCTTTTGAAGGAGCCCTACGCCAGCCGCTACGAAGTTGGTGTTCCGGCTGAAGCACTTATGACGCTTACGCGCGTGTCGCGGATGCTGGATGATATTCTCAACCGCGTGCCGCAACGCGCGGCGCCCTATGTCGGAGCCTCCGCTTTCGCGCACAAGGCAGGCCTTCACGCCAGCGCCATCGTCAAGGATCCCACCACCTACGAACACATCGCGCCTGAAACGGTCGGCAATGCACGCATCGTCCCAATGTCCAACCAGGCGGGCCAATCGAACCTTTTGCGCCGCCTTGAAGAAATGGGGATCGACGCGGAAAAAGGCGATGCGGCCCTGTCGCGGATCCTTGATGCTGTGAAGCAGCGAGAGACCGACGGGTATGCCTACGACAGCGCGCAGGCGAGCTTTGAGCTTCTTGCACGGCGCGAGTTGGGTCTGGCCCCTGACTTTTTCGAGGTCGAGCGCTACCGCGTCATTACAGAACGACGTCGCAATGCGCGTGGTGAGATCGTGGTGGAATCCGAAGCCGTGGTGACAGTGTCGACCCGCGATGGCGCGCGCACCAGTTTCTTCAAGAACGAACACGCGCAGGATATTCAGGACGACGGCCCGGTGAACGCGCTTTGGCAGGCATTGAAATCCGACCTTGGCCCGTTTCAGGACAAAGTCGAAGACATGCGTCTGACTGACTTTCGCGTGCGCATCACCCAAGGTGGCACCGAAGCGGTCACACGCGTGATCATCGATTTCGCAGACGATCAGGGCCGCGCATGGGCGACGGTTGGTGTGTCAGCCAACATAGTTGATGCCTCTTTCGAGGCGTTACTGGACGCGATCACATGGAAGCTGCTGCGCGACGGTGTTTCTGCCTCGTGAGCGCGCTCTTTGATCTTTACGAAAGCCTGCCTCGGCAAGGGCCGGGGGACAGGGAGACGCTTGATTTTACGCTAAGGATAATTCGCGCCGGGGGTTCTGAACGCATCCTTGACGCAGGTTGCGGCTCGGGCGCGGATATTGACGAGCTTCTCGCTTGGGCGCCCGCCGGACATGCCTCAGCTGTGGACAGCCTCGTGCCGTTTGTGGAGCAGGTTGTTAAGCGCTACGGCGACGATCCGCGTGTCGAAGCCGTTGCTACAGACATGGAAACGTTCACTGGTCCGTTTGATCTGATCTGGAGCGACGGCGCATTGTACTTCCTTGGTTTAGACGCAGGATTGCGGAGCTTCCATTCGATGCTCGCTCCGTCAGGCGCTTTGGTTTTTTCGCATCCTGCCTATTTCAACAAGACACCGTCCCCAGCGGCCACAGATTTTTGGGAGGGCGAAGGCGAGGTATTTGACCACGAAACTGTTTACGAAAAAGTCTGCGCGGCAGAATACACTGTCTTTGATGCCTT
>Ga0075467_10000575_pt1 | contig 29602 bp, 34 predicted proteins | sample DEB08_DNA_9_FD_75067 | JGI IMG/M metagenome (GOLD analysis project Ga0075467, IMG submission 75067) | Aqueous microbial communities from the Delaware River and Bay under freshwater to marine salinity gradient to study organic matter... | ecosystem: Environmental > Aquatic > Marine > Coastal ... | reverse complement strand
TAATTTACAGAAACTATTTATTTGAGTTTTTTATTCCCTCATTAACGCATAAATCTATTTTAAGAAATATGGGAGTTCCAGCATATATTGAAGATGATCTTAATTTGCGAGAAATTTCGAAGTCAAATTTCAAAATAGATTATAACAAAACCATCAGGACCATTGAATTTGAAAACCAAGTTTATAATAACACCTTAAATTACATGTATACACTAAATTCTTATAAAGTGTTTAAAGATTATTTAATTGATACTTTAAAACTTATTGAATCAAATATTAAATGATTAAATTCTTCCGACATATACGCAAATCACTTCTTATGGAAAACAAAACCTCCAAATACTTTAAATATGCCATTGGCGAAATAGTTCTTGTAGTAATTGGTATTTTAATTGCATTGCAGATAAATAATTGGAATGAGAACCGTATTTCTAGAAACAAAGAAAAATTGCTTCTAAAAGAATTAAATAGCGAATTTAAACTGAACAAAATACAGTTAGATTCGGCAATCTATTATCATAAAAGGGCATTAAAATCTACAGAAAACATTATGTCAAAATTTCCAATTGATTCAAAAACAATTGATTTGGACTCTTTAGGTATGCATAGTTTTTATATGAATTGGTATTACACCTTTGACCCATCCGAAGGAATTATAAATGCGCTATCAAGCAGTTCGTCGTATGAACTTATCTCGAACAATGATTTGCGTAAATTATTAATTGGTTGGAGTGATGTACTTGAAAATTATCAAGAAGAAGAAATAATCGCTCTTAATAATTTTATGAACCATTTAAAACCCTATATCAAAAAGCATACAGTGTATGGCTGGGAAAATTATAGAGATTGGTTTAAAGACCCTCGAATAGATTTAACCTTTTTAGAAACTTTGGAATATGAAAATTTTGTTCGCGATAGGCATTCTGATATTAGTGAAATTGTAAGCACACATTCTGGTGAGTTAGAATTAATAACTAAAACAATAGATCAAATTATTGTACTGTCTGAAACCGATGTTAATGATTAAGTTTTTTAGACATATTAGAAAATCACTCCTTATGGAAAATAAAACTGGAAAGTACTTTAAATACGCCGTTGGCGAAATTGTTCTTGTGGTTATTGGTATTTTGATTGCATTACAGATTAATAATTGGAATGAGCAAAAAAAACTTAAAGTGCAAGAAACTGAAGCACTAACCGAGATTATTTCAGATTTAACTATTAATATAAGTAAATTCGATGAAACCTTAAATGGTGAAAATCGTCCTGGAAATATTAGTAATACGTTGAAGTCATTATATATTATAATTGATCATCTTAAATCTAACGAAATCTATCAAGATTCACTTGATATGCATTTTGGCATTATAACTTTTTCTTCAAACATAATAAACTATAAAACTAGTGGTTACGAATCACTCTCTTCAGTAGGCTTAGATCTTATTAAAAACACTAAATTACGGTCAGAAATTGGTGAATACTATACCTCATCTATTGTAATTCCACAAAATGTTTCAATTGGGTTAACGGAAGATTTCGGTAGCTATATGTTAGATTATATAAGAAAAGATTTTATTACCACTGATGATCTAACTTTACGTATATACACACTTCACCCAAGAAATTATAATGCATTAAGAGAGAAAGGTGAATTTTTAGAATCACTTAAAATGTACTTAGGTGTATATAGTACTTATGAAAATTCGATTAATAACGCAAAAAAAGCTACGAATGCTTTAAAAAATAATATTGAATCTTATTTGAAAAATTAAATGATTTGAACATACAAAACTACATAAACGGTAACTTTCATAATCCCATTCAAGACAATTGGATAAACAACTATAATCCATCAAATGGTGAAATATATAGTCAAATACCTAACTCATCAAAAGAAGATGTTGAGAACGCATATATCGCTGCTAAGTCTGCGTTTCCAAGTTGGTCACAAACCACTTTAGATGAGCGAAGCAGGATTATGATTCGTATTTCAGAACTCATTGAAGCTAATCTTGAGCGATTAGCTGAAGCAGAAAGCAAAGATAATGGTAAACCAATATGGTTAGCCAAAGCGGTTGACATTCCAAGAGCGTCGAGTAATTTTAGGTTTTTTGGTAATGCCATTACTCAATTTGCCAGTGAAAGTCATGAAAGTGTTGGACATGATGCCATTAATTATACCTTACGACACCCCATTGGAGTTGTTGGTTGTATTTCACCTTGGAACCTTCCACTCTACCTCTTTACATGGAAAATTGCTCCAGCAATTGCTGCCGGAAACTGTGTGGTTGCAAAACCTAGTGAAGTTACACCAATGACAGCATATTTGTTAGGTGAAATTTGTACAGAAGCAGGTTTACCTATAGGAGTTTTAAACATCGTTCATGGTTTAGGCACAACAACAGGTCAAGCCATTGTAGAACATCCAGATATTAAAGCCATTTCCTTTACAGGAGGAACAGTAACAGGAGCACATATTGCCAGAGTAGCTGCACCAATGTTTAAAAAACTGTCCTTAGAACTTGGTGGTAAAAATCCAAATATCATTTTCGCCGATTGTGATTATCAAGATATGCTTATTAATACCATTCGGTCATCATTTGGTAACCAAGGTCAAATTTGTTTATGTGGTAGTCGCATTTTTGTAGAGGCTTCTATTTATAAGCAGTTTAAAAAAGATTTCGTTCATGTCATTAGCAAACAAAAAGTTGGACATCCTTCTGCTCCAGACACAAAAATTGGAGCTTTAGTATCAAAACCTCATTTAGAAAAAGTACTAAGTTATGTTAAGATTGCTGAAGATGAAGGTGGTAAAGTACTTTTTGGTGGCAAGCAATTAACCATTGAAGGTTATGAAAATGGATATTATATGGAACCAACAATTATTGAAGTTCAAACTGATGAATGTCGTGTGAATCAAGAAGAAATTTTTGGTCCTGTGGTAACGATTATGCCATTTAATACTGAAGATGAAGTATTACAAATGGCAAACAAAGTAAACTATGGTTTATCAGCGACACTTTGGACAAATGACTTAAAACGTACCATGCGAATGACCAATCAATTGCAAGTTGGTTTAGTTTGGGTAAACACATGGTTAATGCGTGATTTAAGAACGCCTTTTGGTGGTGTAAAAAATTCTGGTGTTGGTCGTGAAGGTGGCTTTGAAGCTTTACGCTTTTTTACAGAGGCTAAGAATGTTTGTATAAAGTACTAAGTATGAGAAATGTAATTATTTTAGTTTTTGCTATTGGTTTTATTTGTAATTCATGTAAACAAGAACATGCTGATTGGATTGATCGTTCTAAACATGAAGGACTGCATGACATTGCCTTATCAAATAATTTTGAAACTTATGCTACTGAAACTAACCCAAATAATTTAGAAAACACAATTAATAACCTTGAACTTGCAAAAGCTTACTTTGATAAGATCTTTGATGAAGACTTAAATTTTGCTGTATTGTTTGTTGACAACCAAAACTGGGATACATATGCGTTTACTCCTCCTCCTGGAATGCCGCAAGCTCATTATGAAGGCAATATTGTTTTAGGTCTAAACAAATCGGAAATGGCTAGTGGCTTTGAACAAGCCTTAAGTCAAATGCCGCCTCAAGCTACTCAAGAATTAAAAACATATTTTGGTGAACCAATAAATTTAGATAAATTTTTTAGAGATGGTTTAGCAATTCACGAACTCGGCCATTTGTATCAATTTTATAAAACTGGTAAAAACAGCCAAAGACATTGGCTCAATGAACTTTTTGGAAATCTCTGCCAAGTTGCTGCTGCTAAAGATTTTGAAGATCAAACTACATTTAACCAAATGGACTCTTATCAAAATCTGTTAATAAGAGGCAATCAATGGGGAGAATTAAAGTATAAAACATTACAACAATTCGAAAACGACTATCTTGATGTATTAAAAGCAGGACGGAATTATGGATGGTATCAAACTCAATTTTATACTATGGCTAAAACACTTTATTCAAAATACGGCGATGCATTGGTCTCAAAATTTAGAGCGTTTTTAATCGATTTAAAAACTAAAGATAAACTAGACGACAAAGCACTTAACGAATTGATAATAAAAGAATTTGGACAAGATATGATGAACATTATAACATGGAAATATTAAAATAACATATGAATCTAGAACTCAATAATAAATTCGCATTGGTATGCGGAAGCACAGCAGGAATAGGAAAAGCAACAGCAATGGCTTTAGCTGCAGAAGGTGTTCAAGTGACACTTGTAGCTAGAAATGAAGATAAGCTAAAAACTGTTTTAGCAGAATTACCTCATCAAAGACGGCATGACTATATTGTAGCAGATTTTTCAAATCCAACCGAATTAAAACAAAAAGTGTCAGATTATATTTCTAAAAATCATGGATTTCATATTCTAGTAAATAATACTGGAGGTCCAAAAGGAGGTCCAGTCTTTTCAGCTGAATTAAGTGAATTTGAAACGGCATTTACACAGCATTTAAAATGTAATCATGTATTGGCACAAGCTGTTGTTCCTTTCATGAAAAGAGAAAATTATGGTCGTATTATTAATGTTATTTCTACATCAGTCAAACAGCCTTTGGATGGCCTTGGTGTGAGCAATACCATTCGTGGTGCTGTGGCTAATTGGAGTAAAACTTTAGCCAATGAATTGGGCCAATTTGGCATTACTGTAAACAATGTACTTCCAGGAGCTACAGGAACTGAACGTTTAACAGAAATCATTAAAAATAAATCAGCTAAAACTGGAAATTCAGAAGAAGAGTCAGCAAATGCTATGAAAAATACGGTCCCTGCAAAACGATTTGCAAAGCCTGAGGAGCTAGCTGACGCTATCACTTTCTTAGCGAGTGAGAGAGCTGCTTATATAAATGGAATAAATCTGCCAGTTGATGGTGGACGAACAAAATCTTTGTAACTTTATATCATTAAAACTAAACGTCATGAGCAAACTATTTCCTCCAATAAATTTTAAAGCATGGATTGATGAAAACAGACATTTATTAAAACCACCTGTTGGTAATAAAGTAGTCTGGAAAGATGGTGATTTTATTGTTATGGTCGTTGGGGGCCCAAATAGCAGAAAAGATTATCACTATAACGAAACACCAGAATTTTTCTATCAAGTTGAAGGTGATATTGTCCTAAAAGTGATTGATAAAGGCACTCCAAAAGATATACATATCAAAGAAGGTGAGATTTTTTTATTACCTCCAAAAGTGCCACATTCTCCTCAACGAGGAGCAAATACTGTTGGATTAGTAATTGAATACCCAAGAGAAAAAGGGGTTCAAGATGCCTTGCTTTGGTTTTGCGAAAATTGCACAACTAAACTCTATGAAGAAGATTTTACTCTTGATAATATTGAAACAGATATGCCTGGAATATTTGACAAATATTATGGCGACAAAGACAAACGTACTTGCCCTAATTGTGGTCAAGTGATGCAACCACCAAAAAAAGTTAAGATAGAAGACTAATTTATGAAACGTAAACTAAGAATTAACGGTCACTCTCATCTACTTCCTTATCCTGAGGAAATCCCTCAGTTTATGAAGGATAAAGGTATTTTTTGGGTTGATAAAGACCGAAAATTTATGCTTCAAAAAGATTGGAATCGTCCTATTACAGATTCAAGCTTTTTTTTACATGAAAAATTACAATGGATGGAACGTTTTAAAATTGACCATGCTGTCGTTTTAAACTTGTCTCAACTTTATGGAAATGGTTTGCGCGTAGAAGAAATGAAGCAAGCCTTGCGTTTTCAGAACGATTTTAATGCAAAAGCGCAACGTGAAAACCCTAGTAAATTCACCTGTGGTTTCGTCGTACATCCTGGTTTTGTTAAAGGAGCATGCTGGGAAATTGAACGTTGTGTTGAAGAATTAGGTATGCAATTATTGTGTTTACCAACACATTACATGGATACTATTGGCACTTGGCGTTGCATTTTTGACGAAGAAAATGAGCCAATTTTTGAATTGGCAAGCAAATATAATCTGGCTGTAGAAATCCATCCTTATGACGGAGAAAAATTTATTAAATTAGAAAACACGTCATGGCGTTTTCATTTAATTTGGATGCTTGCGCAATGCGCAGATGCCTATCACTTTTTAACTTTAAATGGTTATCAAGACAAATTTCCAAATATGCGAACCTGTTTTGCACATGGTGGTCAGCTTGCACAAATAAACTTAGGACGGCGTATTCAAGGATTTGATGGACGACCAGATTTGTTTGAAGGAAAATCTCATCCAAGAAAAGCAGTAGGACATAAAAACATCTTTTTTGACACTTTAGTTCATGATACTGGAGGACTCGAATTATTGATACGGAATCAAGGATCTAGACAAGTACTTATGGGACTAGACGATCCTTACCCATTAGGTGAAATGGAAAGTAAAAAACAATCCTCCTATCCTGGTAAAATTTTGGATCTAGCCATTGAACAAGACATCATATCTGAGCAAGAGCGCGACGCCATTTGGGATGATAATGTGATACAATGGCTGTGTGGAGATGATGAAAAAGCCAAACAAAAATTGATTAATAGAATTTTGAGTTAATGCATTTTCTACCAGAAGACATAGACAATTATGTAGTTACACATTCTGCAGACGAACCACAATTACTTCAGGAACTTAACAGAGAAACCTATCAAAAAATATTGCAACCACGAATGCTTAGTGGTCATTATCAAGGAAGAGTTTTAAGTATGATTTCTAAATTGGTAAACCCAAAAAACATACTTGAAATTGGAACATACACTGGCTATTCTGCTTTATGTTTAGCAGAAGGTTTACAAGCTAATGGTGAATTACATACTATCGACATCAACGAAGAACTGTATAATTTTCAACGAAAATACTTTGACAAATCTAAATTTGGCACTCAAATTTATCAACATTTAGGAAATGCACTTGACATCATACCAACACTTGATAAAAAATTTGATCTCGTATTTATTGATGCTGACAAAGAAAACTACACTAATTATTTTCATGCTATTATTGACAAAATAAACATTGGAGGCATAATACTTTCAGACAACGTACTTTGGAGTGGAAAAGTTCTAGATACTGAATTTAAAAAAGAGGACACCTCTACTCCAGCTCTTATAGCATATAATAAGGTTTTAAAAGAAGACTCTAGAGTTGAATCAGTCATACTTCCAATAAGAGATGGACTAACTATTAGTCGAAAAATATAATTCTTCACTAGCTATAAACTTTATTTCACCTACAACTGTAACAGTTTTGGATGAATCTCATCATTATATTAAATCAACAATTAGTATTATGAAAAAAATCATCTTTCCTATTTTCGCTTTTCTTCTAGTGGCTTGTAATAATAGTAATCACGTAATTAAAGAGAAAGAACCAAACAATTTGCTTAAACCTGCATCAGAGTTTTATCCTAAAGAACGTGCTCAAGTATTAGTGGTAGGAACTTTTCACTTTGATTATCCTGGATTAGATGAGCTTAAAACAAAGGAAAACGATAAAATTGACGTACTTAAAGAGCCAAAAAAATCAGAAGTAACTAATTTGGTGGAGTACATCAAAAAATTTAAACCTACAAAAGTTGTTATTGAGGCAAAGCCAGGAAATGGGTGGAATGATAAGCTTAAAGAATATAAAAATGGAATGTATAGAGATAAACGTGATGAACGTTATCAACTTGCCATGCGTATAGCTACAGATTTTAATTTAGATACTCTTTATTCAGCAGATGCAACAGCTCTTAGTGATGATTTATGGGAAAAAGATTCGCTTTTTTATAAATCATTAACTAACAAAATTAACTGGAAACTTGAAGATCCTTATTGGGAAAAAGTAAAAGAATATTTTGACTACAGAGAAAAGCAAATAAAAAACGCTCCTATTTTAGATGTATTTAAAAGCATGAATTCACGAGATGGTCACAACACCAATTATGGGTTATATCTTACTGGGGCATTTGCAACTGGAGATGGTCAAGGCGCAGATAACCTATCGATGTGGTGGTACAATCGCAATGCTCGTATTTTTGCAAATATTGTCAATATAACAGAAAGTGCTGACGATCGGATTTTAGTGATTTTCGGAAATGGTCATGCTGCAATTTTACGTCAATTTTTTGAGGCTTCTCCGCAATACGATTTTATAGAGTTTGATAGTTTAGAAGAAATGCGATAAGGTCTAAAGTTTTCGCTTTACTGAGCCTGTAAATTCGTCAAGACCTTCTTTTACCTTTTTTACTTCCTCATTGATGCTACTGGCAACATCAGTATCAATACCATGCTTATCAGCACTTTTAGCAATCTCATGCTTTATATCATTAGTGGCATCTTTTAGCGTACGCATGCCTTTACCAAGGCCACGAGCAATCTCTGGAATCTTATCTGCACCAAAAACCATTACCACAATAAAAAGCACTACTGCAATTTCGGCTCCGCTAATAAATAAAAATGTTGCTTGTTGTATCACGTTACAAATATAGTGAGTAAGTTTAAATAGAATAAAAAAATACCGACTTTTAAAAGTCGGTATTTAAATTTTAACAAAAACAGCTCTAATTTTTACTTTTAAATTGTTCAAACTTACTTTGTTTGATTTCTTTTGGCCAAGCATTGTTGGATGTATCAACATCTGCAGTTTCTAAATCAGGATCAATTTTTATAGATACAATTTCTTTTTGAGTAGCCAAGGCTTTTGATACCTCTCTATCATTATGTCTCCATATTTGCGCAGGATAAGTTACACGTTCTTTTGAGCCATCTTCGTAAGTATATTCAACAATAATAGGCATTACCAAACCTCCTGGCTTATTAAATGTTATATTATAAAAGTACTTTGGCGATTGAATATTCTTACGTTCTGCTTCAGTAAAATTATCCATTAAATAATTTTTTAATGTTGTAGAATTCTCCAATGGACTATTATTTTTCATAGTTGCATTAAACTCATCGCTTCCTTCTTCTACAAAATAGACCATAGGTCCTAAATCATCAACACTCGTATTTGTATCACTCGCCATTTTCTTTGCGGCTTCATTTGGTTGTGAAGACACATATAAACGTTTTACATCTTTAAGTCCTATGTCAGTATAATCTGTTGTATAAAACCATCCTCTCCAATACCAATCTAAATCCATTGCTGAAGCATCTTCCATGGTTCTGAAAAAATCTTCTGGTGTTGGATGTTTAAATTTCCAACGGTTTGCATATTCTCTAAATGAATAGTCAAACAAATCTCGTCCCATTATGGTTTCTCGTAAAATATTTAAAGCGGTTGCGGGCTTTGCATAGGCATTGTTTCCAAATTGATGTGTATTTAAGCCTTTACTCATAATTGGAGCAATATAGTCTTGATCTCCTGACATGTAAGGCACAATATGCTTTGCAGGACCACGTCTCGATGGAAACTCTGTATCACTAGGATCTAAAGCATCTGGATATTTTGCGCCAAAATCTTGTTGAGCGACATATTGAACAAAGGTATTTAGTCCTTCATCCATCCAAGTCCATTGACGTTCGTCACTATTAACAATCATTGGAAAGAAGTTATGTCCTACTTCGTGGATAATAACTCCCATCATTCCATATCTAACACGCTTAGAAATAACCCCATCATTATCTGGACGCCCAAAATTATAGCATATCATTGGATACTCCATTCCCATTGGTGCACTTGCTGAAATGGCTTTATGATAAGGATAATCAAAAGTCATTCGTGAATAAGAAATCAAAGTACTTGCAACAGTTTTTGATGACCAATCTCCCCAAAGTGGATTTGCTTCTGGAGGATACAGTGATACTGCCATCACATCTTTATCTCCAATTTTAACAGCCATCATATCCCAAATAAACTTTCGAGATGATGCCCAACCAAAATCACGAACATTTTCAGCATACAATTTCCATGTTTTTGTTGACTTTGACTTTGACTTTTGAGCAACTTCGGCTTCAGCTTGAGTTACAATTACAACAGGTTCATCATATGATTTTTTAGCTTTCTCATAACGATCCATCATTGTTTTTGTAAATACATCCTTTCTATTCGTTAATTTACCTGTGCCATCCAAAATATGATCGGCAGGAACTGTAATGTTTACTTCAAAATTCCCAAATGGTAATGCAAATTCATCACGTCCAAAAAACTGAGCATTCTGCCAGCCTTCAACATCATTATAAACAGCCATCCTAGGGTAGAATTGAGCCATTACATAGATCTTATTATCTTCTTCTGGAAAATACTCAAAACCTGAACGACCTCCTTCTTCAACATGATTATTAATATTATACCACCATTTTATATTAAACGAGAATTTGTCTCCAGTGTTCATTGGAGTAGGAATCTCCACACGCATCATAGTACCGTTTATCGTATGTGATAATGCTTTACCATTGGTGTCTGTAACTTTTTCAATATGAAAACCTCTTTCTAAAGGGGCCTTCATGTATTTTTTTACAAAATTTGAAGGGCTTTCCGTTGGGTTTCTAAAAGTACTTTCAATTAATGGTGTTTTTGAATCTGGCGCTCTCATGTTTTGATCCAATTGAACCCATAAAAATTTCAACTCATCAGGCGAGTTATTTGTATATGTTATGGTTTCGTTACCTGATAGCCTACTATTAACATCATCAAGCTGAAGATCCATTTTATAATCAGCTTGCTGTTGATAATATCCAGGTCCTGGAGCTCCAGATCCTGTTCTAAACATGTTTGGCGTTGCAAATTCATCATATAATTCTTTGAATTTGTTTTCGTTTTTATGTCCAGGTTTACGCTCAGGCTGTGTTTCTTCTTGCCCTGACATCCCAATAGAAATGAATAGAAATGAAAGGCATAAATATTTAAGTTTTTTCATAATAAGGTAATTGGTATTTGCAGTAATTAATCAAAATTTAGTTTGACTCTATTATTCTGTGAGGTTAATACGATACTTTTGTTTTTAGATTTAATATCAGCTTTGATAATATTTTGTTGCTCTTTAAAAATCTCAAAAAATAAGTTATTTGTAATTTCAAAATCATTAATATCTGAAATATTATTAATTTCTAGATAACAAAAAACAATATCATCTTCATATTCTTTACCTAAAAAAGCAAAACTAGAAAGTTTATTATCGATACTAATTTTTACTTTATTAGCAAGATATTCACCAATATAAGTATCTATTTGGTCTTCATTTTTTGATTTTTCAAGTGTAATAGAATTGTCATAACGTTTGCGCAACAATTTTTCAAAATCATCAATAAAAATGCGCATAACAATTTGTACAGACGCTTTATCTTCAACATATTCTATTTGAGTTACACTTACATAGTATTTATGTAATGGCGCAAATGATATAAATGGAAATAATAATGTAAGAAATAGAATCTTTACAGATTTCATGGTTATTGTTTGACGAATAAAACAAATTTATCAATTTGTTTATGATTAAATTCAAAATTTATATTAAAATTTTGAACTTTTTTAATCTTTTGTTACACTCAGATTGTTTTTGAATTCAATATATTTTTCGTCTAAAAATTCATAAACTTCTATTGCGCTTTTTCCTTTGCATCTGGCTTCAAATGTTGCATCATCTGAGCAAAAATAAAAGAATTGAATTCTTAAATTTTCATCAAGTGGATTCATCATAAAAAATTCCTCCTCTAATTCAGTTTTAATTTTATGTATGAGTACTTCATTGGCTTCTAACCTCACCCGCTCTTTTAACATCTTGGTTCTTCCAGTAATAGTATTCAATAGTTTATAAAAATTAACGCTAAATCCAAGACCAAAGCTTGGTATCATTTTTCCAGCGTCTGCTTCATGCAATCGTCTTTCGCTTTGAGTTTTTGGCTTCCCTGTATATCCTGGAATTCCAACATCATAAAAATCTATTGGCTTTTCTAAATCAGCATTTTTAATATCAAATTCAAGATCACCTGATAGTACTTTACCTACAGTGACCTCGTCAAGAACAGTAACTTGTTCTTCCAATGTGATGGCCATTTTTTTTTGTGTAATATTTTGAGAAGTAACAATAACAGCTGTTAGTTTATATTGTAACGATGAAAACACAATGGTATCATTCAGCTTTGCATTAATATTGAAACTTCCCGATGCTGTTGTGGTAGTATATCTACTAGATGTTTTATTAATAACGTGTACACCTTCTACATCAGAACTCCCAAAGACTTGACCTTCAATTTCAACAGATTGTGCTATACAAATAGAAGCTAAGAAAACACATGGGAGAAATAAAAAACTTTTAATATTTCCCATTTTTATTAGCTTGGAATTCTTTACTCTTTTTTATGATAAAATCTAAAAATTGCAATTCTTTTCCATCATCAAGTAAGGCTTTATCTATGCCTGAGTCTTCTACAAAATATATAAATTCCATCATTTGTTTCTTAGGAATATTAAGCTGGTTCATTAAATATTCTGGTGAATACTTTTCGACAATATCTCTATTTGTTGCAAACTGAGTTTCATCAATTTTCTTTTTAGAATTAAAAAGTGGTTTTACTAATAATCCTATAATTTTTACCGCATCGGCTGTATAATATAATCGGTTATCAGACATTGCTGTGTTTTGCACTCCTGTCAAATAATCTTCAGTAAAATCTATCTTATCTAAGTTATCCAAACCAAAATACAAAGCGTCTAAATTTGGGTTTACAGTTTTGGCTCTTATAGCATCAACAGTGAGATTTCCTGTTAAACCATATGGTAAAATAAGAACTTCAGGCAATTTATTTACGTCTTCAATAAGAACAACAGTAAAAGCTTTAGTTTCTAGGATTTCCTGAGTAATTACAATCTCAAAATTTTTAAACTGAAGGGCTGAAACTTCTATTCTATCATTAAGAGTAACATAGATGCTAAATTTACCTTCCTCATCTGTAATAGTTCCTTTGTTTGAAGATTTATTGAAAATTGTTAAACCTTCAACATCTGGAGAATCAACAATAATTCGACCTAAAACTTCAACACGCTCTACGTCTTGAGCATATAATTGTAAAAAACTCATCCCCATAAATGCAATTAAACATATTGATTTAAATATTTGATTTGTTGGTTTAAACATTGCGTCAAATTGTTGGATAAAGAAAGTTATTACGATTCATAAAAAAATGCGAACGATAATTAAACTTTTGTTAAATGATTCATTTAACTAAATTTACAAAAATGATTTGGCACCAACTAAAGCTAAATGTTAAAACTCAATGTCATTGAAAAATATAATTATTGCAAGTACCTCTACCGTTCATGGTAGTGATTTTCTAGATTATTTATTAAAAGACTTAAAAACACTTTTTGAAAACACTAACGAAATTGTGTTTATACCCTTTGCGCGTCCTGGCGGACTAACTCACGAATTATATACAGAAAAAGTAAAAGTTGCTTTTAAAAAAATTGGAATATCTGTTAAGGGTTTACATGAATTTAGCGATCCTATACATGCTGTTGAAAATGCTAAAGGAATTTTCGTTGGTGGAGGTAATACCTTTGTATTGGTAAATCAATTATATAAAAACAATTTAATTAGCGCTATTCAAAATGCCGTGATTTCTGGAACTCCATATTTAGGAACCAGTGCCGGAAGTAATATTTGTGGTTTAACAATGCATACAACTAACGATATGCCAATTGTGTATCCACCAAGTTTTAAAACATTAGGCTTAGTTCCATTTAACATCAATCCGCATTATTTAGATCCAATTCCTGACAGTAAACACATGGGAGAAACTAGAGAAACAAGAATTAAAGAGTTTCATAAGTTCAATACACAACCTGTTGTTGGGCTGAGAGAAGGAAGTTTTTTACGCGTAATTGGTGATGATATTGTTTTAAAAGGACCTCATGCTGCTAGAGTATTTGAATATAACAAAATCCCTCATGAAATAGAATCTGGCACTAACTTAAACGCTTTAAAATAAAAAAAACTTCAGTATTAAGTGAAGCTTTTGAGCGAGAGACCAGGGGTTCTCTTCGATTAAGCTAAGGATAAACTTCTCACCTTACTTTGCGTTTTTTAATAAAAAATAAAAATAAAAAGCTCCATATTTCTATGAAGCTTTGAGAGAGCGGGAGACCAGGTTCGAACTGGCGACATTCAGCTTGGAAGGCTGACGCTCTACCAACTGAGCTACTCCCGCAATTATTGCGCAAATATATATAAACAGGATATTCAACAAAAGAAAAAAATGTATTTTTAATCAAAATTATAAAGACTGTGACTTTAGCACCATATTGGTGTCAAAATTTTGAACCAGATCATAAACTTTCATATTTTTAAAATACATTAAAACCATTAACTATGAGAAGAGGAAATAGTAAAGTAAAATTATTAATTGGTGCATGTATTGTTTTGTTTGCAGTAATTAAATATTGTTCAAGTGCAGAGGTGAATCCTTACACTGGAGAAAAACAACATATTGCTCTTAACGAAGAACAGGAAATTGCTTTGGGACTACAAGCAGCTCCTTCGATGGCGCAACAACATGGTGGTTTATATCAAAACGAAAACTATCAAGCCTTTGTTGATGAAGTTGGAAGTAGATTGGTAAATAATAGTATTGCTAGGCAAACTGGATACAAGTATGATTTTCATTTATTAGCAGATGAAAAAACCATCAATGCATTTGCACTTCCTGGAGGACAAATATTTATTACCTATGCGCTATTTTCCAAATTAAAAAATGAAGATCAATTAGCTGGTGTTTTAGGTCATGAAATTGGACATGTAGTTGGTAGACATTCTGCAGAGCGCATGGCAAATCAAGGATTAATGGAAGGCATTATAAATGGCGTTGCTGTTGGTTTTGACCCAAATACAGCACAAGGAGCTGCAGGTATTGCACAAATGCTAAATATGAGCTATGGTAGAGACGATGAATTACAAAGTGATGATCTTGGTGTAAAATTCATGATGAAATCTAATTATAATCCAGAAGCTATGATTGGCGTTATGGAAATATTAAAAGCTGCTGCAGGACCTAACAGAACTCCAGAGCGCATGAGCACGCATCCAGATCCAGAAAATCGTGTTGAAAAAATTAAAGAAGCCATAGAAAAATATAAAAATTTATAATCTGGCTTAATTTATCTATTCATTTTAAATACTATAACAGCAGTCCTGATTCTTCGGGATTGTTTTTATCTTTGTATTAAATTACGAAAATGGATAAAAAAGTAATCTTGATGATTCTAGATGGTTGGGGGAAATCTCCTGACCCAAAAGTTTCAGCTATTGACAATGCCAATACGCCTTTTATTGATTCTCTTTATAAGAAATATCCTAATGCAAGTTTAAGAACTGATGGCTTAAATGTTGGCCTCCCTGAAGGACAAATGGGAAATAGTGAAGTTGGTCACATGAATCTTGGTGCGGGACGCATTGTTTATCAGGATTTGGTAAAGATAAACTTAGCTGTAAAAAACAAAACCTTAGGTCAAGAGAAGACTGTTACTGAAGCTTTTAAATACGCCAAAGAAAATAATAAAAATGTTCATTTTTTAGGATTGGTTAGTGATGGAGGTGTTCATTCTCATATTAATCATTTATTCGGGCTGATTGATGCTGCCAATGCATATGGTCTATCAAATATATTTGTACATGCCTTTACAGATGGTCGTGATGTAGATCCTAAATCTGGTTTTGGTTTCATTTCTGAACTTGAAAATTATTTAGATAAAACTACTGGAAAACTCGCAAGCGTAACTGGTCGTTACTATGCTATGGACAGAGATAAACGCTGGGAACGTGTTAAACTGGCTTACGATGCTTTAGTAAATGGTAAGGGAGAATTATCTAATAACATTGCAAAAACAATTCAACAAAATTACACTAATGGCATTACTGATGAGTTTTTAAAACCTATTATTAATGTAGATCAAAACGGAAATCCCATTACTACTATTCAGGAAGATGATGTTGTTATTTTCTTCAATTTTAGAACTGACAGAGGAAGACAATTGACACAAGTTTTAACCCAAGAGAATTTCCATGAACAAAATATGCATAAATTAAATCTTCATTATGTAACGCTTACTAACTATGACGAAACCTTTAAAGGCATAAACGTCGTGTTTAATAAAGACAATCTTAAAGATACTTTAGGTGAAGTTTTAGAAAAGCATAATAAGAAGCAAATACGTATTGCTGAAACCGAAAAATATCCACACGTTACATTTTTCTTTTCAGGTGGTCGTGAAACACCTTTTATAGGAGAAACTCGTATTCTTAGAAATTCACCCAAAGTAGCCACTTATGACCTTAAACCGGAAATGAGTGCTTATGAATTAAAAGATGCTCTTATTCCTGAACTGAAAAAAGGAGAGGTTGATTTTGTTTGTTTGAATTTCGCGAATGGTGATATGGTTGGACACACTGGAGTTATGGAAGCTGCAATTAAAGCCTGTGAAGCCGTTGATAAATGTGTTGAAGACGTTGTTAGTACTGCCTTGGAAAATGATTACACTACCCTTTTAATTGCGGATCATGGGAATTGTGAAACTATGATAAATCCGGATGGTTCACCAAACACAGCTCACACTACAAATCCAGTACCTATAATTCTTATAGACAACGATTTAAAATATATAAAAGATGGTGTTTTAGGTGATTTGGCACCAACTATTTTAGAGCTAATTGGTATTGAAAAACCAGAGGCAATGTCGCAAAATTCACTAATTTAATGTAACTTTCAGCCGGAAATGGATATTTATAACAGACTTACACTTGCAATAGATTTTGATGGAACCATCGTAGAAGATGCTTACCCGAAAATTGGTAAACCTCGAATATTTGCGTTTGAAACCCTTCAAAAACTGCAAGAAGATGGCCATAGACTTATTCTTTGGACCTATAGAAGTGGTGTGCGATTAGAAGAAGCTGTTGAATTCTGTAAAAGTAATGGTATTGAATTTTATGCAGTAAATAAAAGTTTCCCAGAAGAGCAATTTGACTATACAAAAAGTAGAAAAATTCATGCTGACCTTTTTATCGATGATAGAAATATTGGAGGCGTTTTAGGTTGGGGCGAAATTTATCAAATGCTTACCAATGCCAAACCACATATAAAACCAAGTCAAAGAAAAAGAGGCTTTTTTGGACTATTCCGATAATCAACTTATTAAATTAAAATAATCACGTTCAATCGATTCTCTAAAATTAGGATGTGCAATTTCTGTTAATGCTTTTACGCGTTGCTTAATCGTTTTTCCATACAAATTAGCAATCCCATATTCAGTTATTACATAATGCACGTGTGAACGCGTTGTAACTACTCCAGCTCCAGGTTTTAAAAATGGTACTATTCTACTAATCCCTTTATTTGTAATTGATGGCAATGCTATAATAGCTTTTCCACCTTCACTTATGGATGCAGCTCTGATAAAATCAATCTGACCTCCTACTCCAGAATACATTTTTGCACCAATAGAATCTGCACAAACTTGACCTGTAACATCAACTTCAATTGCTGAATTTATCGCAACCATTCGCTTATTTTGCCTAATAATAGACACATCATTTACATAATCTGATGCTCGCATTTCTATAAATGGATTATCATCTACATAATCATACAAACGTTTAGAGCCCATTAAAAAAGTAGCCAAGGCTCTGCCTCTATTAATCCCTTTATAATTTCCGTTGATAACGTCATTTAAGATTAAATCAATAACACCATCAGAAAACATTTCGGTATGCAGCCCTAAATCCTTATGATTTGTGAGTCTTGACAACACCGCATTAGGAATATTTCCAATTCCCATTTGTAAAGTACTTCTATCTTCAATTAATCCAGCTACATGGTTTCCAATTTTATTTTCAATCTCTGTTGGTTCAGTCATAGCATGAATTGGTAAAGGTACATCACACTCAACAAAGGCATCAATTTCTGAAATATGAATAATTCCTGCGCCATGAGTTCTTGGCATTTGCTTGTTTACTTGCGCTATAACAAAGTCTGCATTATCAATAGCCGCTAAAGTTGCTTCAACTGAAACTCCTAAAGAACAATAACCATGCTTATCTGGCACAGACACATGTATTAATGCAACTTGTAGATCAATAATGTTTCTTTTAAACAATAGAGGTAATTCACTTAAAAAAACTGGTGTGTAAGATCCATTGCCTGCTTTTAAAGTATGCCTCACATTTTTTCCTATAAAAAAGGAATTGACGTGAAAGCTTTCTTTTAATTCTGGATTTGCATAAGGCGCATCACCTTCAGTATGTAATTGGCAAATTTGGACATTTCGTAACTCTTCATGTCGAGCAGTCATAGCATTGATTAATAATTGAGGTGCTGCTGCTGCTGCATGCAAATACACCTTATCATTAGATTTTATTATTTTAACTGCTTCTTCGGCACTTACTGCTTTATACATAGTATTGTTTTATTGGGCGAAATTATTGAATAAAACCAAATAAAAAACTGTCGAAAGTCATATAACTCAAAAATATTATACATTTTTATTTTTAAGTATCTTTGCCATTATTTTTAAAGTATGATAATAGTAAAAACCAAAGAAGAAATTGAATTAATGCGTGAAAGCGCTTTGGTAGTTTCCAAAACCTTAGGAATGTTAGCCAAGGAAGTTAAAGCTGGCGTTACCACATTCCAATTAGATAAATTAGCAGAAGACTATATTCGTTCTCAAGGTGCTATTCCTGGATTTTTAGGATTATATGATTGCCCTTCAACTTTATTATGTAGTGTTAATGAAGCGGTAGTTCATGGATTGCCAACAAATATTCCTTTGAAAGAAGGTGATATTGTCTCTATAGATTGTGGAGCACTCATGAATGATTTTTATGGTGACCACGCTTATACTTTTGAAATTGGTGAAGTTGCAGCTGAAACAAAAAAATTAATCGAGGTTACTAAAGAATCGCTTTACATAGGTATCAGAGAATTAAAACTTGGAAATCGTGTTGGTGATGTTGGTTATGCCATTCAAAATCACTGTGAATCTCATGGTTATGGTGTTGTTAGAGAGCTTGTAGGTCATGGTTTAGGAAGAAAAATGCATGAGGATCCCGAAATGCCTAATTATGGACGAAGAGGTAAAGGAAAGAAATTTATAGAAGGTATGGTTGTCGCAATTGAGCCAATGATAAATGGTGGCACGCATAAAGTAAAACAACTGAAAGATGGTTGGACCATTGTAACGATTGATGGAAAACCGAGCGTACATTTTGAACACGATATTGCAATTGTAGATGGGAAACCCGAGATACTTTCAACCTTTGCTTATGTTCATGAAGCCTTAGGAATTGTGAGTAATGAAGAAGATGAATTCAGACAAAAGGCATTAGTACTTTAACGGCATTGAAAAAACTTTTTAAACTCATTTTAAACCTTATACCAAGACCTTTACTCATAAGGTTAAGTTATGTTGCTCGTCCAATTTTAGCATTTTTTTTAAAGGGTATCACCTTCACAGATCCCATTGATAATAAAAGCTTTAAAAGCTTTTTACCATATGGTTATGGCAAACAGCGTAACAATGTATTATCACCTTCAACCTTAAGTTTAGAGCGTCATCGCTTATTGTGGTTGTATCTTAAAAACGAAACCGATTTTTTTACAGCAAAAAAGAAAGTTTTGCATTTTGCACCTGAACAAGCCTTTTATAAACGTTTCAGAAAGATGACTAATCTAAATTACATCACTACAGATTTAAATTCTCCTTTAGCCGATGTAAAAGCCGATATTTGTAATCTTCCATTTAAGGACAATGAATTTGATATCATCTTATGTAATCATGTATTAGAGCATATTCCTGATGATACTAAAGCTATGCAAGAGTTATTTAGAATTTTAAAACCTGGAGGTTTTGGTGTGTTTCAAATCCCTCAAGATTTAAATAGAGAGAAAACTTTTGAAGACGACACGATTACTGATAAAAAAGAACGTGCCAAAATATTTGGACAATACGATCATGTTCGCATTTATGGTCGTGATTATTTTGAAAAGCTTCGTAACATTGGTTTTAAGGTTAATGAAGGAGATTACACTTCCAATCTTTCAGAAGAAGATATTATTAAATATTGTTTAGCAAAAGGTGAAATTATTCCTGTAGTATATAAATAGTCCTGTCATTACAAGGAGCTAAACGACGTGGTAATCTTTATATAAAAAGCAGATTGCCACAGCAAATTAAAAATTTACTTCGCAATGACAACTATTATTCTGGAAAACCATTCAAAGCTAAAGTTTCAAATTCCTTTTCTTCATTTTCAAAAATGAAAAATACTTTCAATTCTGGATGAGTCTGAAGAAAATGTGTAACATTTTCGATTCCCATGGCTTGAAACGCTGTTGCATAACCATCAGCAGTCATACAATCACTCGCAATTACAGAAACGCTAAGTATATTTGTTTGACTTGGATATCCAGTTTTTGTGTCTATAATATGAGCATATCGATTTCCGTTTTCATCAAGCTTAAATTTTCGGTAAGTCCCAGAAGTTGCCATGGCTTCATCTTGTAAATTAACCGTTCTATTTACAGACTGCGAACCATCAAAATTAGGCTGATCTATTCCAACTACCCAAGACGCATTTTTTTCTCTGTTAATGCCTTTAACACGTATCTCTCCTCCTATCTCAACCAAATAATCATAAACTTGTTCACCTTCTAAAAATTCACCAATAACATCGACAGCATATCCTTTGGCAATGGCATTAAAATCTAGGTATGTATTTAAATGTTCTTTTAAAATTGTATTGTCTCGCTGCTTTACTTTATGCAGGCCAACAGATAGCATCAAGCTATCTATCTTTAAGCTATCAAGCGTTATTATGTTTCCTTCAGGGCCAAAGTCCCAAGCATTTACAACGGCTCCAATGGTTGGGTCAAAGGCTCCATTAGTATGCTGATATATGGTTTTAGAAGCTTTAAAAACCTTGACAAAATGCTCATCAACTTCAATCGTTTCATTACGATTCAATTTTGACATATCAGAGTTTTGAATATATGTTGACATCGATGCATTAATAACATAAAACAAACTATCAAACTGGGTTTCGTAGTTGGTATCACTATCATAAATAACACTATATGATGTACCAAAAACCTGACCTGAAAGTTTCGTGTTTTTGGGCGCTCTATCTTTACATGAAACTAGAGTAGTTAAAGCAAAAAATAAAAAAATATATGGCCTCATACTAGTTAAAATTAGTTTCAATAACCTGAATACCATTATACTCAATAAGGTATTCTTGGTCTAAATATATTGGTAGATCTTCACCTTCTGGATTACCTAAACCAACGCCAGCAAAAAGCACTTTTGCGTCTTTTTCTTGAGCATGATTTTTAAAGGTTTCCATCCAAACCACATCATAGTTATTAGGGTTATCTGGTAACATCACTACGCGTACTATCACAAAAAAATATTGACTTTTTTTATCAATACAAACAAACTGAGGGTGTTTTTTGAGTTTACTGTTTACTGCAACAAACTCAAAACCTCTCTTTTCGAGGTCTTTACCAACGTGATTCATGGCAAGATTATGCAATTCTTGTTGTGTTAAAGCTACATTCATGATGCTAAAATAGTATATATAAAATGATGGATAAAATTGTTTAACTTTAAATGCTATAACCAACCAAACTACTCGTCAGCTAATATCTACTTACAACCTAATGTAAGTATATGATTAAATTCTTCCGGAAAATACGCTACAACCTCATGGAAACAGGAAAAACAGGCAAATACTTTAAATACGCTATTGGCGAAATTGTGCTCGTGGTTATTGGTATTCTTATAGCCTTGCAGATTAATAATTGGAATGAAGAAAGAAAAACAAATATTGAAGAGAGGGAGTTACTCACCAATTTAAGTACAGAGTTTACAAGAAAGCTAAATGAACTAGAAATCAAAAATGCAGATAGAAGTACTAATGTTATTGGTATAAATAAATTGCTTCATAACATATCCAATCGTGACGAAAAATTAAGTGAAGCTGAAATGCTTCCAATATTGGCTGGCTTACAAATCTGGTTTGCAGTAAATGAAGAATTTAGCATTATTGATATGCTTTTTAGCTCCGGAAAAATTAACACTATTTCAAACGATTCTCTCAAGACCAAGCTTATATCATGGCCTGACAAGATGGAAGAAATGTTAGAAGAACAAAGAGCTTTGCAGGAGTTGGTAATTCAAAGTATAAATCCATTAATTATTACCTATGTCTCACAGACTACAATGATCAATTTTCTTCAACTTCCTAAAATATTAGAAGAAACTTATGCTCAAAGCCCTCATAACAATGACTATAATGGCCTTTTAGACAGTCGAAATTTTGAGAGTTTAATTGGTTTAAAGAAAGTTTATTTACTCCAAAATATTCGAGACAGTCAAGAATTAATCAGTGATGCTCAACGTATTTTAGAGCTAATTAATAACCAGTTACATAATGATTAAATTCTTTAGACATATTCGTAAATCACTACTTATGGAAAATAAAACAGGCAAATACTTTAAATACGCTATTGGTGAAATAGTCCTTGTCGTTATTGGTATTTTAATTGCACTAAGTATTAATAACTGGAATGAAAACAGAAAACTGCAACATGAAGAACTAAAACTGCTTTTTGATATAAAAACCAATTTAGAATCTAATTTAACTAATTTTAAAAATGACACTTTACGAAATCACAAAGATTTAGCCGACTATATAAAAATTGAAACCTATATTAAAAATGACCTACCTTATAATGAAGAACTTGATACATGTTTTGGAAGGTTAACATTTTGGGCTAGTCCTTATATCATAAATACGGCATACAATTCTTTACAAACTAAAGGCTTAGACCTCATTTCAAATGAGGTTCTTAAAAATGCCATTGTAAATATGCATGAAATAGAGTTAGCAACAATTATTCAAGATTATGAAGCAACTGAAAATGACCTTATGGCAGATATCGTAACGCCTTTTTTCGCAAAACATATAAGGCGTTTACATGAACAAAATTTAATGCTATCAAGACCTAACGACTTTGAGAGCTTAAAGCGAAATGAAGAATTCAAAAATATATTAAGCATGATTATAAGGCAACGAAAAAGAGGCTTTGAGTTTTTTAAGGACATTATGAATTCAATGGATAATTTAATTAATGACATAGATACAGAACTACAATCAAGACAATAAATTTAACACTAACAAATACAATTAGAAATTATGGGAATTTTTTGGGATTTAATCCAACAAGACGAATTACAAAAACAAGAAGACAAAGCAAACAGTTTAGAAGATCGTGTTGAGCAGCTTGAGCAAGAATTAGCAGCAACACGCACATTGCTTAAAAAAACTTTAGTAGCATTGGAAACACATTTGGTTCAAGATATTGACGGTGACGGAAAAATGGGATAATTAATACCTAAACATATAATCAATTTACACACAATGAAAAAACTAGCATTATTACTAGCGCTTGCTTGCGCTTTCACATTAACAGCACAATCAGAAAAAGACAAAGTCATTGAAACCGTTAGCAAAAGTGACATTGAAGGACATATTTATTTTCTGGCTGACGATGTACTTAAAGGACGTGAAACAGGTACACCAGAATTAAAAATTGCAGCTTCCTATTTAGCCAATACATTTCGTGGTTATGGCGTAAAACCAAACCCTAAAACAGGAACCTATTATCAAGATGTAAAACTCAAGCGAGTTTCGCCTCCCAAAGAAGCTTCTATTTCTATTAATAATAAAGACATAACCAACTTTGTGTTTCTAAATGCTTCTGAATTGAATACAAATCAGGATGCTGTATTTTTAAACTATGGATTAGACGATGATTATAATGGTAAAGATGTAAAAGGGAAAGTCATTATTATAAAAGCTGGAAGTGCTGAAGCCAATGACACCAGAACTGCTTTTGGGTTAAGACGAACCAAACAAAAATTAGCAAAAGATAAAGGTGTATCTGCCATAATTGAGTTAATGAACACTGACAATGAAACTTGGAGTTACATTGACCATAATTTTAATGGATCTAGTATGTCTGTTGACTTTGGTGAAGACAAGGATAATAATACAGAAGCATCCTATTTATGGGTTTTAGATAAAGAAGATAAGATAGCTGAAGAATTAGGTGCTCTAAAAACAATTAGCACAAAACTATCCTTTGGGAGCAACCAAGAAGAGTCAGTGATATCTCAGAATATTATAGGAATTGTTGAAGGCACAGACTCAAAACTAAAAGATGAGTACATCATTTATTCAGCACATTATGATCATGTTGGTATTGGTACTCCAGACGACACAGGAGATACTATTTATAATGGAGCTAGAGATAATGCTGTTGGTACCACAACGGTTTTAGCAATGGCTGAAAACTTGGCAAAGTATCCAACAAAACGTTCTGCTCTATTCATTTTATTTACAGGAGAAGAAAAAGGTTTGTTAGGTAGTAGTTACTATGTTGAAAATCCAGTATTGCCATTAAACCAAATGGTGTATTGCTTTAATAGTGATAATGCTGGTTATAATGATACTTCATTGATTTCTGTAATAGGATTGACTAGAACAACTGCCGAAAACAATATTTTTAGTGCTGCTGAAATATTTGGATTAAAAGCCATTGAAGATCCAGCCAAGGAGCAAGGTTTATTTGATAGAAGTGACAATGTAAATTTCGCCAAAAAAGGCATTCCTGCACCAACATTCTCGCTAGGTTTTACAGCATTTAATGGTGATGTTACCAAATATTACCACAGACCAGGAGACGAAGCACAAACACTAGATTATGATTATCTTTTAAAGTTTTTTAGAGCTTATATTTTAGCAGGACGTAACATTGCTAATGATCCTGCAAGGCCAGTTTGGAATTCGGGTGATAAGTATGAAGATGTTTCAAAAGAATTATATAAAGTCAAAACAATTAAAAATTAAAATTACTATGGATACAACAACCATTATTTATCTAGTAGCAGCAGCTTTAATATTACGAGTTATTATTAAAGTTGTTGCACGTTATATGAAAGAACAGAAAAATGCTGATAATATTGAAGATTCATAAGTAAGATTCTATACCAAATACTTATATACCCTTTATGTAAATTAAAAGTAACTTAATGAATAAACAAAATTGTCATAATTGCCAAAATGCATTTGAAGGACTTTACTGTTCTTCATGCGGACAGCGTAATATTGGCAACAAACGTTTACAGATGCGAGAAGTCGTAAACGAGTTTTTTGACAATACTTTTAATTTACATAAGGGGTTTTTATTTACTTTTTGGAAATTAATAATCACACCTGGTCAGGTTGCACATGCTTATATTAACGGAAAAAGAAAAACATTTACCAATCCAACACGATACATGGTTATTGCTTTGGCGTTTCAAACATTTATAGATTATTGGTTTAAAACAACCGAAGTTATTAAAAATGAAACCTATTATGTCTTTTCATTTCTATCTACAGAGGTTAATAAAAGTATGGAACTATGGAATGTAAAACTTGCTGTAGAGTATATACTATTCTCCAATTTGTTTATGATTATTCTTATTCCAGCATTATTTTATGTGGTTTTTAAATCTTTAAATTATAACTATACCGAATTATTAGCTTCTAGCTTTTATTTTATACCAAGCATTTTGTTTTTAACGATGCCATTATTGTTTGTAACTAAAGTGATTTTTGGGATATTTGTTAGTAAAGAAGTAATCATATTAATATTTAGCTCTTATTTACTTTGGTCAAATCTGTCGTTTTTTAAAATAGTCCCCTTTTGGAAACGTTTACTAAAAATTCTATTGGTAATCGCCATATTTATGTTCGTTAGAGTATTCTCATTACCATTTATATTTAGTTTAATTCAACCTTTAAGTTAATGATTAAATTTTTTAAACATATACATGCTGTCATTGCTAGCGAAGCACGGCAATCTCATGAATTGACGCTCAAAACAAACAGATTACCACGTCTCTTCGTTCCTCGTAATGACAATGCAAGAAAACTATGATTAAATTTTTCAGACATATTCGTAAATCACTCCTTATGGAAAACAAAACAGGAAAATACTTTAAATATGCAATAGGCGAAATACTACTAGTTATGGTTGGTATTTTGTTGGCGCTTCAAGTAAGTAATTGGAATGAAACTCAAAAAAGCAATAAAAAAGAGGCAGCCATTTTAAATAGTTTAAAATCTGAATTACAAACTAATCTTATAGAACTTAGATCTGATCATAAAAGTCAATTATTTTATTATCAAGCTACTATGAAGGTATATCAATATATTCAGAATAAACCTATACTAGTTGATTCTATGTATGTTGATTTTAATGACATCGTTAATTTCAATTATTTCTTTCCAAAAACATCAATTTATGAGACTCTAAAATCTGGCAACCTTGAAATAATTAAATCTGATTCTATTCGAGAAAGTATTACTGATATTTATGAGTCGCACTATCAAAGAATTATAAGTAAAGTAGATACACGACGTAATGCTGCGAGAGTTCTTTTTCCATATTATCAAACGCATTTTAGAACAAAACATGTTGTAAAAAACGACACTATTAAGTTTAGGCAAAAACTAGGAATACCAAACAACTATGAGTTTTTAATTAATGATTCAGAATTTGAAACCCTTATTGTGGAAGCTATTGATGGTCGGAATCATTTTGTTTATCAATACCTAGATGCCATTAATGAAGTAGAAAAAGGCATCAAGCTAATTGATGCTTACTTAAATAATAATTAAAATGATAGATGAAGAATTACAGCAGCCAAATTAATTATTAACCCATGATTAAATTCTTTAGATTATCCAAACAGCATTTTGCATTGCAAAATCAAAGGTCTAGTAGACCTTTAGTGAAGATAGCCGCTTGCGGAAAAATTAGATACTAAAAATATGATTAAGTTCTTCAGACAAATAAGATATAAATTGATGGAACAAAACAAAACAGGGAAATACCTAAAATATGCTATTGGAGAAATTATACTTGTAGTGATAGGCATTCTCATTGCACTACAAATTAATAATTGGAATGAACAGCGAAAGAATAAACGTATTGAATATGAAATGTTAAGTGACTTAAAAAGTGATTTAGAAGAAACCAATATAGATGTTTTGGATGATATAGATGGTAATCAAAAATTTCTTAATTCAACATTAAATATTCAACGGCACATAATAGAAAATCTAACGTTTCATGATTCTTTAATTATGGATTTTGGAATAATGACCCAACAAACTACTTTGTTTGAAAAGTCATCTGCATATGAGTCATTGAAATCCTCTGGGTTAAATATCATCTCTAATAACAAAATAAAAAAAGAAATAACTGATTTTTTTAATTTAAAACTAGCAAGAGCTCAAAGTACTTCTAAACTCTCCTTTAATGAAATATTTATGCCCTACCTTGAAAAGCACTTTGACGTAAATTTAGATGCTACATTAATGCAGTATTGGTATGAAGGCGGAAATAGACCAAAGGGATCCTTAGCTAAAGGTAATCTTCCAGGTTATGTTCCATTAGATTATGTATCATTAAAGTCAGACCCGAAATTTAGTATAATTCTTAGAAATGCAATTAATGCTCGAATAAATATTATTGGGCGTTATACATCTACCTCGAAATCAATTGATAATTTAATTAATCTTATAGATGATGAACTTAAAACAATGAAGAAATAAATGATTAAATTTTTTAGACATATTCGTAAATCTCTCCTTATGGAAAACAAAACAGCCAAATACTTTAGATATGCCATTGGCGAAATACTCTTGGTGATGATAGGTATTTTGCTTGCCCTTCAAGTCAATAATTGGAATGAAAATAGAAAGAAACTTCAAAGTGAAATAATGCTTACAGAACAATTACTTGATGATGCAAGAGCAGATTCTGTTTTTTTTGAATCTAGAATTTGGTTTCAACAAAAAAGAGATACACTTTTTAGTAACCTTTTAAATTTAAGTAATGGTATATATGTTGATTCTATTACAAAGCTAAAAGTTAATGCAGACCCATTTTTCTTTCGGTTAGCCTATCAATCTAACCTTATCAATAATAACCCAGAAGCTTATGATTTAATAAGTCTAGAAACCATTAAAAATAAATTAAGAGACTATATAAAGCGTCATGATTATATTGTAAATGCTATTGAACTCAATAATAGAATTATTGAAGAATATGGCGTTCCATTGAAAATTAAATATTATGAACAGTTATCTAAAGTACCTGAGGCACCTCTTTATAAAGACTTCATGTTTGCCATTGAAGATCTTGAAACAGTGGCTCAATTTGATATATTTAAATCTTATGGCATCAACTATTTAATTCAATGTCAGGAGTTCTTAAAGATAAACCAAGAACTAATACAACTTTTAGAGTCCTATTTAAAAGAAAATAAATGATTAAATTTTTTAGACATATTCGTAAATCTCTCCTTATGGAAAACAAAACAGCCAAATACTTTAGATATGCCATTGGCGAAATTATACTTGTGGTTATAGGAATCCTAATTGCATTAAGTATTAATAATTGGAATCAACAACGGTTAGATCGTATCTTGGAAAAAGACTACTACTGCCAATTTTTAGAAGATATTAATCAAGATCTTAATCAACTTAATGAACAAGTATCGTATACGAAAGAACGTCTTCATCATGCCAATAACATGTTAGGTTTACTACAAAATGAAAACAGCGAATTTTCAGAAATACTAGAACATACAAAAGGTGCAGTTTCTAAAACAGATGCCGTGATTATGCCCAATAAAAACGCCTTTAAAGATTTAAAATCTAGTGGTAACTTAAGGCTTATTACTGATAAAAACATTAAAAATCAGTTGACAAAATATTATGCAAATGAAGAAGGTTTATTAAACATTATAAATAGTAATGCTATTTCAATAACAACGCGGTTTAAAGAAAAAACGAACAAAATAGGTAATGGATGGGTGCATCTTATTGAAATTCAAAACGGTTTTGATCCTACTTTAGTTTCAGTTGAAAAATTAAAGGAGCTCTTTGTGAGAAATAAAGAAGTAACATTAAACCTTATGAATGATGCCTTAGCTTATGTAGGTTCAAATTCAAGAAATCTGGAGCTTCTTAAGTCTTTAGAAGTTGAAATCCTTTCAATGAAAGCACTTCTTGAAGCTAAATGCACAAACAATGATTAAATTCTTTAGATTATCGAAACCAAATTTTTCAGTGCAAAATCAAAGGTCTAGTAGACCTTTGGTGAAGATAGCCGCTTGCGGAAAAATTAGAAACTAAAAATATGATTAAGTTCTTCAGACAAATAAGATTTAAATTAATGGAAACAGGAAAAACAAGTAAATATTTAAAATACGCTATTGGCGAAATCATCCTTGTTATGATAGGTATTCTATTAGCCTTACAGGTTAATAATTGGAATGAAGATCGCAAAAATCTTCTTTTAGAAGCGGATTATTATTGCAAACTTCTAGAAGATTTAAATCAAGATGTTATAGAAATCAAGAATCAAATTAAAACCAATGAGCTTCGCATAAAAAATAGTAACATATTAATAAGCATATTACAAAAACCAAAATTTACTCAAAAAGAATTTGTGGATGCCATGGTTGGTTCTGTTTACCAAACGTC
>Ga0075467_10000572_pt1 | contig 29669 bp, 28 predicted proteins | sample DEB08_DNA_9_FD_75067 | JGI IMG/M metagenome (GOLD analysis project Ga0075467, IMG submission 75067) | Aqueous microbial communities from the Delaware River and Bay under freshwater to marine salinity gradient to study organic matter... | ecosystem: Environmental > Aquatic > Marine > Coastal ... | reverse complement strand
CTCTCTGTAAACTTTGATTGGTACTATCTCTTGGCTAATATCCTTAATTAAATAAAGTACTCCTTTACTAGCCATAGCTATTTGAACTAAATCTTGTTCTTGCTTAATTTCATCTAAACTTGTAAAGTATGCAAAACATAAACTTTCAAGTTTTTTAGTTCCTTGATAATTCCAAACTGAACCTAAATAATAACTTGATTTCTCAATTAATTCTTTAACTTCCTGTGTTGTGTGGTGATAAAGTTTAATGAATGGTTTTTTATCAATTATTTCTCCTTTTCCAGTCGAATATTCTAAAAGATTTTTTGGACCATTAATTCTACATTTAAAAAGATTAGAATGGTCTTGAAAATTTTCAATATGTCCTTCGTTAGAAATTGTAATGCTTAATGTGTGTCCCCAAGAAATATCGATATTTATAGTTCCGTAAATTTCATCTTCGCTAAATTTATTCAAGTGGTTTGGTAAAAATGAATAATGCTGGAACCAAGAAAAAATTTTGTCATCATCCATTATGTAGATTAAATCAGGAATAATTACTGAAAATTTTTCGCAATGCACAAGCTTACATTTTAAGTATCCTTCAAATGTCGTGTCACCAATTTGTTCAAACCCTCGATTATTATTATAAAGATGTAGTTTGTCAGTTTCGGTTCTGTCAAATTGGTAGTTTTTTTTCATTCGTGAGGTTTTTCAGTAATAACAGCTAACGGAATTGTGTATGGTTAGTTGCGTGGTTAAGCAACTAATTTAGTAAACAAATACGAACCCGAGAAAATTCCGAAGGAATTTTCCAAATAATCACTTGCCAAAGCAATTAATTATACACGGTGTTGTGTGCAGTGCTTTTGCACGATTAATTCGCGTTATATCCAAATCTACGACTTAACAATGTTTCTTTCCACCAACTTTCTCGTTCAATTATAATTTGACTTTCGGTCGTTGATTTGAATATATCTAAAATTGAAAATCGGAAGTTTTGTTTTATGTGGTCAAATTCTAATGTTTTAAGTTCCTTATTTCCTCCATTTCCATTTTTCACATAGGATTTCCAACGATTTAAAATCATTTCATCACCATAAGCTGAACCAACATACATTTTTCCGTTTGAAACGTCCGTAATCAAATAAACTCCTTTTTGATTTCGCAATGCTGTTTTCCAATTGTCTTTGGTAATAACTCGTGAAAGTTCATTCCAAGATACATTTACTTTATCGTAGCCTGGGAAAATATCATTATCAAATACGTCAGGTAATATTTGAGCAATTTCGCAATCATCGATTACAGAAGATGCTTTTCTTACCATATTTTGCGATTTGTTTTTAAACCTCACAATTATTCGTCCAAAATATTTTTCGTATTCAGTCAGCGTTTCGTATTCGTAGCCAATTCCGTTTTGGATATTCAAATCCTTTGTTATTCTTCCGATATGAAATAAAAGCCAGAGATTTTCATTGCTTTTTATCCTTATAAATCCAACTGTAATTTGTCCGTTTTTATAGGACTTCATTTTGTTATAATTCCAATAATGTCCGCCAAGAATATTGTCCATTTCGTTATTTTTAAACATCTCGATTGGGTTCCAATTCCCACCAAACATTAGATTAAATCGAATTTTTATATTTTCGATATTTTTTAATTTTAGGATGTCATTTAGCTTGATGGAATTCATTGACGATTTTTTTTGGGTATTGCACACAACTGGTTATATGGAGAACATTGTTCTCGTTTATCGGTTATCATTTCCGGATAAAAGGAACTTTTGTGCTCGTTTATTTATTTTAAAAACTACACCATTCCATGATCTGACAACGGTAACGATCGTACACGTTTACCCGAAGCATTAAAAATAGCATTACAAATAGCAGCAGAAATTGGTGGTACCCCTGGCTCTCCTACTCCGGTTGGATCTTCATCATTATCAATTAATTCAACATGTACATTGGGTGCATCTTTCATTCTTGTCATCTGGTAATCATGAAAATTACTTTGTTCTACCGCGCCATTTTTTGTAGATATTTTTCCAAACAAGGTTAGTGAAGTTCCAAAAATAGCAGCACCTTCCATTTGATTGATTACTGCATCTCTATTGACATACATTCCGCAGTCTAAAACCGAATAAATATCAATTACTTTTACTTTACCATTCTTTACAGAAACCTCAGCGACTGTTGCCACATAACTATAAAAACTGTAATGAATAGCAACTCCCATTCCATGACCTTCCGGCAAAGGTCTTCTCCAGTTAGACAATCCTCTTACCTTTTTAAGTACATTTTTTAGTCGAGCAGAATTAAATGGATGCGGAGATTCCGCAGTAGCAACTCTGTCTTTTCCTATGAGGTCTAACATAAATTCTATTTGGTCAGTCCCTCCTGCTATTGCCAGTTCATCCACAAAAGAGTTGATTCCAAATCCACTAATAATATTAGAAACCGAACGTAACCAACCCGTTCTTACATGAGATTCTGCCTTAGCATTTTCTATTTGAAAATTTTCTATTTGATAGGGATTGTTGGTAAATCCCATTCCTAATTCAAAACCTGCCAAATAATCTGACATGGGCTTAAAACTAGAAGTAATCGATGGAAATGCCACTCGATGTAACCAACCTGTTACTTTTCCGTTTTTATCTAAAGATCCTTTTAAGTACTGTGCATTTTGTGCATGATAAAAACTATGTTGTATGTCATCTTCACGAGTCCAAACAACCTGAACCGGTGCATCGACTTTTTGTGATAAGGCAACTGCTTCTACTACAAAATCTGATTTTGATTTTCTTCCAAAAGCACCACCAAGTAACATTACATTAATGGTAATATTTTCTAGTTCGAATCCGAAGAAATGAGCAATTTCTGCTCGTACCGTTTGCGGATCTTGCACAGGTGCCCAAACTTCACATTTATCCTCTTGTACCCATGCCAAAGCATTCGGAACCTCCATTGGCGCATGCGCTAAATGTGGCATGGTATACGTCGCTTCTATGATTTTATCTGCATCTTTAAATGCTTTCTCTACACTTCCTTTAAAAGGCGGAACTACTTTTGCCTGATTGTGAATTCTACTAACTAATTTTTCATTGAATTTTTCTGTATCGTAAGAACCATTTGCACCCGTTTCCCATTCGATATTTAAATTACTTTTTCCTTGAAAAGCCGACCAAGTATTGTTTGCAATGACAGCAACACCCCCAAACATTCCAAAAAACTGACCTGTCGGTGGTTTTAATCGATCTAATTGGATGATTTTTTCTACGCCTGCAATTTCTTTAGCATCACTATCATCAAAACTTTTTACAGTTCCAAAAGTAACCGGACACCTAGCAATCGCTGCAAATTTCATATTTGGCAAACGTGCATCTAGTCCGTATTTAGCATTTCCATGAAGAAAATCTTCCATATCAATACCACGAACCGCTGCTTTACCGATGTATTTAAAATCTTTTTTATCTTTTAATTTGATGTTTTCATCTGTAGGGATAGTAATCGTTTTTGCTTCTTCAATCAAATCACCAAAGAATACTTTTTCACCAGAAACTGTATTCACTACAAAATGATTTTCTGCTGTACAATTGGTAAGAGCTGTATTCCATTTTTTAGCAGCAGCCTGCTCTAAAACAGCACGTGCCATGGCTCCCATTTTTCGCATCGGATTCAATAAAGTTCTAATACTTCTTGATCCGTCTGTATTTTGATTTCCAAACTTGGCATCACCTGTTGCTTGTTGTACTGAAACATATTGCCAATCGGCTTCTAATTCGTCTGCTATTGCTGAAGCCATAGAAGTTCTAATTCCTTGTCCCATTTCTGAACGTGCCACAACTATGGTTAATTTTCCATCATTTTGCAATTGAACAAAAAGATTTGGAACAAAAGAAATTCCGTCTTCTAAAGTATTGATTACAACTTTGTCTGTGGATATATTACAACCCAAAAGCAAGCCTCCGGTTGCCAATCCAAATATTTTAACAAAGTCTCTACGTTTCATTTCTATCTTTTCCATTAGGCTTGTTTTTTAAGTTCTACGGCATCATGAATCGCTTTTCTGATACGAACATACGTTCCGCATCTACAAATATTACCACTCATCGCATTATCGATGTCTTCATCGGTTGGATTTTCATTGGTATCCAACAATTCTGCTGCAGAAATAATTTGACCTGATTGACAATAGCCGCATTGTGGCACATTATTATCTCGCCATGCTTGCCTTAAAGCAAGAATGCTATCAGAAGTTCCTTCGATGGTGGTGATTTTTTTACCAACACCTTGACTTACTAGTGTGCTACAAGACCGAACTACTATTCCATCAATCATAATAGAACAGGCTCCGCATTGCGCAACTCCGCAACCAAATTTGGTTCCTGTAAGTCCTATTAAATCTCTAATTGCCCATAATAATGGCATCTCATCTGGCGCATCAACTTGATAGTCTTGTCCGTTTATTGTAAGTGTTTGCATTGTACAGTTTGAATTAAAAAGTACAAGTTAAGAAAATAAATAGTTAGGAAAGTGATTTTACATGGCTATTAATAAGACTTAAAAACCGGTAAAAACAAATGTGCTTTTTCATAATGCTGACTTTTCTTGTAGATGAAATTTAACTGTGCTCTAGGATTCTTTGCAAAATCTTTATCGGTAGCTAATTTATCATCGAATTCCTTTTTAACGTCAGGATTTTCTTTTAAAAACTGCTCAGCAACCTCTTCAAAAACATAGGCAGAATAGCCTTCTTTTTGTTGTAAAACGGTATCAAAAAAGTTCCAATTAAAAAAAGAATCTGTTGCTGCTGGCTCTAGTGTTTCCATAATATATCTCGCTCCTTTTTGGTTTATAGGAATGTAGATATCTCCTTTAGAAAAACGGACGGGAATAGAATCAATTTTCACTTTCGTGTCGTAATGTAAATAATGTCCTTCATATGCATTGGTTCTTGTTTTATAATCGTCTACATGAAAGGTTTCTACAACAAAAGTGGTGTCATTTTTAAACTGAGTAAATTCGATTTGATTATTTTTTAATCGATCTACTACTCGATGCCATCCTTCTTTTAAGATATAAGCTTTAGGAATGCTTACGTCATTATTTGATCTAAACTGATTCTTGTAAAGAACTGGTTCTAAAAACGGTTTTGATTTATCATAAAATAATCGTTTACCAGTAGTTACTTTACTAGCAATCATCTCTCCTTCATATCCTTTAAATTGTAGGGTTGTTGGTTCTTTTTTTGGATTGATTTCAAATGAAATTGGATAGGTTTTCTTATCTAAGATTTCTTTGATGGCATTTTTGCGAACCGCTTTGATATCTGCCGATCTTTCTTCGGTAAAATCTAGCATTGACAACATCAATTCATAGGTTTGTTCTACTCGAATTTTATACGGTTTTAACATATGTGTTTCAACCATCATTCCTAAGGTATTAAACAGTGTTGTATATCCTGTTGAATATCTTGGCGAATCATAAAACTGCGACCATCCTTGTTTAGGTGTACTTCCCCAAACATTTACGTACGGTGTAATAGGAATCTTTTTTACAATCATAGAATTTTCTAAAGCTGGTCTCATTTGAGTTTCTAAGAACTTCCCTAGAGAACCTCCTAACTTATTATGTTGCGTAAATAAATGTGTAATTGCATACTGATAATCTGCACCATTACTTACGTGATTGTCTATAAAAACGTCTGGATCTATTGTATGGAAAATCCCTGCAAAAGCAGCAGCGTTTTTAGTATCTTGTTTGATAAAATCTCTGTTTAAATCGTAGTTTCTAGCATTTCCTCTAAAACCATATGCTTTAGGTCCGTTTTGATTGGCTCTGGTATGTGAATTTCGATTTAATGCTCCGCCAATATTATAAATTGGAATGACGGTAATAATGGTATTTTGATATACTTTCTTTAGAGAATCATTTTGTACGATGTCTCTTAACAACATCATAGACGCATCGATTCCATCTGATTCGCCAGGGTGAATTCCGTTATTAATAAGCATTCTATTTTTTGAAGAATTCTTAATGTCTTTTAACGCAATTTTTCCATCTGAATTAAAAACAACAATGTGTAATGGATTTCCAGAATCGGTTGCTCCCATTTCAAACAAGGAGATTTCTGAATAGGTGTTGGATAAATCTTTATAGTAAGAAATTACATCGTTATATTCTGGAGTTTCGGTTCCGCCAGATTTTTCAAATTGTGTGGTGAAATCTTTGTTACTTGGAGTTTCTTGCTGACACATCATAAATGTCATCACCAGAAAAAGAATACTAATTTTTTTCATTTTTTAAAGATCAATTTTTGAAATTACTGAAGAGGGAACTAAACTAGAAACATCTCCTCCATTTCTTAATACATCTCTTACGATTGAGGATGAGATGTACGATGTTTTAGCCGCAGTTAATAAGAAAACCGTTTCTATTGGAGCTAAATCTCTATTCGTGTGTGCAATAGCTTTTTCAAATTCAAAATCTGCAGGATTTCTTAGACCTCTAACGATATAATCTACATCATTTTTTTTACAAAAATCAACGGTTAACCCTTTATACGTAACCACTTTTACATTTTTATACTCTTTAAAACAATCTTCAATAAACTTTTTTCTTTGCTCTAAAGAAAACATGTATTTTTTATCGGCATTAATTCCAATAGCAACAATAATTTCATCAAACAAAGGAATTGCTCTTGTAATAATATCTTCATGACCCAGGGTTATTGGATCAAATGAACCGGGGAAAACTGCTTTTTTCATGTTGTTTAATTTAGTGCCGTTTGAATGGCATTATCAAATAAATCTGAAAGACTAATATTGGCTTCTTGTGCTTGCTGAGGCAATAAACTTTCTTCTGTCATTCCTGGAACAGTATTCATTTCAAGGAAATAAGGCTCACCGTTTACTAATATGTATTCAGATCTTGAAAAACCTTTCATATTTAAAATTTCATATACTTTTTTGGCTACTTTTTCTACTTTTCGTTGTGCTGCTTTGGTGATTCTTGCCGGTGTAATTTCTTGAGATTTTCCTTCATATTTTGCCTCATAATCAAAGAAATCATTTTCTGATACTATCTCAGTCATCGGCAATACTTTTACCTTTCCTTGATATTGAATAACTCCTACTGAAACTTCGGTTCCATCTAAAAAAGATTCTATTAAAATTTCAGCATCTTCTTGATAAGCTTTTTCAATTGCTGTTGTTAAATCTTCTTCTTTATATACCTTTGAAATACCAAAACTAGAACCGGCATTGTTAGGTTTTACAAAACAAGGCAACCCTACTTTTTTGATAATTTTTGAAGTATTAATTTCATCACGTTGATGCATATAAAAAGAAGTGGCCGTTTTAATTCCGTATTCTTTTACAACACTTAAGGTATCTCGTTTATTAAAGGTTAATGCCATTTGATAAAATGGGGCCGATGTGTGTTTAATTCCTAACAAATCAAAATAAGCAATTAAAGCTCCATTTTCACCTGGATCTCCATGAATTGCATTAAAAACACAATCAAATATAATTTTATCTTCACCTATTGTTACTGAAAAATCATCTTTATTAATAAAGTATTCTTGTTGATTTTCCATCAAAAACCACTTACTTTTTAAAATATACACTTTGTACAAACGATACTTGTTTGTATCCAAAGAATTATAGACTACATCACCGCTTTTTAATGAAATTTCTGCTTCAGAAGAATAACCTCCCATCACAATGGCAATATTTTTTTGCATTTCTTTATTGGTTTACACACAAACTTAGTTAAAATTTCGTTGATAGATAAAAGAATTGTCAATTCGATTAATTCTATTTTTACACTACATTTGTCTCATCTAAAAAAAGGAAAAATGAGTTTCTTTGGTTTTTTAAAAAGTAAATCTTTCTTGGTGCAAATTGGTATCGCTGTTATTGGTCTTTTACTATTTGTTTTTATACTACAATGGTGGTTGGGTTTTACAACGAATCACGATCAGAAAATACAAGTTCCCGATTTAAATAAAATGTCGTTAACCGATGTTGAAACTAAATTAAAGGAGCTAAATCTAGACTTTATTGTTATCGATTCTGCAAGTTATAATCCAAATTACCCAAATAAATCTGTGATAGAACAGACTCCAGAAGCTGGTGATTTTGTCAAAGAAAAGCGTAAAATTTATTTAACATTAAACCCATCTAAATACAGAGATATTACCATCCCTGATTTAAATGGACGAACAAAACGTCAAGCAACAACTCAATTACAATCTATTGGTTTTAAAATTGGTGAATTCTCTTATATTCCAGATATTGGAAAAGATGTGGTTCGTGGTTTAAAGTCTAATGGGAAAAATATAAAACCTGGAAATAAACTTCCAAAAAATTCTGTTATTGATCTAATTTTAGGTGACGGAGAACGAAAATAGATCATGGCAGAAGACTTTACACCCGAATTAGAAAACGAAGAATTATACGAACATCATAAAGTAGTTGCTACGGATGGACAAGTACCGCTTCGTGTTGATAAATTTCTAATGAATTTTATTGAAAATGCTACCAGAAATAAATTACAACAAGCTGCCAAAGCGGGTAATATTTTGGTAAATGATGTTCCTGTAAAATCCAATCACAAGGTAAATCCTAAAGATGTAGTTCGCATTGTTTTGGCCTATCCTCCAGCAGAAAACTTATTGGTTGCTGAAGATATTCCAATTGATATTGTGTACGAAGATGACACCTTAATGGTCGTGAATAAACCTGCAGGAATGGTAGTACATCCTGGTCATGGAAATTATTCTGGCACATTGGTCAATGGATTAATTTATCATGTAGAAAACTTACCGACCAACAGTAATGAACGTCCGGGATTGGTGCATAGAATTGACAAAGACACAAGTGGTTTGTTGGTTGTAGCAAAGACAGAATTTGCAATGGCACATTTGTCAAAACAATTTTTTGATAGAAAAACCAACCGTAAATATATTGCATTGGTTTGGGGAAATATTGAAGAAGACGAAGGAACTATAGAAGGAAACATTGGACGTAGTTTTAAAAACCGTTTGCAAATGGATGTTTTTCCTGATGGTGAATTTGGGAAACATGCCGTTACCCATTTTAAAGTTTTAGAACGTTTAACCTATGTTACTCTAGTAGAGTGTAAATTAGAGACAGGAAGAACGCATCAAATTAGAGCACATTTTAAACACATTGGTCATACTTTATTTAATGATGAACGATATGGTGGAAATGATATTTTAAAAGGGACAACCTTTACCAAATACAAGCAGTTTGTAGAAAATTGTTTTAAGGTATTACCTCGACAAGCCTTACATGCAAAAACCCTAGGTTTTAGACACCCTATTACCAAAGAGATGATGCAATTTGATTGTGAAGTACCACAAGACATGACTGATTGTCTAGAAAAATGGAGAACCTATACCTTGAATTCGAAGGATTAATAATTAAATTTATCAATGTGCGAATTTACCGATGTATCAATTGCTTTAATTGTTACACTTCTATATTGATTCATTGCTACATTAATTGTCATTCTCTAAAATCATAGTTCTTACCCATTCATTTGGAATCATATCAATCGTAATATTAATCCTATCGGTAGTACTATTATTTTCAACGCTATGCGGATCAGTTAATCTCATGTACCAACATTCACCTGGTTTCATGGGTACAATTTTATGATTCAAATAAAAATCTGCACCTGCTTCCTTAATAATTGGAATAGTTAGTCTAATAACTGACTTTTCTACTTGTAATCCTAAGGTTGGATCTGTATGTTCTTTTACATGGTTTCCGGGTTCTAGGCGAAGCATTCTAACCAAGGTAACAGTAGTATGTTCTTGAAAATTTTCTACAATACTTTTGATATAAGAAGAAGCTTCTAACTGGATGGTATTTAGCCATTCTGTCCATGAACCGTCTGCATAATCATCTGGTGGCGATGGAATTTCTCTTGAAGAATCTACTATATGAGCAGGTGACCTTAAAGGCAAAACATTATAATAAATAAAGTTATTTAAATCTAAGGCTGCGACCTCTTCCCTCATTTTATCAACATCAAAAGTGAAAGGCAACTTAATGCAATCATTTTTTGTATCCACAGATTCTATTGTGTTTGAAATCATCGTATTTAATATCAATTTAAAGCATAAATTTAAAGAGTATTTATTCATACTACAACCACTTTTATAAAAACAGGTATTTATACCTATTATCAATCTTAACTATATGATAAAAAATATTATTGATTGTACTTATTTGCTCGCAGTTAATATGAGTTGTATTTTTACCTAGAATTTACGCAAAGACAAAATGAAAATAATTATCTCTCCTGCAAAATCACTAGATTTTGAAAGCAAAGCAACCACAAGTTTATATACGCAACCTTCATTTTTGGAAGATTCTGTAAAGCTTAACAAGAAATTGAAAAGCTTGTCAAGGAATAAACTCGGAGACTTAATGAAAATTTCTCCGGCTTTAGCAGCATTGAATTATGATAGAAACCAAAACTGGCAACCTCCATTTTCTCTTGACAATGCAAAACAAGCGGTGTACGCTTTTACGGGCGAGGTTTTTAGAGGATTAGATGTTACCACTTTACCAGAAGAAAAAATCTCTTTATTACAAGATCGTTTGCGAATCTTATCTGGTTTGTATGGTTTACTAAAACCGTTAGATTTAATTCAGCCTTACCGTTTAGAAATGGGAACACGTATAAAAGTTGGCAAAGCAGATAATCTTTATAAATTTTGGAATACAGATTTAGCTGATGCGTTAAATGCAGAAATGCAAGAAGATGATTTACTTATCAACTTAGCGAGTTCAGAATATTTTAAGGCAGTACCTCAAAAAGCTTTAAAGGTTCCTATGATTACACCAGTTTTTAAAGAATTAAAAAATGGAGATTATAAAATTGTCATGACTTATGCTAAAAAAGCCCGTGGATTAATGGTCCGCTATATTTTAGACAACAATGTAAATTCGTTGGATGGACTAAAAGGATTCAATACCGAGGGATATGGGTTTAGCGAAACATTATCTACTGAAACAGAATTAGTATTTACAAGATAAAACTACTTTTTCATTCGATTCATTACCCAAACATGTGGTGCTGTCACAGCAAATAAAACCAGAAAAATTACCGAACTAAATAAGTTCTCCGTTAAATAGTAGTAGGCAACTAATAACCCCACGATGCTTATAAGCCAGTATACAAATGCTGTTTTAAAATAATTTAAAAGCGCTTTTTTAGTTTTATCTCCCCATAAAAATTTTGTTTGATCTAAAATTGAAGGTATACTATGCCACAAAACAAAATAAATAGCAAAACCTAGAATAAGGGAGCTAGTTTTAAAAACTAAATACAGTAAAAAAACATAAAACAATTCTCTTATGATGTTAAAGTTAAAGGCTATTTTTTTTAATCGCTGATAGCCATATAAGATCAGCATCATAGAGGAAGAAAATAATAGCAGCATATTAATCCAAACTTTTGGAATCAGTGTTCCTGTCAGATTTAACATAATTGTATCAACATCATTCATATTCTCAATAAAGATTAGAGAAAAAATCAGTAAACCATATAAAATATATATGAAACTTTTTATAAATTTTTTACCAGTAATTTTATTTTCTAGATGCTGTTCACCAAAATGATAAGAGCTTAATACTATAAAAAAGAGAATCGCCAGATAAGGATTTATGAGATAACTAATAATACAAAGAAGCATTAAAGATAAATATACTCCTGTCGATTTTATAAAATTAATTGTACCCTTTTGTTGTTTTCTTAGGATGGTAAAATCATTAGAACCATGAATGATTCCTATAGAAAGCACAATAATATAAGCTAAAGAATCTTCAACTATTTCCCCAAATTGAATACTTATCCAAAGTAGCAGAAATGTGAAGAAAATCATAAAATCTTGATAATCAAGTTTCAAATTTTATTTTTTTTTCAAAGTTACAGTTTTTTTTGTATTTTTGTTTGACTATTAATCTAAATGATTAAACAAAATCATTTACTAACAAATCAAATTTATCATGAACTACTTATTAAATTATTTATCAGTTGCTAAGATTGCAACAGACGATTACGTAGGGTTTACATTCTTTGTAGGATGTATGGCTATGATGGCAGCAGCAGTATTCTTTTTCTTTTCTATGAATACTTTTGACAAAAAATGGAGAACTTCAATATTAGTATCCGGACTAATTACTTTTATAGCTGCAGTTCACTATTGGTATATGAGAGATTATTGGGCATCTAATGCAGAATCTCCAACTTTCTTTCGTTATGTAGACTGGATATTAACAGTACCACTAATGTGTGTAGAGTTCTATTTAATTTTAAAAGTTGCTGGCGCTAAAAAGTCAATGATGTGGAGATTAATCTTCTTATCAGTTGTGATGTTAGTAACAGGTTACATAGGTGAAACTTTAGATAGAGATAATGCTTGGCTTTGGGGTCTAGTATCTGGAATAGCTTACTTTGTTATTGTATATGATATCTGGTTAGGTTCTGCTAAAAAATTAGCTGTTGAAGCTGGTGGAGCAGTTTTAAGCGCACACAAAACACTATGTTGGTTTGTATTAGTTGGGTGGGCTATTTATCCAATTGGGTATATGGCTGGAACTCCAGGTTGGTACGAAAGTATCTTTGGAGGATTGGATTTAAATGTTATCTATAACATTGGAGATGCAATAAACAAAATTGGTTTTGGACTTGTAGTTTACAACTTAGCTGTAAATAGTTCAAAAGAGTAGTTTATTTTTAGTTAGTTAAAAATCCCAAGAAATATTTCTAAATTTTCTTGGGATTTTTTTTTGTTTTAACAATCTACCATTCTAACAGTCACCGCCAAACCTCCTTCTGAAGTTTCTTTGTAATTTTTATTCATGTCTTTTGCAGTTTCCCACATGGTAGTAATGACCTCGTCTAGGTGAACCAAAGATTCTTTTGGGTTGGTTTCTAAAGCAATTTCTGCGGCATGAATGGCCTTAATTGCACCCATAGAATTTCTTTCTATACATGGAATTTGAACCAATCCACCGATAGGGTCACAGGTTAATCCTAAATGATGTTCCATGGCAATCTCTGCAGCTGATAAACATTGAGCCGCCGTACCTCCTAGCAATTCAGTTAATCCCGCAGCTGCCATCGCAGAAGAAACTCCAATTTCAGCTTGACAACCTCCCATGGCAGCAGAAATAGTGGCATTCTTTTTAAAAATACTTCCAATTTCACCGGCTACTAATAAGAATTTTTTGATGTGTTCAAAATCTGCTTCATGATTTTCTATCACTAAATAATACATTAAAACAGACGGTATTACTCCAGCACTTCCGTTTGTTGGAGCGGTTACTACTCTACCTAAAGAAGCATTCACCTCATTTACAGCAAGTGCTAAACAACTCACCCACTTTAAAATTTCTCTAAATTTTACTTCTGTACTTCTTATGGCAGTAATCCATTCTTGTGGATTGGAATATGCTGCATCTTTTATTAGTTTTTGATGTGTGTCAAAAGCTCTTCTTTTTACATTTAATCCTCCCGGTAAATTTCCATCAGTATGGCACCCGATGTACATACATTCTAACATAGTTTCCCAAACTCTTCTAAGTTCAGAATCGATAGTCTCCTCTGGATTTAACACCAATTCATTTGCAAAAACAATATCAGAAATTTGTAGATTTTCACGTTCACAATATTCTTCAAGCTGGAGTGCTTTGTTGACAGGAAATGGAAAGTTGTGTTTAGTAATCTCAATTTCTTCAACCAAATTATCATCTTCTTGAATGATGAAACCTCCTCCTATCGAAAAAAAGGTTTCTTTAGAAATTTCTTTTCCATTAGAAAATGCAGAAAATGTCATTCCATTTGGATTGTAAGACAAAAACTCTTTATTAAAAATTAAATCTTCAGTAGAAAAATTAACTTCTTTTATTCCATTCAATTTTATGGTTTTAAAAAGTTCAATATCTTTTATGATATCTTCAATCTCTCTAACATCAATGGTTTCTGGATCTTCACCGCTTAATCCTAAAAGTACTGCAATATCCGTAGCATGACCCTTACCTGTAAGAGATAAAGAGCCGTAAAGATCTATTCTTACGGCATCAACAAGATGAAATAAATTATGTATGCGCAATTTTTCTATAAAAGATTGTGCTGCTCTCCAAGGTCCTAAAGTATGAGAACTAGACGGGCCTACTCCAATCTTTAACATGTCGAAGACACTAATAAATTGAGACATCAGCTTAAAATTTTAGACTCTTGGCCTAATTCTTTGACCAACAAATAATAAAAAATAGCTCTGTATTTTACTCTATTTGTTATTCCCATCATCTCTGCAACTTTTACAATAGCTTTATCTAAATATTCTCCATCCTCTAAACCAAGTTTCTTGATTAAGAAGTTATGTTTGACAGTAAATATTTCTTTTTCATCTGAGGTAGAAACAGATGCAGCATCTCTTTTAAATATAGAAGGACCTAATCCTCTTGTAACTTTATTAAACAACTCGTCTTCATAAGCCAATCCCATTTTATCCATGTTTTGCTTATAGAAGATAATTTTCTCATCAAACTTACTCATGTTATACTAATTAATGTTGATTTGTTTGAGCCAAATATAACCAAATAGTATGGTAAGAAATGAAGAAATTTCATGAATAAAAAGACAAATTCTGTCAATCTGTCACCAAAAAAGTCAGAGATCCTAAAAATTCTGACAATCTTAAGCTAAAATTCTATTGGCATACATATTGACTATTAGGTAATCAGTTAAAAATTAGACAATAAATAAAAATATAAATAATTATTATGAGTAAGATTATAGGAATCGATTTAGGAACTACCAACTCATGTGTTTCAGTAATGGAAGGAAATGAGCCTGTTGTAATCCCGAATGCAGAAGGAAAAAGAACCACTCCTTCTATCGTTGCTTTTGTTGAAGGTGGAGAACGTAAAGTAGGAGATCCTGCAAAGCGTCAAGCTGTAACAAATCCAACCAAAACAGTATATTCTATCAAACGTTTTATGGGGAATAAATTCTCTGAATCTTCGAAAGAAGTGAAAAGAGTACCTTATAAAGTAGTGAAAGGAGACAATGACACACCTCGTGTAGATATTGATGGTCGTTTATACACGCCACAAGAAATCTCTGCAATGATTTTGCAAAAAATGAAAAAAACAGCAGAAGACTATTTAGGTCATGATGTTTCTGAAGCAGTAGTAACAGTTCCTGCATATTTTAATGATGCACAAAGACAAGCTACAAAAGAAGCAGCTGAAATTGCTGGTTTAAAAGTTAGTAGAATTATAAACGAACCAACTGCAGCTGCTTTAGCTTATGGTTTGGATAAAGCTAATGATGATAAGAAAATTGTAGTATTTGATTTTGGTGGTGGAACACATGATGTTTCTATCTTAGAATTAGGTGACGGAGTGTTTGAAGTATTAGCAACAGATGGAGATACTCACTTAGGAGGAGATGATGTAGATGAAAAAATCATTAACTGGTTAGCAGAAGAATTTAAAGCGGAAGAAAACATGGATTTAAGAGAAGATCCAATGGCTTTACAACGTTTAAAAGAAGCTGCTGAAAAAGCAAAAATAGAATTATCAAGTTCTTCTACAACAGAGATTAACTTGCCTTATGTTACTGCAACTGCAAGTGGACCAAAACACTTAGTAAGAAGTTTGACAAAAGCTAAGTTTGAGCAATTAATAGATGATTTAATAAAAAGAACCATAGAGCCTTGTAAAAAAGCGTTAAAGAATGCAGATTTATCTACTGCTGATATTGATGAAATTATCTTAGTTGGAGGATCAACTCGTATTCCTGCAATTCAAGAAGCTGTTGAGAAATTCTTCGGAAAAGCGCCAAGTAAAGGTGTAAACCCCGATGAAGTTGTTTCTTTAGGAGCTGCTATTCAAGGTGGAGTTTTAACGGGTGATGTAAAAGATGTTTTATTATTAGACGTAACACCTTTATCATTAGGAATTGAAACTATGGGGAATGTTTTCACGAAGTTAATCGATGCAAACACAACGATTCCTACAAAAAAATCTCAAGTATTTTCTACGGCTGTAGACAATCAACCATCTGTTGAAATTCATGTATTACAAGGTGAAAGAGCCATGGCTGCTGATAACAATACTATTGGACGTTTTCATTTAGATGGTTTACCTCCTGCACAAAGAGGAGTTCCACAAATTGAAGTAACTTTTGATATTGATGCAAACGGAATCATTAAAGTTTCTGCTTTAGATAAAGGAACTAACAAATCTCATGAAATTAGAATTGAAGCTTCTTCAGGATTATCAGAAGAAGATATCGAGAAAATGAGACAAGAAGCTGAAGCAAATGCTGATTCAGATAAAGCTGCTAAAGAAACTGCAGAAAAAATAAACGCTGCTGATGGAATGATTTTCCAAACTGAAAAGCAATTGAAAGAATTTGGAGATAAATTATCTGATGATAAAAAAGGTCCAATTGAAGCTGCTTTAGTTGAATTAAAAGCCGCTCATGAATCTAAAGATCTTGCACAAATTGATGCTGCAATGGAAAAGATAAATGAAGCTTGGAAAGTTGCTTCTGAAGAAATGTACAAAGCAGAGCAAGAAGCTGGAGCTAATGCTGGAGCTGACCAAGGTCAACCTCAAGCAGATGCAAATGCAGAAGGTGATAATGTAGAAGACGTAGACTTCGAAGAAGTCAAGTAGTTTATCCTGAGCGTAGTCGAAGTGTAGACTTCGAAGAAGTAAAATAAGCAAAAAAACATATTTTGTTTTATAAAATTAAAACGCAATCATTAATTTGGTTGCGTTTTTTAATTCAAACTATTTTCATTTGAAACACTTTAACAAGCATAATTTTTTTAAGCATACCTTTTGTGAATTTGATCTTATCAATGATTTTGAGTTTCCTGAAAATACAAATTATAAAAGCAGCTCAAACAGTTTATATTTTTATACTGAAGAAGGAGTTTATAGGAAATCTAATCATTGGGGAAGAGTTGCCAACTGTAGATGGAAACTAAATTCAGAAAAGACATTAAAAAATCAATTTTATTATGTTGGCTTTGCAAAATGGAGTGACTTTTTCTCTATAAATGAAACTGAAAAAGTATTTTATATTTCGATAGATTATAAAAATAAGACGGTAAAACTTCAACCAAAAAAAGAAAACACTATAAATTTTCTATTTACATTTTCTGAGGCTCAGAAAAGAATCAAGAAAATAAAACATTTGTTAACTGATGAGAAGTGGGCTAGCTATTTCGATAATTCTTTAGATGAAATTCGTATGAAAATTATTTCTGAATATATAAATTCTGAAAAATCGTTAAAACGGATAAAAATGAATTTAAAATAATTTGTAATCTAAATATTGTTTCTAATTTATTAGCTCTTTTACTACAAAATACCCTACTTTTATTTTTTAATACTACAAGAATATAATGCGGACTTATTTCGATTTATTTAGAATAAAACATTGGATTAAAAATCTAATTGTTTTTTTTCCAGCGTTTTTTGGTGGGGTATTATTTAATCAAAGTAATTTATTTCAATTAAGTATTTCCTTTTTCTATTTTTCATTAGCAGCTAGCACTGTTTATCTCTTTAATGATTTAATAGATTACAATCAAGACAAGCTACACCCTAAAAAGAAAGAAAGACCTATAAGTAGTGGAAAAATTAGTGTTAGAAACTCTATTATTATTTTGATAGTAATGTATATTACTCTCATTCTTGGTTCTTTTATTATTGATGAATCCGTTATAGTTATAACAATTATTTACGTTTTCATGAATATTCTTTATACTTTGTTTATTAAAGAAATACCAATTATAGAACTATTTATTGTTGCTATTGGGTTTGTCCTTAGAATACTTCTTGGGGCCTTTACTGTGCAAGTTGTTCCATCTAAATGGATCATAATAGTTGCCTTTTTTATAGCATTGTATCTAATAGTCACAAAAAGAAGAGGTGAGTTTTTAAATACAAATTTTAGTACAAGAAAAGTACTAAAACAATACAATATAGAGTTTTTAAATTCACTCATGTACATAACTCTTACATTAAGTTTAATTTCATATTTAATGTACACTCTAGAGGTAAATGTATCAGAAAGATACCATAGTGACTATATTTATATTACTACAATATTTGTTGTTTTAATATTACTCAGGCACTTACAACAAACAATTGTATATAATAAAACAGAATCACCTATTCAATACTTCTATACAGATAAAATTAATTTTATTGCAATTATAGGATTTTTAACAACTTTTTATTTTTTAATATATTGAAAAACAAATACGTAAAATACCTAAGAGACAAAACAAAAAAAGAATCTTTTGTGGATCGTTTAAAAATCGTCTTTCGTCCATTGATTTTCCCATTAGAATCTCTTCTTTCAAAAATTGAAGATGGTGATAGGGTATTTGATATTGGTTGTGGTTCTGGACAGTTTTTATTATTGGTTGCCGAATTTAAAAACCCAGCAAAAGTAAGTGGCATAGAAATTAATGACAGGTTGATTAATAATGCAAAAAACCTATTCTCTAACTATCAAAAAGATACTGATTTCTCTTTTTCAACTTATGATGGAGAAGACTTCCCTTCTGAAATTAAAGAATATAATAAAATTTATTTGAATGATGTATTCCATCATGTTCCGAAGAAGCTTCAAACACGTTTTTTAGAGACAATTTATAATTCTTTATCTAAGGGTTCAGTTTTTGTTTTAAAGGATATAAATAAATCATCACCATTGGTTTATTTTAATAAATTACATGACATAATATTCGCTGGTGAAATAGGTAATGAAATGAAATACAATGACGCATATTACTTATTAAAGAACCTCGGATTTGAAATAGTAAGTACACATAAAGAAAGAATTTTTTTATATCCTCACTATATAATTACTTGTAAAAAAGTATAGTATGAATATTCGGAAAATTAATATAGAATTATTAGCAAGATTATTTTTCATCTTCTTTGGATTATTATATTTCTTCTCTCAAATAGTCCTATTAATTGGTTTTTCATTAACTAAAATTAATTGTTTAGTTATTGCAATTAGCTCTATAGTAATTTCAAATTTTATTCTCAAGATAAAAAGGTTTCTTTTTTATAATTCAATTTCAATTATAGTTCTATTAATTTGCTTTCTATTGATAAATCAATACATAGACCTTACTTGGGATGGACAAGCTTACCACCAAGAAATAACTTTAAGACTGGCTGATGGTTGGAATCCAATAAAGGCAAAAGTATCTAACATATGGGTGTACCATTACCCAAAATCTTATGAAACATTAGGTGTTTTTTTTTATGATTTATTTGGAACCGTAAAAGCAATTAAAGTAACAAATATTATATTTTTTATTATACTTTTTCTTTATTCAAACTCATACTTAAAGAAACATTTTAATAAAAAAGAAACTTTTATATATTCTTTAATTATAACTTTTAATCCTGTTTTTTTAGGACAATTAACTTCTAATCTAATTGATGGATTCTTATATGCTATTGTTGTAATTCTAGTGATTTCTTATCTAAACATTAAAAAAAAGTCCAATTATAGAATAGATTTTATTCTTGCAATAATTATCCTTATAAATATCAAGTTTACTGGTTTAGTCTTCGCTTTTTTAATTTGTGCTTATATTTTGGTCAATGAATACCTAATAGCCAAAAGCAGAGCTATTAAAATTAAAGAGTTTATTTTCCTAACAATACTCATAATTCCTTTTTTATATTCTCCATATATAAAAAATAATTATTTAGAAAAAGGACATCCATTATACCCAGTAATGGGTGATAACAATTTTGCTTTTATAGATAATTATGAACCAGATATTATCAAACCCTATCATAGAATAAACAAAGTTTTAATCTCTAATTTCACAACAGTTACCAATAGAAAAGAAGGGGAATTGAAAATTCCTTTTACTTTTTCGATTAGAGAGCTTCAACGGTTTAGAAATGGAAATCCACGGCTTGGTAGTTTTGGTGTTTGGTGGAGTGGTATTTTAATCTTTTCTATATTTTTTTATGCTTATTATGTTTATATACATAGAAAAAAGTTTAAATTATCTAATTATGAATACATTATAGCAGTCATTATTTTCATAACCCTAATAAATAAAGGTGGTTGGTGGTTTAGATATACACCATTTATATGGCTAATCCCTCTACTACTTTTTCTCTCCATAAAAAGATATCAAAAAAGCAAAAAAGCTGAAATAACTTTTTTTCTCATGGTTTTTATTAATGGGTTATTAACTTTATCCATAAGTTTTGGGGCTATTTACATAGACACAAAAAGATTTGAGAAGAAGCTTTTAAACTTAAAATCTAAAAACTTTAAAAGTTTGAAGATAGATTTTGGTGCTTTTTATGGAAATAAAACTCTTTTAAAAGAATACAACATAAGTTATGTGGAAGCAAAAAAAGAAACATTAAAAGAGATAATTATGTTTAATTCCGAAGTTGCAATTGATACAATATCAGAAAAGAAAAATACTTTAAATGATTAAGAGGTTATATCTTTTTGATTTTGACGGTACAATTACAAAAAAGGACTCTTTTATTGACTTTTTCGTACAAACATTCGGATATCGACACCTCTTAATTGTAATTATTAAAAACTTACCTAAAGTATTAAGTTTAATAATTAGAAGAGATTTAGGAAAGCTAAAAGAGTTTTTAACTTCGGTTTTTTTAATTAAAAAAAATGAAGTCGTTTTATTTAAATTAGGAAATGATTATTTAAATAATCATTTTGATGAATTAATGAATTCGGTTGCAGTTGAAGAAATTTTAAGATTGCAAAAAAATAAAGAGAATACCCTATTGATAGTTTCTGCTTCTCTAGACTTATGGTTATCACATTTTGCTAAGAAATTGAAAGTGAAGCTAATTTGTACTCAATTAGAATATAAAAATGAAACTTTTACAGGGAATTTTAAAACTAAAAATTGTAAAGGACATGAGAAAGTTTCAAGGATAAAACAAGTTTTATCATTAGAGGATTTTAATGAAATTATTGTTTATGGAGATAGTGATGGTGATAAAGAAATGCTACAATTAGGTACAAAAACTTTTTATAAACCTTTTAGAGAATAAGTTTAATTATACTCATAGATAAATATTAAATGCTTTTTAACTCTATTGATTTCTTATTGTTTTTACCAAGTGTTTTCTTGTTATACTGGTTTATTTTTAAAAAAATAAAATCTCAAAATTTATTTATTCTTTTTGCTAGTTATCTATTTTATGGCTGGTGGGATTGGCGATTTTTATTTTTAATTCTTGCAAGCACCTTAGTTGACTATTCTATTGGTTTATTATTAGATAAATCCATAGAAAATAAAAAAAGAAAATATTTATTATACACAAGTTTAGTTTTTAATTTAGGTCTATTAGGAATTTTTAAATACTATGATTTTTTTATTGATAATTGGATTTATGCTTGGTCTGAAATTGGAATTACCATGCATAAAGGCTCATTAAATATTATTTTACCAGTAGGGATTTCATTTTACACATTCCAAACTTTAAGCTATACAATTGATGTTTATAAGAAAAAAATAGATCCCACTAAAAACTTTATTGCTTTTGCTAGTTTTGTTTCATTCTTCCCTCAGCTAGTAGCTGGACCCATAGAGAGAGCTTCTAATCTTTTACCACAGTTCTTTAAGAAAAGAGAGTTTAGTTACCCGTTAGCAAGTTCTGGAATGAAGTTAATTCTATGGGGATTCTTTAAAAAAATTGTCATTGCAGATAATTGTGCTGTTTTTGCAAATGATATATTTAATAATTATCAAGATCAATCTGGAGTTACTTTAGCTTTAGGAGCCGTTTATTTTGCATTTCAAATCTATGGTGATTTTTCCGGATATTCAGATATTGCCATTGGTGTAGCTAGACTATTTGGATTTAAATTAATGCGTAATTTTAATTATCCATATTTCTCTAGAGACATTGCAGAATTTTGGAGGCGTTGGCATATTTCATTATCAACCTGGTTTAGAGACTATCTTTATATTCCATTAGGTGGATCAAGAGGTTCTAAATATAAAAAAGTTAGAAATGTCTTAATTATATTTATAGTTAGTGGATTTTGGCATGGAGCAAACTGGACGTTTATTACTTGGGGGGCTTTAAATGCAGTCTACTTCTTACCGCTATTACTCACTAATAGAAATAGAAATAACACAGACCATGTTTCAAAAAACAGCCACCTACCTTCTATTAAAACAATTTTTCAAATTTTAGTTACTTTTTGTCTAACAACATTTGCTTGGATTTTCTTTAGAGCTGAAAATATGACTATAGCTCTAGATTATATAAATAGAATGTTTTCTATTCAAGATGGTAAAAATATTGGATTCAATATCTTTAATGCAATTATTATAATCTTTTTAGCATTAGAATGGATCTCTAGGAAATCAGAGTCCATTCAAATAAAAAACAAGTATTTAAGATATCTTTTTTATATAATTATAATTCAAACAATTTTATTTTATAGTGCTTCTAACAAACCTCAAGATTTTATATACTTTCAATTTTAATGAGAAAATTTATTTTAAAAACAACGCTATTAATTATCACCATCATTGGTGTTAATTTGATTGTTTTTCTCTTTTTAAGCAGTGGGAAAAGGTTTTTAAAGAATGAAAATCAACTGAATGCTTTTTTAGATGATTCTCCTCAAAAGAGTGTATTTATGGTTGGTGGTTCTAGCATGAGAAATTCATTCGATTCTGAACTAGCTTCAGAAAAACTTAACAAAGAATTTTACAATACATCTTTTAGTTTTGCTCATAATGCAGGTTTTGTCTTGAATTACATCACAGACAAAGTAAAGAAAGGTGATATCGTGGTTTTTGGTCCTGAGTTTGTTCATTACTATAATTATAATAGACCAATTACAGTTCCACAGATGGCTTCTATTTACAACAATCCTAAATCATATAAATACCTTATTAATTATCAAAAAGGAACTTTTATTGGCAATGTTCCAAAAATGAATGTTTTATTCTCTTACAGGCTACTAAAAATGTCTTTATACCCAAATTTATTTTCTGAAGCAAATCATGATAAAAGAGGAGATTATATGGATCATCATAAGGATAAAAAAAGTTGGATTCCCCCAACTAAAAGTAAATATAACAGAAGTAATAGTAGGCCAGAGAGCAGTTTAGATTTTAAACAAGCTCTGATTAATGCTGATAAAAAAATAAAAGAAAAGGGAGCTCACTTTTTTGTGACATTTCCACCCTATTCAATTTCTGATTATGATACATGGATTACGGACGATCTTTTAAACTTCTATAAAGACACCTCCATAAAACTTATTGGAGAACCTAATTCTTTTGTTTTAAACGATACCCTATTCTCTAATCACCCTTATCATACTATACTAGAAGGAAGAAGACTTAGAACAGAAATTTTTATAAAAAATGCTCGTAAAGAATTAGATGCTATTATTCAATAGAGATATGACACTTCAACCTAAAAAAATAACAACTCAGTAATCCTTTTTATTTTTCATCTCAACATTGTTTCACATTTGTACCATCAAAAAGAAACAATCAACTAATGAAAAATATTTTATTGTTAGCGAGCTTAATTTTCTGTTTACAGGTGAGTTCTCAAACTTCAGTCTCAGGAAAAGTAACCGATTATAAAGGTAAACCAATCTTTGGAGCCAATGTCTATTTAGATGGTACATACGATGGTGGTTCTACCAACGAAAAAGGAGAATTTAGATTTGATTCTTCAGAAAAAGGAAAACAAACTCTCATCGTATCATTTCTATCTTTTGAGGAATATTCAGTAACAGCAGATATTTCAACTTTTAATAAGTTGATTATTAAAATGCGTGAAGATGTCAATACATTAGACGCTGTAATCATCAATACAGGAACTTTTGAAGCTGGCGAAAAAGCAAGAGTTACCGCCCTAAAACCTTTAGATGTGGTTACAACTGCAAGTGCATTGGGAGATTTTGTTGGAGCTTTACAAACTTTACCAGGAACTTCAACTGTAGGGGAAGACGGACGATTATTTGTAAGAGGTGGTAGAGCAGAAGAAACTCAAATTTTTATAGATGGAGTTCGTGTTTTTACGCCTTTTACACCAACCACAAATAACATTCCAACTCGAGGACGATTTTCTCCATTTTTATTTAAAGGAATTTCTTTTTCAACCGGAGGGTATTCTGCTGAATACGGGCAGGCTTTATCAAGTGTGCTTTTATTGAGTACTATTGATGAACCAGTACAAGAGAAAACCGATATTTCTTTAATGACTGTAGGTGTAGGTGTTGGAAATACACAAAAATGGGACAAAGGATCTTTTAGTATCAACACGTCTTATATCAATTTAGCACCTTATTTAGAACTTTTTGAGGATAGAAACACTTGGAATAAACCTTATCAAGGTGCTAGTGGAGAAATGGTCTATCGATATAAAGTAAATGATAGTGATCTTATTAAGTTGTATGGTGCCTTTAGTTATTCTAGCTTTGATTTAATTCAACAAGACATTAATTTTGATGAAGGAATACATTTTGCTTTAGAAAACAGAAACCTATATTTTAATGGATCTTACAAAGGGTTTTTAAAAAACAATTGGATTCTATCTACTGGGTTTTCATTTTCAAATGATAATACAAACCTTACCATAGAAGATGATTTATTAAAAAGTAACGAAAACTCTGCACATATGAAAATGACTTTAAGAAAGCGTTTCAATAACAGAGTGAAACTAAATTTTGGAGCAGAATACTTTATCACAGATTTTAATGAAAATTATCTTAGTACCGTTAATGGAAACTTCAAGTATGGTTTTCAAAATAATATATCGGGTGCTTTTGCTGAAGTTGATATATTCTTTTCAAAAAAATTGGCTACTAAAGCCGGAATAAGATTAGAAAATTCTGAACTATTAAATGAATCTACCATCTCACCTAGAGCATCTATTGCTTATAAATCTGGGAAACATACTCAATTTTCAGTGGCATACGGACAGTTTTATCAAAATCCATCTAGCGAATTTTTAAAGTTTAGTGATGATTTCACAGCAGAAAACACATCGCACCTAATTGCCAACTTTCAATATGTAAAAGATAAAAAAATATTTAGAATGGAAGCCTATTACAAAGGGTATTCTGACTTGGTGAAATTTGATACAGATTTTGTTGAATTTGATAGTAATTTCAATAATAACGGGTCTGGATACGCAAAAGGTTTAGATATCTTCTGGAGAGATAATCAATCAATTAAAAATACCGATTATTGGATTTCATATTCTTATTTAGATACCGAAAGAGATTATAGAAACTTTCCAATAACTGCAAGACCTGGTTTTGCTTCTGCACATAATCTATCAATCGTGACTAAGCATTGGATAGAAAAATGGAAAAGTCAAATTGGATTTAGTCACAGTTTTGCAACCGGAAGAAATTATTCGGATCCAAATCAACCTGGATTTCTAAATAGAGAAACTAAAAGCTACAATTCTTTGAGTTTTAACTGGGCATATTTAATTGATCAACAAAAGATTCTGTATTTCTCTGTAAATAATGTCTTAGGCACGAAAAATGTGTTTGGGTATAATTATGCAAATCAACAAGATGTAAATGGAATGTTTGCAAGACAAGCAATTGTACCAAATGCTGATCAGTTTTTCTTTGTTGGTTTCTTCTGGACGATTAGTGATGATAAAAAATCAAATCAACTAGACAACTTATAAAAAATACAGTTGAGTCGTAAAAAACAACAATTGGGAATATTTTATATTATAAACTAAAAAAATCATGAGATATTTGAAGTATCAAACACAGCAAATGAAAACAGTAGTCATCACTTGTATACTATTACTTAGCGGAGTTTCAACTTTGTTCGCTCAAAAAAATGAAACCGTTACAGTTACCATAGAAATTACCATCACTAAATATAACAAAGGTGCAATTCTCTTAGCAATGTATAACTCTGAAGAAACTTATATGGAGGATACTTATAAAAGTGGCAATGTAAAAGTCGTTAATAATAAAGCAACCATCATTTTTGAAGATGTAGCAAAAGGAGTTTATGCTTTTTCACTATTTCATGATCTAAATGAAAATAAAAAACTCGACACTAATTTTCTAGGAATACCCAAAGAGCCTTATGGTTTTTCTAAGGGAGAAAAAGGAAGTTTCGGACCACCAAAATATGAAGAAGTGAAATTCAGCATTATTAAAAACGAAATTATAAACGTAACAATCAAGTAAGAACTCAGGCTTACAAAAACAAATTAATCTTTTAAAAAACAACTAATTATGAAAAAATTATTTTTATTCATCGGGATCTTATTTGCCCTAAACACAACAGCACAAACATCTTATGAAAAAGGAATGGGTAAAGCAATGGAACTTTGGCAGCAGGGAAAATTAACAGAAGCAGGCAATGTTTTTGAACGTATTTCTAAAGCAGAAAAACAAAATTGGCTTCCGTCGTTTTATGCAGGTTATGTAACGGTTTTATCTTCTTTTAATGTAAAAGATGAAACAACGCTGAAATCTAAATTAGAAAGGGCAGAATCATTTTTAAATGAAGCTGCTAAAATTTCCCCAAACAATCCAGAAATTATGATAGCTAAAGCATTGCATAATACGGCTTATATTGCTTTTGACGGCCAAAAATATGGAATGACATTGTCTGGAAGAAATGCAGCGATTTATGCAAAAGCAATTGAGTTAGCACCAAAAAACCCAAGAGTTCTATTAGGAAAAGCAGAATGGGATATGGGAGCTGCACGTTTCTTTGGGAAATCTATGGAGCCTTATTGCAACGATGTTGCTAAAGCATTAGAATTATTTAAAACAGAAAAAGTAACGACACCTTATGCACCTTCTTGGGGAAAAGAACGCGCTGAAGAAGTATTAAAAAATTGTGGTGAGTAATCTGATCAGTTATCAGTTATCAGTTATCAGTTATCAGTTATCAGTTATCAGTTATCAGTTATCAAAAATGAATTTATTCATTGATAATTGTTTATTGTTTATTGTTTATTGTAAAATCTTATTAATTAAATCTTGCTTCGCTTTTTCATCATTACCAAACAACCAACGTAAAGTATTGTCTTCCCAAATTTCATGGTATTGTTGCTCGTTAATGATATCTCTTTCCATAGCTAAATCAAGAAGTTTCCCAGGATATGAAGATTGTGCATCACTTTCCATTTCTCCTAAAGGATATGGATCATCTAATCCCATAATTACTTGATTAGAGCCTTGTCTATCGATCATTAATTTTAAAGAGTCTGTATCGTGGACCAAAGTATCAAAATAGATGTTTGGATGTCCTACAGCTTTTCTAGGATGTGTTTTCCCTTCAAACAAATCGTGTCTTCCATCAAAACCTTGAATTCTTCTTCCTAAGTTCATTTGAGCTAATTGGCCACCGTGTGCAAAACAAGTTCTAATATTCGGAAAACGTTCTTGCATTCCGTTTAGCGTATAAAAATGATAGGCATCTCCACATTGAGCTAACATCCAAATTAAATGAAAACGCCAAGCAGTGTTTTCTAATTTGATCATTTTATCGCCATCATACGGATGAATTTCAATCGCTAACTTGTATTTATCTGCTAATTCAAAAATAGGATCGTTTTCTTTATCAAAAACACATCGCCACTGCCCTATCGAATCCATAAAATGTGTTGGTAAGCATAAAACTTTTAAACCTAACTCTTCAACACAACGTTCTATTTCCCATAATGCACCTTGAATAAATCCTGGATGCACTACAAACCCACAAGTAAATTTAGCCGGATAATCTTGTTGAACTTTTGCATTAAAATCGTTTTGAAAGCGTAAAGCTTTCTTCATTTCTTCTAAACGTAATCCATTTCCATACAATTGAGAAAGATTTAAAACTACCGCATGATCTAATCTGTTTTTCTCCATCCACAACAACTTCTCATCAAGAAAAAAACTAGAATGCGTCACAGGTCGTTTCCATCCTTTTTGTAACATGTGCTTACGTTCGTCATCTACCCAAAATATTTCCTTCTCTTTCATAAAGCTAGGAATTTGCTCTGGATATGGAAGCAAATGCGAATGTCCGTTAATACGTAGTTTACGTTTCATTATGATACTTTTTTAGGAGCTTCCATTGTTGTTCCACAATTAGAACAGATACATTTTTCTTTGTCTGAATAATAGGCATCAAATATTTTTGGCATATCTGTTTCTATATTATCCAATGCAAATTCTTCTCTGTACAATTGAGTATGACAATTTTCACAATACCATTCTAAAGCATCCAACATGTTTTCAGCTCTTGGATATTCTATAACCAACCCAACAGTGTTTTCTTTTCTTTGAGGAGAATGTGGCACTTTTGCTGGCAACAAATAAATATCTCCTTCATTTATGGCAACATCTACTTGTTTTCCATCATCAATGATTTTTAAAACCATATCGCCTTCCACTTGATAGAAAAACTCTGGAGTTTCATTATAATGATAATCTTTCCTAGAATTGGGTCCACCAACAACCATCACAATATATTCTCCATTGTCCCAAACACATTTATTTCCAACGGGCGGTTTTAATAAATGACGGTGTTCATTTATCCATTTTTTAAAATTTAAGGGTTGTACTAAATTGCTCATATTCTTATTTTTTTGTGCGTTCCCTAAAGGTCGGGCTTTTCGCTGTATCTTTTTATTTGTTCTCGATACATTTTATTTTTGATTTCGATTACGCTCAATCTACAAATAAAATACTCGAACTGACATAAAAAGGATGTCGCTTCAATCCCTAACGCGATATTCTGTCTAAATTTACAAACTTTTCGTTCTTCCACCATCAACCGGTAAATTAATTCCTGTAATATAGCTTGCTGCACTACTTGCTAAAAAGATAACAGCATTAGCCGTTTCTTCAGGTTTGGCAAATCTTTTAGCTGGCACATATCCTTTCATAATTTGTGTCATTTCTTCTATGGAAGTATTGGCTCTTGTTGCTTCAATTTTAATAATTTGATCTAAACGAGCCGTATCTGTAAAACCTGGTAAAACATTGTTCATGGTAATTCCGAATGCTGCTAATTCTTCTGCCATGGTTTTTGCCCAGTTAGCAACTGCGTTTCTAATGGTATTACTTACTCCTAAACCAGGAATAGGTTCTTTTACTGAAGTTGAAATAATATTGATAATACGACCAAATTTTTCTGATTTCATAAAAGGTACAACTGCTTGCACTAGAATTTGATTGACAATGATGTGCATTTGAAATGCATCTGAAAATTGTTCTGGAGTTGCTTCTAATATTGAACCACTTTTGGGTCCACCAGTATTATTAATTAAAATATGGAAGTTGTTATTTGTTAAAATAACTTCTTTTACACTACTGGGTTTAGAAAAATCGGCTACTAAATAACTATGATTTTGGTTTCCATTTTGAGGAAGTTCTTTTAAAACTTCTTGTAATGCATTTTCATTTCTAGCCAATAAAGTAACATTTACTCCTTCTTTTGCTAAAGCAATCGCTGTCGCTTTTCCTATTCCTTGTGTACTTCCGCAGACTAAGGCGTTTTTATTATTTAATTCTAATTCCATTTGTTTGTTTTATATCTGTTCGATTAGAAAATTAGATTTATAAATTATT
>Ga0075467_10000571_pt1 | contig 29684 bp, 27 predicted proteins | sample DEB08_DNA_9_FD_75067 | JGI IMG/M metagenome (GOLD analysis project Ga0075467, IMG submission 75067) | Aqueous microbial communities from the Delaware River and Bay under freshwater to marine salinity gradient to study organic matter... | ecosystem: Environmental > Aquatic > Marine > Coastal ... | reverse complement strand
TAATTTGAATTCCATTAGTAATTTCTTCTAATTTTTGATTGCCATAGGTAAGGCAAAAAAGGAAAACTTCATGTCCAGCATTAATCAATGTAACTGCTTCATTTTCCACCCTTGGATCTGGCGGAAATGTTTCGTCTAGAATCATTCCAATTTTCATGTTCTAATGAATTTTAAGCATTTACAGTAAATGTAAAAAGATTAACTAGCTATCTTTTTCTTTCTCTCAACAAAAAACCAACCTATTGGAATTAACAATAAGAGTGCATATGATATTAAAGAAATGGTACTTCCTGTTTGAATCACTTTGGGTTCAAATTTGAATTCTATGGTATGATTTCCAGCAGGAATAGGCATTCCTCTCAACACATAATTCACTCTAAAATGAGGTTTTAATTCTCCATTAATATAAGCATTCCAACCCTCTCCATAATAAATTTCAGAGAAGACCGCAAATTGCTTCCCTGTTGATGAAGATTCATAAACTAAGTGATTTAAATTATAAGCTGTCAATTTAATTGTTGCTAGGGAGTCTGGCTGAATTCCAAAATCAGTTGTACCTTTTAATTTGGTTGCATCAAAAGTAACTTCAGATTTAGTTTGTAAACTATCTAATGCTGTAATTTCTTCATCAGCAGAAGTTACCAGTTTAACATTTTTAACAAACCAAACATTTCCATTTGCTGTAGGGTTTTGTTGTGCTTGCACTTCTCCATCTTTCCCAGGAATAATGAAATACTTCACATTCAACATATTAAAAACTTCCATGTTTTGTTTTGCAAATTGGAATTCAATTAAATCTTGATATCGACCCATTTTAGCGGCATGATATCCTCCAATAGATTTATGAAAATAAGAGGTTCTACCATCTTGAAAAGGGTCACCAGTAAAATTGGCAACTCTATAATGGCTTTTATCTTTTTGTATTTCTATATCTGCTGCAGAAGCCACAAAAGGTTTGTCAATTTTTCTAGCTGACTTAAAATCATCTTGATTTACATATCTTAAATTCACTTGTACTAAATCAAATAAAATTAAGACTGCAAAACCAATAATGGCTTTCGTTTGATTTAGCTTTTGTTTTAAAAACAACCACAATATTCCAAAACTCAGTGCAATTAAAATGATGGAACGTAAACTATCAGCATATAACATAGATTCCCTGTCTGCTTTTACAGCATCTAACAATCCTTCATATTGCGCATAGTTACCATCCCTTAATCCTTCAAAAGTAGATGTTGAAATGGCATAAAACAATCCAACTACAACTAATCCTCCAGTAACATATAAAGCTTTTTTTAGCGCAACTTGTTTTTCTTCTTTAGAAATTTTTGTGGAGAAAAATTCTTTGATAGCTATTACACCAAGTAAGGGAACACACAATTCTGCAATTACTTGAAAAGAGGAAACGGCTCTAAACTTATTATATAAAGGAACGTAGTCAATAAATAGATTGGTCAAAAAATCGAAGTTTTTACCCCAACTCATTAAGATTGCAAAAACAGTTGTGGCTACTAACCAATATTTTAATTTTCCTCTGACTAAAAATACACCTAGAAAGAAGAAGAAAAATATGACCGCACCAATATAAGCTGGTGCTTCAATTATGGGTTGATCTCCCCAATAAGTAAATACTTGTTTGGTAAATCCTTCTGCTTGTTTTGGTCCGGCTATATCTTCTACAAATTGATACGTTTCAGAATCTTTACTTAATTCTTCAACTGTTCCACCACCCATATATCTTGGAATTAACAAGTTAAACGTTTCACTAATTCCGTAACTATATTGCGTAATGTATTCTTTATCCAATCCAGAGGTAACTTCTTTTTCTGTTCCGTTTGGATTAATAGTTAATTCTGATTTCCCTCTAGTACTTGAGTCAGCATATTCTTTGGTTGCCATTAAACGAGAGGAATTGACTCCCACGGCTAAAAGCATTGCTATGATAATCATGGCAGCTTGTGCAGCAAATTGTGGAATCTTATTTTTCTTAATAGCATCCATCAATTCAACAATTCCTAAAATTAAAATTGCAAACAAAAGGTAATAGGTCATCTGAGGATGATTGGCTTTAATTTCTAAAGCAGTTGCCAATCCAGTTATAGTAAACCCAAGTAAATATCGTTTCTTAAAAATCCATACAACCCCGGCTAAAACCGTTGGCATGTAAGCAATTGCATGTGCTTTTGCGTTATGTCCAGCTCCAAAAATAATAATGAGATATGTGGAAAAACCAAAAGCTAAAGAACCTACAATCGCTAATTTCCAGTTGACTTTAAAAGCCATCAAAAGGATATAAAAACCTAAAAAGTAGAGAAATAAATAATCTGCTGGTCTAGGAAGAAAACGTACTAGTTTATCTAAAGCAGTGATATAATCATTTGGAAAATAAGTTCCTATTTGATAGGTTGGCATTCCGCTAAAAGCACTTTCTGCCCAATAAGGTTCATCACCTGTTGCAGCTCTAAAATCATTTACCTCTTTTGCCATACCGATATGTTGTGTAATATCGGATTGAGACATTTTTTCACCTTTTAATACTGGATGAAAATATAATAAGGCAGCAACCATAAAAATAACTAATGATGCTACGTGAGGTAAAAGTTTTTTAAAATTCATATCAGTCGATTTCTTCAAAATCTACATATTCACCAACAGTGTTACTTCCTTGGTTGTTAGAGTTGGGTTTTTTGTCGATGATCGTTTCACCCTCTCTAGTTGTAGAACTCTGAGATTTTTGATTTTGTTGATTGTATTGTTGTTGTGCTTTATCTTGCATTTTACTCACCATTTTTTTCATTAAAATAGGGGCGAATATTCTCGCTAAAAAACGAACAGCATAGTATATAATAGCTAAGATAAGTAGTGTTCTAAGTAAGCCCATTAATTCTGCTTCTTGCATGTTTAATTAAATAAAAATCAAAAGTAACAATTTGATGATAATTGATACGTTAATACATTACAAAACTTTAACAGTCTTAAAAAAGTATTTATTGCATTTGATGAGTCCTATTTTTACAGTATGTTTGTGTAAAACCAAAAGAAAATTAAGATTTTCTCAAGGATTTCCCTATATGATTAGACCTCAAAAATTGTGTATTCTCTTTATTGTATTATTTACAAATACAATATTCGCTCAATATACTGGGGTTATAAACTCAAACAGACCTGGGTTTTCTGAGAGCCCTTATAGTGTTGGATCTGGAGTTTACCAACTAGAAACTAGTATGTTTCTTAGAAAATTAGAACGATTTCCAACATTCTCTAGGCCAAAATCTAATGGATTTGATTTCTTATTTCGGACAAGTTTTATCAAAGAAAAACTGGAATTCAATCTAAATTTTGCTGTACAAAAAGAAATGGTTGCTTTTCAAAACATTTTTAACTCAGATTATTCTAAAACTGGTTTCAGCAAACTAATTATTGGAGCAAAGTATTTGTTTTATCAACAAGAATACACCGATAAATCTAAAGAAATACGAAGTTGGGTAGAGCGCGGAAAGTTTGATTGGAAAAGATTAATTCCTTCTGTGGCGGGTTATGTTGGAATTAACACTGGAATTGCAGATGATATCTATGAAGCATCCAGTTTTTCACCAAAAGTTGGTGTCCTACTACAAAATAACATCAATAGAGATTTAAACATTATCACAAATATTTATTATGATAGAATTGGAACCGATCTTCCTGAGTTATCTTATATAATAACTGCTACCTACAGTTTTAATGATCGATTATCTACTTTTATAGAAAATCAAACGATCTCAAATAAATTTCAATCTTCAACAAATTTAGGATCTGGGCTAGCATTTCTCTACAATAAGAATTTACAAATAAACAGTTCTTTACGTTTATTAGCAGATGCAAATTCAACAGGTTTTTATACTTCAATTGGAGCTTCTTATCGATTTGATAAACATGTAGATGAAGTAATTGAGTTAGATGAAAATGGCATTCCTATAGAAGATGAAGAAAATTCTGTAACAAAAAAAGAAGTCTTATTTGCTAGAATTTTTAGAAGTATCACAAATATCTTTAAAAAGAAAAGTAAGAGACAATCTACGGGTGTTACTAAGTTAAAACAGAAGACTATTGAATCTATCAGAAAGAATACAAACAAAGATGAAATCAATGCTAATAATGATAGTTTACAAGTAAGAACTGTAAAACCAATTAGAACTAGACCAAAAAGAGTTCGAGTTAAACCTTCTAAAATTAAGCCAATAAAAGACAAAACTAAAAAAGGATTTTTGGGCATATTTAAAGGAAGTTCTCAAAAAGATAAAGATGCAAAAAAAGAAAGTGCTGAAGAGCTTAAGAAAAGAAAAATGAGTAATAAAGAAATTGCAAAAGAGCTCAAAAAACTTGAAAAAGAACAAAAAAGAATAGAAAAAGAACAGAAAAAAGAAGCCGCCAAGAAAAAGAAGGAAGAAGAAAAAAAGAAGAAGGAAGAGGAAAAGAAAAAGAAAGAAGAGGAAGATGATGAAAATGGTGAGTGAAAAAATAATTTTTAAACATAATTTAGTGCTATGATTACACTAAAAGAGATGAGTACTAAAAAGGAGATGAAACAATTTGTGAAGTTTCCTTTTTCGATATATAAAAACAATCCGTATTGGGTTCCGCCAATTATTAAAGAAGAATTGGAAGTTCTTAATAAAGAAAACAACCCTGCTTTTGAAACTGCAGAAGCTCGTTTTTTTGTTGCAATCAAAGATGGTGAAATTGTAGGTCGTGTTGCTGCCATCATTAACTGGTTTGAAGTAAAAGAGCAAAAAATTAAAAAAATGCGGTTTGGCTGGTATGATGTAATAGATGATATTAAAGTTTCTAAAGCTCTAATCGACAAAGTAAAAGAAATAGCAAAAGAAAATAACTTAACCTATTTAGAAGGTCCTGTTGGCTTTTCTAATCTAGATAAAGTTGGTGTTTTAATATCTGGTTTTGATCATATTGGAACCATGATTACTTGGTATTCACTCCCGCATTACAAAGAACATTTAGAACAATTAGGCTTTGTAAAAGAAAAGGAATATTTAGAAAATAAATTCCAATTGGCCAATGTAGACGGCGCTTATTATGAGCGAGTTTCTAAATTAATTCAACGTAGATTTAAACTAACACCTTTAAATTTCACCAAGACTAAAGACATTATGCCGTATGTAGATGAAATGTTTGATTTGTTTAATAAAACATATTCGAAATTATCATCTTATGTACCCATTTCTGACAATCAAATAGCCTATTTTAAAAAGAAATACATCGGATTCATCAATCCAGAATTTATCAAATTTGTGATTGATGAAAACAAAAAATTGGTAGCTTTTGGAATTATGATGCCTTCGTTTTCTGAAGCGCTACAAAAAACGAAAGGATCTTTATTTCCCTTTGGAATATTTCATTTATTAAAAGCAAGGAAAAATCCTACAACAGTTACCTCTTATTTAATTGGTGTAGAACCAGAATATCAAAACAAAGGTATCACTGCAATCGTTTTTAGTGAATTCTCTAAAAGTTTTAATGCTATTGGAGTAAAAACCATTGTAAGAACTCCAGAATTAGAAGACAATACGGCCATCCATCAATTATGGAAAAGCTTTGATCCTGTAACACATAAAAGAAGAAGAACTTATCGATTATCTATCTAATGCAGCTATTTTATAATCCATCAATAGACAAAGACACAAAGCAAATCACTTTTAATAAAATTGAAAGTCGACACATTGTAAAAGTGCTTCGAAAAAAAGAAGGGGATCAAATTTATATCACCAATGGAAAAAGTCAATTATTTGTTTGTCAGATTACTATGGCAAATGACAAAAAATGTTTAGCCGTTATTTTTAGCAAAGAAGAGAAGCAAAAACTTAGAGATTATTATTTACATGTAGCCATTGCTCCTACTAAAAATAATGATCGTTTTGAATGGTTTTTAGAAAAAGCTACTGAAATAGGTATTGATGAAATTACTCCAATAATTTGTCAGAATTCTGAGCGAAAAGTGATTAAGACAGAACGATTAGAAAAAATCATTTTGTCTGCCATGAAACAATCCTTAAAATTTCATTTACCTAAACTCAATGAAGCCATTACATTTTCTGAATTTCTACAATCAGAAAGAAAAGAAAAAATTTGTATTGCACATTGTGATGAAGGTGATAAAAAGCTGCTAAAAGAGGTTGTCAAACCAAAAGAAACAGTGACCATTTTAATTGGTCCAGAAGGAGACTTTTCTCCATCTGAAATTTCAAAAAGCATGACTTCTAAATGTATTCCTATCACTTTAGGTGAAGCACGTTTAAGAACAGAAACAGCAGCTTTAGTAGCTGTACAGAATATTTCATTTATCAACCAATAAGAATTGTTATCTTGCTTATAAATTCATTAATCTTGAAGTTAAAAAAGTTATTGTTATTACTATTTATTGGTTTTTCAGTTCAAATCTCTGCTCAAGAAGTAGCTGTTTTAAAATATAATGGTGGTGGTGATTGGTATTCTAATCCTACAGCTTTACCTAACTTAATTAGTTTTGCAAACGAGAATTCAAATACTCAAATCGCTAAAGATCCTACTTCAGTTTCTGTTGGAAGTGTTGACCTTTTTAACTTTCCAATCGTTTTTATGACAGGACATGGAAATGTTTTTTTTACAAATGAAGAAGCTTTAAACTTACGTAACTATTTAATTTCTGGAGGATTTCTTCATATCTCTGATAATTACGGTTTAGATAAATATATTCGAAGAGAGCTTGCCAAAGTTTTTCCAAAACTAACCCTACAAGAAATTCCAAGTAATCATCCTATTTATAATCAAACTTTTATTTTTAAAGACGGTTTGCCAAAAATTCATGAGCATGATAAAAAAGCGCCGCAAGGATTTGGATTGTTTTATGAAGGAAGATTGATTTGTTTTTATGATTACGAATCTGATTTAAGTGATGGATGGGAAGATGCCTCTATTCATAACAATCCTGAAGAAGTTCGCTTAAAAGCTTTAAAAATGGGTGCAAATATTATAGAATATGCTTTTAAAAACTGATTTAAATATTCCTATTGATGACATCAAAATTAATTTTGATACCGAAGCACTTTGGATCTTAAATATTGCATTGGCCATTATCATGTTTGGCGTTGCCTTGGCTATTAAAGTTGATGATTTTAAACGTTTAATAAAAAAACCTAAGATTCTATTAGTCGGTATTTTCTCTCAATTCTTCTTATTACCAGCACTTACATTTTTAGCCATTTTATTAATAGAACCTCATCCAAGTTTTGCTCTAGGAATGATAATGATTGCAGCTTGTCCTGGTGGAAATGTTTCTAACTTTTTTAGTAAGATGGCAAAAGGAAACGCTGCTTTATCAGTTAGTTTAACTGCTTTTGCAACCTTAGTTTGTTTAGTAATGACTCCTTTTAATTTACAGTTTTGGGGAGGCTTATATGAGCCTACAAATGCTATTTTAAAAACAGTTGAGTTAGATCCTTTTGAGTTGTTTAAATTAGTTTTATTGATTCTAGGAATTCCTCTAATTCTAGGAATGTTAGTGAATCATTTCTATGAAAAAACTGCAAAAAAGATAGAGCGAGTTCTTAAACCTTTTTCAATGATTGTGTTTTTAGCACTTATTATTATTGCGTTTTATGATAATATTGATGTCTTTTTAGATTATATCTATTTAGTAGCTGCACTGGTTATTTTACACAATATCGGTGCCTATATTATAGGATTTTATAGTGCCAAAACATTTGGATTGGATAAAAGAGACCAAAAAACGATTTCTATAGAAACTGGAATTCAGAATGGTGGGTTGGGATTATTATTAATCTTTCAATTCTTTGATGGTTTAGGAGGAATGGCTTTATTGGCAGCTTTTTGGGGTGTTTGGGATATTTTCTCTGGTATGGCTTTAGCAGCTTATTGGGGAAGGAAGAAAAGCAATGAACAATCAACAATTATCAATGAGCAGTGAACAATTGTTCGTTGAGGTTCAAGTTCTAAAATATATTTACAACCCTTTCATTTGTCATGCTTATTTAATTCTCACTTTTTCATTTAGAGTTTTGACTTTTACATTTTAAATTTGATAACTGATAACTGATAACTGAATCAATGACAACCTGCAGCATCAACAAGCGTTAACATAGGTTTTGGAGATACAAAAGGAATTCCCAAGCCTAATCCTCTCATCACAAAGAACAAACCAATGACTACAACTACTATTGGAATTAATTGCTGAATTCTTCTTCTATTAATAACACTAGTTACATTTCCTATTAAAACTACAGTGCTCATTAAAGGTACTGTTCCCAATCCAAAAAGTGCCATATACAAAGCTCCTTCGTAAAAAGTTGAACTCGTTAAAGCGCCAAAAATTGCCATATAGACCAAACCACAAGGCAACAATCCATTTAAAAAGCCAATGGTGAAAAACGTTGGAGTTTCTTTCTTTTTTAAAGAAGCACCTAAATTATTTTTTACGGAGTTTGTAAACTTTATAATCGGTTTTGCAATCGGTATTTTTTGAAATACTTTTGGAAGTACAATGGAAAGAATCATTAAAACTCCTACTGCTATTGATAATTGTTGTTGTAATCCGAAAAAATAAAATCCTTTTCCTAGTAATCCAAAAATTGCTCCCATCGTAGCATACGAAAAAATTCTTCCAAAATGATAAAGACTCGTTTGCACAATACTTTTCACTCTAGAAGTTCTATCAATAGGCAGCATAAAAGCAATTGGGCCACACATTCCAACGCAATGAAAGCTTCCTAACAAACCAAAAAGAAAAGCGGTAATAATCATTAATAAGTAATTTCTTCAGAAAAATAATATTCTTTATTATTGTGGGTTGCTTTTACAGAAATGTTCCAGCGACCATCCAACAAACTTTTCTCAGGCACGAGCAAATAATTATCGGTGATCGAAATAGGTATTTCGAAATCCAATTGTTTGTTAGATGGTCTGTATAGGAACACTTTTCCTTCCATTTCATTTTCAAATATTTTCGGAAAATAGATTTGTAATCCTTTTTCAGATTTTACAATTTTAACATCTTCATCTAATAATTTTGCGTTTTTTGTTGCATCAATTTGATCTTGAAACTCCAATTCTTTTTGATAATAATTATCAGTAACTAAATCGTGACTGAACTTATTATCTGTACTCATACTTATGACGAAATACATGATAAAACTCATGAATGCTATAATCGCAATTACAATACCTGTTCCCCAATTTATCTTCATCTTTATTGTTTTTTTTATCGATAACTTCTTGGACCCAAGAAGTTTGTTGTTGTTGTCTCTATCAATTTACCTTTGCTATAGACACCTATTCTAAGTTTAATATTATCTTTTTTAAGTTCTGACTTTGGTAGATCTATAAACAAGCTTCCTTCAGCCAAACCTTGTTTGATGATTGTAAATGTTGGATTAGATACAAGTTTTATAACTCCATCATGAGACAATAGCTTAAAACTAACTTGTTCAATATCTTTAGATGTTTTATTAATTACATTGTAGGTATAAACATTTCTAATAATATTGTTTTCTTTTGTTTCGTATAATTGACCCGATAATCTTAAAATATTTGCTTCTACATCATTTCTTAAAAAAAGCATTCCGGATAACACAAAAATCAAAATTCCAAGAACTGCCGTATAACCTTTCATTCTAGCGTTAAACTTAAAAGAAGTTTTCTTTTCAATATTATCAATACTCGCATATCTGATTAAGCCCGTTGGTAAACCAACTTTTTCCATCATATCATCACATTCATCAATACAAGCAGTACAGTTTACACACTCTAACTGTGTACCGTTTCTAATATCAATGCCAGTTGGACAAACATGGACGCATTGTTTACAATCGATACAATCTCCTTTTCCTGATGACTCTCTATCTTCGTTCTTTTTAAATTTTGCTCTTCCCTCAGTTTTTTCACCTCGTTTATAATCATAGGCAACTACAATCGATTGATTGTCTAATAAAACTCCTTGTAATCTTCCATAAGGACACGCAATAATGCAAACTTGTTCTCTAAACCAGGCAAAAACAAAATAAAATACTGAAGTAAAAATTAGCAAAGAGATTAAAGTACTTATATGATCTAATGGTGTTAAAAATATATAGTCTAATAGTTTATCGCTACCTATTAAATAGGCTAGAAATACATTGGCTATAATAAATGAAACTACAAAAAATATAAACCATTTTAACAATCGTTTCTTTATTTTTTCTGCGTCCCAAGCTTGTTTATCTAATCTAATTTGTTTTCCTCGATCTCCTTCAATTGCATATTCTATTCTTCTAAAAACCATTTCTAAAAAAATAGTTTGAGGACAAATCCATCCACAAAATATACGACCAAAGGCTACAGTAAATAAGGTGATAAAAACAACTCCAATAATCATTGAAATCACAAATAAATAAAAATCCTGAGGCCAAAAAGGAAATCCGAAAATATTAAAACGTCTTTCTAAAACGTTGAACATCAAAAACTGATTTCCATTTATTTTTATAAAAGGTGCTGAAAGCAGAAAGGCTAATAAAATATAGCTAACCCAAGTTCTGTATCTAAAAAATTTTCCAGAAGGTTTTTTAGGATATACCCAAGAACGCTTTCCTTCTTGATTGATAGTACTAATACTATCTCTAAAATTTTCGTTATCGGGTATTTCCATTTCTAACTATTAAAAACAATGTTTTTATTCTTCTTCCCAAATTTCACCTTCTGCTTTCTTTGGTGCTGCTGGTGTTGTTCCTTGTAGTGTTAAAACATAACTAGCTACTTTTTGAACATCTTCTCCTTTTAATGTTTTTCCCCAAGGAACCATTCCTTTTCCATCTCTACCTCCATTATAAATTGTTGAGAATACGTTGGCAAAACCTCCTCCTAAAATCCAGTTTTCATCGGTAAGATTTGGTCCAATTCCACCTCCACCATCTTTAGAATGACAACTAGCACAGTTTAAATTGAAAACTGCTTTCCCTCTTTTAAGATCTGATTCTTCTGTTAGTAAAGTTGCCTTAGTAGCATCAAAAGCATTGGGCGTAGTTTCTTTGTACTTTTCTAATTCTGCTCTTGCTTCTGCAACAGCCTTGCTATATTCAGTAGCTTGATCGTCTCCATCTAATACATGAAATCTAACCAAATAAACTACAGCAAATAAAATAGTAGCATAAAACATATATACCCACCATGGTGGTAACGTATTGTCTAATTCTTTAATTCCATCATAGTTATGGTCTAAAATGATTTCATTTTCTTCTTCTATCGCCTTCGTTTTTGTCCAGCGTTTGATTAGTTTTTTATACCATTCAAACTTATCAATAGAAGCAGGATCAATTCCTTGTTTCTCTAATTCTAAATCTTCTGCTTTTTGTAGAGAAACTATATTTAGCAACTCTTTTAAAACAACTACAAGAACAAAACAAATTAACGCCGTCCAAACTAATGGATTTTCATAAATATCGAAAGGATTCTCGTAACTCATAAAAGCTGTGGTAAGCCCTATAAAAGCTAGTATCAAAAAAATGATGTAAGCTAACGATTGTATATACTTTTTCATAACTCTTGGTTTTTGTAGTTATCATTTAAAGGTATTTGGCTTACCGTATTGATGTATTCTTTTTTAGCTGTAAATACCCACCAAAAAAGCACTACAAAAAAGGTAAAGAAAATAAGTAACGATATCAGCGGATAAATCTCTATACCGGTAATTGTTTCCATGTGATTTTTTACGAATTTTAACATGATCTTAGTTGTTTTTGCTTAATTGTTCTTTTATATCTTTTACTTTTATATCGGTTCCTAATCGCTGTAAATAAGCAATAAGGGCAATAATTTCTCTTTCCTGAAGTGGAATAAATTCAGTTCCATAAAATTTCTTTTCTTCTTCAAAAGATGTATTAATATCTGGAATTTCTAAAATATTATTTGCAATTCCTTCTGCTTGAGTTTTCATATTTTCTCGAGCATTTTCAATATCACTTTCTGTATAAGGAACACCCAATGAAACCATTGCTTTCATTTTAGCTTCAGTATCAGATAAATCGTGTTTATTTCTGATTAACCATTGATATCTTGGCATAATAGAACCTGTAGAGGTACTTTGTGGATCATACATATGATTAAAGTGCCAGCTGTCTGGGTACTTACCTCCCACTCTTAATAAATCGGGTCCTGTACGTTTACTTCCCCATAAAAATGGATGATCATAAACAAATTCTCCTGCTTTTGAGTATTCTCCATAACGAGCCACTTCACTTCTAAATGGCCTAATCATTTGTGAATGACAACCCACACATCCTTCTCTTATATACAAATCTCTACCTTCCAATTCTAAAGGTGTGTAGGGTTTTACACTTGTAATCGTAGGAATATTTGAGTCGATTAATAAGGTTGGAATAATTTGCACAACTCCACCGATTAAAATCGCAACAGTAGCAAACAAAGTAAGTTTTACTGGTTTTCTTTCTAACCAAGTATGATATCCTTCACCTTTTTGTCTGTATTTTGAAACTTTTACTAAAGCTGGAGCTTCTGCTAATTCATCGGTTACTTTAGATCCTGAACGAACCGTCATTATTACATTGTACAACATTACAATTGCACCTACAATAAATAAACTTCCTCCAATTGCACGCATCCAGTACATAGGCATGATTTCATTCACTGTAGACATAAAGTTTTCGTAGGTTAATGTTCCGTCTGGGTTAAACTGTTTCCACATAGAAGCTTGCACAAAACCTGCAACATACATTGGCAGTGCATACATTACAATTCCTAAGGTTCCAATCCAAAAGTGGAAATTTGCCAATCCCTTAGAATATAATTGTGTTTTAAACATTCTAGGAATCATCCAATACAACATCCCAAAGGTTAAGAAACCATTCCAAGCTAATGCACCAACATGAACGTGTGCAATAATCCAATCGCTAAAGTGTGCTATTGCATTTACATTTTTTAAGGATAACATAGGTCCTTCAAAAGTTGCCATACCATAACCCGTAATTGCAACCACCATAAATTTTAAAACAGGATCTGTTCTTACTTTATCCCAGGCACCACGAAGGGTTAACAATCCGTTGATCATACCACCCCAAGATGGAGCAATTAACATAATTGAAAAAGCAACCCCTAAATTCTGAGCCCAATCTGGCAAAGAAGAATATAGTAAATGGTGAGGTCCTGCCCAGATGTAAATAAAAATTAAAGACCAAAAGTGTACAATAGAAAGTTTATAAGAATAAACTGGTCTATTGGCTGCTTTTGGTACAAAATAATACATCAATCCTAAGAAAGGAGTGGTTAAGAAAAACGCTACAGCGTTATGTCCATACCACCATTGGACTAAGGCATCTTGAACCCCTGCATATACTGAGTAACTTTTTAAGAAACTAACTGGTAATTCTAAACTATTAAAAATATGAAGCACTGCCACCGTTACAAAAGTTCCTAAATAGAACCAAACAGCCACGTATAAATGTCTTTGACGTCTTTGTAGGATGGTCCAAATCATATTGACACCAAATGCTACCCAAACTAAAGCAATAGCAATATCTATTGGCCACTCTAATTCTGCATACTCTTTAGAAGTAGTATATCCTAAAGGCAATGTAATTGCAGCAGCAACAATAATTGCTTGCCATCCCCAGAAATTAAAATTACTTAAGAAGTTACTTGCCATTCTAGTCTTTAGCAATCGTTGCAAAGAGTAATAAACTCCAGCATAAATTGCATTTCCAACAAAGGCAAATATTACTGCATTTGTATGTAATGGTCTTAATCTACCAAAACTTAACCAAGAAATTCCGTCGGTAATGTTTGGAAATAAAAACATCAATGCCAATAACAAACCGATAGAGAATCCTACAATTCCCCAAAGCAAGGTTGCATAAATGAATTTTTTTACGATTTTATTATCGTAATAAAACTGTTCCATTTTCATAATTTGAATGTTTAGATATAATAGTTAGTTAATTGTTCTTCTTTTCTTTAACGATTTCATCATCAAACAACATTCTTATCGATGGTGTATAAGAATCGTCATATTGACCATTCTTTACCGATACGATAAATGCTACGAAAAAAATTAATGCGACTACAATGCTTACTGCAAGAAGTAGATAAATTACGCTCATAAGTTGCCTGATAAAATCATTGTAAAATTACTTCTGTATCTTTTTTTAAAAAATGACATTTGTCATGTTTTGATCTGTTTTTTAGACAGTCATTGATAAAGTTTCTAGTTTTTTATTTTTTGAAGTAAATAGAATTTTTAAATAACTTTTTTATGTGATTGACAGTGCAATTTTCGTCATATCTACAAAGGTTTTTTCTCGTTCTTTAGCGGTAGTTCTTTCTCTTGTAACTAAACTATCCGAAATGGTTAAAATAGATAAGGCTTTTACATTGTATTTGGCTGCAATTGTGTACAAACCTGAAGTTTCCATCTCTACACAAAGCACTCCAAATTCTGCCCAGTGTTTATAATCATTAAAATCATCTGTATAGAATTCATCTGAACTTAATACATTCCCGGCTTTTAATGGTATTCCTAAAATATCAGCCTGTTTTATCGCTTTTTCAAACAATTCAAAATTAGCTGTAGGTGCATAACTCGCTCCTAAAAATCGTTGCGAATTAATACCCGATGTTGTTGAAGCTGCCATTGCAATCACAATATCTCTGATTTTTACTTCTTTTTGATAAGAGCCTGCAGAACCCACACGTATTAAATTCCTTACACCGTATTCTGTGATAAGTTCTTTACAATAAATTAAAATAGAAGGAATTCCCATTCCGGTTCCTTGTACTGAAACTTTTTTACCATTAAACGTCCCTGTGTATCCTAACATTCCTCTTACTTCATTATAACAAATAACATCTTCCAGAAATGTATCTGCAATCCATTTAGCACGTAAAGGATCTCCTGGCAACAAAACTGTTGCTGCGATGTTTCCTTTTTGGGCGTTGATGTGTATACTCATTAGTAACTTTCTTTATTTACTATAACATTATTGACAATTGAGACACCCGAAGAAGTTCCCAATCTACTGGCTCCAGCATTGATGAACTTTATAGCAGTTTCTTGATCTTTTATTCCACCTGAAGCCTTAATCATTGCTAGATCACATACTACTTCTTTCATAAGCTCAACATCATCAATAGTTGCTCCTGCAGTACCATATCCTGTAGATGTTTTTACAAAATCGGCTCTTGAATTGATGGCAATTTGTGAGGCTATAATGATTTCTTCTTTGGTTAAAAAACAAGTTTCTAAAATTACTTTTAAAATTTTATCTCCAACAATTTTTTTGATTTCAGTAATTTCATTCATCACAGATTCATAACAACCTGATTTTAAATGACCAATATTGATGACCATATCTATTTCATCAGCGCCGTTTTGAAGACAATTTATTGTTTCTTGTTTTTTAGATTCTGTATCCATCGCCCCTAATGGAAAACCTATAACAGAAGCTATTTTAACATTGGTTGCTTCTAAACATTGTTTTGCAAAAGGAACATAAGATCCATTCACACAAACTGCAAAGAATTCATATTGTATGGCTTCATTACATAATTTTAAAATATCATTTTTAGTTGCAGAAGCTTTTAGTAAAGTGTGATCTATATATTTATTTAACTTCATGATTTTTGATTTTTTTAGAAATAAAATTGGTCGCTAATGTTGTAAAAACCACAATGCTAATTGAACTTAATGGCATCAAAATAGCTGCAATAATTGGTGAAAGCTGACCCGTTACAGCAAAATATAATCCAACTACATTATAAATTAAGGATAATACAAATGCTTGACGAATTATATTGATTGACTGTTTAGATAATTGAATAAATTCTGGAATTAATTGAAATTTTTCTACGTCTAAAATTGCATCACAAGCTGGAGAAAAGATATTGATATCTTCAGATAATGCAATACCAACGTCGCTTTGTGCAAATGCACCAGAATCATTTAAACCATCACCAATCATTAAAACATGTTTGTGATGATCCTGTAATTCCTTGATATAATTTAACTTATCCTCTGGTTTTTGATGAAACAATAAATTAGTTTTTTTCGGTAATCTCTGAGTTAAAAAATCATATTCTCCTTCATTATCTCCAGACAAAACAGCTAAATCATAATTTTCTGAAAGTTCATTAAAAACATTTTCAAAACCTGATCTGTATTTATTTTTTACCGTAAACTTTCCAGCATAATTTTCATTAAAACTAACATGAACTGATGTGTCAAAATTCGTTTGCTGTTCATTATGATTTACAAAAGATTGGGATCCTATTTTTACGAGATTAGTTCCAACATTTGCTTCAATACCTTTTCCTATAAATTCTTTAAAATCTGAAATCAACAAAACTTCTTCTTCCTTAAATTCTTTATAAATTTTTCTACTTAAGGTATGGTTAGAAGCTCTTAAAACACTCTTCAATTCTGATTTTTGAAGTGCAGTAAGCTCATTGCCTTCATACCGAATTTCATTTTCTAAATTTGTGGTGATGGTTCCTGTTTTATCAAAAATGGTGGTAGTAATAGCACCTAATTTCTCTATGGCTTGTGCATTTTTTACATAAAATTTATTTCTACCAAAAATTCGTAACATGTTTCCAAATGTAAAGGGAGCAGCTAATGCAATTGCACAAGGACAGGCAATAATTAAAATGGCAGTAAATACATTTAATATTTTTGAAGGATCATAAAAGAACCAAAAAATACCAGAAACAAATGCTATTGATAGAATAGTTAATGTAAAATACTTACTAATTTTATCTGTTAATGAAGTAAATGAAGATTTATTTCCTTTGTTAAAAACATCATTACTCCAAAGCTGTGTAAGGTAACTTTGAGAAACAGAAGACAGAACTTCCATTTCTACGACTCCTGCAATTTGTTTTCCTCCTGCAAAAATTTTATCGCCAGATTTTTTTATAATGGGTTTTGATTCTCCTGTTACAAAACTATAATCAATGCGAGCAGAAGCACTTATTAATATTCCATCTACTGGAATAAGTTCTTGATTCCTAATTAATAATCGATCTCCTTTTACAACATCATAAATCTCAACGTTCTCTTCTTCTTTATTAATAAGTTTGGTAACAGCTATAGGAAAATATGATTTATAATCTCGCTCAAAGGATAAGAAATTATAGGTTCTCTGTTGAAAGAATTTACCTAGTAATAAGAAAAAAACCAATCCAGCTAAACTATCAAAAAAACCTGTTCCTAAATCCAATAAAACTTCTGTTGAGCTACGAATAAATAATACTGAAATTCCTAATGCTATAGGAACATCAATATTTAAAATCTTAGATCGCAATCCTTTATAAGCAGAAATAAAATAATGGTTTGCGGCATAAAAAACTACTGGTAAAGAGAAGATTAACATTAACCATCTAAAAATGTGTTTGTATTTTTCTAACCAAAACCCAGAGACTTCAAAATACTCCGGAAAAGACAAAAACATAATATTTCCAAAAGCAAATCCTGCGATTCCTAATTTGTAAATTAGGCTTCTATCTACAGGTTTCTTTTTTCCTTCAGAATCTTCAAGACTTATATACGGCTCATAACCAATTGAGCTTAATAAAATAACTAATTCTTTCAAATTTGTCTTTTCAGAATCATAGGTAATTCGAACTGATTTCTTTGGAAAATCGACCTGAGAAGAAATAATTTCTGACTTAAGTTTATGTAAATTTTCTAAGACCCAAATACAAGAGCTACAATGAATATGAGGTATAAATAAAGAAACAATCTGTCTATCATCATCATTAAAATCTAAGAGTTTTGCAACAATAGTTTCATTTGATAAATAATCATATTTTCCAAGGATCTCTTTTGGAATGGCTCCTGGATTTTCTTGGATATCATAATAGCAAGTCATCTCATTTTCTGAGAAAATCTCAAAAACAGTTTTGCATCCATTACAACAAAATGTTTTATCATGACTCTTCACTACCAATGAATCACAAATGTTCCCGCAATGATAACAAGGTTTTTCTTTCATAATTATTTGTGCGCTGCCTCATACAAAGATGCCGTATCATTTTATCAAAAAATATGACATTTATCAGCTTTTTTACTTACTTTAGAATCATAAAATTTTTACTGAAAATGAATAAATGTGAGCAATGTATTGTAAGACAATTAAATTCTTTAGGAGAATTAACAAAGGATGAATTGTTGCGTATATCTGGATGCAAATCTTCTAATATTGTTAAAAAAGGGGAAATTCTTTTTGATGAAGGCCAGCATATTAACGGAGTTTTCTGTATTAAAGATGGCGTTTGTAAAGTCACAAAAATGAGTTCAAACGGGCGAGAACAAATTGTGAAACTTGTTAAGAAAGGTGATTTATTAGGGGAACGAAGTTTGGTTAGTGAGGAAGTATCAAACTTAAAAGCAACTGCTATTAATGATATGGAAGTTTGTTTTATTCCGAAGGAAGAAATTGTTAGAGATTTAAAGAGCAATACCAATTTTACGATGAGTATTTTAAAAGAAATGGCTGTTTCTTTAAAAGAAGCAGACAATGTAATTGTAGATATGGCCCAAAAAACTGTAAAACAACGCTTGGCAGAAACTTTATTGCACTTAAACAAAACCTATGGTTCTAAAGACCATGATAAACCTTTAGATATTCAACTATCCAGAGAAGATATTGCTAGTATTATTGGAACAGCAACAGAATCTGCGATTCGTTTATTATCTACATTTAAAAAAGAAAAGTATATTCATTTAAAAGGAAAAGAAATCTATATTTTGAATCCTAAAAAACTTCAGCAAATTGCTGAAGGATTTTAAAAATTATTTCACGCTTGAAACTTCTCTGGTATTATTTTATAAAAATTCTTGTAAAATCATCTTTGTTCTTTTATACCAAAAAAATAAAAGTAACAGGAAAAGAAAATATTCCAAAAAAAGGAGCGGTCTTGTTTATGGTCAATCATCCAAACGGATTAATAGATCCACTTATTGTTGCTGTAAACAATCCTAGGGTTCAACATTTTTTAGTTCGTGCCGCTACCTTTAAAAAACCATTAGTTAAGAAATTTCTAGGAACTTTAAACTTAATGCCCATCTATAGAATTAGAGATGGTGTGCAACAATTGGGCAGAAATCAAGAGATCTTTGAAAAGTGTTTTTCTATATTAAACAACCAAAAAGCTTTAATGATTTTCCCAGAAGGAAGTCATGATAAAAGAAGAACTGTACGACCTTTAAGTAAAGGTTTTTCTAGAATTGTTTTTGGTGCTCTAGAGAAAAACCCCAATTTACAAATTCATATTGTCCCTGTTGGTTTAACCTATCAAAACCCTTCGGTATATCCATCAAATGTTTGTTTACAATACGGAAATTCAATTTTAGCGAATGATTATTTTAAACCTGAAACGATTAATTCAGAAATAAAGCGATTAAAAGATGCTATATCTAGTCAGTTAAAAACACTTTCAGTTCATATTCTAGCAGATGATAATTATAAAAAAACCTTAGATAAATTTAATGCAGCAAATGTAGATTTCACTTGTGTTGATGAAGTAAATAAAATGGTTGAATCTGGTGTGATTTTTAAAAGAAAAAGAACCTTTAATTTTTTTGATTTTTTAAAGCCTATCATCATATTAAATAGTATAATTCCATGGATTATTTGGAAATATGCTGAACATAAAAATGATGAATTTGAATTTATTGATACTTTTAGATACGGAATAAGCACATTAGCTTTTGGCTTATTTTACATGTTACAAACCTATTTAGTTTCGTGGTTTCTTACATGGAAAATTGGACTTATTTATTTAGCTAGCTCATTTATTTTATTGCTTATATACAGTAAAACACATCCTACTCCGGCAAAATTGCCTCTTGAATAATTCTTTGAACTTCGGTTCTAATATCTTCTGTTACCAAACCTTTATTTTCCATAGTTGGATACACTCTATTCGATAGAAAAACATACACAATTCCGCTAACAGGATCTGCCCAAGTGTAAGCACCCGTAAAACCACTATGTCCAAAACTTTCATCTGAAACACATCCGCAAGTTGCTTGAACTTCTGGATCTAATTGAGGCTTATCAAAACCTAAACCTCTTCGTACATTTTTGTCAGCATAATAACGTTTGTTGAACTTATCAAAAGTCTGGGCTTTAAAATACCGTTTTCCTCCATAATATCCTTTCTGAAGATACAATTGCATCATTTTAGCCACATCATTTGCATTGGCAAACAAACCTGCGTGTCCTCCTACTCCGCCTAGCATTGCTGCCCCCATATCATGCACATAACCATGTAATAATTGGTTTCTATAGTAGCTATCTTTTTCCGTTGGAATAATCGCTGATTTTACATATTTTTCTAGTGGTAGATACGACATTCTATCGGCTCCTAAGGCTTCATAAAATTCATTTTGAACTAAGACATTTAAAGGCTTTTTATATTTCTTTTCTAAAGCTTCTTTAAAAAGATAATACCCTAAATCACTATACTTATATCCAGGTTCTTCTCTTTGATCAGACTCTTTGATATACTTGTAAATAGAATCTTTATAGGACTTATTTAAATATAAATTCTCAGCAACCTGGATGGAATATTTTTTTGACTTTTTTCGACTATAATATTCTTTTAAATTATTTTTGGTGATACTATCTTGAGTAAGTGTATAAAATGGAATCCAAGCTTGTAAACGTCCATAATGGGATAGCATTTCTTGCACAGTAACAGTGTCTTTATTTGACTTTCTGAATTTTGGTAAAATGTCTCTTATACTTGCAGATAGTTTAATTTTTTTTTCTTCCTCAGCTTTCATTAGCATCGGTAATGAAGCTAATATTTTTGTCAAGGAAGCAACATCATAAATATCGCTGTTTTTTACAGAATCTATCTTTTGATCTGTATGAAATCCAAAGCTTTTCTCATAAATTACCTGACCATGTCTTGCAACTAACACTTGTAATCCTGGTGACATTTTTTGCTCTAGAACAACATTAGCAATGGAATCAATTTTTGCTAGTTTTTGAGAAGACATACCTACGGATTCTGGTAAAGAATATTGTAACCTCTGTAAATTTCTAGTAGCAATACCAGTACCAACTGGAAACTCTTCTTTTATAGAAACTGGTAATTTCCCTTTAGCTTCAATAGCACCAAAAATTGTTTGAGCAGCAATTTGTTGCGCATTTTTGCTGTTTTGATAAGCAACTAAAACTCCTTCTAAATTTGTAAATGATTTAACATCTAACAAACTGTAGGGACTGGCAAAAACGGAAAGAATTGTTTTATTTTTTCGTGCAATTTCATGCAACCAAACTAACTCTTGATTTTTAAATTTAAATCCTTTCCATGGATGCGCATTTGATGAATGATATCCAACTATTACTAAATCAAAATCTTCTAGCATATGTACGATATCACTTAGCTTGTCACCTGTAACCTTGACTATTTCCGTGTATTTTCTTAAACTGGATAAGAATATTTCTCCATCATCATCTCCCAACTTTACATAAGCTATTTTTTTATTCTTTTGTAAATCTTTAATTGGAAGAATCTCTTTTTTATTTCTAATAATTGTCATCGAATTTTTAACCAATTTTCGATGCAGTAGTTCGTCTTCAATTTTATTTAAATCTTCGACTAAATTTAACGTATCAATAGCTTGAAAGTTATTCAATCCTACTTTATATTTTGCTAATAGAATTTTTCGAACAGATTCATCTAATCTTTCTTGAGATAAAACACCACTTTGCAAAGATGATTGCATCAAACTAACCGTTGCTGGAACATCTTGTGGAATTAATAAAATATCATTACCAGCAAGGATTGCCGCTAAATCTATCTCTGAAGAAGTAGAATAATCTGCAGCACCTTTCATGTTTAAACCATCCGTAAAAATCAATCCCAAAAACCCAAGTTCTTCTTTTAATATGGTTGTAACAACTTTCTTTGATAGTGAAGTTGGTAATTTTGCATTAGATTCTAAAGAAGGAATACTTAAATGAGCCGTCATTATACTTGCCATTCCGGCATCAAAAACTCTTTTGTAAGGATATAATTCTATGGAATCTAATCGCTTTCTATCGAAATTAATAACTGGTAATTTATAATGTGAATCTGTTGCGGTGTCTCCATGACCTGGAAAATGTTTTGCGTTTGCTAATACATTTTGACTTTGCATTCCTTGACTAAATGCAATTGCTTTTTCAGTTACATTAACTTTATCTTCTCCAAAAGAACGATTCCCAATAATTGGGTTGAGTGGGTTTGTATTGATATCAACAACGGGAGCAAAATTTACATGAATACCCAGTCGTCTGCAGTGCATACCTAAATGCGCTCCAAATTGGCGAATTAAATCATTGTCTTGAATAGCACCTAATGTCATGTTCCAAGGAAAACGATAGGTGTTTTGTAAACGCATATCCAATCCCCATTCACCATCAAAGCCTATCATTAAAGGAACTTTAGAAAGCGATTGATACATATTTGTAAGTTCTGCTTGTTTCTTGGGAGTCCCTTGCATGAAAATCAAATTTCCGACATGATAATTTTGTATCATCTCTTTGATTTTATTTTCATGAACAGAATCTAAATTGGAATATGCTTGCACCATAAACAATTGACCAATTTTCTCATCAATAGTCATGGAGCTAAGGATACTATCTACCCATTTTTCCTGTGCTTTATAATCCTCTGTTCTTAGAGGATCTAAGTTTTGACCATAAGAATTGACCAACAATAAAACAAAAACAAAAAAAAGAAGTTTTTTCAACATAAATTTATGAGACTAAAAAACGTTTGTGCCAACTATTATTTGCAGTAACTTCCCATTGAGTTTCTAGTTCTTCTTTAGTTGTTACCATATTATTAAAAACGATGGTTTCTTTAGTTATTTTATTTGATTTCGCAAATTCTTTAAAATCACTCATTTTTACCATGTTGATATTGTCTCCATCTTTAAAAGAAACATTCATTTTATTCATCATATCTACCTGAAATGATTTTTCTAATTCTTGAACAAATCGAACAGAGGAATCAATAGAACAACCCGATACATTATTGAATCCTTCATCTACAGCCAAAACTAAAAATTGATTGTATTTGATAGTGAATGATCCTTTTAAATTAGAACCGTGTTTAGTCCATTTTTCTATAAAATCAATTGCTTTTTCTGAAATAAATTCAAGCTCTTTTGATGTAAACTCTCTTTCTGATTGATATACCCAAACTCTTGAATTACTTGGTAAATCTTGATATTCTACAAACATATTCTCTTTCTTTATTAATTTGACAAAGTTACTGAAATAGCAGGAACATAGCCCTTTAATGGTCCTTTGTTTAGAGCTCCTAAATCACTCCAAACTCCTCTTGCATAAATAAAATTTCGTGTAACTTTTTTATATTCCGTTGATTTTGTCATTCCCATTACTGGTGAATAAAACTTCCCTGTTTCTTCATTACTTTCATCTTCACCATATTCATTAAAAGGAATAAATAATTTTTCAAAAGCTATGAAAAATCCATTTTCTGGCATTTCTACATAATAGTTTTCTAAATCTAGAAAAACACTGGTTTCACCTTTTTCAATAGTAATTGGAATACTTTCCATTAATAAATCATCTTTTGGCAAACCTGTTACTGGATCTCTATCAAAAACTCTAAATCTAAATTTTGATTGTTGATTTTGCCTTTTTGGAAATTGCACCTCTACTTTTGTAATATAATTACAACATTTATTCTTTTTTGTATTTGGGAAATACTTTGCAATCATTCTTAAACCGCTGCTATGCATGTTCTGAATTTTTCTTTTGATAGGGTCTAAAACAACTTGTTTGTCTAGCTTTTTGGTAATAACTACCTCTTCTAAAGTTTCTGTTTTAGCATTCAAATACAAAGTAGATCTCAATAAATCTTTTGCCATAACTATGGTATCATCATAGCTTAAACAAGAGACATGAATTTTAGAGTTCATATACTTTTTATTGATATACATTAAAAAAGTTCCATCTTCCTTGGTAGATATTCCCAGATTAGAATCTAAAAAACTCAGATTAGCGTAAACAATAGGCTCGTTAGTTATTTTATCTAATAAAGTTCCTTTAAATTCAGTCTTTTGAGCAAACGAAAAACTGATCACAAATAATAATAGAAAAGAGAATTTTTTCATTTATCGTAGGTTAAATTTTTGCTGCAATGCATTTAATTTATCGGCATCCGACATACCTTTTTTAGGAGTTGACATTCTTTCTTTGATGGCTTGCAGTACTTTTTTAGTATACAATGGAAAATCAGCATTTTGTATCCAAGCATTATACCCTGGATTTTCTTTTAAAACATCTTCTACAGTTCTTCCTTTATATTTCCCAAAGGAAAAAATTTCTTCATCATTCTCATTAAACAAAATAAATCCTGCAAAATCTGCTCTTTTAGAATGTGTTGAATATTCGCTTAATGCTTCTACAGAGTTTTCAATATCATCATATCTATCTAATTGTGCTTTTAAAATCTCATAGGTTGCATTAGTGTCTGCTTCAGCAGAATGAGCATCTTCTAAAACCTTATCACAATAAAATTTATATCCGGCACTTAAGGTTCTTTGTTCTTTTTTATGAAATATTACTTGAACATCAATGGCTCTTCTATTATTCATATCAAAATCAATACCAACTCTTAAAAATTCTTCAGCTAATAATGGAATATCAAACCGATTAGAATTAAACCCTGCTAAATCAGCATCTGCTATCATTTCATTAACAGTAGCAGCCAATTCTTTAAATGTAGGTTCTGTAACTACTTTTTCATTTGTTATCCCATGAATAGCACTAGCTTCTGCAGGTATTTCTATTTCTGGATTTACCAACCATGTTTTACTTTCTTTATTTCCGTTTGGAAATATTTTCAGGATAGAAATTTCAACAATTCGATCATTCCCAATATTAATTCCAGTAGTTTCTAAATCAAAAAATACGATGGGTTTGGTTAACTTTAATTCCATAAATAAATAGGTTATTTTTACACCTTAAAAGTACAGAATTATATACTAAATCATCGTCTTTTTAAAATAAAAATAGGAGATTAATTCTAGCAATTATTACAATTTATGAGTCAAGAAATTATTAAGAAACTGAATTTAAAAGAACATCCAGAAGGAGGATACTTCTCTGAAACATATCGAAGCACTGTTAGTATTCCTAATAAAATATTAGGAGAAGATTATATTGGAGATAGGACTTTTTCTACTTGTATTTATTTCATGCTAACCTCAAAAAAGTTTTCTGCATTTCATAAAATCAATCAAGATGAGATATGGCATTATTATAAAGGTGCTCCGTTAAAATTGCATATTATTTCTAGTGATGGAGATTATTCATTTGTGATGATTGGCAACGATTTTGACAAAGGTGAAGTCCCTCAATATGTGGTAAAAGGTGGCGACTGGTTCGCAGCTGAAGTCTTTGAAGAGAATGCCTATACTTTAGTAGGATGTACGGTATCTCCTGGATTTGACTTTGCTGATTTTGTATTACCTAAAAGAGAGGAATTGATACAATTGTTTCCCAAGCATTCTAAAATTATTAGTAAATTGACACATAATTAATTGGTATGCCTAAAAAAGGAAAAGCAAAAAATACAGTCAACAAAGCTAAGCACTCGAAGTTAATGAATCAGAAAATTAGCAAAGTAAAGTTGCAAAAACTTCAAAATAAAGAGAAGTTAAAGGCTATTATTAAAAAGGTAAACGAAGAGAAAAACGCTAATTAAAAACTAGTTTTTTTTATTCTATTTAATTATATTGTGACGTTTAATCTTATATAATTTATAAAATGAAAATATTTAAAAGAATCTCAATTTCTCTGTTTTTTATAGCCATACTCATGTCGTTTACGAGTTCTACTGAACTATATAAAGGAAAATGGAAAGGAGAAGATAAAGGTGATATTGGTCTATTTATCCTAAGTGAAGACGGATATGCTACATTTGAAACTGGTGGGCAAGTCATGGGAGGAAAATCCTATGTCCAAAATGGAGTAGAAGCATCAATGGAGTACGAAGTGAATGAAAAAGTAAAACCTTTTACTATAGACTTTATAATGAAACTTAACAAGAACAAGAAAGAATTAGGGAGAATGAAAGGTATTATAAAAATGGTTAATAACGATAAAATGCTGCTATCTGTGGGATTTGGAGGAGCTCCAAGACCTGAAAATTTTGAAAAAGATGTAATAACTCTAAATAGAGTCAAGTAAAATACTATTACTCATTCAATAAGTCGTCCTAATATAGGTTGACAGATTTTAGAACGACTCATCTAGCAGTTATTTTAAACTGTTGCTAAATATTCAGCAGTTTCCTTAGCTTTAGGAACCATGGCTTTTTCACCTTCTTGCCAGTTTGCTGGACAAACTTCACCGTACTCTTGAACGTGAGAATATGCATCAATTAAACGTAGAAACTCTTCAACATTTCTTCCAACAGGCATATGGTTAACTCCTTCATGGAAAATAATTCCTTCTTCATCAATCAAATACGTAGCTCTATACGTTACGTTATCACCATCAACTAAAACAGTATCAGTTTCCTCATCGTATCTTTCATTTGTAACATCCAAAATTCCTAAAACACTCGCTAAATTTCTATTGCTATCAGCCAAAATCGGATAAGAAACTCCTTCGATTCCTCCGTTATTCTTTGGAGTACTTAACCAAGCAAAATGTACTTCTGGAATATCACAAGAAGCTCCAATAACTAGAGTGTTTCTTTTTTTAAACTCTTCAGTAGCTGCTTGGAATGCATGCAATTCAGTTGGACAAACAAATGTGAAATCTTTTGGATACCAAAACTACAATACTTTTTTTCCATTGTTTTTTGCTTCTTCCAATACATTCATCTTAAATGCACCTCCCTTTTTATTCATTGCGTCTACTGCAATATTTGGAAATTTTTTACCTACTAGTGTAGCCGTTCTTATAAGTTACTTTAATGTTAGTCTATATTTTAAGCCCGCGAAATTATGCCTTTTGTTGATGCTAAAAAAGAGAGTCGTTTTATTTTTTTTCTTATACTGTTATAAGGTTTATTGATATTGAAAATCAATAAACACCCACCTTTTTAGATGTAATAAAATCATAGCTTTTAGCTATATCGAAATAAAAACTATAGATAAAAATTATTTAAAACTTTGTTGTAAATTTGTGTTTTCTAATCATAATAAAAAACAGACATCATGGAAAATAAAGGGAATTACAATATTAATGGAGACATTAATAAATGCCCATTTATGAGTGGTACTCAAAAAAAATCCGCTGGAGGCGGTACTAGTAACCGAGATTGGTGGCCCAATGAACTAAAATTAAATATTCTACGTCAAAATGCCCCAAAATCTAACCCAATGGGTGACGATTTTAGTTATGCAGAAGCATTTAATAGTGTTGATTTTGCTGCATTAAAGCAAGATGTTATTGATTTAATGACAGATTCACAAGATTGGTGGCCTGCAGATTATGGACATTATGGTCCTTTTATGATTCGTATGGCTTGGCATAGTGCAGGAACTTATAGAGTTGGTGATGGACGCGGAGGTGCAGGAACAGGTACACATCGTTTTGCTCCTTTAAATAGCTGGCCAGACAATGGGAACTTAGACAAAGCTCGTTTGCTTTTATGGCCAGTAAAAAAGAAATATGGAAATAAAATTTCTTGGGCAGACTTAATGGTCTTAGCAGGAAATTGTGCTTTAGAGTCTATGGGATTCAAAACCTTTGGTTTTGCTGGTGGACGTGAAGATGTTTGGGAACCAGAACAAGATGTGTACTGGGGATCAGAAACAGGATGGTTAGATAATGATGATCGTTATGATACGAGTGACGGGGATTTAGAAGGTCATTTAGGAGCTGTTCACATGGGATTGATCTACGTAAATCCTGAAGGTCCAAACGGAGAACCTGATCCTTTAAAATCTGCACACGATATCAAAATTACTTTTGGTAGAATGGCTATGAATGATGAAGAAACTGTAGCCTTAGTTGCCGGTGGACATACATTTGGAAAAGCGCACGGTGCTGCAGATCCAGACAAGTATGTAGGAGTAGAACCTCATGGTGCTTCCATTGAAGAAATGAGTACTGGTTGGAAAAACACATTCGGAACAGGAGTTTTAGATGATACTATTACTAGTGGATTAGAAGGTGCATGGACACCCAATCCAACTCGTTGGGATGATGAATATTTTGATGTTTTATTAAACTATGATTGGGAATTAACTAAAAGTCCAGCTGGTGCGCATCAATGGGCGCCAACAGCTGCCTCTAATGCAAAAAGAGCTCCAAAAGCAGGAAACGCTAATGACACTCAAGCATTAATGATGTCTACTGCAGATATGGCTTTAAAAATGGATCCAGCTTACTTAGAAATTTCTAAACGTTTCCATAAAGATCACAAAGCTTTTGAAGATGCATTTGCAAGAGCTTGGTATAAATTAACGCATAGAGATATGGGGCCAATCAACCGTTATTTAGGACCAGAAGTTCCTAAAGAAGAATTGCTTTGGCAAGATCCAATTCCTGCTGTTGATTATACATTAAGTGATTCAGATATAGATACTTTAAAGACTAGTATTGCTAATTCTGGTTTATCTGTATCACAAATGGTAACTACTGCTTGGGCTTCTGCTTCTACCTTTAGAGGGTCAGATAAAAGAGGTGGTGCTAACGGAGGTAGAATTCGTTTAGAGCCTCAAAGAAGTTGGGCTGTAAATAATCCTTACGAGCTAAATAAAGTACTCGCTATTTATGAAGGAATTCAAAATGACTTTAATGGAGAAGTTTCCATCGCAGATTTAATCGTTTTAGGAGGGTCTGTTGGAATTGAAAATGCTGCTAAAAATGGAGGACATACTATATCTGTTCCTTTTACACAAGGACGAGGAGATGCTTCACAAGAACAAACAGATTTAGAATCTTTTGGATACTTAGAGCCTTTAGCTGATGGATTTAGAAACTATATGAAATCTGGCTTAAATGTAGCTGCTGAAGATTTATTAGTGGATAGAGCTAATCTTCTAACTCTTTCTATTCCTGAAATGACTGCTTTAGTTGGTGGCTTACGAGTTCTTGGAGCTAATTATGATGGTTCTAAATATGGTGTTTTTACAGAAAATCCTGGTAGCTTAACCAATGATTTCTTTACAAATGTTTTAGATCTTGCCACTACATGGAGTGCAACTTCTTCTGATGATACTCTTTTTGAAGGAAAAGACAGAAAAACTGGAAACGTTAAGTTTGCAGGCACAAGAGCAGATTTAATTTTTGGATCAAATACTGAATTAAGAGCGGTTTGTGAAGTCTATGGAGCCAACGATGGTGAGCAAAGATTTATCAATGATTTTGTTGCTGCTTGGACTAAAGTAATGAACTTAGATCGATTTGATATCGCATAAAAGCGAATTAGATTTTTAAATAAAAAAGGGTGATTCTTTCGAATCACCCTTTTTTATTTACCCAGTAATAATTATTTACTAGCAAATAACTTTACATCACTTTTAGAGACTTCTTTTTCTCCAAGTATTAATAATCTTTCAACAACATTTCTTAATTCACGAATGTTACCTGTCCAATCATAATCTTGTAATAAAGAAATAGCATCGGTTGAAAATTCTTTTTGAGAGACTCCTTGTT
>Ga0075467_10000570_pt1 | contig 29686 bp, 34 predicted proteins | sample DEB08_DNA_9_FD_75067 | JGI IMG/M metagenome (GOLD analysis project Ga0075467, IMG submission 75067) | Aqueous microbial communities from the Delaware River and Bay under freshwater to marine salinity gradient to study organic matter... | ecosystem: Environmental > Aquatic > Marine > Coastal ... | reverse complement strand
TTGATTGGCATGGTGGGCATATGGGATGAGGACATCGGTGAGGACGGCGTGGCGCATTTGTATAATGCGGGCGATGGTCGAAACTTTGCGAATCTGAACATTGTATAACCATGACCCCCAACCCATATCTCGCCCTGCACCTCGCCATCACGGCGGGGCTGTGGCTCGACTTATTCAACAGACGGCCCGGCAGACTAATCAAGCAATGAGACAATATGGACGACAACGACGCAGCCGCCGCTTTTGTATGGTGGGCTTTAATCATGACGCTCATTTATGCTCTCTTATTTTTTCTCTATAAAAATGCATGATCACCAACACCTCGACAACTTCAACGAGAGATTTCCTGAGCACCTTGACGTCAGGGAGGTCGGAGAGGGAAAATGGAAACTCTTACACGATTATGTATATCACGACGTCGAGGTCGGGGAGATCGTCGTCCCCGAGGGATTTGTCACGGATCTTTACAGCATACCTCGAGTCGTTCGGACAATAGTCAGCGCAATCCAAAACTCAAACGGCCCGGCCGTCGTGCACGATTGGCTATACCGGGCCCAGACATTCGGGCCTCACGGGCAACATTGCGCCGATCAAGTTTTGCAGCGGGCAATGCGTGATCATTGGTGCCCGGTTTCTCTTTGGACAAGATGGAAGATCATGGCCGGGCTCAAGCTCGGCGGGTTTCTCACATACAGAAAGCACGCCGAAAGATTGGCCGATTTCGTATTCATGCTCGGAGGCCGAACCCCAACAACACACGAACTCACTGATCACTTATGAGATTTTTACCTTTCAGCAAGCCTCAAGCAACGGAGGCAAAAATCAGAAAATGGTACAAAGGCCAAATCGACACGCCGCTCGAGGCCGACAAAGTCTCGATCATCGGCGTCCGGGGGTATTATCTCGACTCAATGGGCAAAGAGGCAAAGAACGATCGCGGCATTTATGACGACGCCGTATTCATCCTCGGGCCCGATTGCTTTTTGAGTTACAATTTCAACACGGATCCGAGCGGATACAAGAGCGGGAGAGCAAGCCTCGAGAGCCCTCAAATCGTGACATACAAGCCGGGGTTTCATGGGTATGGCAGAAAGAGCGGGCATTCGGCATTCAGACAAGCGAGCAACGTCGTCGTCCGCCGGGACGGGGGCACAGGCAACGGCAAGCGGGTCGAGGGGACATCAAGCCTTTTTGTCGATCGTTCGAACTCGAGATTTTGGATCAACTTACACCGAGGCGGATACTCAACAACGAGCTCGGCCGGGTGCCAGACAGTCCCGCCGAAACAATGGGCATCTTTTTACAATACCGTCAAAATGCTTATGGAAAGGTTTGAACAAAAGACTTTTAAATACTATCTTATCAACGAACCAAGAATCAAAGATCGCAAACATGGGTATTATGAAGACGGCAATTTCACACAATAATGACAAATTTGCAAATAGTCTCAGCCTTGATCGTGATCATGGGGCTTTTAACCGTATTCCTCAGCATATACGTCGCGGCAAGTTTTTACGGACACTCGAAAAGAATGACGGGAGGGGGCATGATCCTCACAAAAAGCCTCACGTATCAGCTTTTCGCCGAAGGGATCCTCGGGCTCGGAACCCTAGCATTCGCAATTGCGGCCATGACGGGACACCTCGAGTTTATTCACGAGTCATACACTTACTCAGCCCGGGCAATCATGTTTTTCTCAACATCGATCACAACCTTGCATCTTTATCATGTCGTCAATAAATTACACAGTAGTAGCAATGGGTGATGCGAAAATTTGGGCGGAAAACGGAGGGCTCTTGGGCCTCGTCATTTTTGCTCTTTTTGGGGCCCTCGCGACGTTTTTCATTGTTTTGAACAAAAAAGACAATGCTCACTCAAAATTCATTTCGACGATCCTCAAAGACGAGCGCGAAGAAAGGCACGTCGACAGGACGGAACACCGGGAGACATACGACAACCTCTCATCAGCCCTGAGAGACTTGACGAACGAAATCGGCAATCACAGAGAACGGCAAGATCGCGCGGTATGGCACGCGGCAGAATCATCAAAAACGCCCAAAACGTAAAAGCTCAGTGACAAAGGGCCGGGGAATAGGTAAAAACCAATAAACGAAAAAATCATGCCTTTAACAATCATTCCAGAAGACGGATCCGGGCTCGCAACCGCCAACTCTTACGTCACAGAGGCGGAGGTCGAAGCATACGCCGAAACCTCACTCACGTCGTCGACATGGATCGACGAGACGAACGTCGAGATCAAAAAAGCCGCGATCATAAGCGCAAGCCGACAACTCACGAGCGCGGTCAATTGGAAAGGGATCCGGGCAACCGATACTCAATGTCTCGCATGGCCCCGGCTCGAGGTCGTCGTTGACGGGATCGCGATCGCCGAGGACGTCGTCCCGAAGCCCGTAAAAGAGGCGTGTTGCGAGATGGCGATCCTTTTGCATGCCAAGGGAGGTAAGGTCGCCGTTGACCCCTCAGAAGCAAACCTCAGTTCATTGAACGTCGGAAATGGGGCCGTTGTCCTCAGTTTCTTCGAGAAGCTCGGGACACAAATCGTCCCCGACTTTATCAATCACATGCTCCCGGGATACGGAGTCGTGAAAAGCGGCAACTCAAACAAGAGTTTCTCACTCGGAAACGTCACAAGGTAAAAAATGGATATTCGAGCACTAGCCGAAAAAGGATACGATATTGCGCAAGGATTGGCGGATCAGGCATGGCAAACCGTGACTCTCAGGCTCAACCCCGAAAGATCGGGATACGACCCCGTGACGGAAACCTCTACGATCAACTGGGAAACGGAAATCCAAGTCTCAGCCTTGAAATATTCGGAGCGTGAATTTACAGCGGACACAAGTCGCTCGAGCCAAATGTCGAAAGCAACATCGGGGAGCGTGATCAACGAGGTTTTTCTCATCAAATCGGCCGATACGGGATACCTCGATTCGGATACCCGGGCCGAGATTCAGCTCGGGAATGTCAAATACGGGATCACAGCCGTCGAGACGGATCCAGTCGGAGCAACAAACAAATTTATCGTCGCGAGATAATGGGCACAAATACTCAAAACGTGATCGCCTTCAAATCCGACTTGGAGAAAGTCAGCGAGAAAGCCGCAACCGACATCGGGAAGCTGATCAGATGGGTCGCTCTCAGCCTATGGGAGAAAATAACAGCCCGGACGCCAGTCGACACAGGTCGGGCCCGGGCGAGTTGGAACCTCGCAGTCGGCAAGCCGAACGAATCAATCCCGGGATCTATGGGAGAGGGCAAGGGCGAGCACGCGGGCAAATCAAACCCTCCGACGGATCCGAAAATCAAATTTCCGAGCATCTCGAAATATAGCGATTACGGCAAAAAGCCGATTTATATCACAAGCGCACTCGACTATATGAGCAACCTCGAGTCAGGCGGGAGCAATCAAGCCGCGGGGGGGATGGTGCGGATCTCGATCGCGGAGGTCGAAGTCGAAATCGAGCATACACTCAAGAATCTATGAGCCATCACGAAAACATACGGACACTCGCGACTGAGGCATTTTTGGCTGTGTGGAACGACAGAATGCCCGTTTTATGGCCCAACGATGGCAGGATAAAGCCCCCGGGAGCCCCTTGGGCCCGGTTCACCATAATTACGGGCAATACATCAAACGCATGCATTGGCGGATACATGAGGCGGACGCCGATCATTTTCGGCGTGCAAATTTATTTGCCAATGGATCGCGGAACAAAGGCAGCGTATCAAGCGGCCGACGCATTAGCGGCCCTCGAAAACCAAAATTACATTTCGCCAGATACGAGCACGACACTCAAAACACGGACGTCGACGGTCATTGATGGCGGAGTAAAAGACGGATACAAGATTTTTGCCGTGACTATCGACGCAATCGGCGATAGTGAATTGACTGCAATCGAAGTCTCTTATCTATACAGACAGCCCGGCGGAGAATTTCTATATTTACAGCCCGACGGCATCTCTCGATATACCTCGCGATAATAGCACAACCAAAAACAAGAAAAACACAATACCATGAGCGACTCAAATCTAGCCTCACTGGCCTATGCGCCAGAAGTCACATTCGGAACGGCCCCGACGGCAGGATACAAACTGGTCAGAATGACGGGCGAAAGTATCATCACAGAAAAAGAGGCGATCACCTCCGACGAAATCCGAAGCGATCGTCAAATCCCGGATCTCGTCAAAGTTCATAATCAATCGAGCGGATCAATCGATTTTGAGCTCTCAGTATTGCAATTCGAGGACATGCTCAAATACGCCTTGCAAGCCGATTACTCGACGCTTGCATTTACTGGCAATTTCTCAGTCGACGACACCGCAAGCACGATCACCGGGGCCGCAAGCGATTTTGACGACGTTCCAGTTGGCGCAGCCGTCAAAGTCGGCGGGGCCGTGGATACACTCAACAACGGAGTCAAGCGGGTCGTCAGCAAGCTCGGAGACGGATCTCAATTGACTTTCGTCGCCGGGGCATTCAACTCAGCCGAAGCCGTCACAGGAGGGACAATCGATTGCAACAGCATCAGGAACGGAGTGACTCGAAAGAGTATGACAATCGAGAAACGCGTGCTCAACAACGACGGCGAGGACTTTTTTCAGCAATTCTCTGGAATGGTCGGAGATACTCTCTCTTTGAATATCGAGAGCAAGGCAATCGTCACGGGATCCTTGTCATTTCTCGGGCTCACCGGGGCAAAGACGGATATCAGTATTGACGGCGACGGATACGATCCTGCGCCAGTCGGCGACATCCTCAATGGAACCTCAAATATGGGAACCGTCGCAGTCGACGCGGCCGCGACAACAGAATGTTTCAAAACGCTCACTCTCGAGATTGCAAACAACCTCCGAGGAAAAGATTGCTTATCGTATGAGGGCAACTTTGACATCGGCATGGGTCGTTGCGAAATCACAGGCACTCTCAACGCGTATTTCCGAAACAATGATTTCTTGACAAAGGTCGACGATCACGACGACATTTCGATCGACTTCACGGTCACGGACACAGCCGGGCGCACAATCTCGATTTACCTCCCGAGGATCAAATTCCCGAGCGGCAACTCGAGCATCGAGGGGATCGACTCCGACGTGATGGTCAACACAGACATTCAAGCGATTCTCGATCCCGTCACAGGAACTCAAATCGTTTTCGATATTCACTAATCACAGCAAAAAAACAAACATGGACATCAACAAAGTATTGCCAGTATCGGACGCCGTGGAGAATGGCGTATGGATCAATTTCGACGAGGAAACCAGTTTCTTGATCAGGTCGACAGAATGCAAAGAATATACCCGGGCAATGCAAAAGCACAGCCGCAAGCTAAAAGGGGATCAAGCAAAGTCGATCGCAGCCGCGAGGATGATCACAATGCAATGCATGAGGGACGCGATCGTCGTTGATTGGAAGGGACTGAAAAACAAGGGCAAGGATCTCCCTTGCACGCCCGAGAATATCGAGCTCGTTTTAAAGGTGCCAGCAATTCGAGATTTCATTGCTGATCAGGCGCAGGAGCATGCAAACTATCAACAGGAGAGTTTGACGGCCGAAGCCGAAGCCGTAAAAAAGAAGTAAAATGGCAATTGCGATGGGGCGAATACGTGGAGACGTTCGAGCAAATGCTCGAGGATGATCCCGAAAATCCCCCGGCCGCACTTGCACAAAGAGAATGTATCACGGAAGCGCAATTTCAGCTTGTCGTTGCATTCTTTCACCTTTCAGCGTCCCGGGGGGTCGGAATGGGCCCGTGCCCGATTTCTGTGAGCGACGCTCTCGCATACGCAAACGCCGCGGGTTTTTGCGACTCATTGCGTTTTTTAGCTGTGATCAGAGAGGCCGACACGGTATATCTTGAGCACGTTTTAAAAGACACCAAAAAATCAAATGGCGGATATAGTAAACATGGGGGTCGAAATTGAGGCCAAAGGGGCACTCAATGAACTCAAAAAACTCGACACCGGGCTCGACAAGGTCGGAAATTCGGCAGAGAAAAACCTTGGGAAGCTCGACAAGCACGCCAACAAAACCGGGAAGTCAGTCACATCGATGGGGAGCAAGGCCAAAGCGGCCCGCTCAGGGATCTCAGCGATGGGAGGCTCATTGCTCAACGTCGCAGACGGGGCGGGGCTCATGGAGGGCAAATTTGGGCGTCTAATCAACAGGACAAGATCACTCATCGGCGGCGTCACAGGCCTCGGGCGAACAATGTCAGGCCTCACGGGCGCAGCCGGGGGCGCAGCCGGGAGCGTCGGAGCACTTGGGGGCGCAGCGGGAACCGCCGGGGGAGGCGTCGCAGCCCTAGGAGCGGGCACCGTGGCAACTGGGGGAGCTCTTCTCGTCCTTTTGGGGGTCGTCGCAGCCGTGACAGCGGCATTGATCGCAATGGCCGCGGCGGCAACAGTAGCAATCGCAGCCGCGGCCGGGCTCTTTTCAGCTTGGAGCAAAGGATCCCCGATCGCGGCAAGTCTCGAAGACGCAAGATTGCAACTCGCTTTCATGATGGGAGACATGGGCAAGGCAGAGAAAAGAATGACGGATCTCGTCAATTTCAGCAACGAAACCCCATTCTCGCCGACGGAGGTCATCGAGGCCGACAAATTGCTTTATTCGGCAGGAAAAGAGGATCTCGCCAACAATGAAAACCTCAAGCTGATCGGAGCCGCGGCAAAGATCGCAAACAAACCGCTCATCGAAGTCACAAGCACGTTTTCCCGATTGTATGCATCTCTCAAATTAGGCAAACCAGACGGCGAAGCATTGCGGAGGCTCATGATCGAGATCCCCGTTTTAAGTCAAAATGCAGGGGTACAACTCAAAGCCTTGTCGGCCGCGGGAGCGGATCAGGCGACAATGTGGAAAGTCGTGACTGACGATTTACGCAAGTACGAAAACATGCTTCTCGCGTCGTCTCAGACATTCAACGGCATGATCTCGACGGTCAAAGGCAAATGGGATTTCCTACTCGCGGAGTTTGCAAAGCCAATCAACAACGCCCTCAAGCCTTTATTGCTCGACTTGCAAAATGCAATCGATTTCCTTTTGCCCTACGCCCAGAGGCTCGGCAAGGCGATCGCGGACGGGATCAAGGCCCTTTATCAAATCGCGAAAGAGGAAGGGATCGCAGGACTGATCGAATACACAGCCCTCGGGCTCGAAGTCGCCGCCGAAAGATTCGGATACTTCATGACGACGTATGGCGTCGCAGCGGCCGACACGTTGATCCAGCACCTTGGCCCGGCACTAGTCACGACGGCATTCGAATTTGGAAATGCATTGATCGACGCCGTGCTCAAGCCGATCAAACTCATGGCCAAAGCGGCCGCGGCATTTGTCGACGCAATGACAAATCCGACAGGGGTGACAAATTTGCTCGGGGCCATAATAAAGGGCGCGAATAGGCTCAAATACAAGATTGTTCACGACGCGATCTCGAAAACAACGATTGCCGAGGATTTCAACCGAAATCTCAAAGAGCGGCAAAGGCAAGCCGGGCCGATCGAGGAAACCGACGCCTCAAGAAGATTTGACGAGCAAACAAAATTATTGCTCGAAAGATGGGAAAGTCAAAACAAGTGGACGGAAAATGTCGCCGGGATACCTAACCTCCCCGGAGGGCCCGAGGCCCCGAGCCCAGTCGACACAGCCGCGAAGGCCGGGGCCGGGAAGGGAAATGAGCCAGTCGAAGAGCAAGTCGGACAAACGGAGCAATTACTCTCAAACTGGAGAGACATCGAAGCGCAAATCGACGGCCTCGCAGCGGGAGCCCTTCAATCACTTTCGGACACTTTGGTCGACGTGATCTCGGGAACCAAAGACGCAAAAGAGGCATTCAGAGCAATGGCCGCGGCAATCGTCAAAGAGATCCTCCGAATCATCGTGCAATTGCTGATCGAGCTCGCAATACGTCAAGCAATTGCAGCCCTCACAGGCGGAGCAAGCACAGCGGCGGGCGCAGCCGGGGGGGCGGCAAAAGCCGCGACAGCACACACAGGCGGGAGAGTCGGAGGCACCTCGACGCGAGGGGTGCCAGCGGCCACATTCATGGGGGCCCCGAGATACCATATCGGCGGGCTCGCCTCGAGTGAAATGCCAGCGATCCTCGAAAAAGGGGAGCAAGTTTTGAGTCGCAAACAAAAGCGAGACGTCGAAATGAGTCTCGACGACAACAATCAAAACAGGTCAAACAATCAAAAACAGCCCGAGATCAAAATCGTCAACGTCATCGATCCTAAAGAGGTACAAAGAGAAATCTCAGACAACCCGAACCTAATCATGAATGTCGTCAGCCGAAACCGAAAGGCATTCCAAAGGATTTTACAGTCTTAAAAGATGGCATACCCAGACACAGAAGACGCTCTCGAAGAGTTGGCGATACTCCCAGACTGGGCCGCGGGAGTCACGGCCTCGTTTACATACAGAAACTCGACGATAAAAACGCTCTCGGGATACGTGCAAACCGTCCGACATTTTGCAAGGTGCCGAAATCGTTTGAGTTATATCAGGAATACCGAAGGCAAAGCCGACAACGAAAAACTCTCGTTCAATCGAGTCGCTCAAGCGAATCGGCCAATCAAGGTGCCCATGTGGGGACACGGGGTGACGCTCAGAATCGCGCAAACCAGCAATACGCAAATCGACCTCTCGATCGGGATTACCGACGAAATGGAAGTCGGGGAAAGAATTTTTCTTTACGATCCCGTCACGGGCGGGTCATGGCGATACGTGATTTCAATCGAGGATTTCCGCCGGAGGCTCATACTCTTACAAGATTTCGGCGAGCCCAATTTCCCGCAAGGGGCATGGGTTTTCCCGACAATGGTCGGGACAATCTCGATCGCGGAAAGCGGGCGGATGCATACACAAGCACAGGCCTCAATCGAAAAAGTTACTTTCACAGAACTATGATCGAATTTTACCGAACTTTTACCCTGAGCCCGGATTTCACATCTCCGCCAGTTTCGAGTTATCGGGAAGAGCGTCGAGACATTCAACTCGCCAACGCGAAAAGATACGGGCTTTGGGATGGTCGGGGCGTTCGAAACCTCAGCGCAACATGGGTCGCAAACAACATCCTCGACGTGAGGACATTGAGAGACTTTTTGATCCAAAACAGCGGGCGAGCAAATCCTTTTTACATTCCGAGCTGGTCGCAAGATTTCCGCGTCGTCAGTTTATCCCCGGCGAACTCGTCGAGCGTGGTCGTCACAGTCGGGGGCGATTACATTGCAGAGCTCGACCCGAGCAAGCTCGACAAATTCGGCACGATTGCTTGGTTTTACAACAGAGACAGGCAAATCCACGTCACGAGGATCCTCTCAGCTCAAGACGTGCAAAACGGCACGGTATTGTTGACGATGGAAATCCCGACGCCTTTCGACCTCAACGTCGGGATCTTTTGCGGTTTTTGCATTTTCGCGAAGCAAGTACAAGACGAGGCAAACATTGTTTATCTCAGCCCCGACGCTTGCACTATGCAATTGCAAGTCGAAGAGGCAATCCATACCTTACCAACCAACGCGACAAAGCCGATCGAAGGGGGCGGCGACATCAACTCATACCCGCCCCTGATCGAAGTCAGGCAAACCCCGATACCTCCCGGGATCGGATTGACTTTCAAGAAAGCGGAGCTCTTGGGCCCGGAAGCATACGCGCAAACGCAAACATTCCCTCATCAATTGGAATGGTCGTTTGAGATCATTGACAACGTCGGGGTCGAATTACAAGCCGAAGGCGAAGCCCCATTTTTAAGCGATTACTATTTAACGGCCCCGGAGGGAGGTCACATATCAGGTTGTTTTGATCTCGGCGGGCGTGAGCAAATCGCGGTCGGGCTCACTAGCGGGGAGATCGAGATACGATATTTCGGAGGCGGGCCCGCGGTTTTCGAAGGTTTTTCCCCTCAAATGATAAATACATGGGCCGTCGACGCAACCCTCACCCCGGGCAACTCCGACGTCGTTGTCGTTTATCTCAAGCAAGGCGAATCAAAGCTCTTTTGTCGTTTCTTGAATGGCGGGTATTCGACGGAATACGTGCTCGCAAACTCGCCAGTAAATCCGCTTTATTTGATCGGCATTGAGGCAAGCGGCGGCGAGCTACTCATACAAGGGATCGACGTCACTCACAATTACGCGACATGGGTCGCTCAGGTTGACCCAGTTATTCCGATATGGACGGAGAAAATGAGCGGTATTCTTGGCGTCGACGGCGGGGCACTTACCAAGTCTCTATTTTTGGCGACGGGCGAAGAGCAAGACTTTGTATTCACGGGCAATATTGAGGCGAACGGAGGCGCGGGCGGCGGAGAATATCGAAGATCGTTGTTTTACACGACAGGCGACGAAAGGCCCGCGTTTGATATTACCGGGAGCGTCGCCCCGGTGAACGGACAATATCAAAATGCGGGATGGGAATATACAACGATTACCGGGGGCGACGTCTCAGCGGCCCTCGAGTTTGAGCCCGGGGGAGAATATTTCTTTGCAAAACCAATCGTACCTGATCAAACTGAGGCGGGAACTTTTACAGCAAATTCACAAGTAGAAAACGGGACGTATGAAATCGAATAAAGACAAAGAATTAAAACCAGCAACGCATACAACATTCGAGGGGACTTTTAAATATCAAGTCTTCAACGAAGACGGGACAACACAGGGCCCTGAGCGTGAGCAAAAAAACCTCATTCTTGACGAGGGAATGGAAAATCTGGGGGCTTACCTATCATATACAAATTGGTCGTATTGTTGGGCCGGGACTGGAAACTCAGCGAATAGCGTCGACTTCTCAGCGTCAACATTTGACCAGACAGGGACAACAGTCACTCGAGCAAGCGGAACGGACATTTTCACCGGGGGCATGATCGGGGACACGATCGGCTTCGAAAACGGCAAACAAGGCAAGATCATCAGCGTCGACACCGGGACGTCGATCACCGTGAGCACGTCGCAAACCGTGACAGGCGAGACAGCCAAGATTTACGACACCGATAGGCTCGTTTTAGACAATAAAATTGCATTCACCAACACGCGACTCAACGACGTCAGAAAAACCGTATGGGACACAGCCCCGGTATTGACGCCGTCGCACACATTTTACGAGTCTTATTTATTCGCCTCGGGCGACGTCGAAAACAACACGATCACGGAACTAGCGACAGCAAGGGGCACAACCAACGATATTTTTGCTCGGATCTTACTCGACGACCCCGTGCCTCTTGGGCCCGGGCAAACGCTCGGAGTTACATATATTGTCAAAGCAACGTATGACTATTCGATCAAATCAAACGTCGATCCTCAAATCACGGGATGGCCCGTGGAGTATCCGATCACAAGCATCGTCGATCAAACGGGCGATCTCGCACTTGTCACAATGGCCCCGGATCCCGGCGACGATCATCACTACCAAGTCGGGGGCAACATTATCATCGAGAACGCAAGACGGCCTGAGATTGCTCTCAGCTCAATGTCGAGCACAGCAACAGAGTTCACAGGGACAACAAGCGCAACTCACAACCTGAGCGTCGGGGCGAGCATTGTCATCGAGGGAGTCACCCCGTCAGCATACAACGGCACTTGGACGATCGACGCGACACCAACGGCAACAACATTCGAGGTTTTGAGCGCAGTCAACCCCGGAGCGGGAACCGGGGGATCCGTTCGAGAGGCGGATCCGGGTACATGGTGGAATGGCGAGCACGCGGTCACAGCCGTCGGAGTCAATACCGTCACGATCTCAGTCACCTCGGGGATCCCCGACGCCGGGGCCGGGGGCGTAGTGACAAACAGCGGGCTTTGTGAAACAATTTGCAAATCTGTTTTTGCAACATACCCTCCAAACGAAGACCCGAACGGGGATCCAGTATCGGTCGAGATCGGGTCGAGCGGGGGCCTCGAGCCCTCGAGCACCGCAGTTTTTGCGGCATTAGTCTCAACAGGCCCGGGGACAAACTACGGGATCATGCTCGAGTTATCAGACATCGGGGGCCGATTTGGAACAAACGAAGTTTTGACAACAGAGTCATACGACCCGGCGACATTCACGAGAACGAAAACAGTCGATTGCGGCGTGCTCGATTGGAACAAAGACGACATCAAGCAAATATGGCTCGCCCCTGCATACAGTGGGGCGATACCAAATAAAAAACACATGTATTCAATGTATTTTTATGAGCCGCAAAAAAAACTAGATACTCACACTTTGCAAATCAGATTCAGATGGTCATGGGGCCGTATATTAGCAGATTGATCTCATGGCCGACGAACTAAGTCTCGCTTACAATACCTCTCCGACAACCTCGGCGAGATATTGCTATATCATCACGGACGAGTCGAAGGGCTCGCGTGTTTTTTACACGGGGGCGGATTTCGACATCACCCTGACAAATATCCCCGGCTCGGATCAGGCCCCCGGGGGGTCGTCAACACAGCTTTTCACGTCAATCCCAATCGCTCACGGGGGCAATCGACGGAGTCAAGAGTTTGAAAACAACGGGACGAGTTTGATCCTCCCGAAAAACAACCAGAATCTCGGCAAGATTTTCCTGAGCAGTATCACGGCAGAGATCCGGGTCAAAATCATAAGACTCAGCACTTACTCGATCCAACCCTCGGAACTCGAATGGGGAGTCGAGACGAAAGTGATCACGGAGGGCGTCATCACAAATATGTCATTCGACGACAACTATGCAACGGCGACAGTTATCCCAGAGGCTTATGCAAAGAATTTCAGCGTCCCCCGGATTTGGTTTACAAGATCATGCAATCATGTTTTGTATGGGGAAGGGTGCGGGGTCGATCCCGAACTTTTAGCTTGGGATACGTCAGTCATCACGATCGATCGGCAGCAAAGAAAGATCAAAGTCATAGGAGTGAACGGGCCAGACATTGAATACTATGTAAACGGGACGATCAAACAAGACTCGACGGGGGTGCAAGTGACAGTCGTCAAAGCCGAAATCACAGACGGGGGGACAAATTTGCAATTCATAACAAACAATTGGCTTCCGGAGATACAAGACGGCGACGGCGTGAGAATTTTGCCGGGGTGCGCGAGGACAAAAACCGCTTGTCACGAAAAGTTTGCAAACGCCGCGAACTTTGGAGGTTTCCCGTATATCCCGAACCGCAACTCTCACATACACGGATTAAAAGCGGGTACGAATAAAACGGGCAATATCACTAGCATTCTCAACGCCCTCGTCCCAGAGGGCGGCAGCGGGGATCCGTTTCTTAATCTTTAAAAAATTGTAATACATAAATAATGGAATATTCCCTCATGTTCGAACACCTCGCGTTTATCCCGATTCTGATCGGGGCATTAGCTTGGGGAGGGGCCGCGTTTTTTGGTGCGTCGGCGGCTATTGCAATCGGGATCGGGCTCGGGGCATGGGCAATTTCCGAAATGCTTTTTGGCGGCAGCGCAAAGCAGGACGACGTCAGGCCAGACGAGCTCGACACAGCGACAACAACCGAAGCTCGAGTCGTGCCCGTAATTTGGGGCACCGTGAGGCTACCGGGAAACGTGCTCAGAATGGACAAAAATACTTTCATATCTGACGAACAAGTAGAAGACGGCGGATGGTTTTCGGACGACGTGACTACCGGATACAAGTATTACGTCACATACGATTACGGGATATGCATGGGCCCGGTCGATCAAGTAACTGGAGTATGGGCAAACCCCGGGGAAGAGAGTTTATGGAAAGGCTCAATCTCGAGCTCGACAGCCCCGACTTTCACGACGCAAGGGATCAGGTCGGCAATTTGGAACGAAAACGAACTGTCAAATCTGATCATTATCGGAACCGTCAGAGAAATGGGCCTCGGGCAAGGGGAGCTCGTCTCGATTTCTGGCATGACAGAGCAACCAAATTTTAATGGGAATTACGCCGTTGTTGATTTGAACCCTCCCGGATACACGAGCTCAAATCAAGTTTATGACGCCGTCAAACTCGTGACGGCCGATTTGTTGCCAGTCACAACCGGGCCGTCCGTCGGGCTTTATTACGATCAAGGCGGAATACTAACCGGGGCCGTCGAACCGTCGGGGAGCTCAAAAACATTCAGTTTGAAAGGCGACGAGATGGAGGGGACTATCAATTTTTATTTTGGATACAAAGACCAGAAAAGAAAATCGGGGTCGGAATACGATGATAAATGGTCGGATTACAATAATATTTGTTACGCTCACCTGCCGCAATGGTATATGGGATACCAAGCCCGGCCGCAAACTTTGCTCTTTGAATTGCTCAGGCTTCCGTCATGCAAAAACGAAATCGGAATTGAGTACCCAGTCGCAGATTTCAGAGTCAGAGGCAGCGACGACCCTCAGCACGAAGCATACAAAGACGCAAACCCTGCCGCGATCGTCTGGGAATTGCTCACGGATAAACTATGGGGCCGCGGCATAGAGGCGAGCAAACTCGATTTCCCGGCATTCTCATCAGCGTCAAAATATTTTGCAGCCCAAAATATCGGTATTTCTTATTCTCTCGGGTCACAAGGATCCGTCGAGAAAGTCATCGATATGGTGCGAAATCACGCGCAACTCGCGGTTTTTGCAAGAGGCGAGATCATGACGTGCCTCGCACTAGGGGACACGTCGACGGCATACAACCCCCTCATAAGAATCACGAGGGACGAGATCATTGACATCAAACTCACGAGGCCAGCATGGGCGGGCACAATCAACGAGCTCAGGGCAACATTCATCAATCGCAAAAACAACTATCAAGACGAAATCGTCTCGGCTCAAGATTTGGCATCAATTCAAATGGCCGGGTCGATCAACTCGAGGCAAGTCAATTTAAAAGGTTTTTCGAATCGTAAAACGGCAGAAAAAGAGGTTTACAAATTGCTCAACGAGTCGTCATACCCGGCGGCGGAGTTGACAGGGACGCTCACGAGGTTTCATGCCGATCTCGAGCCCGGATCCTTTGTCGAATTTATCATTGACGATTACGTCGGGGGGCAACCGACCACCTCATACTGGCAAGTCGTCGAGATCAATGACGAGCAACAAGACCCAGAGGGGCTCAGTATTAGCTTAAAAGAGGATTACTACGCGACGCCATACGTCGGCGTGCCAGAGGACTTTGTCGTACCGACGCCTTCATACGTCAATCAAGAGCCACTCTCGGAAGACGATCTCAACTATGGCGATGATTGGTCGGGCAACGAAGACCCCGGGGAAATATCAAATTTCGAAATCGTCGAATTGCCATATTCTTTGAGCCTCGGATATGCTCAAGCTCTTGTCGCTCTCGACGCTCAATCGGATGATTTGTATCGAACCGACGCCGTTTATCGGAAAGCGGGAGAGCCCATATTTACAGATTTTTACAAAGATATCGACCCCGCGGCTTATGGTATGACACTCGACGCGGCATTGCCCGCCGGGCCCGCAATACTGAGAAACCAATCGATCAACTTCACAGTCCCGAACGTGTGGCAACGCGAGAGGATCGAAAACATCTCGAATCTTGTGCAAAATGATTACAACCATATTGCCTTTCTCACGCAAACCTCGGCCGGGTGCCTATTCATTGGCAACGAGATCATGCAATTCGGATACGCAATCGAAACCGTCACAGGGGTCGAAGTCAAAACCTTAGTCCGGGGGGTATTCGGAACAAAAATCGAATCTCACTCGATAGGCGCACAAGGTTATTATTTCCCGACTATCCCGGGCGTCAACCGAGTAAGCCTCACGGAAATCCCGCTCGAAACCGATCTCGAGTTTGACATCGAAAGATACACGATCTCCGGGTATTTCGGCCGGGCATCAATCAACCCGACAGCAAATATCAAATACAAATACGCCCGGCCCATGACAATGTCAGAGGCTCGGACGGTCAAAGCCGGGGGCGAATGGACAATCGACGCAAGGCCTCGGAGTTTCACCTCAGAAATGCATCGATTGACCATTCAAACATCTTTCGATTTGAAAACGCTTAATACTAATCAAGGGGCCCGAATTGTCGTCAGGGATGGGGCGTCGATAATCAGCGACGAAACATTCGGAGGCACTTATTTCTCAGGCCTCTCGCCCGCCGTCGGCGTCGCGGATTACAACTTTATCCCTCAAAGCAATACTGACTCAAAAACCGGGACATTGCGAATAAAGGTTTTGGGAGTGACAGGGTCGCGTGTTGTTGATATTTACTCTCGATACACAGTAACGGGTTATCAAAGCTCGGAACCGCTCACCATAGAATAAAATGGCAATATTATCACATACAGGAATGGAGACATTGCCCGCGGGCACTTCAAATGTTCAAGGGATCATTGACTCAAATTTCGCGATCCTCGACGATTACGTCGCAAGTCACGCCGTGCTCTCGCCCTCGACAAGTTTCGCGATCGACGCGCACACAGCGCGAACGCAAGAAATGGACATCTCGGCGAATAACACGACAATCACAGGGATCACAAACGAACACCCGGGGCACAATATACTCTTGATTTTGAACTTTAACACGGGCCCTCGTACAGTCATCGTCCCCGGGACATGGGAACCAGTAGGGACGCCAGTCCTCACAGTTAACGCGGCCGGGGCAATCGCGATCAGGATCCTACCGGGCGTGAACGTCACAGCATACGCGACTCTTTGAAAAAATGCCCGCTTACGAGCTCAGAAATACAGAAATCCGGATCCAAGAAACGGGAGCGTCGGAAGTATATCATTTGAGAGTCGCCGAGGCGGCAATGAGTCGGCAAATAATCGGATCCAACGCCCCCCGGGATGCATACGGCGGGATTTTAAGACACAGACAAACCGCTTGGAACTGGCAAATCACGGTATTGCACGAAATGGCACCGTCCGCCGCGAAACTTTTGTTCATTCGATCATTTGGCGGCATACTCGATCCCGACACGGATCCGCCCTCTTTCACGATCGAGGTCACAACTCCTGACGGAGTTTTGCAAAGATTCGAAGACGCCCGGATCACAAGTATGACAGTCTCGGCGGAGAAACGGAAAATCGTTGCATTCGAAACAACATTCTCAGCCAGAACCGCGAGGGAACCAAACACGGCCCTCGTCGTCACTGAGCCCGAAACCCCTCACAGGCCGCTCGGGGGGCTCGAGGTCAAGGTCAACATCGACGACGTCGAAAAGCCTTGTCATGCTGTATCAATATCAATCTCACGACAAGACGGATACGCCCCGGCAAACTATGACACAAACGGCGAGGCCCGGGGATTTAGCGGCGGGGGGAGATGGGACGTAATTTGTCAATTGGCCTTGCCAACGGAAGACTATGACGTCGACATACCGATCGATCGGCAAAAGGTAGTCGTCGATTTCGAGCTCGTCGGAGAGCTCAGGATCCCGACGTGTTTTTTCATGAAAAGCAATCAATACCTCGTCGCGGATGATTTCGACGACAGGATCCTCACCGGGCGGGCCGAAGTAGCACCGGGGGAAAATCTTTTCGAAATTGGAATTTAGGGCTTGCAAAGGGGACGCGGACGGCTCAAGCTCGCCCCGCAATGAACCAACAAAACGCAAGCGTGGCACAAATCACGCAAATGATGGACGGGCAAGTCATCTCCGGGATTTCCGGGACTTTGTCACGTATTTTTGATCGCAAAAGCGGAACTCACGAACATGGAGAATGGAGTATTCAGAACGGCGAACTCGTTGACGACGCCGGGGATGCAATCAAAATTCAATTCAAGGATCGCCCGGAGGTGCCCGAGTCAATGAAAGGCTCATATATTGCGATTGCCAGCAATACAACCGACAAGGGGACACACGGGGTCAAGGTTTACGACGACGAATATCCGCAAGGAACCGTCACGCGAAAACTCAGGGTCACGAGATCCGCAAGTTGCGCAGCCGTGGCAAATCCAAGCGATCCCCCTCAAACAATGCACGACGAGCCATTTCAAGAGCCCGTCGTCGATCCCGAGCCCGAATATTACCCGGACATGCACGAGGCCCCTGAGCCCGTTTCTGAGCCCGTAAAGAGCCAAGAAATACACACAGCCCCCGACGGCGTCGCCGTGACTGGGATCACTTACCGGGAAGTCCGTCAAAAGCACGAGTACGAGCCCGTGACGGTCGAGTTGCACATGTCGATCGAGCCGAACACAAAACTCTCGTCGGCGTGGAAATACGCCGAGCAAGCGGCCGACGCCATGCTCAAACATTCGACGGGGCGATAATCACAACAAATCAAAAAAATGAAAATCACAAATATTCACGGAGTCAACGTAAAGGGGCAAACATTCGATCACAAGATCGAGCCCCTCACAGTCATCAGCGGAGCAAACGCAAGCGGCAAAACCGCGATCACCGACGCAATGGTTATCGGCATGCTCGGACATCACCCCTCACTAGGGAAAACCAACAAATCGACGGCATTACTAGCGGGGCCCGGGGCCGTCATGGAAGTCGGCGTCGAGTTTGACAACGGCGGAGTCATTACGAGGACATGGGGCCTCAATAAAGAGAGCACAAGCCTCAAGAGCACAGGGAGCGCGAAGGACATAAAGCTCGAGATTGGATCCTTTGACGTCGAGGCATTCATCTCAGCCCCTCTTAACAACAAGCTCGAGACAATCGCTCGGACATTGCCAGTCGTCGAAACGACAACCCCGGACGAGCTCGCCGAGCGAATCAACAATTCCGAAGACTCTCACCTAACGGAAGGGTGGAGAGGATCCGGGCTCACGTTTGACGAGCAACGCAAAGAGGCGGAAGAGATCCGCCGGGATCTCAGGGCCGAGAAAAAAATGCTCGAAGAGACAATCTCCGGGCTTGAATTGCTCGGACTTGACGACGACGAAATCGAGCCGCCGACAGCAAAAGAGATCGAGCTCACCGAAGAGGCCCTCGAGAACGTGAGCAAAAAGCTCAACAGCAAAAACCAATTGCTCACGGAGCTCAAAAGCAAGCAATCAAGCAAGCCCTCCCAAAAAGAGCCGACACTCGACGACGTCGAGAATCTCGAGGGTGAATACCTCGACCTCGGCGAAAAGGTCGACGAAGCCAAAAACCAAGAGAGCAAGTTTGCGGACATCACGGAGAAATGCAAAACGCTCAAAGCGTATCTCACGAAAAAGGAAAACGACAATCTCGAGTATATCGAAATCGCCGAAAACAACAAAGAGCTCAACCCGTGGATCGGCAACAAAGACAAGAAAGTCGACTGGTCGAAGCAAATCCAAGATCGGCAAAACCTATGGTCACAAGCCAAGGCGACGAAGCTCATGAAAGAGGACGAGCTCGAGATTGCTCAGAAAGAACGGGACGATCTACTCGAGGCCGAAGAATGCCCATGTTGCAAGAGCAAGGGCTCGGATTTCAAGGCGGCAATCAAGAAAATCAGCAAGAGCAAGATCGCCGGGATCAAAAGGGAAATCACCAAAGCCGACAAAGAACTCGATTTTTGCAAGACAGAGGTCGAGCAAGTCACGATCGCCGCTCAGGTCGTCCGGGGCCGGGAAGCAATTCTCGAGATCAACGTCGGAGAGGCCGAGCTCAGGATCTTGGAAAAGCAATTGCCAGCAACGGGAGTCGAAGACACCTCAGCAATGAGAGCAAAGCTCATCGAGCTCGCGAGGCAAATCACACAAGCAAAAGAGATCCGCAAGCAATGGGATCACCATCGGGCATTCTCGACTCGCGAGGCCGAAATCCCGGCAATCGAAAGCGAGATCGGAGCACTCGAAGAGGATCAAGACGACAAAAAGCAAGCTCTCGCCGAGCTCAGGAGCAAGCGAGAGAGCGGGAGCAAACTCGTCAACGATAGGAAACGCCAGTCTGAGAGCCGGGCTCGTCTCAAGCTAAACAAGAGCAAGCAATCGGCATTTGCCTCACTAATCAAGACCATCAAAGAGGCGGAGCTCAAAGCGGCAAAGTCAGCATTTGCACCAATGGCGAAAGTCACGGCCGTCTTTTTGCGGGGCGTCATGCAAGGCAAGCTCGCAATGTCGGGATCCGACATCGGGGTCGAGCGCGACGGGCAATTCATCAATTTCTCGACACTCAGCGGGGCCGAGCAATTGGCCGCGGGGTGCGCAATCAAAGCGGCAATCGCGAACGCAAGCGAAGCGAAAATATTGATTGCCGACGAGATCGCGAGAATGACGATAAAGCTGAGAAAGCAATTTGCGGAAAATTGCGCGAAAGCAATCAAACTCGGAGTCATCGATCAGGCCGTGCTCATCGATCACGAGGGCGCAATCGAAATCGGACACAAAATATCAGTCAAATGATCCTAAACAACCAGCAAGAAAAGGCAGTCGAGGTCGAGAGCCCGCTTGTCGTCGTGACGGCGGGGCCGGGATCAGGTAAAACAGCGACACTCGTCGAGAGGATTGCTCGAGACTTTCGCCTCCGGGGCGTCAACCCCTCGAAAATGGGAGTCTTTACATTTACAGTCGCAGCCGCCCGGGAGTTTGAAGAGAGAATCGACAAGCGGGGGATCCCCCGGCCCGGATACGTCGGGACGCTTCATGGATGGTGCCTGAGATACGGCATACAGCACGGCAAGATACTCGAAGCGATCGACGATACGGCATACAAAAAGATCATCGATCTCGAGCTCAAACGCTTGTCGTTTTCCGACGGCATGGCCGCAAAGGTCAAAAGCGCACTCATCGAGGGGAAACCGTTGTCGGGAAAAATGTCGATCGCAGCAAGAGCAATCAAGCGAGGGCTCGAGCGAAAAGCAATTTGCCCAGTCAGCGGATTGATCCTCGTCGGGACGGAATTGCTCAACGAGAATCTCTCAGAGGATCCGGGCTCGTTTCGGCCTTTCGAGGCGATATATGTCGACGAGTATCAAGACACCTCCGACGAAGATCATGCATGCTATGGGGCAATGCGAGCCCCGTTTCGGTTTATCGTCGGAGACTCCGATCAAAGTATTTACTCTTTCAGAGGCAGCAATCACGAAAATCTCGAGGTCATGGCCCGGGAGGCTCAGGCATGGGGCGGGCACGTAATCCTCGAAACGAACTATCGAAGCAACCCCGCAATCTGTGATCACGCGCAAGCAATCATCGAGCAAGTCGAGGATCGCGTCAACAAGCTCACAAAATCGGATTTGCAAGAAACCCCGGAAGGAGAGGGCGTCGCGTATTTCAAGGAATACAAAACGGCAAGCGAAGAGATCACAACAATCGGCGACATCGTCGAGGATTTGCTCAATGATGGAACCCCGGCAAAGGAGATCGCGATCTTGACGAGATACAACAACGACGCAATTCGGATCGCCGACGCACTCCGAAACGGGCGCAGCCTACCGACAGCCGTGAGGGGCAATCTCGGAGACAAGGAAAAGAGAGCAATCGAGGCGGGAGTTGCACTCGTCGCCAGTCCGACGCCCGAATACCTCAAAGCATGGGAGGCAATCTATGGACAAGGGCCCGGGGGATACGATCCTCTCGTCACGGCCGGGTCAAATCTCGAAACCGCACTCAGGATCTCGGGGATTTCGGCCGTTGCGGCCTCAAAAATAGCCTCAGCGGCGTCGCAAGACTCCGATCAATGGCAGAGAGGCCCCGAGGCCGTCCAACGCCTCAGAGACGCCGCAATCGAATATCTCGCGGACAACGTCGACGACGACAAGATCCCGGTTTTGACTATGCACGCCAGCAAGGGGAGGGAATGGGATTTCGTCTTGATTGCACACGCCGACTCGAGAGCATTGCCGCCGACGGACGAGGCTCGAAGGCTCGCGTTTGTCGCATCAACCCGGGCCCGGAGGTTTTTGTCTGTGAGTTGCGCAAGCTCGAAGCCTGATTTTACGGGCCGAGTTGAAAGCGGATTGACAAGGTCGGGGACGTTTGTTTAAACAATGGGCCCGCCTCCGATAAAAGCGATAATCAGAGACGGGCCTTTTGCCGATCGCGAACATGGACACGCTCGGACAATTGCACTAGAAAACAAGCGACAACCAACAACAAGGACAAAGAGAACCAACACATGAAAAAATCAATAAGTTACAACTTTGACGTCGACGACGCCATGCAATACGGCGTCGAGGCGTCAGTCTTACTCAGCAATATTCGGTTTTGGGTTTTTGCAAACCAAGCAAAGCGGCGAAACTTCAAAGATGGCAAGTATTGGACATACAACTCGGCAGAGACTTTGACGCGACTTTACCCATTTTGGAGCCGTCGCAAAATTGCTCGATTACTCACCAAGCTCGAAGACGCCGGGGCCGTTGTCAGCGATTGCCACAACGCCAACGGATACGATCAAACAAAATGGTATTCAATAGCAAACAAAAGCACCGTCGAGCACAGAGACGAACACAATGAACAACAAGGGACGGGCCCATTGGACAAAATTGACCAATGGCCATTGGACAAATCTGACCAATGCCCATTGGACAAATCTGACCAATCAAGTAGACATATAAAAACAACAAATAGAAAACCAAATAAAAAGGTTTCTGATTTGGATCCCAAAAAAGAAACATGGGCAAAACTCGGGGACGGCTTCGAGCCAAAACTCCGGGACAACTGGGATTTCGCTCTCGCGTGGATCGAATGGGCCGAGTATCGGATCAGCAAAAAGAAACCGCTCACGCCCGGGGCCGAGAAGCGAATGAAAATTAACCTCAACAAATACACAGTCGAGCAATGTCTCGAGGCAATTGACGCCTCAATACAAAGCGGATGGACGGGGCTATTTCCGAAGATCGGCTCGGGTTTCAAGAAAAAAGTCAACCCGGGAGAGAATATTGACTTGCTTATGTGAGCCGCCAACGATACACAATGAACAACAACCAACGAGAACCAGAATGGGATTATTTGACAATGAAAATACGTGTTGCCAATGCAGAGAGCAATTGAAGGCCGACGAGGATTTGCTTTGCTCGGATTGTGAGCAATTAGCCGAAGAGAAAGCGAGACAGCTCGAGGTCGAGAGCTCAAAAAAAAGCGACGCTTGCAAAATCGCGAGATGGGATAAAATTTGCCCGGCGGGGTACAAGCGGGTCGAGGTCGGGAAAATGCCCGACAAATTGCTCGAGGTTTATCAGCAATGGAACCCGGCAAGCCCCGAGAGTCTTTACATCAAAGGGGCAAGTCGGATTGGCAAAACCTCCGCCGCGTTTTTATTCGGCAAGGCCGCTCATTTCGAAGGGCTCAAAGTCGGATATTGGCAAGCAAGCGATCTCAGGCAAAAAGCAATCGACGCAGCCTCGGGGAATGATAGGTTTTCTCAATTCAAGCGTGATTTCCTCGACGCGGATTTGATCATCCTCGACGATTTCGGGAACACAGCAAAAACAGCCTCGAGCGACGAGCACCTTTTGAGTTTACTCGAGGGCGTGAGAGCGAAGGGGATCAAAACGATCATCACGACTCAGTATCACGGGCTCGAGCTGGTCGAGAGTTTCCACAACCCGACGATCGGGATGGCAATTTGCAACCGGGCACAACAAGGGATCCGGGTCGATCTATTTCCAACAAAATAAAATGAGAATACCCAAAATACCATACATCAACCCGAAGCAAAAAAAGATCCGTATCGGATGGCGAACAATAAAAAAGCACAGAAACGCTCCGTTTATTGCTTTCATTATTGCATTGCACCTCGGATTTTTACTCGGATACGCGACACTTTACGTTTTAAGCAACTGAGCAAATGAGCGACACAAAACAATTTGAGGTCATCACCCTGATCGAATTGCTCGGGATCATCGGGGCGGCATTTTTGCTCGGCGGAACTTTGGCAATGTGGATCCTTATTACCGGGGCCTTTTTCGTTGTCGTTGTTGCAATGTCCAACACATACAGGCTCAAAGGTCAAAAATATACGAGCCTCGCAATATGGGCCGAGACGGCAGTTTTGATCGTCATTTGCGTCGCAGCTTACAAGGGCGCGGGCGTATGGTCGCTTTCGGCGATCCGATTTTTCGGCTTACTCGTGACGCTCAACGGCCTCGGGCAAAGGAGAATCAAATAATGAACGAAGAGCTCAAGCCCTCGCAATGGAAACATTTGACGGTTTACCCTCACGACTCACCTCTGAGAATGAGAGTGATCAGCAAAAGCCGCCCGGAGCTCGAGCACCTCGTCGACCTCGGATCTTTCAGAGGCAACGGAGAATGCTCTTGTGAGCATTTCGACTACCGACTCAGGCCGAAGATCGAAGGGCAACCCGGGCTCGGTACGCGTCGTTGCGTACACATCGAAGCGGCAAGATCGGCACTTGTCGACATCGTGATCAGCAAGCTCGCAAATCCTCATCATTATGAAAGCTGAACGAAGCAACGCAAAAAACACAGGCAAGAGCGTCGAGAAAATGCTCGAGGCAATACATCTCGAATACAGATTGCGCAACATAGCCGATCTCGTCAAAGTGGATCCCCCCGTCAGCGTGCTCGGGGGAGGTTTCAAGCGTCGCGTAATATTCAAGCCGAACCCGTTTCTCGACTATATCGGGGCCCTCAGAGACGGCGGGCGTCTTTTGATGATCGAAGCCAAGAGCACAGAAAAGCCGACATTGCCAGTCGGGGGAGAGAGCGGGGTCACGGCAAAGCAACTCGCAGCAATGAAACGATGGGAGGCCGCGGGCGGACTGACGGCGGTTTTTTGGTATTGCTTTAAGAAGCAGAGCGCGAGGATCCTCACGATTGCCGACATCGAGATCACACTCGATCACAGGAAAAGCGTCACATGGGAGACGGCAATCGAGATCCCGGAAACCGACGGCGGGGGGTCATTTGATTATTTGCCTCTCATCGTCAAACTCGACAACCTGAAAAGTGACGATCTCGACGCTTGACGGAACGGGCAAGCCCCTCTTAAATAGAAACATCATGTCACACAATCAACAATCAAGCCGATCCCGGGCTTTCGAGTCACTCGAAGGCGTCCGGGCATATGTCAAAGCAAATCACGGGAGCGTACAAAAGCTCGCGAGTATGATCAGCGAGTCGAGCGGAGAAAACATTGCTCGGCATACCGTGAGCAGATGGCTCAGAGATGGGATCGACAAATATCAGCAACCCTCACTCGGACACGCTCTTGCACTTTTCGACTCTGTAAAGACAATGCAAACCTCTGGGCAATAACAACAACACAAAAACATGATCAAAGAAAAAATCGAATGTCACAAACTGGCCTTAGCCGTCCCGGAAATGTCGGAGCTCGAGTATTCAGAGCTCAAAGAATCGATCGCAGAAAACGGGCAACGAGAGCCGGGGATCATGCTCGACGGGCAAATCCTCGACGGGAGGCACAGATACCGGGCATGTGAAGAGCTCGACCTCCCGTTTGCGTATCGGCCATACGACCAAAAGCGCGACGGCCTCATTCCCGAGATTGTCGTCCTCGACGCAAACATTCGACGTCGGCACCTCAGCCCGGCTCAAAAAGCCGTCATCGGGGCCGAGCTCGCGGAGCAAATCAAAGTCGAAAAAGCGAGGCTCAAAAAGCAAAAATCAACCTCGCCACGTGGCGAGGTTGGCCGATACAGCTCAGTCATTGCAGCGGAGAAAGTAGGAGCAAGCCCCCGGAGCGTGCAAAGAGCGGAGAAACTCAAAAAGGACGACCCGGAAGCATTCGAGGACGTGAAAAGCGGCAAAGTCGATTTAAACAACGCGGTCAAGAAAGTGAAAATCAACAAAGCCCGGGGCGACAGCGACAGGCAAGGCATGATCGACACGCTCGGAGAGCTCGACGACAAGGAATTTGTTCGGGCCCTGAGAGACGGCATTGTCCTCAAAAAAGCAAAAGAGCTCGAGGACTTTGTTGCACTCGACAACGCAAAGCAACGCGAAGTCAAAGGGATGATCGTCCGGGGATGGACAACAGCAAAAGCGTTGCGATACCTCGACACGGAAATCACGAGCGAAAGCCTGATCAAAGACCTCATTTTCCGAGCAATCGACACTCCCGGGAAATCTCATTTCACGACGATCGTCAATGGATGGGAAGTGAGCGTCACTAAAACAACATAAATTTCCCCGTTAGGGATAAAGCCTTGACCCCCGTTGCATCAAACACACATGACAATGTGAACACACAGCCCGGACGAATAGGTCGGGAGGGGGTCAAGGCAACCATTTAAAAAATGGCATTCAAATTTCAGCTCAGGGAATATCAAAAAGAGTTTTGTCGGAAAACCTATGACGCCTTTTACAAAGGCATCGACGGCAACGACCCAGTCGATACGGCACTGAGCGTCGCCGCAACCGGGGCGGGCAAGACGATCATGGCCGCGGCCTTGGCGTATTCAGTGATCAGGCACCGGGACAAAAAAGTCTTGTTTTTAGCCGATACCGACGAACTCGTCGAGCAAGCCCGGGACAAGATGATTGACGCCGCGGGCCTTATTCCAGACATCGAGAAAGCACAATTACGGGCGAGTCGCAAAGCCGACATCGTAATCGGAAGCATTCAGACATTATCAAAAAAGGGGAGAATTGCCGAATGGGATCCCGATCATTTCGGCATGGTCATTGCCGACGAGGCCCATTTGAGTATGGCGAAGGGATGGCAAAGAGTTTTGGGGCACTTCAAAAACGGCGGGGCAAAGATCCTCGGGATCACAGCAACCCCGGAAAGGGGGGACGGGAAAAACCTCTTGAAATTTTACGAGTCGATCCCTTACGAGATTTCTCTTTTCGACCTGATCAACGCCGGGCACCTCAGCCCGATCACCGTTTGCAGTATTCCCCTCGAGGTCGATACCTCGAAGATCGACAAAAGGCTCGACGAGGACGAGGTCGATCACGCAATGACGCCATACCTCGACGCGATCATTGACGCATGGCAAGAGCACGCCAGCGACAGGAAAACTCTCGTTTTTCATCCAAATATAAGAATGTCGAAGGATTTCGACAAGAGGCTCGAAGAGCGGGGGATCAAGAGCGAGCATATCGACGGCACGAGCAAGAGGCGGAAACAAATCCTCGAGGACTACGCAAACAACAAATTCGACGTCCTCAACAATGCGATTTTACTGACAAAAGGATACGATTGCCCGGACATCGAATGCGTGATCGTGCTCAGGCCGACAAAGAGCCGGGTCGCATATCAGCAAATGGTCGGGAGGGGGACGCGCAACGCCCCCGGCAAGTCCGATTGTTTATTGCTCGATTTCTTGTATCAATTCGAATCGCTCGGAGTCATCAGGCCCGCGGCCCTCGCCGCCCGGGGCGACGAAATCGAGGCAGCAATGCAAGACCAGCTCAACCGATTCGGATCCTCGACTCAGAAAAAGCTCAATTTGCAAGACGTCATGAGCGAATGCGAAATCGCAACAAAGAAAGCCCTGATCGAGAAACTCAGGCAAGCCGGGCAAAATGGGGCGAAGACATACGACGCCCGGACAATGGCGGGCATTTTGGATCAAAACGAGCTCTTGGAATACAGGCCCCGGACAAAATGGGAGGCGCAATTGCCAACGGAGGCCCAACTCGAGACTTTGCAAAGGGTCGGGATCAACCCGCTCACAGTCACAACCAAGGGAGAGGCGTCGACAATCATTGCAAAGATAAAAGAGCGCAGGATCAAAAACCTCGCGACGCCGAGGCAAGTCGCATTTTTGCAGCAACGCGGACACGCCGACGCTCACAAGCTCACTTTTTTCAATGCAAGCGAGAAGATCAACGCCCTCACCGGGGGCTTTGGAAGACGCAAGAGCGTATGAGACGACGGCGGGCAAACTGGGGAACCAAGCGCAAGCGAGCAACCCGCTCAGGGATCATCACCCCGACGGGGCAAGCAAACCTCGATATTGAGAATTTGCTCATGGCAAGACACCTCGACGACGTCGTGATCAAAGAAGCAATGTCAGCGAAGGGCGGTCAATTCGACGCCGGGGTCACAAGGCGACGACTCGACTTTTGGGTCGTCCGCGTCTCATGGCGCAAGCCGTCGTATATTGGATACGAGGTGAAATGTTCCCGGGCCGATTTCATAGCCGACAAAAAAACGCAACATTACGAGGGGCAATGCACGCAATTTGTATGGGTCACAGCTCAGGGAGTGGTCAAGAGCGTCGACGAGATCCCGGAGGGGCACGGATGGCAGGAACTCAGCAAGAGCGGCACACAGCTCACGACGAGGAAAATGCCGCCCGATCTCGAGGTCGATTACGCGCAACTATTCAACGCAATGAAAAGCTCACTCATGAGAAAACTCAAGTCGTGAGCAAAAAATAGGCGTGCCGTCGTTGCACAACTTACGAGAACCAACACGAAACAAGGCAACGAGCGACACGCTCAAGAGTTGATTTATAAAGCAAACCGCGGCAAAAAGCAACTTTTTCACTTTTTTTCACATTAGGGCTTGCAAAAGGAACGGATACGTTCCATGCTCACGCCGTCATGAAAAACAAAACCAACACAATACCGACCCGATTCGCTCAGTTTACAGCCGACGAAATCGCCGCCGCTCAAATCAACCCCTACAAGATCGGCGATCAAGTACACGTCAGCGGATACTCCGACGTCGCCTCTTATGTCGTGATCAAGGTCACAGCAAAAACCGTCACGATCCAACGCAACAAAGCGACATTGCTCAACGGTTTCGACTCAGGAGAGCCCGACGCCCTCACATTCACACCGGGCGGATTTAGCGGACACACCTCCGGGAGACAACGATACAAGATCGAAGCCGATCCCAACGGATCAATCGAAAGAGTGAACATGAAGAAATGGCCCCGACTCGTTTCGCTTACTTGCAAAGACTGGACACGCGACGAAAACGGTCAAATCAAAGCTCACAGCATCAAGCCGAATTTCGGCAACATGAAACCCGGCGAGTGTGAGTATTACGATTACAACTTTTAATCAAACCAAGCCCAACACCCTGACCCGTAAAACGGTCGGGGCTTTTGGGTGTAATGAACAACGAAACCAACAAAGCCAAAAGCACAGGGGAACTCGTCAAAGAGTTTCGAAGCCTCGGGGGGGACATAGACACGGAGGGCGCACAGCTCGACGGATACGTTTTTATCGACAGCAAGGTCGTTTATCTCGAGAAGCTCAACTCAGTCCTCAAAGCCAAAATCAAAAAACTCGAGAAAACAAATTTCACGGAGGCAATGAGAAAGGCTCGAGCAAATAGCGTCGAGCGCAACGCACAACGCACTACGAGCGAAAAGAAGTATCTCACGTATTTCGTCGGGACGGACATCGGAGCCCGGCCCGCCGTCTTCGAGAGGCACCGGGACATTGCTCGGACGTATTGCGTGCAATCATTCGAATACAACTCATAAAAACCCCGAACAATGGAATACACGATCGAACCCAACAAATCGCAAGGCGTCAATGTCTACCATTGGAGCATTTACCCCGAGAGCTCAGTATTAGCCGGGCAAAACTGCAAAAAGTTTGTCGACTCATACGACACGCCAGAAGAGGCAGCGGCCGCTTATCCCGGGGCCGCGGAAGGATACCGGGACGCATGCACCACACACACGCCAGCATGCCCCGCCAGCATGCCCCGGCCTATACACCGGCAGCATACCTAGGCATCATACCTAGGCAGCATACCTAGGCAGCATACCCCGGCCTATACACCACACCACACGCCCGACGAAAACGGATACACTTACAACTAAAAAACTTTTTTCACTTTTTTTCACATTAGGGCTTGCAAAAGGAACGGATCCGTCCCATTATGCATCCCTAGTCAGAAACAACCAACAACCAACAACCAAAAACTAACACCAAAACATTATG
>Ga0075467_10000569_pt1 | contig 29689 bp, 25 predicted proteins | sample DEB08_DNA_9_FD_75067 | JGI IMG/M metagenome (GOLD analysis project Ga0075467, IMG submission 75067) | Aqueous microbial communities from the Delaware River and Bay under freshwater to marine salinity gradient to study organic matter... | ecosystem: Environmental > Aquatic > Marine > Coastal ... | reverse complement strand
TTTAAAATATTGCAAATCACGAATGAAATAGCACATATAACCAGGAATTATTATCCAGTATTGTCTTTTGTTAAGAGTGCTTTTAAAAAGATTGAAATTACAGATAAAACACAAAATAAGTTTTTGAATGAGCATTTACAAATATTATATTATTTGTCGAACACCAATTTTAGAATTAAGAATTTTAAAGAATCCCAATCTTATCTTGAAACGATGCATGCATTTATGTCTTTGAATGCTAAAAAACATACAGCTATTTTTTATCCTCAATATGAATTATTGAGATCACTCATATTAATTTACACCGGGGATATTGATAGGTCGATTAAAAACTTAGAAACATTTGATTTTAAGAAATACAAAAGTAATGTGGTTTATTCACTTGATTTGAAATTGACGCTTGTTTTAGCGTTATTTTTTAAAAAACGTTTTAAAGATGCATTTCAAATATATCGAGATTTTTATCATAGTGACAAATGGTATATCGAAAAAATGGGATATGTTTGGGTCATTCAGAAGAAATTGATGGAAATAGTATTACTTATTGAATTGGATTATTTGGATTTAGTAGAATCACGAATTAATGGGTTCAGGAAAAAATATAGAACGCATATAATCAAACATAACGAATTAAAAATTTTAGAATTTTTAAAATTGATTTCAATTTATTTTTATGAAAAGGACTCAATTTATTCAAATGATTTTAAGATAAGAGTGGATAGCTTATTAAAAGTTAATGAGGATGACGAAGATATTTTCGCCTTAAGTTTTCAATCTTGGATCAAAGCGAAAACAGAACATACCGACTTTTACAAGACCTGTCTTACTTATATAAATATTCCCTATAAAATATCTGAGACCAATTGATTTACCCATTCTAAGAAGCGCTCATCTTCCTCAGAAAAGGGGTCTTTGGTGTGAGAGTCAATGTCGATTTGACCAATGTTTTTACCGTCTTTAAACAATGGGATTACAATTTCCGATTTAACATCGAGGCTACAAGCAATATAATTGTTTTGTGCTTTCACGTCGTCAACTACAAAGTTTTCGTTTGAAACTGCAACTTGCCCGCAGATGCCTTTGCCAAAGGGAATCACTGTGTGATTGGTTGGTTCTCCGGCAAAAGCCTTTAAATGAAGTGTTTTCTCAATATCATTGGCAAAATAGAAGCCAACCCAATCATAATAGTCTATTGAAGTTTGAAGCAATTCGCATACTTCTATCATGCGCTGGGCTGTGCTTTCATTTTCGTTTGCTAGTATGCTGCTAACTTTATCGCGTAAATTGTCAAAAGGCATTGTGAGTTGTTTTAAGTAAAAGTATTTTAAAACTCGAAGATAGACTAAAATGTAATCTTGTATTTTTGTTAAAAAGCAAAAATTAATAGTGAAGGAATTAATTTTAAAATATAGGTCGGTACTGCAGTTCGTTTCCCTTTTTTTAGGAAGCTATCTCCTTTTGAGTTTCTGCTACTCCATGTATCTAAAGCTTTCAATAGGGGGGGCTTATCACCCAGATTTCGTGACGCACTTCGTGGCTAGACAGAGCACAGGGCTTATTTCTAATTTGGGTTACAATGCCGAGATTGTAGCCCATGAAACTAAAGCCCAAATGGTTTTGAATATAAACGGCAGCTATTTGGCGAGTATAGTTGAGGGTTGTAATGCAATAAGTATCATCATTCTGTTTATCGCTTTTATTGTGGCTTTTGCACAACGTTTTAAAAAGACGGTCTTGTTTATACTTATAGGCTCCTTGATAATTTATATAGTAAATGTATGTCGAATCGTTATTCTAGCGATTGCATTATTTCATTATCCCAATCAAGAAAAATTTCTTCACGGAGTCGTTTTTCCCGGAATTATCTACGGAATGGTCTTCTTATTATGGATGCTTTGGATTAAGAAGTTCGTTCTAAAAAATGAGACCAGGCATGAATAGAATAACCAAATCCATAATTGTTGTTTTTCTTGTTGGTGTTTTAATGCTCATTAGAGGGTTTGAAGAGACGCTCTTTTACGATCCATTGACACCTTTTTTCAAATCAGTACAGAGCTATAATGGCCTTCCAGAATTTGAAGCGCTAAAACTGCTCTTGAACGTTATGTTAAGGTTTTTGCTTAATACTGCAGTCTCTTTAGGCATTTTATGGATAATTTTTCGGAATAAGGATATCATAAAGCTTTCAGGTTTGATGTATGGTGTTTTGTTCGCAGTACTCTTTGCAGTATTTTGTTATCTAATTCTATCTAAAAGTGCTCCTAATGTGAGTGGAGAGATACTTTCAGAAACGAATAACTTCATGGGACTTTTCTATGTTCGAAGGTTTTTGATACAGCCACTATTCCTACTTATATTAATACCTGCTTTTTACTTTCAGAAGAAAAAATAATAACAAATATTGGTACCTTTGTACTTCCCAAAAAAACAACTATCATGAAAATCAAAAATCTGAGTCTCGTTCTTTTAGTTTCTATCCTTTTAGTATCGTGTAAAAATGATAAAAAACAGGTCGAGCCCGAAGTGGTAAAGGTTAAAACGACAAAAGAGAAGAAGGAATATACCTCTGCAAAAATGGAGGCCGAATTTAACGATCCGAAGGTAGCGGTGATTTTTGAAGAATACATTCAATTAAAAACAGCTCTGGTTAATACAAACAGTGAGAATACTGCTGCCGTTGCTAAATCATTACAAGCAAAATTAGTTGCTATCGATGCATCTGAAGAATTAACCAAAACAGTGCAGTCTATCGCTGAATTAACCGATGTGGAAATGCAGCGTGCAGCGTTTGTTGATCTTACAGCTGGAGTTGAAGTAATGTTGGAAGGCGCTCTAAAATCGGGTACTGTCTATAAGCAATACTGCCCTATGGCATTTGGCAATACTGGAGCACATTGGTTAAGTAATTCGAAGGCAATTCAGAATCCATATTTTGGAGATAAAATGCTGAAATGCGGTAGGATAGATGCAGAAATTAAGTAAAGTTTAGCTAAACTTAAATAGATTGCTTTTGATTTTGAAGTATCTTTGTTTCATATGAGTAAAATCATTTCCATATTGTTGTCTCTTTTATTACTGCTAAGTAGCACGGGGATTACCTATGCGCAGCACTATTGTGGAGAGTTTGAGATGATTTCAAAGGTTACATTGGGAGAAGAACATCTTTCATGTGGGATGGCAATGGAAGTTCCAGGCTGTGAGGATAATGATGACAACGACTATCATTGCTGCGATAACCAGTATACCTCTATTACCACCGATGATGATTTTGCGAAGGCTAATTTTAATATAGATTTTAATCATTCAATTGCGCTTGCCTTTGTCTCTATTTTTGTACTTCAGCAGCTTGTTGATTATGAAAAGAGTTTAGATGAATACACGTTTTACCATCCACCTCCTCTTCAAAAGGACATTCTAGTTCTTTATGAGACGTTCCTAATTTGATTTACACCTGCTAAGGCAGAACCTGTCATTACACCTTCAATTAATTTTGGAGGCATCACCGTATATAAATCAAATTCAGAAAAATGAAATTATTATTATATTTATTATTAAGTATCCCCAGTTTTTTATTTTCCCAAGAACAGTTAAAAGGGATGATCATGGAGGCAAATGAAAAGGGAGATCAAATAGGTTTGCTCGGAGCAAATGTTTATTGGTTAGACACCTCTGTAGGCACCATTACAGACATCGACGGTAATTTTAGTATTCCTTACAAAAGCGAATATAATAAACTCGTTATTAGTTATGTTGGATATAGAACCGACACCCTAAGCATTAGCTCACCTAAAATGGTACACCACTTATTAGAAGTAACTGGAGATTTAGGACAGGTGATAATTCAAGCACGCAAAAAAGCTTCCTCACGATCCTATATTCGATCGGAAAACGTAATCAATATAAGTAGTGCCGAATTGCTAAAAGCTGCCTGTTGTAATCTTTCTGAAAGTTTTGAAACCAATCCATCAATAGATGTCAATTTTGCAGATGCCATTACAGGAACACGGCAGATAAAAATGCTCGGATTAACGAGTCCGTATACTTTAATTACCACAGAAAATATACCGTCAATACGCGGGGCGGCCCAAGCGTATGGATTGAGTTTTATTCCCGGCACTTGGGTTGAAAGCATTCAGATTACAAAAGGTGCCGGTAGTGTGGTAAACGGTTTCGAGAGTATTGCGGGCCAGATAAACGCTGAACTCCAGAAGCCTACGAAGGATGATAAATTTTTCTTAAATGCTTTTGGTGCGATAAACGGGCGGTATGAATTGAATGCACATTATAATGCTGCGGTAAGTGGCAAGTGGAGCACCGGCTTTTACCTTCATGGAAATTTAAGAGAAGAAAAGTTCGATAGGAATAATGATGGGTTCTTAGATATGCCGTTGGCCAATCAAATAAATGTAATGAACAGATGGCAATATACGAATCAGGAAAAGGGCTTTGTGAGTTTTATTAATTTTAGATATTTAAATGATGAAAAACAAATTGGGCAGGTTGACTTCAATCCGTTTACGGATAAGCTAACAACGAATGCTTGGGGTGGTGAGATCAATACAGAGCGTTATGAAGTAGCGGCTAAATTAGGTTATGTAAACCCGAGAATTCCATATCAAAGTGTCGGTGTTCAAGTGGCCTATAGCAGTCACAATCAAGAGTCTTATTTTGGCTTAAGGCAATATAATATAGAGCATAACAGTTTATACGCGAATGCAATTTTCAATTCTATTATTAGTGATTCAAGACATAATTTTAAAACTGGATTGAGTACGACTTTCGATGATTATAATGAGTTTGTTGAAGTAGTTAGCTATAAGCGCATAGAAAACTCAGTTGGTGCATTTTTTGAATACTCCTATGATAATTTAGGAGATTTGAATGTTACTGCTGGGGTGCGATTCGACAACCATAATCTACTGGGTGCTTTTATTACACCTAGGTTGCATGCAAGGTATACGCCTTGGGAAAAAGGAGTGTTTCGGGCATCTGCAGGGAGAGGAAAAAGAAGTGCGAATATATTTACTGAAAATCAGAGCCTTTTCTCCACCGCTCGATCTATTAATATTGTAGGGACTGGCGGCGATATATATGGTTTAGATCCTGAAATTGCATGGAATTACGGAGTGTCATTTTTACAAGGATTTAAGGTCCTCGGAAGAAGAGGAGATGTCACATTGGATTTCTATAGAACGGACTTTCAGAATCAAATAGTGGTAGATTGGGAGAACCGGCTAGAAGTTAGCTTTTATAACTTGGAGGGTACAAGTTATGCCAATAGTTTTCAAGCTGAACTCAATTATAATTTGGCGGAAGGTCTTGATTTAAGAGCAGCGTATAAATATTATGAGGTTATTACCGATTATACCTCTGGGAGGCTAGAAAAACCATTGACTCCAAGTCATCGTGTTTTTGGAAACGTGTCTTATGAAACCACTGTAAAGGAGAACGGTAGTCAGTGGCGATTTGATGCAACATACAATTGGTTAGGAGAGCAACGTTTTTCTAAAACAAGCGACAATCCTAGGCCCTATCAGTTGCCGGAATATTCACCCACAGTTGGGACACTAAATGCTCAGATAACGAAAGTATTTTCTCGTAATTTTGAAGTATATTTAGGGAGTGAAAACATCACAAATGTGCGGCAGGATAATCCTATTTTATCAAGTGAAAATCCATTTGGGCCAAATTTTGACAGTACATTTGTCTATGGTCCAATTTTTGGAAGAAGTTTTTATAGTGGATTAAGATTTAAAATAAATTAATGATATGAAAAAGCTAATAGTAAGTACAGTTTTAATTTTTATTGGAATATCGACCTATGCACAAAATAAAAATGCGACCGCGACATTAGATGTGGACGGTGTTTGCATGATGTGCAAAGAAAGAATTGAAAAGGCTTCAATAAAAACTAAAGGCGTCAAATCTGCCGTTTGGAATGTAAAAACACACGAGTTGAGTCTCATTTACGATGAAAGAAAAACAGATTTAGCTACAATTAATGAAAATATTGCGGCGGTTGGGCACGATACTAAAATGATTAAAGCTTCCGATGAAGCCTATAATAGCGTGCATCCATGTTGTTTATATCGAGATGACGAAGTTAAAAAGGATCACAAAAATTAAATATTTTTAATACTTAAACTTTTGAGAAACCATCAAGACTTCAGTCGTGATGGTTTTTGTATTTTTATAATATGATTTTAAAGCCAAAAGTACTTTTATACATTATAACCGTCGCCGTAATAATAGCTGCAATAGTCTGGGAGTATTATATGCAACAATGGTTGTCTTTTCAGCCTAACGGCGGTGAAGATGTGATGCGCAGCGATCTGTTTGTGATATGGCCGGTAGTGCTCACCCTTGTGGCCATTTCATTGTTTAGAATTGTTAAAAAAGAATAAGCGATAACATGCTGCGAGTAGTTCTCTTAATTTTCGCTATTAGTTTTTTAAGTTGTTCTAATATCACTTCGGAAACAGGCGAAGATATTGTTCGTCGGAGTGTCGAAACTCATGGTGGAATCAGAAATTTTCAAGAATTAGAAGCTGTTACTTTGACCAAAAAAACAAGACTTTACAAAGAAGATGGTTCGATAGAATCTGAAACTTTGCAAGAACAGTCTTTCAAGTTGATTCCGGATTATTTCTTTAAAAGTAAATGGATGGAAGGCGATGATCAACATCAAATTACCTATGATCGAAACACGGTTGTTAAACGAGTTAACAATGTGAATGTAGAGGGCGAAAAAACTATTGAAAGTGCATTAAAACTAGCTTTATCTGCAGAGTACGTCTTCTTTCAACCTATCAAGTTGCTTCAGGACAATGGTAAATTGAGCTATGAGGGTAAACACATGGTGGGAGATTCAATCGAGACTTCAGTCGTGGCAGTGACGTATGAAGACCAAACTTCGTCATCCGATTCTTGGCGTTATTATTTCGATGCGAATTATCGTTTGATTGCAGCTTCAGTAAAACACAATAACCGCATTAGTTTTATCGAGAATTTAGATTTTCAAACTTACAAAGGAATACTGTTTAATAAGGCTAGGAAGAGTTACTTTGTAGATAGTTTGTTTCAGAAAAAACAACTGCGGGCAGAATACGACTACGATATTATTGCGACAAGACAGTAATTCGAATAATTAGGAAGGAAGAAAAAAATAACCCATCCAGAGTTCAGAACTCTGGATGGGTTATTTTAAATTATTTAAAGCTTAATAGCTTACATCATTCCCGGCATACCGCCTCCACCCATTGGTGGCATAGCTGGAGTGTCTTCCTTAATGTCAACTAAAGCACACTCGGTAGTAAGAATCATTCCCGCAACAGAGGCAGCATTTTCCAATGCAATACGTGTCACTTTCTTAGGATCAATAATACCTGCTTTAATCATATCGACATAACTGTCGCTTTTTGCGTCATATCCGAAGTTTTTCTTTCCTTCCAATACTTTGTTTATAACAACAGAACCTTCGCCACCCGCATTTTCCACGATAGTTCGCAATGGGGATTCGATAGCACGTGCTACGATTTGAACACCAGTAACTTCGTCTAAGGTTTCAGTGGTTAACTTAGATAGTACATCTATTGCACGAACTAGTGCAACACCTCCACCTGCTACAATACCCTCCTCTACGGCAGCTCTGGTCGCGTGAAGTGCATCATCAACACGGTCTTTCTTTTCTTTCATCTCAACTTCTGAAGCAGCACCTACATAAAGTACAGCAACTCCTCCAGCTAATTTAGCCAAACGTTCCTGTAGTTTTTCCTTATCGTAATCGCTGGTCGAAGATTCGATTTGAGATTTAATTTGATTAACTCTAGCTTTAATGTCCTTCTTGTTACCTGCACCATTTACAATAGTAGTATTGTCCTTGTCGATAGTCACTGTTTCAGCAGTACCAAGCATTTCAATGGCTGCATTTTCTAGTGTAAATCCGCGCTCTTCAGAAATAACAGTTCCTCCAGTTAATATAGCGATATCTTCTAGCATTGCTTTACGTCTGTCACCAAAACCAGGTGCTTTAACAGCAGCGATTTTTAGTGATCCTCTCAATTTATTTACCACCAAAGTAGCTAAGGCTTCCCCATCTACATCTTCAGCAATAATTAATAGTGATTTACCTTGTTGCACTAAAGGTTCAAGTACAGGAAGTAAATCCTTCATTGAAGATATTTTCTTATCATAAAGAAGAATCATTGGATTTTCCAATATGGTTTGCATCTTCTCGCTGTCGGTAACAAAATATGGAGATAAATATCCTCTGTCAAACTGCATACCTTCAACAACATCTACATAGGTATCTGTTCCTTTTGCTTCTTCAACTGTAATTACTCCTTCTTTTCCTACTTTTCCAAAAGCCTTTGCAATTAAATCACCAATTTGGGTGTCATTGTTAGAGGAAATAGCAGCCACTTGCTGAATCATTTCAGAAGAGTTTCCAACCTTAGTAGCTTGTTTCTCTAGATCTGCTACAATAGTTTCTACAGCTTTGTCAATACCTCTTTTAAGATCCATCGGATTTGCACCAGCGGCCACGTTTTTCAAGCCTTCTTTTACGATTGCTTGTGCCAAGACAGTCGCAGTAGTAGTTCCGTCTCCGGCGAGATCGTTCGTTCTAGAGGCAACTTCCTTTACCATTTGCGCCCCCATGTTTTCCAATGCGTCCTCTAGCTCAATTTCTTTTGCTACAGTGACCCCATCCTTAGTAACTTGTGGTGCTCCAAATGACTTAGAAATAATTACGTTACGTCCTTTTGGTCCCAATGTTACTTTTACCGCATTTGCTAATGCATCCACACCACGTTTAATTCCGTCGCGCGCTTCAATATCAAATTTTATATCTTTTGCCATAATTTAGTGTCTTTTAGGCTTATATACTCTGTACTTTAAGCCGATTTAATTTAATTTTAATGAATAGATTATAAATTTCTCGTAGATGAAAACGTACTGTTAAGAACCTACAAACAATTAAATAATTGCTAATATATCATCCTCACGCATTATGAGGTAGTCTTTTCCATCAAGCTTTAATTCACTTCCGGAGTACTTTCCGTATAAGACAATATCGCCGACCTTTACAGTCATTTTAAAGTCTTCTTTTCCTTTACCAACAGCAACTACTTTACCTTGCTGAGGTTTTTCTTTTGCAGAATCTGGAATGTATAATCCGGATGCAGTCTTGGTTTCGGCCTCTTGAGGCTCTACAAGAACTCTATCAGAAAGTGGTTGAATTTTTAATGCCATTTTCAATATATTATTTAGTGGTTAAACTTTATTTTAAATTTATACTCTTGCAATGAGTCAGAAATTATGCCAATGGTGACCAACTGACAATTATGAACAAAAAAATGCCAGCTTGTGACAAGCTGGCATTTTTATTTTTTATGTGATGATGTGATTATTCGCCACCTCCAGTATTTTCGGAATCACTGCTTGATTCTGCAGGTGCATCTGTCGTAGTTGGTAATACATTTTGAATTGCGTTTTCATCAAAGGCTTTAGATTGATTTGAATCACTTCCCACTAGTGGGATGCTGGATAGTAAAATCAATACTATCATCAAACCTCCAAGAGTCCATGTACTCTTATCAAGAAAATCTGTTGTTTTTTGAACTCCTCCCATTTGTTGAGTTCCTCCTCCTCCAAAAGATGAGGAAAGACCTCCGCCCTTTGGATTTTGTACCATAATAACCACTACCAGTAAAAATGCTACGATCATGATTAAGATTAAAAATATTGTAAATGTGCTCATTACTCTTCTGTATTTATCAATTTTTTGATTGCCCTAATTTGGTCTGCAAAGAAACCACTTTTTTCGGGATATTTCAAAATTAAAATTTTATATGCTGTTATTGCTTTCGAATAATTCTTTTGCTGCAGGTAAACTTTGGCTAGAGTTTCTGTCATTAATGCCTCAGGAGCATGCTTATATGGGTTTGCGAGATGTTCTGGTTGTGATGTCTTGTCTTTTTTCTTCGATGACGCCACCTTTGAAGGTAATTTTGGTTTATCCTGAATAAATTTTTCAATTAATCTTTTCTTTCGTTCTCGCTCACTGGGTGCGTCAGAAGCACCTAATTTTTCCTCCTTAGAGGCCGGCTCTATTTTTGATATATTGCTTCTGTCAATGGGCTGTGTTCTGGTCAATTGAAGCCATTCACTAAATGAGTGTGTGTCTTTTTTTGTGAATTCGAGTGGTTTATTAACCCCTAAGGCTATTTCTTCCTCGGGCTCCTTTACTTCTGCGGTTTCAGGTATCTTGGTTTCCGTCTCGTTCGTTTTGGGTTGATCCTCAATATTTGCTACTATTTCGGTAACGGATGTTATTTTTCTTTCAAACAAATCTGGATTTAAAACAGCCTCTGCCTTTTTTAGTTCTTCTTTGATTTGTGTATCAATTTCGATGCTTATGGCTTCGGAAATATTTTCAGAAACTGTTTCAATTTCATTGATAGCCGGATCGTGACTTAGGATTTCTTGTGAGATTTTATTTTGAATAAAACTATCTGAAGTTATGTATTCAAACAATATGTCCCGATCGGCAGTATACGCTGCGGTTAGTTTAAGTGAGTCGTTATATAAAAAACTACTGTCATTTTTTAAAGCCTTCAATTGAAGGGCCCTAGCGCTTTGGAAATAGGGGTATTTTTCAATTAAAGCAGATAGCAAAGCCATTTCATCCTTTCCAATTTTTTGAGGATGAGCCAATAGATTTGTATAAATTTCAGTATTCAAAATATTACCAATTAGCTAGTGATTTGTTAAAAACATCTTGTGTAATACGCTCAAAAATAACACTAATAGCATCATCTAAGGTTGCGCCAATTAGTTGTGAACTTCCAGGATAGTCATAATAGAATGAAAATCGCTGCTCAAAATCTTTAGTCTCATCCTGAGTGTTTATAAAGCGAACATTTACTCCTATTGTCAATCTGTTCTGTGCCGCTGTACTTAGAGACGTTGCGGTAATAGGAGCAATATAGTATTCTACGATTTCACCTTCGAAAATCAAATCACCGTTATTGGTGACAAGGTCAAGGCTAGTTTGATTTAACAAAATATCTTGTAAAGACTGGGTAAAAGTTCTATCGATACCCGGTTGAATAATGGGTGCGTTATTTTGAAAATAGCTTACCTGAAACGTCTTCGTAGATGAATAATCAATATCGGCACCCGTAAATGAGTACACTCCACATCCGAGCATGAGACTTGATAAGACTAATAGAATAAATACTTTTTTTATTTTTTTCATAAATTATATCAGAAAGAAATTCCTTTTCAAATTACAAATTATATTGCTTTATTTTTCTGTATAAAGTTCTTTCTGAAATACCTAATTCATCTGCAGCATCTTTGCGCTTTCCTTGATATTTTTCTAGAGACTTTTTAATGAGTTCCAATTCTTTTTGCTGAAGTGATAAATTTTCTTCTTCTTTAATTTCTTCCGCGAAAGCATATTTGTCTTTTATCGGTTCAGAAGCGTTTTCTGCGATATTTAGAACTTCAAAATCAGTTTCATTCGCTAAAGAGCTATTTCTCTCATCGATGGGTGTTAATTCCTCCTCATTTTCATCTCCTTCAGAATAAATTTTATTAATTAAAGATGAGTTTTCTTCTTTCACTTTAGCAGCATTGCCAGTTTTCATTAACTCTAAGGTAAGTTTTTTAAGGTCATTCACATCACGTTTCATGTCGAACAATACCTTGTATAGAATTTCCCGTTCACTGCTGAAATCCCCATCCGATTTCTTAGCGCCAATAACCGCTGGAAGGTTACTTCCCATGTCTGGCAGATAATTCTTTAAAGTTGCATAGCTGATGTCTCTATTTTGTTCTAACACTGAAATCTGCTCGGCTACATTGCGCAGTTGTCTAATGTTACCGCTCCAACGATATTTAAGTAAAATGTCAGTGGCTTCGGGGCTTAATCGAATGGTAGGCATTTTGTATTTTTGCGCAAAATCTGAAGCGAATTTCCGAAATAACAAATGGATATCTTCACTGCGATCTCGCAACGGAGGTAAGTTGATTTCCACGGTGCTTAGCCGATAATAAAGATCTTCTCTAAACTTACCGTTGTTAATCGCCTGAACCATTTTTGTGTTTGTAGCTGCAACGATGCGAACATCAGTCTTTTGAATTTGTGAGGATCCAACTTTTAAAAACTCACCATTCTCTAGGACTCGGAGCAAACGCACTTGAGTAGGCAGTGGTAATTCACCTACTTCATCTAGAAAAATAGTTCCGCCATCGGCAACTTCAAAATATCCACTTCGTGTGGAGGAGGCTCCAGTAAAGGCACCTTTTTCGTGGCCGAATAGCTCACTATCTATTGTTCCTTCAGGGATTGCGCCACAGTTTACTGCAATATATTTGGCGTGTTTTCTGTGCGATAAAGAATGTATGATTTTCGGAATACTCTCCTTTCCAACACCGCTTTCCCCTGTCACCAAGACGGAAATATCTGTAGGAGCAACTTGCACGGCTTTTTCTATAGCACGGTTTAACTTAGGATCATTTCCTATGATGCCAAATCGTAGTTTTACTGGTTGAATGTTTTCCATAATCTCATCCCTGCCTTCGTAGGGATCTCTTTAATAAATTATTCAATGATTCTCACTGTAACCTACAGCTTCCCCTATTAAGGTAGCGCTCGTACAATCGGTTATCTTAACCATAACGAAATCTCCAGGCCTGTAGTTCTCTTTAGGGAAAACAACAACCAGACTTTGAGGATTTCGACCACTCCAATCTCCATCACTTTTCTTAGACTCTCTTTCGATCAATACTTCTACTATTTTTCCAAGGGACTCCTTTGTTCGAAAGGCGCTGTGACTTCTTTGCGCGTCAACGATTTCAGTAAGACGTCGCTTTTTTGTTTCTTCTGGGATGTCATCTTCCAGTTTACGAGCCGCCATAGTACCGGGACGTTCAGAATATTTGAACATATAACCGAAATAAAACTTGACATATTCCATCAGACTCAAAGTGTCTTGATGGTCTTCTTCTGTTTCAGTTGGGAAGCCAGTAATTATATCCTGTGAAATCCCACAGCCCGGAATGATTTCTAAAACCTTATCGATAAGTTGCATATACTCTTCTCGTGTATGCTGCCGATTCATTTCTTTTAATATTCTCGTGCTTCCGCTTTGAAATGGCAAGTGGATATAGTCACAGATATTTGAATATTTAGCCATCGTATGTAAAACATCCTCTGTCATATCCTGCGGATTTGATGTAGAGAATCGAATACGCATTTTTGGCTGTGCTTCAGCAACCATAGCCAATAAATTTGAAAAAGAGGTCGCTGTGGCCTTTTCCATTTCCGAAGCATTTTTAAACTCTTTTTTCAAACCGCCGCCATACCATAAATAGCTGTCGACGTTCTGTCCTAACAAGGTAATTTCTTTATACCCTTTGGATGCTAAATCGTGTACTTCCTCCAAAATACTTTTTGGGTCTCTACTGCGTTCTCTTCCTCGAGTAAAGGGTACTACGCAGAAGGTACACATATTGTCGCAGCCTCGTGTAATACTCACAAGTGCATTAATTCCATTAGTGTTCAATCGAACAGGAGAAACATCGCCATAGGTTTCATCTTTCGATAAAACTACGTTAACAGCATCTCGACCATCTTCTACTTCTTTAAGAAGGTTTGGAATGTCTTTATAGGCATCTGGGCCGACCACCATATCGACGATTTTTTCTTCATCAAGGAATTTTTCCTTTAGGCGTTCTGCCATGCAACCGAGCACCCCAACCTTCATTTTTGGGTTTATTCGTTTTACGGCATTGTATTTTTCCAAGCGTTTGCGCACCGTTTGTTCGGCTTTATCTCTAATAGAACATGTATTTACTAACACCAGATCGGCATCTTCAAGATTTTGAGTAGTATTATAACCTTGATCTGCCAGAATAGAAGCCACAATTTCGCTATCACTGAAGTTCATTTGGCATCCGTAACTTTCAATATAAAGTTTACGGCTGTTATTCGGTTTGGCCTCAATTGTTAGTGAGGCACCTTGTTTTGATTCGTCAATAATCTTTTCTTCCATATATTTCTAAAACTTGAGCAGCAGCAAACAAGCATTCAATTTAGTAGGCAAAGATACGATTAAATTAGCGTTTGTGACAAAGTGGCAGTTTTCTTTTTTGTGCTTTTATGACGTAACTGAGCACACAACTTGGGCGTAACTTCTTGTTTATTATATTTTTAGAAGAAAAACGAACCAGATTTTGGAGCAATATTTTGAAATATATTTGGCCTGTATAATGAGGTTTGGGAATTGTTATTTTCCATGCTTTCAACCTGTATCTGTTAGCCGTAAACACTGTAGAGGCTCCCTTTTAAATTTGAAAATAAATTTTGCACTCCCTTTTTTGGCTTATTTTAATTTCTTCAATAATCGCTTAAGTGGGAATCATTTTGTGTTTCCTTGGTTTGTTTTTTACCCCGTATTTTATGCATGTCCCATTGTATTACCTTTATAAAAGTTCAATAGGTTTTGAAGAAAAATCAGGGGAGGTTTGATTGCTTATTTCTTGATAATTATTGGCAGGAAAGAATGTTAATTGCAGACTAATTTTAAAATTTTGAAAGAACCTATTAAAAAAATCACATACTTTTGTCACCCAAACAAAAAATAGTATGGCTAAGAATTTAGTAATTGTTGAGTCCCCTGCAAAAGCAAAAACCATTGAAAAGTTTCTTGGTAAAGAATTTAAGGTTTCTTCAAGTTTTGGGCATATTGCTGATCTACCTTCTAAAGAATTAGGAGTAGATGTTGAAGGAGATTTTACACCTAAATATATTGTGTCTAGCGATAAAAAGGCTTTGGTTAAGGAGCTCAAAAGTCTTGCGAAGAAAGCCGATATGGTTTGGTTAGCTAGTGATGAGGATCGAGAAGGAGAGGCAATTGCGTGGCATCTTGCCGAGGAATTAGATTTGCAGGCAGATAAAACGAAACGTATCGTATTTCACGAAATAACGAAAACGGCTATTTTAAAAGCCATTGAAAATCCACGACAGATAGATTATAACCTGGTAAATGCGCAGCAAGCGCGTCGTGTTTTAGATAGATTGGTTGGCTATGAGTTGTCTCCGGTACTTTGGAGAAAAGTAAAAGGCGGTTTATCGGCCGGACGTGTGCAGAGTGTTGCCGTGCGGTTGATCGTACAACGAGAAAGAGAAATTGAAGGCTTTGTACCTGTAGGTTCTTTTAGAGTGGATGCAGAATTTATTAGCAAGGAAGGAAATAAATTTAAGGCGAAATTACCTAAGAATTTTGCGACAGAAGCAGAGGCTCGTGAGTTTTTAATGAAGAATATGAATGCTGATTATAGCGTTTCAGATTTGTTAAAAAAGCCCGCTAAGAAATCCCCGGCAGCTCCGTTTACAACATCTACTTTGCAACAGGAGGCTTCTAGAAAGCTTTATTTTTCAGTAGGAAAAACGATGACTATTGCACAGCGTCTCTATGAAGCTGGATTAATCACCTATATGAGAACAGATAGTGTTAATCTGTCAAATGATGCAAAGGATGCAGCAATAAAGGAAATCTCATCTTCATACGGAAGTGAGTACAGTACGCCACGAAATTATAAAGGAAAATCTAAGAATGCGCAAGAAGCCCATGAGGCAATTCGCCCTACAGATTTGTCTCGTAAGTCTATTGAAAATGAATATGATCAGCAACGATTGTATGATTTAATTTGGAAGCGGACGATAGCGTCTCAGATGAGTGATGCTCAATTGGAGCGCACAAATGTGAAGATTGGAATCGATGCTTCGGAAAAAATTAGCGAACAATTTGTGGCTAATGGAGAAATGATAAAGTTCGATGGTTTCTTAAAAGTGTATCTTGAAGGAACAGATTTTGAGGAAGAAGAACAAGAAGGAATGTTGCCGAAGCTTGTTATTGGTGATACATTGGAGAACGAATATGTCACTGCAACCGAGCGATTTACTAGGCCACCCTACCGATATACAGAAGCATCTTTGGTGAAACAGCTTGAAGAATTGGGTATTGGGCGACCATCTACGTATGCCCCTACAATTGGAACGATAATTAATCGGAATTATGTAGAAAAAGGAAGCGTTGAGGGTGTGGAGCGAAAATACTCGCAGATACTACTAGAAGACAATGTTATTAGCGACAAGGCCCTCAAAGAGACAATAGGCTCGGACAAAGGGAAGTTAGTTCCGACTGATATAGGCATGATTGTAAATGACTTTTTAGTAGAACATTTTTCATCAATTTTGGACTACAATTTTACGGCCAAAGTAGAGCAAGATTTTGATGATATCGCCGAAGGGAAAGAAGAATGGAAAAAAATGATGAAAGACTTCTATGGTAAGTTTCATCTTAGAGTTGAAGAGGTGTCTGAGCATGCGGAGCGAGAAAGTGGAGAGCGAATTTTAGGCGAAGATCCGGCAAGTGGTAAGACAGTTTTAGTGCGATTAGGGAAATATGGTCCAATGGCGCAAATTGGAGCTCCAGATGATGAAGAGAAGAAATTTGCAAGTTTACGTCCAGATCAGCAGTTGCATCAAATTACTTTTGACGAGGTGATGGACCTTTTTAAACTACCAAAAGAATTGGGTACATATAAGGAAGAAGAGGTTCAAGTGAACAACGGGCGTTTTGGTCCCTACGTACGTTTCGGTAAAAAGTTTATTTCACTGCCAAAAGGAATGGATCCTCTCGAAATAGACATGACCATTGCGAAAGAATTGATTGATGAAAAGGAAAAAGCCGATGCACCCGTTTATATATTTGAGGAGTTACCGGTTCAAAAAGGGACTGGAAGGTTTGGTCCTTTTATAAAATGGAACAATATGTTTATTAACGTCAATAAAAAGTATGACTTTGATAACCTCTCTGATGCAGATATCATACAACTTATCGAAGATAAAAAGCAAAAGGAAATAGACAAGTTAATTCACGATTGGCCGGCTGAAGGTATTCGACTTGAAAAGGCACGCTGGGGACGCTTTAATCTTATTAAAGGAAAAACTAAAATTGAACTTCCAAAAACGACGAATGCTGTGAAAATGACCTTGGACGATGCCCTAGCTTTAGTAGCGAAGAAGTCTCCAAAAAAGAAGAAACCTGCAGCTAAAAAGAAAACTACACCTAAGAAGAAAGCCCCAGCTAAGAAAAAATAATGATCGAGTTCTTATCACCCGTTTCCAAATCTGTTATTGCCCATAGAGAGGTTCTACCTCCTGGGGTTTTCGGTAAACAGATTCAAATTCATAGCAAAGAAGGTGAGATTCCGGATTTGAAAGATGTGAAAATTGCCATCCTCGGAATTAAAGAAAACAGAAACGACGTTGATTATATTGGAACTACTATATCTTTTGAAGCATTTAGGGAGGAACTATATTCGCTATACCCAGGGAACTGGAGCCATAATATCGTCGACCTAGGTAATATTGAAAACGGAGAGTCGGTCGAGGATACCTATTTTGCTGTTAAAACAGTAGTCGCAGCCTTGCTAGATAAAAATATAATCCCACTGTTATTAGGTGGAGGCCAAGATGTTGCTTACGCACAGTATCGTGCCTATGACAATATTGGTGAAATGGTTAACCTAGTAAATGTTGATAATAAATTTGATCTGGGTGATTCTGAAGCCAATATATCCAATCACTCCTATATGGGAAAAGTTATTGTGAATGAACCTTATAATTTGTTCAATTATTGTACGTTGGGCTACCAATCCTTCTTTAACCCGGCAGGAGAGATAGCATTGATGGAGAAATTGTACTTCGATGCGTATAGATTGGGAGAGGTTTCGGCAGATATTACTTTGGTAGAACCTGTTATGAGGGACGCCGATATAGTTACTATGGATATTAATGCAATAAAAAGTTCGGAAATAAGTTATAAGACCGCGGCTAGTCCCAATGGATTTGATGGTCGAGAAATTTGTGCTATCTCGCGATATGCTGGAATTAGTAATCGCGTTAGGTCATTTGGAATATACGAATTGAAGGATTTTAGTGACGCTAGAAGTGGGGCAATGCTTGTCGCACAAATTTTATGGTATTTTATTGAAGGGGTGAATTTCAGAGTTGCAGATGAAGATTTTGATGATGAGAATCAATACACCACGTATCAAGTGCCAATCGACGATGATATCTTAGTGTTTAATAAGAGTAATAAGACAGGAAGATGGTGGATAGAAATGCCATTTATTTTAAATGTTAATAATAAATCAAAAAGAAGAACGTTATTACCTTGCACTTATGGCGAATATTTGAGTGCGTGTAATCAGGAGGTTCCTGAGCGATGGTTTAAGGCCCGTCGAAAAAATGAAGTATAACCAAACAACAAACTAAAGCAGAATTTTTAGGGATTTTAAAGAAAACCTTTGTTTATTAAATATTTTAATAATAGGTTTACGCCCTTGAATTTCGAAAATTTAACCTAAAATACCTATGAAGAAGTTTATTGCATTCACTGCGATTGTCGCCTTTTTGTACAGTTGTAACTCTAGCGACAGAGGTGAACTTGTTGGAGCAAAAGGTAAAAAGTGGTATCCAGAAAAACCATATGGAATGACTCTCGTTCCTGGTGGGTCGTTTATCATGGGAAAATCTGATGATGACTTTGTTGCAGTAAATGATGCGCCAACAAAAACAGTTACAGTTCGTTCTTTCTACATGGACGAAACAGAGATTACAAATGCCGAATATCGTCAATTTGTAGAATGGGTTCGAGATTCTACAGTAAGATTAAGACTAGCTATTATAGCCGATGAGGTTGGAGCAACACCGGGTGATGGTGGTGTGGGGGAGTTTGCTTTTATTGATCAAGAGAATGCTGAGATGAATGCATATGACCAATATATGTATGATAATTATTATGGCATGGGGGAGGACTTTTACGCAGGAAGGAAAGTAGATAATAAAATAGATATAATTTGGGATACAGCGGAATATCCAGATGAATATTATGCTGAAGTAATGGACACCATGTACATTCCAACCGAAGAGTCATATAATGGCCAACGGACTATTGATGTGACTAAATTGTTGTTTCAATATACCCAAATGGATATCGAGTCGGCAGCACGAGACAAAACCAAAAGAAGAAAAGAATTTATTAAAAAAGATACTGTTGCAATTTATCCAGATACTACAGTTTGGATTAAAGACTTCAACTATTCCTATAATGAGCCCATGCATAATGACTACTTCTGGCACCAAGCTTATGGAGATTATCCAGTGGTAGGTATCGATTGGAAACAAGCAAAGGCATTTTGTGCGTGGAGAACTCTTTATAAAAACGCACATCAAAAATCAAGAAATCGTAATTTTGTAAACTCTTTTCGTCTTCCTGGTGAAGCTGAATGGGAGTACGCGGCTCGTGGAGGTTTAGCTTCCGCTACGTACCCTTGGGGAGGACCTTATGCCAAAAATGACAGAGGTTGTTTTATGGCTAACTTTAAACCCCTTCGTGGAGATTATGCAGCAGATCAAGCTTTGTACACTGTAGAGGCGAGTTCTTATGAGCCTAATGATTATAATCTATATAATATGTCTGGTAATGTATCCGAATGGGTGGCGTCGTCATATGATGCTTCATCCTATGAATATACTTCGACTATGAATCCAAATGTTAATGATAAAAACAATGCTCGCAAGGTTGTACGAGGTGGATCTTGGAAGGATGTTGCTTATTTCCTTCAGGTAAGTACAAGAGATTACGAGTATGCGGATTCGGCAAGAAGTTATATTGGTTTCAGGACTGTTCAGGATTATATGGGGACAGATGTTACCCTAAACAAAAATTTTGGAGACGCCCGTTAATCTAAAAAAATAATAAACTTAACTTAACTTAAAACTAATTAATTATGGCACAATCAAGATCATCAAAGAAATTATTTAACATGGCTTACGGCCTTGGAGCATCTATTGTTATTATGGGAGCTCTGTTTAAAATTCTTCACTGGGAATTAGGACCTCTTAATGGGGGGATACTATTAGCAGTAGGACTTATTACAGAAGCAATCATTTTTGCGATTTCTGCCTTTGAGCCTGTAGATGATGATTTGGATTGGTCTCTAGTGTATCCTGAATTAGCAGGTGGTATGTCCTTAGATAAGAAAAAGAAAACTGAAGACGCCGAAGGAATATTGTCTAAAAAATTAGATGAAATGCTTAAAGGAGCAAAAATTGATTCTGAATTAATGAATAGTCTTGGTGACGGTATTCGTTCATTTGAGGTTGCTGCAAAAGGAATGGCCCCAACGGCTGAAGCAATGAGCTCTACAAAGAAATACAGTGAGGAAATGGCATTGGCTGCGGCTCAAATGGAATCTTTAAATAGCTTGTATAAAGTACAAGTTGAGTCTACTAGTCGCCAGACAGAAGTGAACGAAAGAGTTGTGGAAAATGCAGAACAACTAAAACAACAAATGGAACATTTAGCTACGAATCTTTCTTCATTGAATGGAGTTTATGGTGGTATGTTATCTGCTATGAGTTCTAAGAACTAAGATAGTTTTCAACTAATATTAATCTTTTAAAAGAGTTAAAATGGCAGGAGGAAGTCTATCACCAAGACAAAAGATGATTAACCTAATGTACTTGGTTTTCATCGCAATGTTAGCATTAAATATGTCCAAAGAAGTATTATCGGCTTTTGGAATATTGAACAAAAAAATTGAAAAGGCAAATACTGATACATCTACAAGAAATCTAGCGTTTATGGATGGATTGAAGACGAAAGCTGTAGATGAGCCCGAACAATATGGAGCCGTGCTGGAAAAAGCACAAGAAATTGACGCGATTTCAAATGAGTTGGATGACTATCTTGCATCACTTAAGAGCATGTCAATAGAAGGACTTGAAGATCCAACAGATTATGAAGTGATGGATAAGCCAGATTTCTTTGATCGTCGTTTCTTTAACGCAGATAAGTATAAGGCGGAAGGTCAAGAGTTTCTTGATAAAATTAACGGGTACCGAACAAGTTTAGAACAGGTTTTTACTCAAATTTCAGCAGATTCGACTTTGTCTAAACAGATTACTGGATTAGGCGATATTAGGAAAACTATTGATGAAAATTTTAGTACGGAAGAGGTTGTTAATAGAGATGGTAAGAAAGTCGATTGGCTGCGATATAACTACGAAGGATTTCCTTTGGTAGCTTCGTTGACAAAATTAACTGCAATCCAAGCGGATATTAAAACAACCAAAAATGATTTGTTAGAAAAAATGCTTTCAGGCAAGCAGGCAGCTGCTTTGTCTTTTAGTAATTACTCTACTTTAATGGAGGTTACAAAATCGGCGTATTACTCTGGAGAAAAGTTTGACGGTTCTATAGTTTTGGGACGTACTGATGAGAGTACTGTTCCGAAAAGAGCTGAGCTAACACTCGATGGTAGAAGTCTTACTCTAGGGACGGATTTTACCTTTGAAGGTGGTAAAGTAAAACTTAATGTTGGAGCTGGAAGTCCTGGTGATCATGAAATAGAAGGTTTTCTATACTATGGTGAAGGTGGTGAAGAAACGGAAGTTCCTGTAAAGAGTAGTTTTGCGACTATCTCGATGCCCAACGCTGCTGTAATTGCAGCAGATAAGATGAATGTTGTATATCGTGGTGTTGTAAACCCGATGACTATTTCGATACCTGGAATTCCAGATAATAAGGTGAGAGCCTCTGGAACAGGTTTAGCTCCAGTGAGCGGAAGTAAATACAATATGAGTCCAGGAACAGGTAGAACAGTTTCAATAACAGCTAGTGGAACCTTACCAGATGGTAAACCAGTTAGTTCGAGTGTTGAGTTCCGTATCAAGGACATCCCAAGACCAACAGGAACCATTCGTGGGGAAGATGGTGATGGTGGATGCGTGCGAATGCAACGTGAAGGAATAACAAAATCATCTATTGGAGCGGTGCTTCAAGATTTTGATTTTGATTTAAAACTAAACGTGACAGGTTTTAGCTTTAAAGTGTCTGGGCAACCTACGGTAAAATGTAGTGGGTCGAGATTAAGTTCTCAGGCAACTGGTGCTTTGAAAAGAGCTAAGCGAGGTGAAACTGTTCAAATATTTGATATTACAGCGAAGATCGCTTCAAATTCAGGATATAAATTGAAGAAAATATCTCCAATTTGTATTGAGTTAACAAACTAGTATAAATACAAATATGAATATTAAAAATGTTGTTTTAAGTACTGTTGTTGTATTATTAGGGACGTTTTGTGCGCAAGCCCAAGTGAATATTCTTAACGCTGCTACACCGGAGGATATAGGAAAAAAGACTGCAAATCAGTTGATCTACGACAATGATAATCCGTTGCCATATGGTTATACGGATGAGCGTGATGTCTTGTGGTCCAAAACAACGTGGGAAATTATTGATCTTGATGAGAGAGTTAACTTTCCACTGTATTATCCAATAGATACAAATAACATTGGCGCTGAAAGACGTTCATTATATGATGTTTTAGTAAAGAATATCAATAACGGAAAAATAACGGATATCTATGCGGATTCATATTTTACAGAAAAGCGAAGTTTAGGAGATTTAGATGCTTCCTTAGTATATCGTGATACTACCGATTTAGGTATTGATCAATACAACGCCGGAGAACCTGTCGAAGCGCAATATATACGTGAGTTTACATTAGATGCTGGAGATATAGAGGAATGGAGAATACGTGGGTATTGGTATCTCGACAAGCGTCAAGGTGAACTAAAATACCGTTTGTTGGGTATTTGTCCAGTTGCTGGTGAAGCTAGAGCTAAGGCATTTGAAGATGATGGTTTTGACAATAAAGTAGAACTATTTTGGGTGTATTTTCCTGGAGCAAGGGCTATATTGCACAAGGCAAAGGCTTTTAATAGAAAAAATACTTCACAGCCAATCTCATTCGATCATCTTTTGAATTCAAGACGTTTCCACGGAGTTGTATATAAAGAAGACAACGTTCAAGGCGATAGAGGAGTTAATGACTATATTAACGACAATGCTTTAATGCAGTTAATGGAATCGGATAGAATTCAAGACGTAATTCGAAATATTGAAATCGATCTTTGGAACTATTAAGAGTTTCAATAATTTATAGATTAAAACCCTTCTTTGCGAAAGCTTAGAAGGGTTTTCTCATTAATCTAAGAATGTTTGTTATTATGGGTTGTTAATTCGTTCTATCTTTGTTGCGTGAGGGACGTAGACTATATAATTGTTGGGTTAGGAATCGCTGGAATTAGCTTTTGTGAACAACTTGAGAAACATAATAAAAGATATGTTGTAATTGATTCGGGTGCCAATACTGCGACAAAAATATCGGGCGGTGTTTTTAATCCAGTCGTTTTAAAACGATTTACAATTGCCTGGAAGGCCAAGGAAGAAATGGCGAAAAGTCTTTCGTTTTACAAGGCGCTTTCCAAAAAATTAAACACCCCCATCGTACACGAAACTACAGTACTTCGCATATTAAATAGTGTAGAAGAGCAGAATGATTGGATGGTTGCTAGCGATAGAATTGAATTGTCACCTTATCTCGATTCACAGGTTTTAAAAAATAGCAATCCAAATATAAAGGCTCCTTTTGGCTTCGGAAAGGTAAAAGTCGCCGGGAGAATATTTCCTGCCCTTTTATTAGAATCATATCGGAACTATCTTCTAGAAAGGAAGCTCCTTATTTCTGAAACCTTTGACTACGGGCAATTTTCCGAAGAAAAAAACAGGGTGTATTACAAAGACATTGTTGCTGAAAAGATCCTTTTTTCAGAAGGGATAGGTGGTCTAAAGAATCCCTATTTCCCGAAAGGACCATTTAAAGGTGGGAAAGCGTTTTTTATCCCAAACAAGGGTGAGTATGTTATTATAAGGGCTCCCGAATTGAAACTTGACACCCTGTTAAAGGGTCCCGTATTCGTCATGCCTTGGGGTAAGGATTTGTACAAGGTGGGTGCATCCTATAAACGGGAAGACTCAAGCCCAGAAATTACCCAGGTATCGAAAGAGATTGTATTGGCCAAATTAAGGAAAATGATTGCTTGTGATTTTGAAGTGGTGTCGCAAGAAGCGGGAATAAGACCGACGACTAAAGATCGCCGACCATTTTTAGGATCCTTGTTAGAGAGTCCAAATAAGGTCTTTTTTAACGGCTTAGGTACTCATGGCATTATGAATGCACCCTTTCTTGCTGAAATACTTTATAAGCATCTAGAAAACGGTCTGGAGCTCCCAAAAGAAATGGATATTAGACGATGTGTCTAAAAATACCTTTTTTATTGGTTCTCTGGTCGTAAGCAACAGAAGTGAAGTTCCCTAAAATAAAGAAACCTTAGTGGCCCACTTTATTTGGGTCGAATTTAAAAAAGAAGTTAATCCAAATATTTCGTGAAATTCTTGTGATTACTGGGAGTAAAATAACCAGCGTAAAAACGATTGCTACAAAAGTGAGATTTCGACTTAGCCCAAGAAATAAATAGGCGATGATAAATGCAGCCACCGCTATTGCAACACCTACGGCATAACTCACATACATTGCACCATAAAAAAAGAAGGGTTCAATTTTATACTTCGCGTTGCAATTTGAGCAACGTTCTGGCATTTTTAAGGTGTCTTTTATGATATATGGATTCGTGTTTTTGTAGAGCTTTCCAGTATGGCAAACGGGACAAGTACTCGTAAAAATACTATATAGCTTTGAACCTTTCATATCATTTTTTTAGCGTTACAAAATTAAGCATCTTTGCAAAAATCTTTGCTACAATAGTTACATAAATGCTGAACATTCATAATCTTTCCGTTTCCTTTCAGGGAGACTATTTATTCGAAAAAATTACTTTTCAACTTGGTGCGGGTACCCGCGTAGGTTTGGTGGGTAAAAATGGTGCTGGAAAATCGACTTTACTAAAAATCATTTCTGGAGAACAAGAATATGATGAGGGTGCGATTGCAATGGACAAGGAGACTTCAATAGGCTTTTTAAAGCAAGACATCGACTTTGAGAAAGGGCGTACAGTACTTGACGAGTCTTATGAGGCGTTTAAAGAAATTAAGTCTTTGGAGAAGCAGCTGGAGGAGATCAATATTCAACTAGCTGAAAGAACCGACTATGAAAGTGAGAGCTATCATGATTTGATGGTCGATCTAAATGAAGTACAGCATCAGTATGAGATTCATGGCGGTTATAATTACCAAGGCGAAACGGAGCGTATTTTGCAAGGATTAGGATTTCAGCGAGAGGATTTCAATAAATTAACGGAAACATTTTCCGGAGGATGGAGAATGCGAATCGAATTGGCAAAACTCTTACTTCAGAACAATGATATTCTATTGCTCGATGAGCCAACCAATCACTTGGATATTGAATCTATATTGTGGCTTGAAGAGTTCTTGAAGAACTATCCGGGAGCCGTAGTGGTGGTTTCTCACGATAAAATGTTTTTGGATAATGTCACGAATCGTACGATTGAAATTTCCCTCGGAAAGATCTACGATTACAACAAACCTTATACACAGTATTTAGTTTTAAGGCAAGAATTAAGAACCCTGCAGCTCGCCTCACAAAAGAACCAACAAAAGCAGATTGATCAAACGGAAAAACTCATAGAGAAGTTCCGTGCAAAAGCTAGTAAAGCAACAATGGCGCAGTCTCTAATCAAAAAATTAGATAAGATAGACCGTATAGAGGTAGACGAAGATGATAATAGCGTTATGACCTTACATTTTCCAGTGTCTATAACACCTGGAAAAGTAGTAATTGAGGCAGAGGGTATTTCAAAAAACTACGACGAGAATGAGGTTTTAAGAGGTGTTGATTTAATGGTAGAACGCGATAGTAAGATTGCGTTTGTTGGGCAAAACGGCCAAGGAAAATCGACACTCGCTAAGATTATTGTGGGAGAGATTCCTTATGGGGGCGTTTTGAAACTAGGTCACAATGTGCAAATTGGTTATTTCGCCCAAAATCAGGCAGATTATCTCGATGGAAGTAAAACCGTGCTAGATACTATGATTGACGCGGCAAATGAAAAAAACCGATCCAAGGTTCGGGATATTTTAGGGTCGTTTTTGTTTCGTGGAGAAGAAGCCGACAAATACGTTCGTGTATTAAGTGGAGGGGAGCGTAATCGTTTGGCACTGGCAAAACTTTTATTACAGCCGTTAAACGTTCTGGTGATGGATGTGCCTACAAACCACTTAGACATTAAATCGAAGAATGTACTTAAAGATGCACTTAAGAAATTTGAAGGAACACTACTGCTCGTTTCTCACGATAGAGACTTTTTACAAGGTTTGACCAATAAAGTATACGAGTTTAAGGATCATAAAATCAAAGAATACCTCGGAGACATCGATTATTTCTTAGAGCAACGGAATCTTGAGAATATGCGCGAAGCGGAGAAGAGAACCGTCGTCGCAAATGGTGCTAAATCGAAAACGACATCCAGTAAGCAGGAATACGAAAATCAGAAGAAACAAAAATCTTTGACCAACAAACTCAGTAAGACCGAAGCCGCGATTGCTAAGCTCGAAAATGAGATTAAGGATATAGATCTTGCTTTGGCTTTGCATTACGATAAAACCATTGCACAGCCTCACTTTTTTGATAAGTACCAAGCGAAGAAAGAGCAACTTGCGAAATTATTTAAAGACTGGGAAAGTGTTAGTCTTCAATTAGAAGCGTACGCATAGTTGCAATTGTAGTTTTAAGTTAAATTTAACGTCATCTAAAAGAACGGATTGTATTTTTGGGGGTTAAAGACTAAATCACCATCTGTGCGTAAAATTATTCTCTTTATTCTAGGGGCCGTTTTAATTGTTGTAGCAATTTTTGCTGCGAATAAGATTGTTGAAAGCAATAAAAAGGTGCGGCCTATAGCGCCTAAAATAGTTAAAACTGTTTTTGCTGAAAGTATCACCAATACTACCATACCCATTACTATTCCTGCCAACGGAATGCTTGTTGCAAAAAACAGGCTTGAGCTATATGCTGAGGTTCAGGGGGTTTTTAGAAGCAGCGCTCGCGACTTTAAGGCGGGGCAAAACTACAGAAGAGGTGAGGTGCTTTTAAGTATTGATGCTGCCGAATATTCTGCTTCTGTACAAGCTGCGAAGAGTGATTTTTTGAATTTGGTTACTTCAATAATGCCAGATTTACGCTTAGATTATCCTGAAGCCTTTCCGAGTTGGGAGGCATACCTCAATAATTTTGATTTTAAGAAAAGTGTTCCACCTTTACCAGAGACTACGTCCGAAAAGGTCAACTACTTTATTACGGGGAGAGGGTTAGCCTCTCGTTACTACAATGTTAAGAACCTAGAACAGCGCCTTAGTAAATATAGAATCACAGCACCTTTTTCAGGAATACTTACAGAGGCGCTAGTCACTAAGGGGTCCTTAATCCGGCAGGGACAAAAACTTGGAGAATACATAGATCCTTCAGTATATGAAATAGAGCTTTCTATAGAAAATGCATTTAGCGATTTAATGAAACAAGGCAAGGAGGTTACACTCACCGCAATGGATTCAGATAAAGAATACCTCGGGAAAGTGACTCGCATCAACGGTAAAATTGATCAGGCTACCCAAACAATTAAGGTCTTCGTTGAGTTAAAAGGGGATGATTTAAAGGAAGGGATGTATATGGAAGCCAATTTGGCTGCTAAGAGCGAGGACAATGCAATTGAAATTTCTCGCAAGTTATTGGTGAATGAAAATCAGGTATTTGTATTGCGAGATACGATTCTAGATATCATCGAAGTAGTGCCTGTACATTTTTCAGATAAAACGGTAATTCTAAAAGGAGTTCCAGACGGGACAAAGATTCTGTCAAAACCAATCCCAGGGGCCTATGCCGGGATGCTTGTAAAAGAATATAAAGGGACCGAGGTAGAATCTCAGGACAAAGCAAAGCTATAATGCGGAATCTCATATCTTATTTTATCAAATACCATGTCGCAGTAAATGTGATTGTCTTGGCATTCTTGCTATTTGGGGTTGCTGGAGCATTTTCATTAAAATCTTCGTTTTTCCCCTTAGTAGATTCTAAGAATATTTCAATAAGCGTATTTTATCCCGGAGCCTCTCCTCAGGAAGTGGAAGAAGGCATTGTCTTAAAAATAGAAGACAATCTAAAAGGCCTAGACGGAATTGATCGAGTTACATCAACCTCGAGAGAAAATAGCGGAACTATTTCGGTAGAGATTGAAAAAGGGAAGGACATTGATTTTATGCTTCTTGAGGTCAAGAATGCAGTAGATCGAGTGCCATCTTTTCCGGTAGGAATGGAGCCTTTAGTAGTCTCTAAACAAGAAGCGGTTCGACAAACCATTAGTTTTGGTTTAAGCGGAAAAAATGTTTCCTTACGTACCCTAAAGCAGATAGGGAGACAAATTGAAAATGACTTGCGCGGTATTGATGGGATTTCACAAATTTCTATTAGTGGGTATCCTGATGAAGAGATTGAGATAGCGGTTAATGAAAATAGCCTCTTATCCTATGATATGAGTTTTGCTGAGGTGGCCCAAGCCGTTAGCAGTTCGAATATATTGGTAACTGGAGGGACTATAAAAACAGAAGCCGAAGAGTATTTAATTCGTGCCAATAATAGATCCTATTACGGCGATGAATTGTCTAATGTGGTCGTGAGAGCAGATCCTTCAGGGCGTACTGTGCGTCTTAAAGATGTGGCTGTGATTCGGGATCGTTTTTCAGAAACCCCAAATGCGACCTATTTTAATGGGCAACTGGCAGTAAATACAACCATTACAAGTACCAATTCTGAGGACCTAATTTCTTCAGCAGAGAAGGCGAAGGAGTATATTAAAGTGTTTAATGAGGAGCATTATAATGTACAGCTAAATGTCATAAGCGATCTTTCAACAACCCTGGTTCAACGTACAGATTTACTTCGTAATAATGCCATAATCGGGATGATTTTGGTGCTCATTTTTCTTTCTGTCTTCCTAAATACCCGCCTGGCTTTTTGGGTGGCCTTTGGACTTCCAGTAGCCTTCCTTGGTATGTTTATGTTAGCGGGATTCTTTAATGTCACTATCAACGTTCTCTCTCTTTTTGGGATGATTATTGTTATTGGAATTTTGGTAGACGACGGGATTGTGATAGCGGAAAACATCTACCAGCATTACGAAATGGGAAAAACACCTATACAAGCTGCTATTGATGGAACTATGGAGGTTATTCCGCCCATAGTATCGGCAATTATTACCACTATTTTAGCCTTCGGAATCTTTTTATTTCTCGATGGTCGTATCGGGGAGTTCTTTGGGGAGGTGTCGGTAATTGTGATTTTAACCTTAGGTATTTCTTTAGTTGAAGCTTTAATTATACTTCCAGCGCATTTAGCACATTCAAAAGCCTTGCAACCGATAGATCCTTCTCCGAAATCTGCAATTGCTAAATTATTCTCAAAACTGAGATATATCAATACGCTTGGGGATAAAATTATGCGGTGGTCGCGGGATAAAATGTACAGTCCTTCATTGCGTTTTGCTTTAGAAAACAAATTTTTAACGTTCGCTATTTTTGTAACCCTTTTAATCCTAACCTTCGGTAGTATTGGCGGAGGTGTTATTCGCAGTGCTTTCTTTCCTCAGATTGCCAGTGATAGGGTTCAAGTAACGTTAAGTATGCCAAATGGCACAAATGAAGTAGTCACCGATAGTATTATATCCTTCATT